>Ga0187784_10005303_pt1 | contig 10438 bp, 10 predicted proteins | sample 1015_SJ02_MP15_2_FD_132964 | JGI IMG/M metagenome (GOLD analysis project Ga0187784, IMG submission 132964) | Tropical peat soil microbial communities from peatlands in Department of Meta, Colombia - 1015_SJ02_MP15_20_MG | ecosystem: Environmental > Terrestrial > Soil > Wetlands > Peat | place... | reverse complement strand
TTATGGCTGCCGTCGCACATCGGCTTCTTGGCGGAGCGTTTGCAGGCGCAGAACCAGGCTTCCTCGTTCGCCGCGGGTTTGTATTCGATCGGCCGCAAGCGCGTGACCTTGTGCGAGCCGTCGCAGAACGGCTGGGTTTTCGAGCGGCCGCAGGCGCACCACCAATAGCTCTTGCCGGCCTCGACTTTGACCGGGATCGGCCGCCGCCCGCCGATTTCGGGCATTTCGCTGACGTCGCTCATGTCTTCTCCACTCCGCTTGTCGTTGCGCCGCCCTTACTCAGGCGCCGTTGCCGCCGCCTGCGGTCGCGAGCCAGGCCGCCCCGCAGGCTTTGGCGAGCTCGCGCACCCGCAAAATGTAGCTCTGCCGCTCGGTTACCGAAATCACGCCGCGCGCGTCGAGCAGATTGAACAGGTGGCTCGCCTTGATGCATTGGTCGTAGGCCGGCAAAGCGAGCTCATTGCGCTCGCCCTTCTCCCCCTTGGCGCCGATCCGCAACAGCCGCTCGCACTCCTGTTCCGCGTCCTTGAAGTGGCGGAACAACAGTTCGGTGTCGGCGGCTTCAAAATTGTAGCGCGAATATTCCTGCTCGGCCTGCAGGAAGATATCGCCGTAAGTCACCTTCTGCGCGCCGTCGCGGCCGTTGAAATTGAGCGCAAAGACGTTATCGACCCCCTGCACATACATCGCCAACCGCTCCAAGCCATAAGTCAGCTCGCCGGACACCGGCGCGCATTCGAAGCCGGCGATCTGCTGGAAATAAGTGAACTGCGTCACTTCCATGCCGTCGCACCAGCACTCCCAGCCGAGCCCCCAGGCGCCGAGCGTCGGGCTTTCCCAATCGTCCTCGACGAAACGGATGTCGTGGAGCTTCGGATCGATGCCGATTGCGCAGAGCGATTTCAGGTAAAGCTCCTGCAAGTCGTCGGGCGACGGTTTGAGCATGACTTGCAGCTGATAATAATGCTGCAGGCGGTTGGGGTTTTCGCCGTACCGGCCGTCTTTGGGCCGCCGCGACGGCTGCACATAGGCGGCGTTCCACGGCTTCGGCCCGAGCGCGCGCAGCGTCGTCGCGGGATGAAAAGTGCCGGCGCCGACCTCCATGTCGTAAGGCTGCAAAATGACGCAGCCCCAGTCCGCCCAATAGCGCTGCAACGCCAGAATAAGCCCCTGGAACGAGCGTTCCGGGCGCATATGGGGCGGCAAATCCTGGTTCATGAGCCGTTGTTGGGGGAACGCGCCGGCCGGGTCAAGTCTCGACCGGCGTAGCGGCACCTGATAGCTGATTCCTCCTCGCCGAGGCGCGACAGGGAGGTAATCGTGAAGAATTTACGCGGCACGCTCGCCGCCGTTTCGACGGGTCTGTGCCTGTTTGCGGCGCAGGCGCAACCGGCGCAGGCAGACGGCTTTCCCGCCCGCGCGGTCCATATCGTGATTGCATTTCCCCCGGGCGGACCTACCGATTTTGTCGGCCGCGTCGTCGCCGAGAAAATGAAGGCCGCGCTCGGCCAGAGCGTCGTTATCGACAACAAGCCGGGCGCGAACGGCACGCTCGGCGGCGAATTCGTCGCCAAGTCCGACCCCGACGGCTACACGCTATTCCTGACGACAGCCGGCGCCGTGACGGTGTCGCCGCATATCATGCCCGATATCCATTACGATGCGCTGCGCGACTTTGCGCCGGTCGCGCTGGTCACCAAGGTGACCGAGGTCCTGGTCGTCTCGCCCAAGCTCGGCGTCACGACCGTCAAGGAGCTGGTGGCGCTCGCCAAAGCAAAGCCCGGCACCATCCCGTTCGCCTCGACCGGCATCGGCTCGCCGCCGCATCTGGCGCAGGAATTGCTCGACGCCTCCGCCGGCGTGAAATTCCTGCACGTGCCCTATCGCGGCGCGGCGCCGGCGGTGACCGATCTGCTCGCCGGTCAGGTCCAGGTGCTCTCGGCCGACGTGCCGGTTTTGATCGGGCAAATCCGGGCCGGCGCCATGGTTCCGATCGGCGCGGCAGCGGACAAACGCGACGCCATCCTGCCGGACGTTCCGACGCTGGCCGAGCAGGGCTATCCCAATACCGACGCATCGAACTGGTACGGCTTGCTCGCTCCGGCGAAGACCCCGGCGACGGTCATCGCCAAGCTTAACGAAGCCGTCAACGCGGCTCTGAACGATCCGCAAACGCACGACAAACTCGTGCAATCGGGCGCGACGCCGGTCGGCGGCACACCGGAAAGCTTCGGCACCTTCATGAAGGCGGAATACGACAAATGGGGCCGCGTGGTGCGCGAGCGCGGCATCAAGGAGGAATAGTCCGTCATTGCGCAGCGCCGCTTAGAGTCGAGTTCCGGATGATCAAAGCTTATCCCGGCCGGTACTCGCCGGTCTTCGGATCGCGCGTGAGTTTCGGCAAATCGTCGCGGTCAAACGGCTCGACGGCGGCCTTGGCGCGCAATTCGTCGAGCTCGGCGTTGACGCGGCGAACTTCCTTGACGCACCAGCGCACCACCACGGCCGCGCCCATAACTCCAAGCGCAAAGACGACGAGCGGCGGCATGTCTTTTCTCCTCTAACTCGACTTTCCCGGCGCAGTGTTATCGGAACATCGACGGTCGCGGTTTGGCATTATGCGCTAGACCTTGATCCAATTCGATTGAATCGGATCAAGGTCTAGATTTTCCATTGGAGCATGATCTTATCCGAAAACCGGTTTCCACTTTTCGGGATCATGCTCTAAAGGCCATAACGCGCCCAAATCGCCCGCGCTTCAAGCGCCGAAATAAAGTCTTCGGCGAGGCCGAGCCCGCTCACGCCGCTTGTTGCCACGCCGAACACCCGACGCCCGAATAAGCCGCGTTCGGCGCTGATCAACGGTGTAACAACCTTGTCGCCGAATCGTTCGCGCAGCGTGCCGCGCAAATCGCCGATGGCGTCGACCAGGCCGAGTTCCAGCGCCCGCCGGCCGGTCCAATACTCCCCGGAGAACAAGTCATTTTCGGGACCGCTGAGCTTGGCGCCGCGGCGCGATTTGACGAGCGCGATGAAATCGTCGTGGATCTGCCGCTGCAGTTTCTTCAACCGTTCGACGTCGTCGGGGTTCTCCGGCAGGAACGGATCGAGCATGGCCTTGTGCTCGCCCGAGGTATAGAGCCGCCGCTCGATGCCGAGTTTCTCGATCAGTCTGTCGAAGCCGAACGATCCGCCGACGACGCCGATCGAGCCCACAATCGAGTGCGGATCGGCGACGATCTCGTCGGCCGCGCAGGCGATCATGTAGCCGCCGGAAGCGCCGGCATCTTCGACAAAGGCGATGACATGCCGCTTCTTCTCGGTCGCCAGTTCGCGGATGCGGCGGAAGATCAGATGCGATTGCACCGGCGAGCCGCCCGGCGAGTTGATGGCGAGCGCGACCGCTGCCGCGCTGCGCACGGCGAAAGCGCGGTCAAGGGTGCGGGCGAGGCCGGCCAGCGACAGGCCGGGCCGTAACGGCGTCGAAAAGCCGACGATGCCGGTCAACCGCACCACCGGCACCACGGGCCGGTTGCGGCGAAAACGTTGCGGAATGAGCGGTTGCAGCGCGCCAATGGCGCGGCCGCAAAGGTCCCGGACGCGCTGCCCGCTCCATGGTTCGGTCATGGTTCCCACATAGGCGGCACCGCCGCGACCCTCAAGTTACTATTTTTTAATCTCTGGAACGCTTCTTGCTGGGCTCCCGCGTGCCGGTTCGAACGGCGGAGGCCACGACCGTGATGAAGATCTACTTTCTTCTGACCATTGTCAGCGTATTTGTCGGCCTTTCCTACCTTCCGATTCGCAAAGAAGCGAAGCAACGCGCCGCGGCGCCGCACGATTCATTGGCAGCGTGATGCTTGGCGGTTGAGCAGCCGGCTGCAAATTCCTGTTAGTCTCCAAAAATTTTTCTGCGCGGTTCAGCTTGCATCGAGCGGTAGGGTGGCACCGTCGCGCAACACGGCGTCGGCCTGCGGCGTCGGCTTGCCTGTGGCATCAGCCAGCACAAGGCCCGGCAGCAGCGATAGCGGACCGCCGCTGTCCTTGACGGCGCCGACCAGCACCCGGATCGCCGCTGCCCCGGCCTTGGAGTGAACCGGCAGAATCGAGATCGCGCCGAAACCGCACGCCAGCGCCGCCAGCACCTCGGCAAGGCCGTCGGCACGCCAAATCAGCGTGACCGTGCCCGACGGCCGCAATAGCCGCGCGGCTGCGGCGAGCCACTGCGCCGGCGTCGCCTCCGAGGCGGTGCGCGCGACGCGACGGCCGCGCTCGGGCGATGGATTTTGCGGCGCATTGAACGGCGGATTCATCAAGACGCGATCCGCCGACCCTGGCGGGAGTCCCGCCGCGGCGAACGCATTGGCGTCCGCGGCGACGTCCAGACATACCGCGCCCACCCGCGCACCGAGGCCGTTGCGCACGGCGTTATCGCGGGCCAGCGCCGTCAATTGCGGATCGATCTCGACGAGCGTGACCTTGAGCGTTTCGACGCGGCGCGCCAGCGCCAGCCCCGCCGCGCCGACCCCGGCGCCAAGCTCGACGGCGTGCTCGCCGGCCCGCGCCGGCACCGCCGCTGCCAGCAGGATCGCATCATGGCCGAAGCGGTGGCCGCGCCGCGGCTGACGCAGCACGAGCTTGCCGCCGAGGACGGCGTCCTCGCTGACGGCGGCGGCCTCAGCCGGCATCGGGCCGCAGCTCGCCGCCGTAACCGGCATCTTCCAGAAGCCGCCGCGCCCACCAGACCTGATCCTCGCCGACCAGGATACGGCGCGGGAAAATGCCGATCGAGCCCTCGACAATGCTGATGTTTTGATCGACCACCATGTGGTGGATGCGCGCGCTCTTGAGCAGCGCCTCGATCGCCGAAATCAGCACGGCATCGTTGGTACGAACGAGTTCGCGCATTGTCAGCTCCGCCGCCGCTCTTCGCCCGGCGCGCGCAAGGCGAGATAGGCGATCAGTTTTTGCTCGCGCCGGCCGCGCGTAACCGTATCCAGAATAAGCCCGCAGGCGATCGACAGGAAGCCGAGCAGCATCAATCCCGTCGAAAGCACCGCAGTCGGCAGCCGCGGCACAATGCCCTCCTGGACGTATGTGATGACGATGGGGATGGCGAGGCCGATGGACGTGATGATGAGCGCGACGCCGAAGGCGCCGAACAGCGACAACGGCCGCTCCGCCCGGTAAAGCTTCAGCACCGTCCACAGGATGCGGAAGCCGTCGTGCCAGGTCGATAATTTCGATGCCGAGCCGACGGGGCGCGAATAATACGGCGTCGCCACCTCACCCACCGGCAATTCAAGCTCGAGCGCGTGCACGGTCAGCTCGGTCTCGATCTCGAAGCCGCCTGAGAGAATCGGAAACGATTTTACGAAGCGGCGCGAAAAGACGCGGTAACCGGACAGGATATCGGTGAAGGCGCGGCCGAAAATATGCGCAACGAAGCCGGTCAACAGCCGGTTGCCGGCGCGATGGCCGGGCCGATAGGCCGCCGCCTCGCGGTCGACGCGGGTGGCGACCACCATATCGAGCCGGTCCGCCACCAGCTTTTCGATCATCGCGCAGGCACTCGGCGCTTCGTAGGTGGCGTCGCCGTCGACCAGGACGTAGATGTCGGCCTCGATGTCGTTGAACATCCGCCGCACCACGTGACCTTTGCCCTGATGGGTCTCGCGGCGGACCACGGCGCCGGCGTCCCTGGCCGCGGCGACGGTGCCGTCGGTGGAATTGTTGTCGTAGACATAGACGGTGGCCGCCGGCAGCGCGGCGCGGAAGTCGGCAACGACCTTGGCGATGGCACGCTCTTCATTGTAACACGGCACCAGGACCGCCACGTCGTACCGGCCAGGATCCACGCCGTCGGCAGGTTGGTCGTTGGCCATCGCGATCGGGATGTCGTTGCCCTGGGAAACCGCCCGCCATTCGCGCGCCCCGAGCGAATCGGGCCGCAGCATACTTGCCGCATCACCATAGCGTTTCTATGCTGCGGCGTCCTGACCGGAGTACCTGCAAGTGGCCGTTGTCCTGCCGTTTGAAAGCCCGCACGAGGCGTCGATCGACCCGCTGGCCGATCTCGTCGCCACCGACATGGAGCGCGTCAATGCGACCATCATCGGACGCACCGGCTCGCAAGTGACCATGATTCCCGAGGTGGCCAATCACCTCATCAACTCCGGGGGCAAGCGGCTGCGGCCGATGCTGACGCTGGCCCTGGCGCGGCTCAACGGCTACGCCGGCGACGGCCATATCAAGCTCGCCGCGGCGGTCGAATTCATGCACACCGCGACGCTTCTGCATGACGACGTCGTCGACGAAAGCGAGCTGCGGCGCGGGCGGCTGGCGGCGCGCATGCTGTGGGGCAACGAGGCGAGCGTCCTGGTCGGCGATTTCCTGCTCGGCCAGGCATTCAAGATGATGGTCGAGGTCGGCAGCCTCAAGGCGCTGGAAATTCTCTCCGCCGCCGCCGCGGTGATCGCCGAAGGCGAAGTGATGCAGCTCGCCGCCGCCAAGAATACGGCGACGACGGAGGACGAATATATTGCGGTGATCCGCGCCAAGACCGCCGAACTCTTTGCGGCGGCTTGCGAGGTCGGGCCGGCGTTGTCGGCGGGCCAGAAAGCCGAACAGGCGGCGAGCCGCTCGTTCGGCATGAATCTCGGCATCACGTTCCAGCTCGTCGACGACGTGCTCGACTATGGCGGCGCCGCGGCGCGGCTGGGCAAGAACATCGGCGACGATTTCCGCGAGGGCAAGATCACGCTGCCGGTGGTGCTCGCCTTCCGCCGCGGCAGCGACGCCGAGCGCGAATTCTGGCGGCGCACGCTGGAACGCGGCGAAGCGACCGACGCCGACCTCGAACATGCCATCGGGCTGATGACCAAGCACCGCGCGCTCGAGGACACGATCGGCCGCGCCCATCATTACGGCGCCATCGCCCGCGACGCGCTCGCTTTGTTTCCCGACTCGCAGATGAAATCGGCGCTGGTCGAAACGGTGAACTTCTGCGTCGCCCGGACGCACTAAGGCGATCCGCGCCGCTTTGGCTTCTCGTTCGGTTTTTTTCGATTGCGGTTTTGCACCGGCAACCGCGCGACGGGTTCAGCCCAATCTCGTCGCGCTCATCCACCAGCGCGGAAATTTGCCGCCCAAGAACGCGCGCATTTCGTGTGCCGCGCTTTGCGCGGCGGGCGCCGAATCGAACAGCCCGAAACAGGTGGCGCCGGAGCCCGACATGCGGGCCAGGCGGCAGGCGTCGAGTGCGCGCAGCGAGGCGAGCACATCGGCGATTTGCGGGGCGAGTTTTATTGCGGCGGCTTCCAGATCGTTGGCCTGCGCCGCGAGCGCCTGCACAAATCGCGCGTGATCGGGCGGTGCAGCCGCGAAGTCGAGCGGCGCGGCCGGCTGCGCGGCGGGCTGCCATGCCGCAAAGACCTGCCTGGTTGCCAAGGCGACGCGGGGATTGACCAGCAAGGCATGCAGCGGCGGCAGCGCCAGCGGGGCGGAAAGCTGCTCGCCGATGCCGCGCATGATCCGCGTGCGCGGCTCGAGACAGACCGGCACGTCGGCGCCGGTCGCGCGCGCCGCCGCGTAGAGCCGCGGATCGTCGCCGGACAGACCGTTGGCGCGGGCAATCAGCCGCAGCGCGGCGGCGGCATCGGCCGAGCCGCCGCCGAGTCCGGCCGCAACCGGCAGATTCTTGTCGAGATGGAAGGCGCCAAGGACGAGGTCCGGCGCGCGCGCCAGCAACGCCTGCGCCGCCTTGAGCACCAGATTATCGGCGCCGACCCCGGCTTGCTGCGCCCATGGGCCGGCGACGGTGAGGGCAAGCCCGGCGCCGGGGCTCAAGCTCAGCCGGTCGCTTAAATCCGCGAACGCAACCAGGCTTTCGATGTCGTGATAGCCGTCGGCGCGGCGGCCGAGCACCCGCAGCGTCAGATTGACCTTGGCCGGAGCGTTCTCGACAAGCGGATCGGGCAAGGACAGCCCTCACCCGCCGTTGCCGGACTTTTTCGCCTTCTCGGCATCCGCCGCGGAGTTCGCCTTGTCGCCGTCGGAAACGGGCTTGCCGGCATCGGCCGCGGACGACGTATCGGCCGGCAGACCGTTCTTAAGCTTGGCCTCGATCTTGGGCAGGTCTTCCGGCTCCGGATTGAGGTCCTTGGCGTGCGACCATTGGAAGTGCGCCTCAAGCATCCGCCCGACCCGCCAATAGGCGTCGCCGAGATGATCGTTGATGGTCGGATCTTCCGGCTTGAGTTCCACCGCGCGCTCGAGATTTTTCACCGCCTCGTCGTAGTTGCCGATGCGGAAATAGGCCCAGCCCAGCGAATCGACGATGTAGCCGTCGTCCGGCCGTTGCTCGACCGCCTTGCGGATCATGTCCATGCCGTCGTCGAGATGGACGCCCTGATCGACCCACGAATAGCCGAGATAATTGAGCACCAGCGGCTGATCGGGATACAGCTCCAGCGCCTTTTTCATGTCGGCTTCGGCCGCCGGCCATTGATGCGAGCGCTCGTAACAGATGCCCCGGAAGTAGAACATCACCCAGTTCGATTTTTGCGGATTTGCCACCGTGCCGATCGCCTTGCCGTAAGTGTTGGCGCAATCGGCATAGTCCTTGCGGCCGCGCTGAATGTTGCCAAGCTCGACGATCGCCTCGGTGTCCTTGGGATGATCGGCGATGACCACTTGCAACAGCTTCTTGGCTTCGTCGGTGCGATCGAGCGTATCGAGATCGACGGCGCGCTGAATTTCCGCATTACGCGCCAGCGGGGAATTTGCCGGAAGGCGCTCGTAAGCCTTGATCGCAAGGTCGGGCTTCTTGAGTTCCTCGTAGAGGTCGCCGAGCGACAACAGCGCCATGGCATGCGTTGGCTCGAGGTAGAGCGCAAGCTGCAGATAGATCAGCGCCAGATCTTCGCCGCCGCGGCGTCCGATCGAGGCGCCGAGCCCGTACAGCGCCTCGGCGGCGCCGGCCTGCGCCGATTCGACGATCGAGGGCAATTTGTCGCCGTTGGAAATTGCCTTGATCTCGTCGTTGATCAGCGGATGGTTCGGCAGCTCCTTGACGAAATCCTGGTAGACTTTCAGCGCATCGTCCTTGCTCGCCGTGCGCGACAGATAACGGCCATAGGATTCCACCGTGCGCAACGCCGTGGGGTCCGCCTTGTAGGCGCTGGCGTAGCGCTTGCCGGCCTCTTTCTTGTTGTTGCCGAGATCGAAAATGAAGCCGGCGTGCAGGTCCTTGAATATGCCGTACCAGTCCGGCCCGGACAGCTTGTCGAGCGTCTCGATCGCGCCGCGGGTATCGCCGGTGCCGGCGAACGACCAGGCCGACAACAGCGTCGCAGTTAGATCGGTCACCGGACCGCGCACCGACTGGGCGAAGTTGTCGCGCGCGGCGGCATAGTGCTTCTGCTTCAGTTCCCGTATGCCGAGCACGAGCCGCGAGATGCGGTCGGTGCGGTCGACGGCGATGAGCCGCTCGGCGAGCTTGCTCGCCTGATCGATATCGCCGCCGGTCAGCACGGAGAGAAAGGCGCGGCTGAGCAGATCGGGATTGCGCGGATCGAGCTTGAGCACGTCGAGGTAATAGGCGGCTTCGGCGACGGCATCGCGCTCCTCGCCGGCGTGGCGAGCCGCCAGATAGCTGCCGGCCGCGTTCTCCGGATGCAGCTGCTCTTGCGCCGGCGCTGGAGCGGCGCTGGCCGAAGCGAGGCCTAAAGCGAGAGCGATGCCGGCAATGGCGGCATGCCGAGGCAGCGGCGAAGGAATCACGACAGCTCCATTGGCAAAGTGGATCGGCGACGCGAAACGGCCGATATCCGTTAAGTCGGCGCGAGAATGACCTTTTTGCCCCGCGCCCGCAAGGACGCAAACTCAATCATTCCGTGTGACCGCGCCGCAGCAGCCTTTAGGCCGCAACGGCGGCGAAATCGCGGCAAGCCCAAGCCGCGGCAGCAACGCGGCGCCTCACATATTTGGATAATTCGGGCCGCCGCCGCCCTCGGGCGGCACCCAGGTGATGTTCTGGTTCGGATCCTTGATGTCGCAGGTTTTGCAGTGGACGCAGTTTTGCGCGTTGATGACGAAGTGCGGCTGGCCGGCCTCCTCCACCCATTCATAAACGCCGGCCGGGCAGTAGCGCGCCGACGGACCGCCATAGATGTCGTGCTCGGACGACTTTTGCAGCGCGCAGTCGCGCACGTGGAGATGAACCGGCTGATCCTCCTCGTGATTGGTGTTCGACAGATAGACCGAGGACAGCCGGTCGAAGGTGAGCTTGCCGTCGGGCTTGGGATAGGCGATGGGCCGGCATTTGGCGGCCGGTTGCAGCGTGGCGAAATCCGGCTTGCCGTGCTTGAGCGTGCCGAGCAGCGAGAAACCGAGCGTATTGGTCCACATGTCGAACCCGCCGAGCGGGATACCGGCG
>Ga0187784_10005302_pt1 | contig 10439 bp, 9 predicted proteins | sample 1015_SJ02_MP15_2_FD_132964 | JGI IMG/M metagenome (GOLD analysis project Ga0187784, IMG submission 132964) | Tropical peat soil microbial communities from peatlands in Department of Meta, Colombia - 1015_SJ02_MP15_20_MG | ecosystem: Environmental > Terrestrial > Soil > Wetlands > Peat | place... | reverse complement strand
GAAGCAGCGGGGAGTTCGCCACCGAGCCCAATGCCAACGAAAAAGCGAAAAATCAGCAGCATCACCAGACCGGTGGACAGACCGGCTAAGCCTGTCATTACTCCGTACAGGACAAGGGTAATGAGTATGGTTTGCCTGCGGCCCCACTTATCGGCTAAAATGCCGACCGCGGCCGCCCCAATACACATCCCCACCATCGTTATGCTGCCGAGGACGCCCAGTTGGGACGGACTCAAACTCCATTGCTTTTGAACCGCAGGCATGACAAATGAAACGAGCCCCACGTCCATGGAGTCGAACATCCAGCCGATGCCGCAGACTAACAGGATCTTCCAATGGAGACCCACTAAGGGCAATCTTTCTAACCGCTCGGAGATGTTCATAGATTTCGCCTCTCTCTCTGCAGGCTGTCCTGGATTCAGCCGGTAAAGGTGTTTGAAACCTGCACAAATATAAGTTACCTGTGGAGACAAAGGAATCCGCTCGGCGCCGGTCCACGAGGAGCAAATATTGTCTACTGTCTACAATAGACCTACGTCCTTGTCAAGCTCTTTTCCGGTTCCAAAAAAACGAAGCGCTTGGTGGCGCAAAGTCCTTCTCCCTAACGGAAACGAGACAATTCCGCCTCGGAAGAGAACGACCGAAAAGAACGACTCTTGACAAAGCATTAAGTCTATTGTATACAATTTTTTATGAAAAGCCGTCTTCCTGCCCACACTTGCGGAATCGCTTCCAGTTCACCCGTCATCGACGGCCAGGGTTCGGCGGAGCGCGCGATGCGGAACGTATCGTGGCCCTATCCGGCCCCAATGCCCTCGGACGGGCCGGGCAGTTTGAAATTGGAGGGCTCATCACGTTGTTCAGTTTTCGGAAAAGGCAGGTAAATATCAATGAGAATCGATACGTTGGCTGATGAAGTCAAGAAATACATCGCCGAAGGAATCAGTGCCGGCGAGTTCCAACCCGGGCAGCAGCTCAAAGAGGAGAAAATCGCCAGGCGGTTGGAAATAAGCCGCCCCCCCATTCGGGAGGCTTTCAAGCTGTTGGAGGCGCAGGGTCTGGTCGTGAGAAGACCCCGCCGCGGCGTTTTCGTATCGGAAGTCAAAGAGAAAGACGTCTGGGAGGTATACTCCCTCAAGGCTGTGCTCTATGAAATGGCGATAGGCCTGGCCATAAAAAAATTCACTGCTTCGGATTTCGAACGGCTCGAACGGTTGATCGAAGACATGGGCAGCTGCGTGCGACAATCCCCCCCCGACATCCTCCGCTACCAAAGCGCCCACTGGCAGTACCATCTCTTGATTCTGGAAGCGTCCAACAATCGACGCCTCGTCGAGGTCGCCTCAACGCTTCACCAGCAGGTTCTGCAGTTCAGCTACAAGTCGCTCCAGAACAACGACCACCTGCTTTCCTCGCTGAAATACCACAAGGATATCGTGCGGGCTGCAAACAAAGGGAACACGGCGCGCGCCATGATTCTTATGCGGGAGCATGTGCTGGTCGCAATGAATGAGTTGATCGACGGCTTTGAATATGATGCATTGGAATCAGATTACATTCCCATGTGGAAAGATCTCAATGAAAACCATGCCGGGGAAAGGTTGGCGATTTCAGTGCTCTAAGTTGAACTCCACCCGGTTTTATTTCCAGGGAGCCAAGAACCATGAATCAGAAGACTGTACCGGTACGATTCACGCTCAACGGTGAATCCAGGGCTGTCGATGTGCCTGCCGGCATGACGGTGGTCAAGCTCCTTCGTGATGTTCTGAAACTCAAGGGGACCAAGGTAGGCTGCGGCATCGGCGAATGTGGTGCCTGCACCATCCTGGTGGATGGAAAGGCGGTGAACTCCTGCCTGATGCCAGCCGCTCAATTGGATGAGCGTGATGTCCGCACCATTGAGGGCATGGCGAGCGAGGACAGCCTTCATCCTATTCAGGAGGCTTTTCTTGAAAACCACTCCGTCCAGTGCGGCTTTTGCACCCCTGGCCTGATCATGAGCACCAAAGCGCTTCTGGACGAAAACCCCGATCCTTCTTTCGAGGATATTAGTCGGGCCATTTCCGGCAATCTCTGCAGGTGCACCGGGTACCGCCATGTCTTCGATTCCATCAAGGATGCCGCCCAACGCAAAGCCGGGAGAGAGAGATGATGGAAGAGCTGGAATACATTCGCCCCGGGTCCCTGGAAGACGCGCTGACTTTCTTGGAAGCCAACGGTGGAGAAACAAAAATCCTTGCCGGTGGAACTGACGTTATGGTGGACTTGCGCGCGGGCCAGATCAGGAAGAGGTATCTGCTCGACGTAAGCCGTCTCGAGGAATTGAAGGGGATCGCGCTTTGCGACGAAGGGCTATGTGTGGGCGCCGGCGTGACCATCAGTGAGATTGATTCATCGGGCGTGCTTTCCCGCTATGCCCCGACCCTGCAGAAGTGCGCCCGAACGTTCGCCAGCCCGCAGATCCGCAACGTAGCGACCATAGGTGGCAATGTGGCCCACTGCTCTCCGTGCGGGGATACGATTCCGCCCCTCGTCATTCATGGTGCGAGGGCTGTGCTGCTCAGCAGGAAAGGCCGAAGAGACGTTCCCGTGGAGGCGATCGCATCGGGCCCTTATGCCTGTTCCCTCCCTTCTGAGGAGTTGATCGTGAAGTTCGTGTTGAAACCGGAACCCGAACTTACCTTCGCCGACTTCATCAAGATCGGGAGGCGCAAGGCCCTGGCCATTGCGCGCATCAGTCTGGCCGCCATGGCTCGTCAGGCCGAGGACGGAATGATAGATTACTTGAGGGTTTCCCTGGGCTCCTGCACTCCGACCCCTTGGCGGGTCGAGGAGGTCGAAAATTTTCTGATCGGAAGGAAGCCCACCGGGAAACTCCTTTGGGAAGCCGGAAAGATCCTTGCCGAAAAAACCATCGCGATCACCGGACGGAGACCGTCGGCAGTGTACAAGGAGCCGGCGGTGCAGGGCCTTTTGGTCAAGATGTTACTCCCCCTGGCGTCAAAATGAAGAATACTTACCAAGTCATCGGCAGGAATGTCCTCCGGATCGGGGGCGTCGACAAGGTCAAGGGATGCGCCACTTTCAGCGCGGACATCGAATTGGACGCGCCGCTCGTTCTCAAAGCGCTGCGAAGCGGCAGGCCCCACGCGGAAATCTCCAGGATCGACCATGAAGAGGCGTCTTCCATGGACGGCGTGGTGCGGATCTTCACCGCCGCCGACATCCCGGGCAAGAATCTGTACGGTATTATAAACAAAGACCAGCCCCTGCTTGCGGCCGGAAAAGTCCGGTCTGTCGCCGACGCCGTGGCGCTTGTGGCGGCCGAAACGGAAGAGGCCGCGGAAGCAGCTATAAAGGCCATCGAAGTCGTCTACCAGGAACTTCCCCCCGTCTTCAAACCGGAAGACGCCTTGAAGGAAGGTGCACCCAAGATACATGAAAAGGGCAATCTTCTGGCTCGCCGAATCGTCAGGAAGGGAGACGCCGATTCGGCCTTCAAGTCCTGCAAGAGCATTATCGAGCGCACTTACCGCACGCCCATGATCGAACACAACTACCTGGAGCCTGACGCCGGCGTCGGATTCATCGACACGGACGGAACCCTGGTGATCTATGCGTCGACGCAAAATCCACACTATGACCATATGGAGGTCGTCACACTCCTCGGAGTTCCCGACGAAAAGATCCGGATTATTCAGGCCGTCACGGGAGGCGGATTCGGATCAAAGTTGGATCTCAACGTACAGGGATTCATCGGACTCGCCCTATACCATCTGAAGCGGCCGGTCCGTTACGTGTACAGCCGGGAGGAAGCCTATCTCGCCACAGCCAAGCGCCATCCGATCACCATTCATTTGAAGACGGGAACCGACGCCGCCGGCCGGCTCCGCGCTCTCAAAGCGGATATCCTCTGCGACACCGGCGCTTACGGTTCCTATGGAACCGCCGTTGTTTCCCGCGCAGCCGTGCACGTCACAGGTCCGTACGAGGTGGAGAACATCCACATCGAGTCCAGGGGCGCCTATACCAACAACCCGTTTTGTGGCGCCATGCGCGGATTTGGCGTTCCGCAGGTTGCCTTTGCTCACGAGAGCCAGATGGACCTCCACGCGCTTGAACTCGGCATGGATCCTCTTGAAATTCGCTCTCTCAATGCCTTCAAGCCGGGCTCAGAAACCGCAACCGGGCAGAAACTGACTTCCAGCGTCGGCATCAGGGATTGTTTGGACGCCGTCAAACCGCATTATGACGAAGTCAGATCGGGATGGCTGACGTCGGAGACGGACCCCTTCAAGCGGAGAGGCGTGGGTATCGGGGGCATGTGGTACGGAATCGGCAACACCGGTACCCAGAACCCCTCGACGGCACGTGTGGAGATGGACCTTGAAGGCCGGGTGACCCTCTTGACCGGCTGCGCTGATATCGGACAGGGATCCACCACCGTTCTCGTTCAGATCCTGGCGGAAACTCTCGGGATCGAACTGGATACGATACGAGTGGTCGTGGGAGACACGCGCTATACAACCAACGCCGGCGCCACTTCGGCCAGCCGTCAGACCTACATATCCGGAAATGCGGTCAAAGATGCGGCGTTAAAATTGGCCGATGTTCTGCGGACCGAGGCAGTGAATCGGCTGCGTGCCCCCAAGTTCTCCCTGATTTTTGACTCCGGCCATGTGGTCGTTTCCACCAATCCTGACAAACGAATTGATTTCGCAACACTGGCCAAGCGCGCCCATGCTCGTGGGGAACCGCTCTCATGGCAGGGTTATTTTGACCCTGAAACTGCCCCGCTCGATCCGGAGACCGGCCAGGGTGTGCCCTACGGGACTTACGCTTTTGCCTGCCAGATGTGCATGGTTGTGGTCGACCTGCTGACCGGCGAAGTAACCGTCGACAGGATTGTCGCGGCTCACGATGTGGGAAAAGCCATCCATCCCGAAGGCGTCATCGGGCAGATTTGCGGGGGCGTGGCCATGGGAATAGGTTTCGCCCTGATGGAGGAGTTCACTCCGGGCAGCACTGAGTCCATGAAGGACTACTACATTCCGACGGCAGCAGACGTGCCGGAGGTTACCCCCATCATCGTCGAATCTCCGGAACCCACGGGACCCTATGGCGCCAAGGGCGTGGGCGAGCCGGCGCTGATACCTACTGCGCCCGCCATTCTGAACGGTCTGGCCAATGCGCTGGGCGAGCGCATATATGCGCTGCCGGCCAACCTGGAAAGAGTCCTCGAAGCAATCATCAGATCCGGCCGCTTCGGCCTGAAGGGAGACAGGAATGCCTAAAGCCCTCCTTGAAAAAGCAACGGTGAAGATGCAGATCGATGTCGAGAAATGCACAGGTTGCGGCCAATGTGTGCAGGATTGCCCGCTGGACGCCATACGTGTCAAGGCCAAGAAAGCGATCATCGATCATCACGCGTGCACGCACTGCAAAGTGTGCTTCAAGGTCTGCGAGCAAGGAGCTGTGATCCCGTCACAAAACAGGCCGGACGATGCGGTCGAATGCGACGCCTGTCCCATTCAATGCTGGGTTCGCCCCGGATACCTCGGGGCCTGTCACCGGTACAGGAATGAAGACGGTCGGCTGGTTCGCATCTCACCCCTGCACGCTTTTGCAGATGTGCAGGACATCGTCGGGCAGGGCCCAAGCGAAATAATTAGAAAACCGGTCATCACCGGCATTGGAGCCGGCACGACTTACCCCGACTGCAAGCCTGCGCCTCAAATCCTCATGGAGCAGCGCTCCGGCGTCGACGTCGTCACTGTGGTGACAGAGGCGCCACTCAGTTACAGCTCGATCCTGGTAAAGGTGGATACGGACGTTCCCCTCGGAAAGGAAGGCGAACGCATCTACGTAGGCAAGCGCGAGGTGGGTATGGTGGAAACCGAGCACTACGGCTCCAAAATGCTGCACATTGGAGGAGTCAACCGTCTCACCGGCAAAAATGGATTTGCCGTCGCCCGCGCTATGACGGATATAGCCAACTGCAAAGCGGTTAAACTCAAAATCGAAAATGGAACTCGCATCACCGTGCAGGTGGGAAAGCCGCCGATCATAAACGGGGTGCAGGCGGAAAAGATGCGGGTCGGCTGCGGGAGCGCCACTCTGGGTATATTCGCCCCGTTCTTCGTTGCGGCGGCGGACGAGGTGATCATTCTGGACGCCCATATTACAGGGCAGTTGAGCCGCCATGTGGCAGGCCAGTTTGCCGGCGCCAAACCCACCGGCGTATCCTTGAAATTCAAAGAGAGCACGCCCGGGCGATACTTCGGCGAGCATGGCAATGGCTGGGGCGGGACCTCCGTTTCCAATCCCGGGGACATCATAGACCGAATCGACATGTCGGTGGCATGGACCGGCATGTCGGTTCTGATCACGGAAACCACCGGGCAGAGCGGCGCCATGTTCGAACTGCGTGAAGACGGGGAACTTGTGGAGATTCCGTTAACGGACAAGGCCAGGGCCGCCCTTGAAGCCGTCGTTGCCACGTGTGAGCCTTCCCGCGTATCCGCCGTTTACAGCGGCGGGGCCGGAGGCAGCGCCAGGGCAGGCGTCACCCGATACCCTATCAAGCTCACTGAGGCCGTGCACGCCAACAAGGCGCATCTGACGGTCGGAGGTTGCGATGCTTATGTGCTGCCTGGTGGCGGCATTACCTTCCTCGTGGACGTGGAAAAGGTCAAGGCCGGTTCGTTCTATTGGACCCCGACGCCGGCCAGCATTTGTCCTGTCGAATACACCATGGAACGAAAAGACTATGAAGCCATGGGAGGCCACGTGGAGGCCATGAAACCGTTTTCGGTCAGAAAACCTGCGGCCGACTAGTGTTTCAGGCAGGCGCCTTCCGTTTGTGAATGACCTTCGACCGTCATTTCTCAATTGTCTGATGTAAATAATAAACATAAACTGCCGCCGAAATGTGGACAGGATTCAACCATGGGTTACACTCATAGCTTCCGGATTGAACAAGACGGCTGGGCTTTGGTAGACTACGGACCCATGCGCCTCCGAATCCTGGCGTCCAAAGGCGGAAGGCCCCAGACCGGCATCCTCGAAGATGCTGCAAAGCGGGCGATGAGTTATCTGGACCGAATCGCGGGCCTCAAGGAAGTGCTGAAGCTGCCGCACCGGCAAATCCGCAAAGAGATCAGTGATGAGATTGCCGGGGCGATGATTCGGAGCGTGCGGACCGTCGGCGATGCGGACCTTACTCCCATGGCGGCAGTGGCCGGCACTTTGGCCGACTTCGTGGCCGATTGGCTGCAAAGCCGGGGCATGACGCGGGTGATCGTCGACAACGGGGGTGACATCGCGGTAAGACTGTGCCCGGGAGAGACCGTGCGAATCGGGGTCCGCCCCGATGTCCGATTTCAATCCATTTCACACGTCATTCTTCTGGATTCACGGTTTTCATCATGGGGGATAACCACCAGCGGACTTGGCGGCAGGAGCTTTACCCGGGGCATTGCCTCAGCCGTCACGGTCGCGGCTCAAAACGCGTCCATCGCTGACGCGGCCTCAACGGCCATAGCAAATGGTTGTTTTGTGGAAGACGAACGAATTCTTCAGATGCCGGCGGAAGAATTGGACCCCGATACTGATCTGGTTGGGGTTCCGGTGACAGTCAGCGTGGGTGAGTTGGAACCCGAGAAGTATTTACGCGCAATCCGGCAAGCGTGCTGCAAGGCAGAGACCCTAACAGGAAAAGGGACCATCAGGGGAGCTTTGATCGTTGCCGGGGGGCTTGCTTCCATGACGAAGGAGATGCAGGCGATGATGATCCAATGATTCGGCCTCGGACCGGTTGGGCATTGGACGACTGTCGAGGCGCGCCGCGCATGGAGATCTTCTGTTGGACTGGAATTCTTTAAAAGGAGTGCTGTCTTTGGGGGACCGGGGCGTGATTTCCCTCGTGGGAGCTGGAGGAAAGACCACTCTCATGTTCACGCTCGCCAAATGGATAAATGATTGTGGAAAGACCGTCATCACCACGACGACCACCAAGATCTTCGTGCCGGCCCCTGACCAATCGCCGGCCGTCGTCCTCCAGGAAGCCTCGGAGTCTTTTCTGCCTGAATGTGAAAGGCTCTTGAAGCATTATGGTCATGTTACGGCGGGCGCCGGCCATTTGGGGGATCAAAACAAAATCAAAGGGATTGCTCCCGAAACGATCTCCAGGCTATGGCAGTCAGGAGCCGCTGACTGGATTATTGTAGAAGCCGACGGTGCTGCCGGACGCCCGTTGAAAGCCCCGGCGCCTCATGAGCCCGTCATTCCGCCAATTACGGGTTACCTGGTGGCCGTTGCCGGACTGGCGGCGATCGGGCTCCCTTTTGATCGAAGACATGTGTTCAGAATTGAACGGTATGCCGCTGTGACCAACCTGACGCCGGGGGGGAAGATCACTCCATCCTCGCTGGCCGCTGCCCTTCTTCATCCGGATGGGATCATGAAGGGGGCGCCTCCTAATGCCCGGAAATTCGTATTCCTCAACAAAGCGGGACGAGAAGATCTCCAGAAAACCGGTGAGGAAGTCGCCGAATTGCTTCAGAGACAAGCGCGAGCCGGACTGAGTCGCGTTTTCATCGGATCGGCCACAGAAGCCCCCCACTGCTGGAGTTGGCTGGATACTGGAAGCTGAGGTGGGAGCATGAGTAATGTTGCGGGAATCATTCTCGCAGCCGGTAAATCGTCTCGGATGAAGGAGATGAAGCTCCTTCTCGATTTCCGGGGGAAGCCGCTGATCGAGCACGTTTTGGAAAGCGCCCTGCAATCTTCCCTGAACCGGGTCATCGTCGTTCTGGGGAGTGAACATGAACGGATTAGAAAGAACGTTGATTTCAAAGAGAGCATCGTTGTTTTCAATCCTGACTTTCTCGAGGGACAGAGCGCTTCGCTGAAGGCGGGGATCGCCTCGGCGCCGGATGAGTGCGACGCCGCGCTTTTCCTTTTGGGCGATCAGCCCTTGGTCGATAGAGAAGTCATAGACGCCGTTGTCTATAAATACGAAGAAACCCGGGCGTTGATAGTGGCCCCGATTTTCGCCGGCAGGCGCGGCAACCCCGTCTTATTGGCGCGTCCGCTCTTTCCCTTGATTCTCGCGCTGGAGGGAGATATGGGCGCCCGCCCGTTGCTGGAAGCCCATAAGGAGCTTGTCACGACCGTTGAAGTCGGGAATGACGGCATCCATTGCGACGTGGATACGTGGGAAGACTACCTTGCCCTTCTTGAAAAAGTCGGGCAAGCGGTTGAGAAGCGCCATGCCGCTCATGTACAAAACGATGTGAAAAAGCGGAAAGAAACCGGCGCTGCGGTTCGGGTCTTATGACGGACTTTACCAAGTGCGAACGACATGATCCGTCTTAGGGTATGCATCAAAGGGGCTGGCGAAAAGGCCAGCGCAGTGGCCTGGCGGCTATACCAGGCGCATTTGCGCCAAATCGTCATGTTGGAGCTGCCCGAGCCGCTGGCCGTAAGACGCATGGTTTCGTTCAGTGAGGCGGTCTATGCCGGCTTTCAGACCGTTGAGGGTGTCCAGGCTGTGAGAGTGGATGGCGTAGAAGCTGCCGAGAGATCGTGGGCGCAGGGTCAGATCGCGGTGGCCGTTGACCCGGAGAATCGCCTGAGCGAACAGCTTCGACCGGAAGTGGTGGTGGACGCCAGATTGGCGAAGAAGAATCTGGACACCACCATGGAGGAAGCTCCTTTGGTCATTGCGTTGGGGCCGGGATTCCTGGCCGGCCGTGATGCGCACTATGTCATTGAAACCAACCGTGGACACGATTTAGGCAGGATCATTCAGGACGGATATTCGGAGGCCGACACCGGCATGCCGGGAAACATCGACGGATTCGCGGAGGAAAGGGTCTTAAGAGCCCCTGCCGCCGGTTTGTTCCTGCCTCTAAAAAAAATCGGCGATCCGGTCAAACAGGGCGAAATCATAGCGCAGATCGGTGAAGAGGCGCTGGAGGCGCGCATTGACGGTGTTCTGAGAGGTCTTATGCGGCCTTTTGCGTGCGTCGCCAAAGGGCTCAAGCTTGGCGATATCGACCCGCGCGGAGATGTGGATGCGTGCCATTCGATCTCGGATAAGGCGCGGGCCGTCGCAGGATCAGTCCTGGAGGCAATTCTTCGGAATTATAATGTTTGACGTCTCCCGGGTCATGCCTTCAGGGCGGTTGACTTAAGCTTGTTAAGCCGGATGCATTGCCCGCTCAGCATCAGCTCGACACAACGCCCAAAGCTGCCTTTATGCCTCGGAGACAAAAGAGAACGACTTCCCGTTCAAAGGTGTCGCCAGTGATATTTTCCGGCATGAAGATTTCTTTCGTTTGAGATGAACTGCCTGCTGGAAAACCGGCATTGTTTTGAGGCTGCTTCCCGGTCCCGAGACAGAAGTCTTCGGCCCCTGGGCCGAAGCAGGAAAT
>Ga0187784_10005301_pt1 | contig 10439 bp, 3 predicted proteins | sample 1015_SJ02_MP15_2_FD_132964 | JGI IMG/M metagenome (GOLD analysis project Ga0187784, IMG submission 132964) | Tropical peat soil microbial communities from peatlands in Department of Meta, Colombia - 1015_SJ02_MP15_20_MG | ecosystem: Environmental > Terrestrial > Soil > Wetlands > Peat | place... | reverse complement strand
CATGGTCAGCACCACCAGCCCGGCTGCAGCCGGCAGCCACACGGCAAGCTGCCCGGCGCGCGGCATGATCGCCGTGCCGGATCCTCGGGCGCGCGCGCGGCGCGGACGCAGCCATCGCGCCAGCACGGCGATGAAGCGCACGGGCAGCGGCTGCGGCGCCCCGGTCGGAAGCGAAACGCGGACCGGCGCACTCACTGCAGCGGCTCCGAGCGGTAGATGGCGAAATTCGCCGTGCGACCGCCATTGGTATTGAAGCTGCCGTCGAGGCGCCCGCGCAGGCTGTAGTGCAGACCGATGCGCTCGGCGCGCTGCGCGAAGGCGCGCTCTTGCCGGCTCTCGATGATGGCGACGCGACAATCGCCCTGCCGCAGGATTTCGGCGGCGCCGACGCCGTCGACCAGACGGATCTGCGTGCCGACCAGGAACACGAGGCTCGGCTCGTGATACCCGGCCGCCGCGATCACCGGATCGCGGCAGCCGCTGAGCTGCACCAGCTCGGCAAGCTGCCGGCTCGGGAAGATCGGCCGCATCAGCGGCACCGCCACGCCGAGCACCGCGATCATGCTGAACAGCGCCGCAAGGCTTGCGCGCGCGAGCGAGCGCTCCGCCCCCTCGATATCGTAGAGCCGCCAGGCGTAGAACCCGCAGATCGCCGCGCATGCGGCGAACGGCCAGGCAAGCCAGCCGAACTGCCCGCGCATCCAGATCAGCGCGATGATCGCGGCGGCCGGAAGCAGCGCGGCAAAGAACGGCCATGCCACGGCAAAGCGCGCGAGATGCGGATTGTGCGAGAGCGTGCGCTGCTCGATCCCGCGCGCGATCAGCACCGCGATCGCCGGATAGAGCGGCAGCACGTAATGCGGCAGCTTGGTCATGACGAGCTCGAACACGATCCAGCTCGGCACGATCCAGGCGAGCAGGAAGCGTTCAGCCGGCTCGCGCCACGCACGCCAGGCTGCCGGCGCCGCGACGGCGGCGAGCGGCGCCGCCGGCCAGAAGGTGAGCCAGAACAGGATGAGATAATATCCGGGCGGCGCGCCATGCGACTCCTGGCCCTGGAAGATCTTGGCGAAGAGATCCTGCCCGACCGATTGCTGCAGGAAGCTGTCGCCCGACTTGGCCATGATCAAGATGAACCACGGCAGCGCCAGAAGCAGGACCCAGAGGATGCCGGGCGCGGGTCGCAGATGCAGCAGCCAGCGGGCCGAGCGGTCGGCGACCGCGAGCGCAACCGCCGCAAGTCCGGTCACCATCAGAATGAGCGGGCCCTTCACCAGGATTCCGACCGCGATGGCGGTCCACAGCAGGGCGGCGTGGCCCCAGCCGACATGACGCCCGAGCGACTGGCCCAAATAGGCGCGCGCCATCACGCCCATCGCGGCGACGCAACAGGCGAGCAGCACAGCGTCGGTCTTGGCGAGCCGCGCCTCGACGTTGAGCAGCACGCAGGTCGCCATCATCAATCCGGCGAGATACGCGCCGCGCCGCGCCACGAAGGCGAGCGCGGCCCAATAGGTGAGCAGCACCGCGCCGATCGCACCGAACAGCGATGGAATCCGATAGAGCCAGATGGCGGTGTGCGCGTCCGGAATGCCGAGCGCCGCACCGGCCCTCACGGCGGCCGCCTGCATCCAGTAGATGCCGACCGGCTTCTTGTAGCGGACCTCGTCCTGAAAGCGGATGTCGATATAGTCGCGGCTCTCGATCATCTGCCGCGTCGCCTGCGCGAAGCGCGCTTCGTCGCGGTCGACCGGCGGAATATTGAAGAAGCCCGGCAGGAACGAAACCAGCGATATCACGAGCAGCAACGCGGCGGCGCGCGCGTGCGACGCGGTCGCAAACGCGAGCAGCGCGCCGAGGTCCTTCCATGATGTCGGCAGCAGCCGACCTGTCGCGTCCCGTCCGCCCATTGCGGGCACACTGATAGAGCAATCGGGCGGGTTCGGGAAGCTAAGTCAAGCCATTAGGATTATTCAGCTATTTACTCGATCCGGACGACCACGCTGTCGACCGCGCCGCGCGCATCCATGACGGTCAGCCGCGCAAAGCCAGGACCGTCGGGGGTGAAGAACAGCGTGCGCTGCCCGTCCCGGGTGACGCGCGGAACGCCGTTCACCAGGAGCGTCAGCGGCGCGACGCCGCCGGCGATCTTCAGCGCCATCTCGCTGCCCTCGGCGGCCAGCCGCGCGCCGTTCGGCGGGAACATGATGCGCGGCGCCTCGCGCGTGCTGTCGCTCGGCACCGCGCCGGTGCGGAAGCGCTGCAGCGGAACGGGCAAGCGATTGTTGGCGGCGAACAGCACGCCCTTCGGGGGCTTTGCGAGCGCTGCCGGCAGGCTGCCGAGCCGCGCGAAGGCATCGAACAGGATCGGGGCGGCGGCGGCGCGGCCGACCAGCCCGGGCACCGGCGCACCGTCCGGACGGCCGACCCAGACGCCGACCGTGTGCCTGCCGTCGAAACCGACCGACCAGGCATCGCGATAGCCGTACGACGTGCCGGTCTTGAACGCGATACGGCCGCCGGCGGCGTTTTCCGGAGGCGGCGAGCCGATCAGCACATTGCCCACATACCAGGCCGCGACCGGCTCGAGCAGGCGGCGCTGCGTCGGCGCCGCGATCTGGTCGCGCCGCTCGGTCAGCGCGATCGAATTACCGCCGCGCGCGAGGGCGCCGTAGAGCATGGTGAGATCGGAGAGCGTGATGCCGACCCCGCCGAGCCCCATCGCGAGACCGGGCGCCTCGCCCTTCGGCAACACGAAGCGCGCGCCCGCGTCGGTGATCCGCGCGCTCAGGCGGCTTGCATGGACCGCATCGAGCAGGGTCACCGCCGGCACGTTGAGCGACAGCTGCAGCGCCTTGCGCACCGAGACCGTGCCCTGGAAGGTGAGATCGAAGTTCTCCGGCGCATAGGAGCCGTAGCGGATCGGCCGGTCCTCGATCAGCGTTTCCGGGTGGACCAGGCCGTCCTCGAAGGCGAGCCCGTAGATGAACGGCTTCAGCGTCGAGCCGGGCGAGCGCACCGCCTGCGTCATGTCGACCTGGCCGGCGCGCCGCTCGTCGAAGTAGTCCGCGCCGGCAACGCGCGCCAGCACCTCGCCGCTTGCATGATCGATCGCCATGATGGCGACCGCGATGTCGGACCCGAGCGCCTGCGCGCGCTCGCGCGCGAGGTCCTCGAGCGGCTTCTGGACCGTGGCGTCGATGGTCAGTGCGATGATCTTTGCGCTCGGCGCCGCCGCGACCGCCTGGTCAGCGGCATGCGGGGCGAGCACCGGCATCGCACGGCGCGCTGAGGGCGAGGGCTCGGCCTTCGCCTGCGCGATCTCGTCGAGCGGCATCGCGCCGGAAAGCGCAATGCGGTCGAGCACGCGGTCGCGCGCGCGGTGCGCGGCCTGCACGGAGCGGTCCGGGCGGCGCGCTTCAGGCGACTGCGGGATCGCGACCAGCATCGCGGCCTCGCCGAGCGAGAGCCGGCGCGGGTCCTTGCCGAAATAGGCGAGCGCGGCCGCGCGCGTGCCCTCGAGGTTGCCGCCATAAGGCGCGAGGCCGAGATAAAGGGTGAGGATCTCGTCTTTGGTGAGATGGCGCTCGATCTCGATCGCGCGCACCGCCTGGCGCAGCTTGGCCATGAAGGTGCGGTCGGCGCGCGGCTCGAGCAGCCGCGCGACCTGCATCGTGATGGTCGAGCCGCCGGAGACAATGCGGCCGTGCGTGACCAGCTGGAACGCCGCGCGCGCGACCGCAAGCGGATCGACGCCGTGATGCGCGCGGAAGCGCTTGTCCTCATAGGCGATCAGCAGATCGAGGTAGCGCGGATCGACATCCTTCACGGTCGCCGGCAGACGCCAGCGCCCGTCCGGCGTCGCATAGGGCCGCAGCAGCCGCCCATTGCGGTCGACCACGACGGTCGAAAATTCGAGCCCTTCCCCGAGCGGCGCGGGCCCGAGCGAATGGACCCAGGCCGCGAAGGTGACGGCCGACGAGACGCATACGATCGCTACGACGCACGCCGAGATGCGAAGGACGCGCCACGCACGCTGCCTATTCCCCTCCCCCTTGTGGGGGAGGGCTAGGGAGGGGGGTGGTTCGATAGGCGAAGGCGTACCCGACTCGTCGACCCCCACCCCTAGCCCCTCCCCACAAGGGGGAGGGGAACAGGCCGCACTCGTTGCACGGCCTGTATCACTCACCTCTTCACTCACTTCGCGGCCTCGATCTCGACCACGCCGACGCCGGTGCGGCCGAAGCGGTCCGGACGATACATGTCCTCCACATAGGCCTGCGGCAGCACGTATTTGCCGGGCGATACCGCGCGCACCACATAGGCGACGGTAAAGACCGCCTTGTCGCTCGCCGCGCGATTGAACGCCGCGGTGAAGCGATCGTCGCGGAACTCGGAGCTCTCCGGCTCCTTGGCGTCCTGGATCCACGACAGCGTGCCGGTGTCGCCCGACGAGACGAGGCGCGGATTGTCGATCTCGAACCCGGCCGGCAGGTAGTCGGCGATGATGATGCGCCCGAAGCTCGGCTGGCCTTCGGTGATCTTCAGCACCACGGCGAAGCGCTCGTTCTGCTTCACATGGCTCACGTCGGCGGCCTCGCCATCGAGCGTATAGTAGAGCCGCTCGATCTTGAACCCCTTGTCGACCGCCGGCTCCGCCGTCACCGGCGCGCCGACCACCGAGACGACCGCCTGCACGGCGGCGTCGCCATTGTTGGTCACGCGGATCGGCCCGCCGGCAAGATCCGCCGCGCGGAAGCTGCGGTAGAGCGCGCCGCGTTTCGTCTCGCCCGCCACGTCGAGCACCATGCTGGCGGTGTCACGGGCAAGCGCGCGCGCCGCCAGCACCATCCAGGCATTCTCCTGCGTCGAGGTGTAGGGCGTCAGATTGCGCGCCGCCTCGATGCGCTCGACCGCCTGCAGGATCGTCGCGCGGGGTGCGTTCCCCTCGGATGCGAGCGCAACGAAGGCGGACGCATCGCGCAGCGACGAGCCGTAGTCGGTGCGGCCGAGCTCGAGCCTGGGCGTCGGCGAGATGTCGGCGAGCGCCGCGCCATAGACGCGCTCGGCGCGGGTCTTGTCGCCGAGCATGCCGAGCGCCGCGGCAAGCTGCGCCTTGGCGATCGGGGTCTTCAGCGCATCGAGCCGCGTGTCGGCGAGATAGCGCAGATCGCCGAGCGGCGCGGCGCCGTTGCGCGCGAGCACGTAGTACACATAGGCAAGATCGCTGTTCACCTCCTTGGCCGGATCGCTCTGCGCCACGTGGTTGCGCAGGTTGTCGAGCGCCTGGCGGAACGCGACATCCGGCACCGCGAAGTTGCGCTCGCGCGCGCGGGTGAGGAAGTCGGTGACGTAGGCGTCGAGCCACATGTCGCCGCCGCCCGGCCCCCACAGGCCGAACGAGCCGTTCGAGCCCTGGCGCGCCAGCAGCCGCTCGATCGCGCCCTTGATGCGGTCGTCAATCGCGCTGTCGAGCGCGAGATGCGATTCGCTCGCGAGCTCGTTGACGTAGAGCAGCGGCAGCGCGCGGCTCGTGGTCTGCTCGGAGCAGCCATACGGGTAGCGGTCGAGCGCCTTCAGCAGCGCGGCGACGTCGAGCGCGGTCGAGGGACCGACCGAGAGCTGCACGCCGCCGGTCCCCGGCACCAGGTCGGCGAACAGGTCGTTCGAGAGCGTGATGCTCTCGTTGCGGGCGATCGGCCGCACGGAGCGGCGCGTCAGCACTTGCGTCGCGGGCTTCGCCGCGAGCGCATAACTGCGCTGCAGCTCGAAGCCGTTCGGCCCGCTGACGCGGATTGCGACGTTGCCGATGCCGACGCCGCTCGCGCCGACGGCGAGGCTGACGCCGGCGCGCTGCTTGCCGTTGAGGCGGATCTTCTGCTCGGCCTGCGCCACCTTGAGCGGGCCTTCGGTCTGCAGGCTGATCGCGTATTCGCCCGCCGGACCCTCGACATTGTCGAGGTCGAGGCGGATCGTGCCCTGGTCGCCGGTCAACAGGAAGCGCGGCAAGGTCGCGGTCAGCACCACCGGATCGCGCACCACCACGTCACCGGAGGCGTGGCCGACCTTGTCCTTCGACCAGGCGACCGCCATCACGCGCACGGTTCCGGAGAAGGCCGGGATGTCGAACGATACTTCCGCCGTTCCGTCCGGCTTCACCGATACGATGCCGGAGAACAGCGCGAGCGGCGGCTGCGTCGGCGGTGACGCGGCGAGCGTCGCCGCGCCGGTGTCGCCGCCGGAGCGGATCTGCCCGCGCGCGCCCTGCATGCCGTCAAGCAGCTGGCCATAGAGGTCGCGGATCTCGGCCGCGAGGCGGCGCTGGCCGAGATAGAAGTCGTCCGGGGCCGGCGGCTTGTAGTTCGTCAGGTTGAGGATGCCGACGTCGACAGCCGCGACCGTGATCTTTGCCTCCTCGCCGGCGCCAAGGCCCTTCAGCCGCACCGGCACCCGCAAGGTGCCGTTCGGCCGCATCAGGCTCGGCAGCGGCATCTCGAAGGCGAGCGTGCGCGCCGCCTTGTCGACCGAAAACCATTGCAGGCCGATGGCGCGGCCGGGCATGCGGCTTGCCGCCTCGTCGAGCGGACGCCGCAAGGTCGCCACCACATAGGCGCCGGAGCCCCAGTCGTTGCCGACTTTGAGCGGGATCTTCACGCTGCCGGCCTGCACGTCGGTGGTCGTGGTCGACAGCAGCCGGTCGCCGACCACGTTGAGCGTGACCTTGCCGGCAGTGCGCACCGTCACTGCGACCGTCATGGTGTCGCCGCTCGCATAGGCGCTCTTGTCGAGCGCGATCTCGAGCAGGTCCGGCGTGTCGGCCGAGGCGTCCGCATAGAAGCCGGCATCGAAGGTCAGCGAGGTGACCGGAATGCTCTTGTCGTCGCTCGAGACGTCGAGCCGGTAGCGGCCAAAGCTGACGGGAAGCGAGAGGCGGCCCGGCTTGTCACTCGGCACATCGAGACGGCCGTCGGCGATGCGGCGCACGCTCTTGATCGGCTCGTAGTCCCAGCGGCCGTCGCGGCGGTAGTACTGATAGCGACGCTCGACGCGCAGCAGCTCATAGCGCAGCCCGGTCGCCGGCAGCTGCTTGCCGTCGGGCGCGGCCACGACCACGTCGAAGCCGGCATTCTCGCCGTCGCCGAGCGAGCGGCCGGAGAACAGCGGCTTCACGCCGATCATGGCCGATGCCGGCACGATCGGCAGCGTCAGATTGCGCTCGACCGCGCGGCCGCCGGACTCGACGAGCCGCACCGTGATCTGCGCTTCGAGCGGGCGCGTGGTCTCGGGCACCTTGTCGAGCGCGACCTGGAACTTGGCCTTGCCGTTCTCGTCGGTGTTGGGCAGGTCCTCGAGGCTCGTCTGCTCGGTCTTGATCTCCTGCTCGTCGTCATTGACGCCGAACTGGTAGCCCGCAAAGCCCGGCCGCTCGTCCGCCGGCTTGATCTTCATCTCGCCTTCGAGCGCGAGGTCCGAGGCCGGCGCGCCGTAGAGGAAACGGCCGTCGACCGTCACCTCGGCCGGCTGCGCCTGCGACAGCTTGCCGGTCGGCGAGGCGAGATCGAACTCCATGCGGTCCGGCACATAGTCCTCGACCAGGAAGCTGGTCGAGCCGATCGCGGCGCCTTTCGGATCGGTGTAGGCGCGCACCCGGTACGTGCCGGTCGGCGCCGAGGAGATCATCGGGAACGAGAGCGCGCGGCCGCCGACACCCTGGTCCGGCACGACCGTGCGGCGATATTCGACGCCGTCCGGGCGATCCACGACCAGCGTCAACGGCACGTTGGTGACGGCTACCCCCTTGGAGTCGCGCAAGAGCGTCGTCAGGTGCACGGTCTCGCCGGTGCGATAGACGCCGCGCTCGGTATAGAGGAACGCATCGAGCGCCGCCGTGACCGAGCGTCCGGCGACGCCGCGGTCGGTCAGGTCGAAGGCCGGGCCCTTCAGGCTGAGGAACGCGTAGTCGCCCTTGCCGTCCGCGACGATCATCGCGGGCGAGAGACCGCCCTCCCCGCGCGCCAGTCCGGATTCGAAGCGCACGAAGCCGGCCGCATCGGTGGTGCGGCTTGCCAGCACCTCGTTGTTGCGCGCGATCAGCCGCACCTCGATGCCGGCCTTGGCTTCGGTGGTGCTAAGCGAATTGAGGAAGACGTTGACGCCGTCATTGCCGGAGAAGGCCATGAGGCCGAGATCGGAGACGATGAACCATTGGGTCGCGAGCTGGCCGAAGTCGTCCTCGCGGCGGGTCCCTTCCGGCTCCGCGGTCATCACATAGATGCCGGGCTTGAGATCGCCGATCGCCTGGTCGACCGGAAAGGCGGTGGTGACGTCGGCGTTGAGCACCGAATCGATCCTCATGTCGCCTTTCCAGACCAGCGCGCCTTTCTCCTGCGTGAACCGGTCGCGCTCGTAGGTGTTGAGCGCATTCTGGAAATCGTTGCCGAGCACGGTGTCGATCAGGCTGCGGTCGCCGATGCGATGCACCTGCACCTTCACCGAGGAAGTATTGACGCTGACGATCGGAATGCCGCGCTGGCCGGTGCGCGGCAGCACATAGGCCTTGCCGGTGAAGTGCACGAACGGCGCGCGGTCGCGCACGTAGATGGTGTAGTCGGCGGACTTCTGCAGCGTCTCCTTCACGGTCGACGGCAGACCGGCGCGCAGCGTGATCGAATAGCGCTCGCCGTGATGCAGCCCCTCGACGCAGAGCTGCTTCTCCTCGGTGGTGATCGCGGGCTTGTCGTTGCCTTCGAGCGCGACGAACGGCGTGAAATCGGTGCGCTTGCCGGGGAGATCCTCGGAGAACTGGAAGCAGGCGCGCGGCGAGGCCGCGTCGGCGTCGACCGAATAGTCGAGGATGCGGAAGCCGTGCTGATCGCGCAGCTGCTCGTAGGTCTGGCGGATATCCGCGACCTCGCGCAGGTCGAGCGAGAGCCGATAGGTATCGAGCGCCGGGCGCCACAGCTCGCGCTCCGCAAAGGTGCGGCCGAGCAGCGCGAGCGCGTCGGCTTCCTCGCCGGCATTGCCCGAGCGTTGATAGGCGATGTAGGCGGCCGTCGCGGCGCGATCGAGGAAATTCGCACGCTCGCGGTTGTCGTTCGGGCGGATCTGCAAGATCGCGCGCGCGAGGCGCAGCCAGTTGCCGGCTTCGCGCGGCGCGACCGCGACCACCATCGCAAGCGTCTGCATGCCGGCGCGGTAGTCGCGTTTCGCGAACGCCGCCTCCGCCTCGCTGCGCAGCGTCGCGACCGGCTTGGCGACCTGGCCGGCTTCGGTCTTGATCTGCGCCTCGAGCCTGACGGCGCTGTCGGCGAGGTCTGCTCGCTGGAAGGGTTTGTCGGCGGCGAAGGCGGGAACGAGCGAGATCAACAAAGCGACGAGCGCGGCGGCAAAGCCGGCGCGGACTGACGCGAGCATCGTGGGACCTCCCTGAACCCCATTGGCGGGGCCGTGCATCCCTTCCACCCGGCGCGCGCGCTTGTCCAGAAAATCAGTGAAGTTTTCCCGACAAGCGCGGTATCCAGTACCCCTGAAAGCGCGATAAACGCTTGCTTTATGGCGCCTTGATGACTCGCGAGCGGGCCCGCGCGCAACGGGACATAATGGGAAAAGCCGGCACAATGGCGCACGGCGCCGCACAGGGAATCGGTCGGGGAGTCCGCTTGCGCACAATGCTGCGTCAATGAGTAGCAACCCGTTGGTCCTCGCCGCCGACATCGGCGGCTCAACGGTCAAGGCCGCGCTGGTCGCGCGCAGCGGCGCGATCGCCGCACAGGTCTCGCTCCCCTCGCCGTCGCTGGACGCGCGCTCCCTGATCGCACCGCTCGGCTGGTCGGATGCGTTTCGCGCGGCTGCGGCGCTTCTTAAAGGTGAGAACGCGTCCGCCTTCGCGGCCGTCGCGGCGATCGCCGTGACCGGCGTCACCCGCACGCCGGTCGTCCTCGACGCCGATGGCGCTGCGCTGATCGGCGCGATGCCGGCGCGCGACGCGCGCGCAACCGAGATCGCGGGCCGTAGCGCGATCGACCCGCGCGACGGCGGCGAAGCCGCCCGTTACGATGCATTCCATCCGGCCGCGCGGCTGCAATGGATCCGCGCGGAAAGTCCGGAAGCGATCGCGCGCGCCGCGGCGGTCGTCGATCCGAAGGACTTCATCGCCGCGCAGCTCACCGGCCACATCGCGAGCGATCCGATTGCGAGCGCGCGCCTCATGGCGGCAGCCGATTCGACGCGCGGGCCTTCGCTGCTGTCGCGGCTCGGCTTGCCGGAGCGGCTGGTCCCGGACCTGCGCACACCCGGCAGCATCATCGGAGCGGTCCGTGACGGCATTGGCGAGCCGCTCGGCGCGCTCGCCGGCCGGCCCGTCGTCATGGCGTCGCACGATACCTGGTGCGGCGCGCTTGGCCTCGGCGCGCTGACGGCAGGCCGCGCCTACAATGTCT
>Ga0187784_10005300_pt1 | contig 10440 bp, 12 predicted proteins | sample 1015_SJ02_MP15_2_FD_132964 | JGI IMG/M metagenome (GOLD analysis project Ga0187784, IMG submission 132964) | Tropical peat soil microbial communities from peatlands in Department of Meta, Colombia - 1015_SJ02_MP15_20_MG | ecosystem: Environmental > Terrestrial > Soil > Wetlands > Peat | place... | reverse complement strand
CATTGTGGAGTGCTTCACCGGATATCTCTCACAGCAGAACTTCGACTCGCAATGGATCGCCACCAACGGCAAGGACGCGTTCAACGCCGCGGGTGTGGGTGCCTTCTTCAACCTCATGAACTTCGGCCAGATGCTCATGTGGCACATCGTGCTCGTGCCGATGATCCTCGTGGCCCTGGTGGGAGCCCACATCCTTTTAGTGCGGGTGCGTGGCGTGGCCCATCCCCTGCCGAAGCGGATGGCACGGGGCAGGGTTCGGCGCGAGCAGGCGCACGCTGACAGCTCCGACTGGCAGGGTCCCACCCGCCGATACGACATCGTGAAGGAGGCCACCATCGCCAGCGTGCTGGTGCTGGTCCTGGTCGTGGTGCTGGCCGGGGTGCTCTCATCTCCCGACGTGCCCCCGCTCACCGTGCAGAGCTGGTCGAAGGTGGCGCCCGCCGACTTCATGGCTACCGCCGCCAGCGAGCTGGCCGGCACCAGCGAGACGGCCACCTACGGGCCTCCATACAACCACGGGTCCGGGGACGTCCAGCGCATCGGCGTGTCCTGGCAGCTACTGGCCGGGGTGCGCCAGCCCATCAACACGGCCAAGACCTTCGTGCTCTTCCCGCTATCGAAGCTCGCCGCGAGCAGCCCGGCTCTGGCTGTTTCCCTGCGCGACTACGAGTCAGCTTCAGTCGCCACGCAGATGTCGTGGGACCAGACCTATCTAAAGGCCGTGGCAAAGGTGACCTTCCGCCAGGGGACCCCGATCGTGCCGGCCGCCGCCGACGGCCCGGTGCCCAGCTTGGTGGCCAGCGAGTTGACCCTCGCTCGCTCTGGGGGACTCGACGCCGAGCTGCTGGCGCAGCAACCGTTCTACGGGACGAACTACACCAAGCCGCTTCTCTTCATGGAGGACGGCAACTACTTCTCCTCGCTGGCTACGGCCATGCACCTCACCGGCTCTCAATGGGGTGTGATGAACGAGACCGGCAGCTACCCAGGCCAGCCGTGGCTGTGGCTGTACACGCTGTGGTACCAACTTCCCGGTTTTCGCAGCTCGGCCAACGTGGACCTCATCGCCGTCTACCTGACCGGGGCCGCCACCATCGCGCTACTGGCGGTGCCCTTCATCCCCGGCCTGCGTGACGTGCCCCGCCTCATCCCCGTCCACCGCCTGGTGTGGCGATCATGGAACCGCTCGGGCGGCGGTGGCCCTAAACAGTTGTCCGACCGAGGGGTGCGAGGGCCGCGTATCGGCGTCCCAGCAGGGGCACCCACGCGAGAAAAGTCCTAAGAGTTCTCGGGCCCGTAGCGGCGCGAGTATGGCAACAGCGAGCCGGACGACCCGAGGCGCCTTCTGTTACTTCCCCCCCAAGCCGACGCTGCACAGGACCTCCAAGAGACAGGTCCGAGGCTCCGATGGGAGCTGGTGGTCCGAGGAACTCGTGGAGGGAGGGCGGGATCGCCTCCAAGGCGCTATGTCCGGTCGGGCCGGTCGTCGACCAAACGGCCCTCCGGGGCGACAACCTGAGAGCTCTCTTGGCCCCCTTGTCCGGTTCTGGCCTCGGTCGGTAGGGTCACCGACGTGAGCGCCGAGGACAGCGAGCGGCGTATCGGCCTCGGTGAGGGCACCGTCGATTCGTTACGCAAGCTCTTGAGCCGCAAGGTGGCCGAGGTCATACGCAGCGACCCCGAGGAGGCTGACAAGGCAATCGAACTCGGTATCGTCGACCGGCGCTGGTTGGAGGACCCGGTTAACGAGCCAATATCGACCAGCAAACCGACCGAGATTCTCGAGCATTTTCTCGCTCGTTCGGTGGAACGTAAACCCTCACTGCTCTCGACGATGGGTCTCAGCGCTATCCAGCTCCTTGCCTCCCAAAGAAAGTCCGGGGTCGGAGAGATCGAGGTTTTGACGGTGGCGTTCACCGATCTCGAAGGGTTTACTGCCTTTACGGATCGTCATGGCGACAATGAGGCGGCGGCGCTGGTCAGCAACCACCAGCTGACGGCGGGACCCTTGGTGCGCCGCTGGCGGGGAAGGATGGTCAAGCACCTCGGTGACGGCCTGCTCTGCACCTTTCCCGATACTCGAAACGCCCTTCGCGCCGTGCTTGAGCTCGTCGCCGCACCTCCTGCTCCGCTCCGCGTGCGCGCCGGCCTCCACCTCGGCGAAGTTGTCGTGAGCGCAGACGACATAGTGGGGCAGGTGGTCAACGTGGCGGCCCGGGTGACCGAGACGGCCAAGGGAGACCAAGTGGTGGCGACCGGGGAGGTGGTTGCCGCGGCCGGGCAACTTCCAGGCGTCGAGTTCCGCCGTCTCCGCCGGCGGCGTTTGAAGGGAATATCCGAAAGGGTGGACCTCTACGAAGTTGTACGGGAAAGGGTGACGAGCGGGTAGTTGCGGCCAGCGATACGAGGGTGAGGACATGGCCAACGCGGCTCGGATGCCGGCGTCAGCCATCTGGCCCCTCGATTCGGATATGACCCGACAATGACCCCGCTGAGCGATCGTGAACTGGGTCAGGCGGCCTGACCTGGCCGCGAGAGGAGAGGCCATGAAAGCAGTAGTGGTCACGGGCGCGTCGACGGGAATCGGGGCGGCCTGCGCCCTTCGCCTGGATCGTCTCGGGCACCGGGTCTACGTTGGAATTCGTAAGATGGCGGACGCCGAACACTTGAAAGCCAAGGCGTCCGAGCGCCTGGTGCCGGTCCATCTCGACGTCACCGACACCGGGCAGATTGAGGCTGCGGTCAAACAGATCGACGAGGAGTCCGGTGCGCTGGCCGGGCTGGTCAACAACGCCGGGATTGGCAAGGGCGGCCCCCTGGAGTTCATCGACCTCGACGAGTGGCGAAGGCAGTTCGAGGTGAACGTGTTCGGTCAGGTCGCCGTGACCAAGGCGATGCTCCCGCTCATTCGCCGCGGTAACGGACGCGTCGTCTTCATCGGGTCGATCGGTGGCAAGGTGTCGAGTCCCTTCCTCGCTCCATACAACGCCTCCAAGTTCGCCATTGAGGCCATTGGCGAGGCGCTGCGATCGGAGCTGCATCCCTGGGGGATCGGTGTCTCGGTGGTGGAACCTGGTTCCATCGACACCGCCATCTGGGGCAAGGCGACCGAGCAGGTGGACCAGATCGAACACGAGCTGCCCGAGGTCGCCAAGGCTTACTATGCGGATGCCATAGTGGCCATGCGTAAGGCCATCGAGGTCCAGGCGCGCCGGGGCATCTCCGCCGAGCGCGTGGCTCGAGCGGTGGAGCACGCCCTGTTCTCGTCGCGTCCGAAGACGCGCTATCCGGTGGGGGTCGACGCCAGAACGCAGACCGTCATGGTCCGCCTGCTTCCCGACCGACTCCGCGAGGCGATCGTACGGCGGGTTGTGGGAGTCTGACCGACCCCCACCCGGGGTCCGGGCTTCTTCGGCGTTATCGGGCGAGGCAGTTGGCTTCGATCAGGGGGGGCGGATCTCAACATTCACGGTGGTCCGCTCCGCTGCCGATGGTCCGCAGCATTGAGACGCCTCCGGTTCGGAAGAAGCGAAGAACGAGACCCATAGCTAGGAGGAGGAAGGCGATGTCGAGTGCGGTGGTGTAGTTCCAGGTGACCCCGAAGGCGCCCACCTTGGCGTGACGGGCCGTGGGCACCAAGCGGAGACCCTGAAAGATCAGCTCTACCACGTAGCCACTGAGCGCCATCGCCACATAGAACGTTCCAAGCAGGAAGAGCATCATCCGGGTCCCGTAGTACTTCCTATAGATGGTCAGGATCGGAAGGATGATGAGGTCTGCAAAAATGAAGGCCACAACCCCGCCGAAGCTGATCCCCCCGTTCCAGAGCACGGCCGCCAATGGGACATTGCCGATGGAGCACACGAAGCTCCACATGCTCGCCGCAGGTCCGACTAGCGGCCCCCACACCTCGGATAGCGCCGGGTGGTGGACGAACAAGACCACCTGCCAGAAGCGGCTCGGCACCCAGGCTGCTACTGCCCCGGCGACGAGCAAACCCACGACGATGTCACGGAGGACTGCGGCCCACTCCATCACGAAGATGTGCGAGACCGAGGTGAGGCCCTGTGGGGAGCGAAGCCGTTGCCATGGGCTTCCCGTGGCGGTTATGGACATGTCCATGGCGGCGTGACCCTCCATCGACCCGGCGATGCCCTTGTCGGCTTGGGACCTGGCCTCCAGCAGAAGCTTTCGGCGAAGCAGGAGGCGGAACAACACCGCCAAGAGGACGATCATGAGCGGCCCGCCGATGAACTCGGCCAGAGTGAACTGCCATCCGAGTAGGAGGGCCATGATGATCCCGAGTTCGACCACTAGGTTGGTCGAGGCAATCTCAAAAGCCATGGCGGAGGTGAAGCTCGCACCTTTTCGGAAAAGGGTGCGAGCCAAGGCCACCGCCGCGTAGGAGCACGAGGAAGACGCCGCGCCGAGAGCGGTCGCCAAAGCCATGCTCCTGGGTCTGTCATCGCCAAGGTGACACACAACGCTGGAGCGACGCACAAGGGCTTGAATCATCGAGGCCAGCAGCAATCCAGCGATGAGCGCCCACAGAATCTCCCAGGCCATTGACCCCGAGATCTCAAGAGCGCGGCCAACTGCCCTGAGCAACGTCACCGGCGGTCAGAACCGGACAAGGCGGGCCGCGGCTGCCGAGGCTTCAGCCACCTTGTCGGCTTCGGGGCCTCCCGATTCGATGGCGCCATTGACGCAGTGGCTCAGATGCTCGACGGGGAACTGGAGCGCTACCTCTTGAAGTACCCGAGCGGTGGCAGCGACGGCGTCCCCGAGTCGATCCAACAGCGCGGTGGAGCCCTCGGTGTCGATGAAGACGAACGTCACCATGCTGGAGGGCAGGTCCATCACCACATTCTTGTCCGGTACCCCGCCCGCCGCTCGGAAACACCTGGGCGATCACGGGAACTGGGCCGATGTGCGGGTGGATCCGCTTCGTCGGTTGCCTCGGCTCTACCTCAAGACAACACCGCTCGGAACATCGACGTGGTTGCCGGTGCTCGCGAGGCACGAAGTGAAAACGCTGTGGTGCTATTTGGATCGCCAGCGTCGGTAGAGCTCCGTTAGTTCCGCCCTTGCTTCTGGGCTCAGGTCATCGGGTTCGACCTTGCCGGTCAGTTCGATTGTCATCTTGATCTGTTCCAGATAGGCAGCGCAGTTCGGACAACGCCGGAGATGGCTCTCGAAACGACGGCGGTCGCGTCCTGAGAGCGTCCCTTCGAGGTAATCGGTGACTAGCTCGACTGCCTGTTGGCACACGATGTCCTTGCGTCGCAACGACAGCACGATCAGACCTTACGCAATTCGGCTTCGAGGATTTCTCGCAGGCGAGTCCGGCCACGGTGCAACAGAATCCGTTGGTTGCCGGGGCTTATGCCGAGCACGGCACACGCCTGGTCGCTCGAGAGCCCTTCCACGTCGCGCAACAAAAGCACCTGGCGCTGACGGGGAGGAATGTCATCCAGGCCGGTCTTGAGGACGGGTGCCCAGGTTGCGGCATCTAGGCGGTCATCGCTGTCCTCGGTCCACCGATCGAGAGGGTCGGCCCATTGGCCCTGGGCATCGAAGCGCAGCGGGTCCACAGCGTGCAGCGACTCGAGCGGGGCGTGATCTTGCTCTTGGGCGTGGGCCGAGCGTGCCCGGTTGGCGAGGATTCGAAATAACCAGGTCTTGAACGAGGAGCGGCCTTCGAAGCGGTCGATGCCCCGGACGACGCCCATCCAGGTGTCCTGGACGACCTCTTCGGCCACGGCCTGGGAGGGGACCATGGAACGAGCCAGGCGCAGCATGCGCTGTTGGTAGTGAGCCACCAGCATCACGAACGCCTCTTCATCGCCGGCACGTAGGCGCGACAACAATTCGGTGTCGTCATCCACATCTCGAAGCATACGCCGGCAAGCCCATCATCAGACCGTCGGAGCCTCTCACCAAGCTCTTCGCACAGAACCGACTGCGCAAACATGCCGGTTCTGTCTGCTCGTCCCCGAGACTCGTTACGGAGGGCCTGCTCAGTGGGGTTCCCACGAGATGTGGCGTAACGCGCCGCACGGTGCTCGGGACTATGTCCCGTGGGAATGACGTCAACACGAAGGAGACACGATGAGGAGATCGATCCGGCTCTCTGTGGGAACGGGTGTGCTCCTGGGCCTCTCGGCATGGCTGGCACCCGTGGCGGCAGGAGCCGACCCGCTGCCTGTGACCTGGCCCTTCGCACAGGGCGGTTACCACGCAGTCTTCGTCCAGACCGACAACACCGCAGGCAACCAGGTCGTGGCCTATCAACGCGCTGGTGACGGCACACTCAGCCTGGCGGGCACCTACAACACCGGAGGGTTAGGCGGCCAGCTCGCCGGCTCGGTGGTCGACCACCTGGCCTCCCAGGGTTCGCTCACCTACGACCCGGAGGACGACGTGCTCTACGCCGTGAACGCTGGCAGCAACAGCGTGTCGGTCTTCTCGGTGAACGGTGACAAGCTCGCTCTCCGCCAGGTGGTCAGCTCGGGTGGCACGTTCCCTGTCAGCGTGGCGGTCCACGGCAACCTGGTCTACGTCTTGAACGCCGAGAGCGGCGGGAGCGTCCAGGGCTACCTCGCCCTTGCCGGACTTCTGTTCCCGCTCCCGCTGTCAAACCGACCCTTGGGGCTCAACCCCGACGCAACACCCCAGTATGTGAACACCCCCGGTCAGGTCGCCTTCTCGCCCGATGGCTCTCAGCTGATCGTGACGACGAAGGCCAACGGCAACGACATCGACGTTTTTCATGTCGGCTCCTTTGGCTACTTGTCATTCGCGCCCGTGGTGAACGCCGAGGCCGGTACGGTCCCCTTTGCCATCTCGTTCGACGGCGCCGGCCACCTTGTCATCGCCAACGCCGGAAACAATTCGCTGGCCACCTTCAGCCTCAACCCGAACGGGACGGTGTCTCTCGTCGACTCGGTGGGAACAGGCGAGATGGCCACGTGCTGGGTCTCCGAGGCACACGGCTACTTCTACACGTCAAACGCCGCGAGCGCTACGGTGAGCGGATACCAGGAGGCCTCCAACGGCCAGCTCACGTTACTCACGCCCACCACGTCGACCGATCCCGGAACGGTCGACTCGTCGGCCTCGGTGGGCGGACAGTTCCTCTATGTCCAGACCGGAGCCAACGGAATCGTCGACGAGTTCCAGGTCAACGCCAACGGATCGTTGACGAAGATCGGGACGGTGACCGTTGCCCCGCCCACTGCGGAGGGCGGCGAGGGTATCGTCGCCTTCTGAGAGTCCAGGCGAGCAACGGCGTCCTCATACCGGGGGCGCCGTTGCTCGTGGCTCGGCAGACATGGCGGCACCTTTGTCGACACTCGATATTAACTGCCAAAGCCACGCTCACAAGCCTTCGAGCACGGAGAAATCCCAACTCCTGATAGCGAGCGGCGGCGCTCTCAATAGCCCCTGGTATCAACACAAACCGCGGCCCAGGAATGTGGTCGGCGAGATACCGACCTTCGTCGGGGTCGGAGGCTTCAAGCCTCGGCGTTACAGCACTGTGAAGGTGCGGGCGATATCAGCACGTTGTAGTTCGGGAACGATCAGCTAGCACACTCAGGATCTCTCGCATGTGGTCGACCAGGAGCCAGTGGCCCTCCCCCTGGCACTCATGGAGCGTGGCGTGTGCGATCGCCTTCGCCAACATCCGACCGTGGGACGAACTCGTGGCACCTGCCTGGGCTGCCGTGGAAGGCGAACACAGGGCTGCCAGCTGGGTCGCCCACCTCGATCCATGCGAGGTCCCCGCCCTCCGCTAACCGCATCACCCTCATGTCTTGTCTCATGGCAGAGGTAGCACGTTAGCGGGGACCGGAATATCGAGTGAGCGACGTCAGAAGTGGGCCGCGTCACCTCAGTGGCAAGATCACAAGCCGACCTGCGACTAGGGTGCATGAGTGGCTGACTGGCAGACGATTTCGTCGCTCGCCACCGCCGGGGGCACCCTAATTCTCGCAGTAGCCACCTTCTCGGCCGTTCGTTCGTCGAATCGGTCGGCCCGAATCGCCGAAGAATCACTCCGGGCCGGTCTGCGCCCGCTCCTCATTCCGTCGCTGGCGGGAGACCCGACGCAAAAGGCTCGCTGGGGCGACGGACACGTCGCCAAGGTCGAGGGCGGCAGGGCCATAGCGGAGCAGGAGGGGGGTGTCATCTACCTGGCACTGGGGTTGCGCAATGCGGGCTCCGGCATCGCCCTCATCCACGGGTGGCTTCCCACCGAACAGCACCCCTTCGATGATGCTCCTCGGACCGCACCAGAGGACTTTCGGCGCCAGGGGCTCGACCTCTACGTTCCCGCCGGTGGGACTGGCTTTTGGGAGGCAGCCATCCGGGATGCCGATGACCCCTTGCGTCCGGCGGTGGAGAAGGCGTTGGCCAACCGAGAACCGTTCCGCGTCGATCTTCTCTATGGCGACCAGCAAGGCGTGCAGCGTACGGTCAGCCGCTTCATTGTGGTACCCGCAGAGGACTTCTGGTACGGACAAGCGGCGCGGCACTGGAATCTGGACCGTCCCGATCCACGCTGACCCACACGAAATTGCCGCTCGTCGGGACGACGATGAAGAACGTCATTTAAGCCTCCCGTAGACGCATGTGTGACCGCGCCACGGGCCTTTTGACACCGGTGGCAGCCGACACCGCTGCGTAGCTCCGCCCGGTCGGCGTCAGCCGGTACAGATGACGAGGAGGTCGACTTCCGACACCGGGTCGCCATGACGTCTCGAGCAGTCCCCGGTCGGCGAGCCGGACCAGGATCGGATACAACGAGCCGGACTTGAGGTGAACCTCGGAAGCGAGGTCATAGCCGTAGCGCCACCGAGCCGGATCGGCTGCCAACGCCTCCAGGACGCTCATCGTCTGAGTGGACGGGTGACGGTTGCGCCGCATCGACATGACTCTACTCATATAGCGATAAGGGCCCAAGCCCGAAATAGCGGCGGCCAGCTCCTTGCGCTCCGCCGGTGTATCCGAGGCCCGAGATGGGGGAAGGGGACGAGATATCCGGGGGCTAGGAGGTCAAAGGTCTCTGTCGAAGACGCCCCCGGGGCGCGACAACCCAAGCAGAGAGAGCCGATTCGGCCGGGGAGCCGGCATGGCTGCGCAAGCTAAGGAACGAGAAGCGACTGGGGAATCGGGTGGAGTACTAGCGCCGCTCGTAACACTTCTCAATCATCGGATCGAGCATCAGCTCGCCGTTCCTTGGTTCTGCCGAGATAACGACCTCATCCACCGATTGATCGACACTGGCGAACGCTACGCAAGCTTCTTCTTCCCCGAGGTGCGGGGAATCGAAAACGTCCCCAAGGGGGGACCGGTACTGCTGGTCGGTAACCACTCCGGGCTCTTCTACATGCCTGATGTCTGGATCACCGGTCTGGCCGTTGTACGCCGACGGGGTCTCGAGCAACCCTTCTACGGGCTCGCCTACGACCTTCTCTTTGCCATTCCGGGACTCGAACGAGTCCTCCGCGGACTCGGGGCGATACCGGCCGGACACGAGCAAGCCGAGGCTGCCTTGGCGCAGGGAGCCCTCGTCCTCGTCTATCCCGGCGGGGACTACGAGGCGTGTCGACCCTGGTCGGAACGCGACCGAGTCGAGTTCGGAGGCCACCGCGGCTTCGTGAAGTTGGCGCTTCGTGCTCAGGTCCCCGTCGTCCCGGTGATCGCCCATGGAGCTCACCACACGGTGGTGATCCTCTCGCGTGGTGAGCGCTTGGCACATGCACTCGGGATCGACCGCCTGCGCATCAAGGTCTTCCCGATCCTGCTTGGCCCGCCATTCGGCGTCACCTCGGCCCTCATCCCCCCGCTTCCTCTCCCGGCGGCGATCACCGTCGAGTTCCTTCCCGCCATCGACTGGGGAGAGATCGGACCTGAGGGAGCCGAAGACGAGCAGGTCGTGGACCAATGCTATCGAGAGATCACGAATCTCATGCAGGCAACGCTCGACCGACTGCGCGCCGAACATCCTCACCCGCTACTGCGAGGTGTAACCCATCTCCTGCGAAGTGGGCCTTCGCATCTCGAGCTTGCCGAAGCCGCCTGAGATACTTTCGGGCCCGGTTTAGGCTTTCCCACCTCGAGAAGGGGCATTGGACTAATGTGTCCTGCCAGCGGGAGGACGCAAGCCCTCTGATCGGAGGGGCGAATGGGGGGGCGTACGAGTTGTCTCGTCCGCCGGCTGGTCGCGCCAACGCGGTTCATGGCACGTGCCTTGCTGGAGAGCTTGAGCCGCCACGGCGAGGTATTGGGCAGCCGACTGGGTCCAGTGGGTCGAGCGGCTGGCTTCTACGTCATTTCATGGCAACGGTGGCTGGACCCCGGACAACGTCCACCGGCCCAGGTGGTGTTTCCCAGTCCGGCGCTGGCCCTGGGCGCACTGGCGGACGAATCGGTCCT
>Ga0187784_10005299_pt1 | contig 10440 bp, 4 predicted proteins | sample 1015_SJ02_MP15_2_FD_132964 | JGI IMG/M metagenome (GOLD analysis project Ga0187784, IMG submission 132964) | Tropical peat soil microbial communities from peatlands in Department of Meta, Colombia - 1015_SJ02_MP15_20_MG | ecosystem: Environmental > Terrestrial > Soil > Wetlands > Peat | place... | reverse complement strand
GGCAACCACGAAGTAATGGTTCGCGGCGGATTCGCCAACATACGCCTCAAGAATATTCTCGCAAAAGGCAAGGAAGGTGGTTGGACGGTGCATCACGCGTCGGGAGAGCTCATGACTATCTACGACGCGGCGAAACGCTACGCCGCAGAAAGAACACCGTTGGTGATTCTTGCTGGGAAGCAGTACGGTGCAGGCAGTTCGCGGGATTGGGCACCAAAGGCGACTAAGCTCTTAGGAGTCAGGGCAGTGATCGCCGAGAGCTTCGAAAGAATCCACCGCAGCAACCTCGTAGCCATGGGCGTCCTTCCGCTCGAATTTGAGAAGGACGAAAGTTGGAGGACTCTAGGGCTTCAAGGAGATGAGGTCTTCAGCATCAAAAACATCGGACGTATCCAAGCGCCTAGAACAAAACTGACCGTGGAAGCGCGATCCGCAAGAATTGCAAAGACACTCAGCTTCGAAGCAACCGCTAGGCTCGATAACGAAGTGGAGCTCGAGTACTATCGCGACGGTGGGGTTCTTCCCTACGTTTTCAGGAAGAACATATCCCCGTCCTAGGCTCATTGAAATGTTCAAGTGAAACTTGGCCCACCTCGGACCAAGATTCCAGTGCCTGGCTCAACGCGGATTTTAGTTGAGAGGTCAGATATGTCGTAATCCGAACCTGCAGAACCGGGCGCGTCTTTTCGAGCCCTGAAGGAACTCCGCAAAAACCAATGAGTTGATCCTTACGCGCTATGTCTTCAGGCCCATTCCGTTGACACTGATCCTACCGGTGCAATGTAACGCACCATGAACTGTGAACTTGACGCCCGTTAGCATCTCCGCGACTCTAATGTTGGTTAGAGTGTGTGGAGTTATTTCTGAAACTTCAATTTCGGAGACGCCGTCCGCGACGGCCAAGTATGGGATTATGATATCACCCATATGTTTGTCAACCGGCGCGCCCGACGCGATCTCTTTGAGTAGATTTGTTGCCGCCTCTTCCCCTACGCGTTCTGCTGGCTTTCCTCGTTCGCCTAAGCTGTCTGCGCCGAGAAGGGAGTCGTTGCTGAATTTCGCTAGTAATGTTATGCCGCTTCCTGGGGCGAGGTGCGGATCGTGGGTTTGTGCGTAGGTTTCCGTCGCGATCCCGAAGGTGCTTACGCCGGCTTCACTGAGTTTTTCTTTCGCGGCGTTAGCCTGCCTCTCCGCAACATGCCTCGGCAATTTCACACAGTGGCTGACTCCTTCGATCCCGTTCAATTTCCCTCGATCCATCCAACGAACTGCCTTCAGCATGCACGGCGGGTTAATGTGGACAGAAACACTGCCCCCACCTTTGGGATAGTGACCGCGGCGGTGAACTTCAATCGTGGCCTCATAACCCATCTTGCCAAGTAGCGGCAACTGCGTTAGACGAAGGTAGTCGATGCTCGGGCTCCAGCGTACATCAGTACCGCCCGTCAATTCGAAACGCACAGGAGCGGGAGCGTAAGCCGCTGCCGGCATGAGCGCTTGAAGAATGAGTGAAATGCTCCCCGCCGTGTCGGTGTCGAACGTGAATCTACCGCCCACACGATCATGAGGAATGAAACTCACTTTACGAGAACCGATGGCTAGGTCACTAGTCTCAGCATTACAAATTGCGGCGAGGGCTTTGGCTGCGATGACATGCTGCGCCTGCAATCCGGGGTTTGGGCGTTTCTCACGAATCTTGGTTATGGAGACGGGTTTCTTCGTAAGTGCGGACAAAGCCAGTGTAGTTCGTAGTATCTGCCCGCCCCCTTCCATCAAATCGCCGGCTATCTCCAACATTTTTCCACCGCCGCAATGGAGGAAATACGATGTGAACGGACGTATCTAAAACCCCGACGGGTCGAGAACCACGTAACGAGTGCACTAGGCTATACGAAAGATACTAAAAAGTGGGTAGGTTCGTGAGGTTAGGGTAGCGTCTTGGTATAGCGGCGTAGCAATGCTACAGCCGCCGGGTTCGCGGATGGAAGACTGATCATGGAGAGTACCTTGGTACCGGCGAGGCTTCCTGCGCTAAGTGCCGCTAGGACTAAGTTCACTGTGCCGAATGCCAATGCCGCGGTGGAGCTACCCGCGTAGGCGGCGACCATTACGAATACGCTGATCGTTAGCCACACCGTGGTTGGGGCAAGGCTACGACTTGAGAGATTTAGACGAACGCGGCGCCTTAGCAGACGTGAGGTTAGGTAAGTGAGTGGAGCGACATAGGCGAGCCCAATGAGTGAAGCCGCGACCACACCCGCTGTTATAGCGCCCGCCTCAGGGCTGAGTGGAGCCACTAGCGTGTAGGAGTAGTAGGAGGCGTAGAGGATACCGATCAGTGGCACGACGCCGGCCTGCACAATTCTGTAAACGAATGGGTTCGTGGCAGCTGAGTAAGCTAGCGCGGGAGCCCAGCTGTAGTACCAAGCGTTGAAGGTGGTTAGGAATATGCGGCCCGCGGTTGTGTTCTGGATTTGGTTGTCGCGGAAGTTGCGTAGGAATTGGGCGTATTCTTGAAGTCGGTTCCCGTTGGTGACGGTGCTGACGGGGCAATTTGTTGAGATACCTTTCTGTGTGACTATGTTGGTGTATGCGCTGTAACTCGTTGTTGTGGTGGGAATAGTACTGACAAAGGTGTTGCTGCTACTTTGAGTAGCCGTATAGCTTGTGCTGTAACTTGTCGTCGTAATTGTTGTGGAGATAGTGCTCGTGTAGCTGAAGAACGTTGAAGTCGTCGTAGCTGTTGTTGAAGTTGTTGAGGTTGAAAACGATGTTGAAATGGTTGTGCTCGTTGACGTTAAGGTAAAGACGCTTGTTCCAGTGTAGTCGTAAGTGGTAGATGAACTCAGTGGCGGAGTGGAGACGCATCCGTTCACGCCGCAAGTCGCCTCAGCAATAGCTAGGTTGGGTGGGAAGTTAGTGGCCATCACTGCCGCTAACAGGCCAACCATCAACACTAACGCTACCGCTAAGTCTCGCGTCTTCAACTTCAACTGAACAACCTCCTAACCAGCATCGGAATCAACAACAATAACGCCGCCAACAGTCCTGCACTATCGATGCCCGGGGCCGGGTTCATTGTGGGCTGAACGGCAAATCCACACGGCAACGGTCCGCACCCTACTGTCGTGAAGCTGGTCGTAGTCGAGACTGTCACAGTGGTCTGAGTCTGAGTAGTCGATGTTGTCTGCGTAAGAGTTGTTGTTGTTTGGCCAGAGACCGTGGTCAACGTGAAGTGCGTGTACGTAGTGAAGAGGATGCCTGTGGTACTGTAGGTTGTGCTGGAATATGAGAAGCTTGTCGCGATCGACGTTGTAGTTGTCGACAGGGACGTTGTTGTTGAGGATGATGTCGTCGTCGTGCTGTAGGTTGTGACTGTAGTCGATAGCGTAACCCCGAGGAAATTCGAAGCAAAATCAAGGACATCAGCTGCAGCGCAGGAAGGCCCGTACGGAGAGGTGGAGGCGGTACCTGGAGTTGGTGGAACGCTGCATGCTTCGATCGTGATCAAGTAGTATCCGCCCGGTGCGGCAGTCGAAACAACGAATGAACCAGAGGCATATCCCGATGAAATCGCGCAATTCGGTGCCACTCCATTGGCTCCCCCGTTGACATTGGCCCAGGGTGGTGTTCCGCCAGAGGTTATCACGCAGTATGTGTCATTTGGATTGAAGCCAGTTCCAGCAACTCCCACCGGTTGATCTTGATCTACGCTCGCCGGATTCAGCACAACCAACGCCGACGGAGTACCTACAGTGAATTCGCTTGTCGCAGTCCATGCGTCCGCTGCAGCACCTGTACTAGAGGCAGTCACCATTAGACCGTAAGTTCCCGACTCCGTAAGTGGTGGGACGATGATTGATCCCGACACCTGCCCCGTGGATCCATCTATAGAGCAAGTAGCCCCCGCGCCGGTGGGGAATTTCGGAACTGAGACTGCTGTGCACGTTGTCGCCGTAGAACTGAAACCAGAGCCGGTGAATGTGAATACCGTGTTAACAGTGCCTGAGGTGGGGACGACTATTACGTCGGCAGTTACGTTGAACGGTTCAAGCGGTGTATAGTCATTTATCGGTGTTCCCTCGATCTGAACCATGTACTTAGTGTTGGTTGTAGCGTACGGACTGATTACGAAGCTTCCCTGCGCAATTCCAGGTGAAGTAACGGAACAGGTTGAGGAGGTGATAAGGGGCGGACTGCTTGGTGATGCTTGGATACTGCAGCCTGTATCGGATGGATCCAGTCCCGTGCCAACTACAACAACTGTGGACTCCTCGACCGCACTACCAGGAGACAGCGTTGTGGTAGGAGCCCCTATGGTAACGTTCAGTACCCTCTGCGCAAAGTCGCCTGCGCTCGGGGCGCAACCGTTGTTTCCTGTACAAGCCGTGACTTCGATAACATATTCGCCAGGGGAAACAGGTCCGATTACGAAACTTCCGGCGGGAGCTCCTTTTCCAACTGTAACCGCACACGCCGCGGACCCTAAGAGAATGGGGTTCGGTGTGCTAATGCTGCTAATCGAACATGATTGATCCGTTGTTAGAAAACTTGTACCGTTAACATAGACCGTGGTTCCAATCATGCCAGTTCCCGGGCTTAAGGTGATAGCAGGACCAAACGGGACTGTTAATACTGCTTGAGCGAAATCGCCTTGGTTGCCTGTCACTTGAATCAAGTACTCGCCCGGCAGGACATTGCCCACAAGGAAACTGCCACTTATTTTACCGGTGCCAGCTCGGATCGAGCAAGCGACGGTTCCGCCTTCTACCGCGTCTGAGCCAGGGCTCGAGACTACGCATGCTGTATCTGTGGGCAGGAACCCTGTACCATTGACAATGACCGTGTCACCAATATCTTTCACAGTGGCAGGACTCAGCGTTATTTGTGCCCCTAGCGTGACGTTGAAGATTGCCTGCGCGAAGGATCCGTCATTTGATGTAACCTGGATTACATATTGGCCAGGCAGAACGTTTCCGACTATGAAACTGCCCGTGACATTTGCGAAACCGAAGAATGTCCCAGAGCTAGGTATGAACGCGGAACAACCGGCTCCCGTTATGATTCCGACTGAGGGGCTTGATATAGTGCATGTACTCGTCGTGCCGACGAAGTATGAGCCTTCAATGTACACGGTCGTTCCGAGCGGACCACTAGTCAATCCTCCCACAGGAGCGTAGACGACATGGGTTGAGGGGGGAGTAATCGTTCCCAACTGGATGAACGGCCCGGTTGTTACGTTGAAGATGGCTTCCGCGGAATCGCCGGCACTGCCGCTAACTTGAATCACATATTGGCCAACGGCTACGTTACCGACGATAAAGCTGCCCGTCACGTTAACGAGTCCCGTAGTTGTCTTGAAGAATGAGCAGGCCTGGCCTGTGATAACCGAACTGCTTGTAGGACTTGAGAGGGTGCATGTGGCGCTGTTGAAAGCGTCACCGGGGAGAAATTGTGAACCCTCAACGGTCACGTGCGCGCCCACCGGACCCTTCGCGGTATGACCGACGCCAGCGAATACGCCAGTAACGCCGAGTTGAATGAAGGCCCCAGCCGTCACATTGAAGACAGCTTGAGCAGAGTCGCCGGCACTGCCACTGACCTGAATCACGTATTGACCTTCCTGCACGTTGCCGACAACAAAGCTACCGGTAGCATTCACCAAACCGGTCGTGGTCTTGAAGAACGAACAGCCACCGTTAACAATTATCGCTCCGTTGCTCGGACTTGAAATGGAACATGTTGCGCTGTTGAAAGCGTCGTTCGCGAGAAACTGTGAACCCTCGATACTAACATGGATGCCGATCGGTCCGCTTTGCACCTGACCGACGTGAAGATATATTCCATTCACACCAAGCTGAATAAACGCCCCAGCCGTCACATTAAAGACGGCCTCAGCTGAGTCACCAGCACTTCCACTAACTTGGATCACGTATTGGCCTTCAGGCACATTACCAACAACAAAGCTACCGGTTACGTTAACGAAACCGCCCGTGGTTTTGAAGAACGAACACGCACCGTTGTTAATCACTGAGCCACTTGTCGGACTTCCAACGGAGCACGTAGCGCTGTTGAAGGCATCATTCGGTAGGAACTGTGAACCCTCAATGCTTACATGTGTACCCGTAGGGCCACTGGCTACGTGACCGATTTTAACAACTATGCCATTCACGCCAAGCTGAATAAATGCACCGGCGGTGACGTTGAACACCGCTTGCGCAGAATCGCCCGCACTGCCACTCACCGTGATAACGTACTGTCCTTCGGGCACGTTACCAACAATGAAGCTTCCAGTAGCGTTGACGAACCCACCGGTGGTTTTGAAGAACGAACACGCTCCATTCGCCACCATTGATCCGCTCGTGGGACTGGATACCGAGCAGGTGGCGCCGCTGAAAGCATCGTTTGCTAGGAACTGAGAACCCTCAATGCTGACATGAGTTCCAATCGGACCACTCTGCACCTGCCCGACGTGCAGGATAATGCCATTAACGCCCAGCTGGATGAATGCTCCGGCAGTGACATTGAAGACGGCCTGTGCTGAATCACCGGCACTACCGCTGACTTGGATCACGTATTGGCCTTCAGGGACGTTGCCTACAACGAAGCTGCCAGTGATGTTGACGAAGCCGCTGGTGGTCTTGAAGAATGAACAGGCGCCGTTGTTGATCACCGTCCCGCTCGTTGGGCTTCCTACGGAGCATGTGGCGCCGTTGAGTGCGTCGTTAGGGAGAAACTGAGAACCTTCAATACTGACATGCGTTCCGATCGGGCCGCTCGCCACTTGACCGACTTTAGCAAAGATTCCATTGACGCCTAACTGAATGAAAGCTCCAGCTGTAACGTTGAAGACGGCCTGTGCTGAATCACCTGCGCTACCGCTGACCGTTATAGCATACTGACCTTCAGGCACATTACCAACAACGAAACTACCAGTAACATTGACGAAACCGCTCGGAGTCTTGAAGAAGGAACAAGCGCCGCTCACAACTACTGAACCACTTGTGGGGCTTGAGACAGAACACGTTGCGCTGTTTATAGCATCGTTGGGAAGAAACTGAGATCCCTCAATACTAACATGCGCGCCAGTCGGGCCGCTCGCCACTTGACCGACTTTAGCAAAGATTCCATTGACGCCTAACTGAATGAAAGCTCCAGCTGTAACGTTGAAGACGGCCTGCGCGAAATCTCCTGCATTGCCCGAAACCTGAACCACGTACTGGCCTTCCGGAACGTTTCCGACTACAAAACTCGCAGTTACGTTCTCGCTGAGATATCCGCCAGTCGAATTGCTGATCGAGAATACGGAACAGCCAGCATCTACTATGAACGAACCGCTGGTTGGACTAGAAACGTAACACGATGTGTCTGTTGAAATAAAGTGCGTTCCCGAGATTGTCACGTGTGTTCCTACCGGCCCCTTCGCGATCTGACCGAAACTGAAGAAACCTGGAGGTGAAGTCGCCAGCTGAATTTCCGCAGTTCCATTAACAGTGAAGGTGGCCTGCGCTATATCGCCGACCCCGGTACCAGTACCCGTTGCAGTGACTTGCACAAGATATTGGCCAGGTGCGACATTCCCTACTGTGAAGCTACCATTGAAGTTCGCAGAAGGACTACCGTCAATGATCACGCAGCTGGGGTTGATCATGAATCCGCCTGTCGGGCTACTAACTGAACATGTCGTAGCGGTTCCCCCAAACACGCCCCAGAAACCTACGTCAGATCCGGTCGGTCCCGAAGGGTTATCGTTTGGGCCGTTAAGAACGAGGCAATTTGGAGCACAGGATGCGTTAACGTTTATGATTGCGGTTTCTGCGGATACGAATAGTGCCATGAGTAGGATTAGCAGAGTGACTGCGTAGCGGGTGCGGCGAAATGCATCCAAATCTAAGCACACATCTTTGAAGCTGTTCGATACAGCCGTCTTCGAGCGTACTTAACGAATATTGACTGATTAGAGCAAATTATTGACAAACCGGCGGCAAAATTTACTGGATTTTGCGTCATTTCAACCGCATCCTGAAAATTCAGCCCGAAACCCATCAAACGAGAGCCTTGCAGCACCGTAGTCACCGTGCTTTCATACTCCATTTGGTGTCGACTGTATTTATCTGTTGCTACGTACCACATATCTACACTAATTTGATGCCTACTGCTCTCCACTTTCCTGTCAAGAATCAGCGTCAGTATGTGTGGGATAATCGTCTTCTTTGCACTGCACTCCATGGGCAAACGGCTAAGTTGAGAACTTGCATGGATCCCTCACCTGCTAGCGACGCACTGTAGTTGCAAAACTGAACTCTCAAGGGTAGGACTTGCTTTCAGGATATTCCAACAAGGAGCTGGAAGGACCTGAGACTTGGTCAGCGAATCTAGTAGGACCACCTTTTTGACACTACACGTTCAGTATTCCGCAACAGGTGTTCCCTGTGAGAATGCTTGAATCGATAATACTACCATTTCTATTCTGTGCTGCTCTAACGCCGTTTGCTATTCTTGTGAGCTTAGGTTCTGTGTCCGCCCAGCAAACCACGTTTTATTTTCATGATAACTCTGAGTTGACGCTTTCCTATCCACCGTTTCAAATCGAAAACTACCAAGTGTCGGGGATTCAGGCGAATCCAAATAGTTCGAGTGCGCGGGTCTTCGAGGCGGCGACCCCTACCGCTCCAACTGGAGAGGGGGTTGCTTTGTCCATGTCCTCCGCGATCGCGGTCTCGAGCCAACCCGAAGCATACGCCGCGTTTGTTGCATGGGTCACGAATCCGTTTCCTGCGAACGTAACGCTCGACGGCAATGTGGTCATGCATGTTTGGATGAGCAGCAGTGATGTGTTGCTTCCTTGGCAGGGCTCAGAATTCTTCATGGGCATAGCCGACTACTCTCCCATGAGCTCTACTCCCTTTCAGCTGCTGGATGATTTCCTTAGCAACACAACAATTGGGTACAATGGTTTCAGCAGCTCACCGAATGAATACGTCATATCGACTCTTCGAATAAATCAGCACGAGTTTCAAGCCGGAAGCATGCTGATGTTCTTCGCAGGCGCTGGCTCTAACAAGCAAGGATACAGTTTTACAATCTACTTCGACAGCCCCAGCTGGCAGTCACGAGCAGACATACCCGCAGACCCAACCTTAGCCGTACCTGAATTTCATGACCTGGGCTGGGTTATGATGTCGGTACTCCTAGTCCCACTGATAGGTTCGGCAATACGCAGGAGGAATGCGAAGCATCAAGCGTACGGCTAACTACTTGGGTCTTCGCAACACGAATCCCATCGCAAACGACCATACGCCCAGAAGCAGGAGAGAAGGTACGAAGAGCAAAAGCGCCCCGGGAACATAGGTCAACACACCGACGATTCCCGTAACCAAACTTAAAATGCCCAACCACTTTTCCCCCCAACTTAGACCAATCGCAAACAAAGAAATGACGAACAAAGCGTTCCCGAAGGCGTAAAACAAATCATGAGTTAATTTGGAAAGCAACGAGGATACGAAAAGTACGTTCGAAACAATTATCAAAACCATCCCTACTCCAAATGCTGCGGTAATCAGCCTTACAGCGCTTTTGTCAACCCTTCCAAAGGAACGATAGATCGCCGGCAGCGCGACGATGAAAAGTACCGCAGCCAACGTGATGAGCCAATGAACTCCTTTGATAAACCCGGGAACAGAGACGGCGTAAAAGACGAATATCAATCCGTTTACAAAGAGACAACAAGCGCCGGCTACATTGAGATTTGACTTAGGCTTCATTGAATGCCAGATTCAGCCCCGTGAAGTCTGAATATAAGCGCGCGTAGAGCAACCAATTCACTCCATGTGCAATCTGCGACTGGAAACCAACATGAATAGACAAGTCTTTACTAACGAAATCCGTTAAATCAACCTGGAACAACTGAACCCGCGGCCAATGAAGAGCAGATGATCCACTAACTTCTGATTGAGCTGAGCACGGTATGACGCGCTTGATTAGCCTACTCTCGGATTTTGGAACCAAGGATCCGTTTGTTGGGGAATTGAAGGCGGTGATTTTCTCGATATGCCCAGAGGCGAAGCTCGTGGACATTACACACGAGGTGGAACGATTTAACATCTGGATGGGGGCTTTCATGCTCGCGAGAGCCGCACCAAGCTTTCCTACAGGAACAGTGCATATCGCAGTCGTTGATCCGGGAGTGGGAGGAGAACGATGGCCGATAGCAGTTGAAACGAATCGATCACTCTACGTCGGACCGGATAATGGATTATTGATTCCCGCGGCTAAGCGCGAAGGCATTCGACGAGTCTATCATCTTACAAACGAATTATTGATGCTTGATAGGATTTCGTCCACCTTTGACGGTAGGGATATCTTCGCACCAGTCGCCGCTCACCTAGCTTGTGGAACACCCGTCCAAGAGACAGGCGAAGAGTTAACGGACTACGTCCG
>Ga0187784_10005298_pt1 | contig 10441 bp, 7 predicted proteins | sample 1015_SJ02_MP15_2_FD_132964 | JGI IMG/M metagenome (GOLD analysis project Ga0187784, IMG submission 132964) | Tropical peat soil microbial communities from peatlands in Department of Meta, Colombia - 1015_SJ02_MP15_20_MG | ecosystem: Environmental > Terrestrial > Soil > Wetlands > Peat | place... | reverse complement strand
TGCGGCGCGAGCTTCAGTGCCTGCAATCACTCTCGCACCCGAACATCGTGCGCGCGCACGAATACGATTGCGATGGCGACATTGCCTTCTTCACGATGGAATGCCTCGGTGGTCTGTCGCTCGACAGCCTGCTGACGGCGCGCCGCCAAACGCCCCTCGACCGCTCCCAAACCCTGGGCGTCATTCGCGACGTCGGTTCCGCGCTCGCCTACGCGCACTCTCGAGGTGTCGTTCACGGCGATCTCAATCCGAGCAACATCTTCATTACCGACGACGGGGCGCTCCGGGTGCTGGATTTCGGCTCGGTTCACGAGCTGGGCGACGGCTCCATGAGGCTCGCGGCACCTCGCTATGCGAGCGCTCAGCTGCTCGAGGGCGAGCAGCCGGATGCCCGCGACGATCTCTACGCCTTCGCCTGCATCGTGTATCTGTTGCTCGCGGGCAAGCATCCCTTCTCGGGCGAGACCGCCGTCAAGGCGCGCCAGCAACACTTAAAGCCCTCTCGTCCATACGGCCTCGGGTCGAAGGCATGGCGTGCGCTGCGAGCAGGCCTGGCGTTCGACCGGCAACGGCGCCCGTCCGACGTCGCAGAATGGTTGCAAGCTTTCGAGTTGCGTCAAGCGGTGGCCCGTTTGCCGGTGCTGCTCGATCTCATGCAGGTCGGCGAGCGGCAACGCCGTCCGTCGAAGCTGCTGCCCGCGGCCGGCTTGCTGGCCGTCGCCGCGCTCACGGGAATTTGGTGGGCGAAAGTGCCGCCCGTCAAGCTCACCCCCACGATGCGCGCGGCCCCACCGCCGAGCGCCGCGGCACCGACCCCTGACGCCGCGGCACCGAGCCCTGACGCCGCGCCACCGAGCCCTGACGCCGCGCCACCGAGCCCTGACGCCGCGCCACCCATCCACGACGCCGCTCCGCCAAGTGAGGCGCCGCCGAGCAATCTCACTCGGCCGCCGACGCTCGGGGGTGCAGCGCGGTCCGCTCCCCCCGCACCGCCACCGGCGGCCGCGCGGGCAGCCGGCGCCCGCCCTCGCCCCCCGCGCATCGAGCTGGCAAGGGCCACCATTGAAGTTCCGTTCACCGATCCCGCGGCTCGCATCGCCGTCCATCGCACAGGCAACTTGCATGGGGCTGTGAGCTTCACTTGGTGGACGGAATCCGGAACGGCCAAGCCCGGCCAGGATTTCACGCCGGTCGCTGCGCGACGGGAGCGGATCGAGGACGGCAAGAGCTCGGTGAACCTATTCGTTCCGGTGGTCGCGGACCCGGCCCGAAGGCTTCCGAAGAGCTTCTACGTGGTGATCAACGAGCCGACTGCGGGCGCCTCTCTCGGATCCAACACGCTCGCGATGGTGACCATCCCGGCCTCCGAATGAGGTCCTCGCGAGCTACGGACAGCGCGCGTTCTTCACTTACAATCGCCTGATGGACGATTCGATCCCGCGCCGACGGGTCTTGGCCGGAGGAGCCTGCGCCCTCCTATTGGGTGCCTTGGAGGGCTGCGGCACGACCTCTCCGGCCTCGACGCGCGGCGCCGCTCCATCCGCTCGCCTGCAGTTGCCACCGCTGCATGCGAGCGCCGATCGGATCACCCGCGTCACCGTCTGCACCCGGCCGTTTCGCGCCGAGGGACCGCGGCTCGACGTCGAGCGGATCAGCGGCAAAACCATCGTTCACAACTACGGTCACGGCGGTAGCGGCTGGTCGCTGTCCTGGGGGTCGAGCGATATTGCCGCTCGCAACGCGATGGCGACGGGCGAGCGAGACGTCGCCGTGTTGGGCTGCGGCGCCCTAGGGCTGACCTCGGGCCTCATGCTCCAGCGCGCCGGCGCCCGGGTGACTATCTATGCCAAGGAGCTGCCCCCGAACGTGCGCTCATCGCTCGCCACGGGTGTGTGGTCGCCGGATTCACGGATCTGTCTCGAGCGATACGCGACGCCTGCGTTCAAGGCGCAATGGGAGAGGATGGCCCGACGGTCGTTCGAGACTTATCAGAGTTTTCTCGGCCTGCCCGCAGACCCGGTCGAATTCATCGACATGTACTCGATAACCGACACGGCCGAGACCGCCCGTCGGCACAGCCCGAGCGACCGGCCGCCGTTCGCCGAGCTGCAGCGCGAGCTGCTGAGCGACCTCATGCCCCGCACGGACAGCTTTGCGCCGGGGACGCATCAGTTTGGCGCGCGCTACGTGCGGCGCTTCACCCTGCTCATGTTCAATCTGAGCGCCTATGCGCGACTGCTGATGTCGGATTTTCTCGAGAATGGGGGGAAAATCCAGATCGCGGAATTTCATTCACCGGCGGACTTCGCCCCGCTACCCCAGAAGACCCTGATAAACGCCACGGGCTATGGAGCGCGGGCGCTGTTCAATGATGAATCCGTCACCCCGGTGCGCGGGCAATTGACGCACACGATTCCGCAAGCCGACATTCACTACGGATTGGCCTACGAGAACGCGTGGTTGATCCCGAGGCGCGACGGATTGGTGTTCCAGTTCGCGGGCGAGGATGACTACTACGGATACGGCGACGACAGCATCACGCCCGATCGTGCTGAGGCCGAGCGCGCGATCGACACCATCGAAGGCCTATATCGCGAGACGATCTGACAGATGCGAAAATTCCCGCTCGTGTCGATCGCGCTCCTGCTCGCCGCTGCATCCCTGGTGGTCTTCTCGCTGGCGCAAGGTTTGCCGGAACGCGTCGCGGTGCACTACGACGCCGCCGGAGACGCCAACGGCTACATGACGCGCAAGGCATTCCGCACGTTCATGCTCATGTACACCCTTTGCATGCCCCTCTTCGTCGTGCTCGTGGCGGGTCTGCTGCCGCGGCTCCTTCCTACCTCGATGGTCAACATACCCAATCGCAGCTACTGGCTCGCGCCCGAGCGCGCCAAGGACTCGCTCGCCTTCCTGAGCGAACAGTGGATCTGGTTCGGCTGCATACTGTTGGTTTTTCTCACGAGCACCGACTGGATGATCGTGAAAGCCAATGGCTCTTCGCCGCCCCACTTGGCGACCGCGGAGTTCTTGAGGCTGCTCGTGCTGTTCCTCATTGCCCTTGGCGGCTGGACCGTGCGGATGTTCAGGCGCTTTCGCGTGCCGCGCTGACATACGCCCACCATGACACCCGTCCCTCGTAGATCGCAGGTAGCGACATGATTCGCAAATTGGCCGTCCTCATGGCATGCGCCGCGCTGCTCGGCCTCGCGGGCTGCTCGTTGGTTTCATTGAAGAGCCCGGAGAAGCCGCTGTCGACGCGTGATCTCAACACCCGGATCCTCACGCGCGAATACTCCGCTCACTTCATTGCCGCAGTCGCGCAAACCGCAGATCAAATCGCCGTCGACACGCGAGATTCCGAGGTCCGCATCAACGCCCTGCGGTGGAAGACCGCAGCAGCCGGCCAGAGCTTGCAGGCGGCGAGCCAGATGGTGCCCATGATGAGCCTCATCGACAGCTGGGCTTTGTCGATTCAGATGTCGGAGTATTTTGCCGACGGCGCGGGCAAATCGGTGTTCGGCCGGCAGCAGCGGCTCGCGGTGACCCTCGCCGCGGACCTCACCCGACGGGCCGAGGAGCTCGCCCATCAAATGATGGAGCCCGAGGAGTTCGACAAGAATCATCGTTTCGTCGACGACTACGCCAAGGCTCATCCCTTCGAGAGCCTGCATTTCACGCGTCCCTCGGTCGTTGAGGCGTGGACTCACGATACCGGCGGCAAGATCCGGTTGATCGACTCGTTCGGCACGGTTCCCGAAGCCCTGGCCGATGTCAGCGACCGATTGCGGATGTACGGCGAGACGGGTCCGGAGCAGCTGCTGTGGCGCTCGCAGCTTGCGGCGCAGGAGTCCGGGATCGGCGCGGGAGACCTCAAGGCGGCGCTTCAGCGCCTCGATGAGCGCATGGCCCAGATGTCGGCGCTGGCCAACTCGGCACCCAAGCTCGCCAACGGCATGATGCGCGAGGCCGGCGCGCGCTTCGATTCCACCTGGGAAGAGGTCACGCGCGATGTGCGCACCGAACGGATCGCGCTTGCCGGGGCGCTGAATGCCGAGCGTGCGGCCGCGGCGAAGGAGCTCGATGAGGAAAGAGCTGCCCTCGCCGCGGACGCCTCGCGAATCGCCGATCAGGTGATCCGCGAGACGGGCGACGAGGTGAGGCGTCTGGCTCGCGAAGCCCTCGCTTTGCTCATCGTCCTGGTGATTGTCGTGCTCGGCGCACCGTTCGCAGCAGGCTATTGGGTGGGACGCGCGCAGCGCCGCTGAGGGCGCCGCTCGAGCCCGCGTGCCGCGACACTCAGCCGTCCGGCACGGAAATCGACACATGCCATCGCAGCACGAAGAGCGGACACGTCCGGCCGGGCGGGCAATTGGCTCGGCCGGTGGCCGATAAGCCTGCCGTGCCGCCATGCGTCACCAGAAAAACAGTCACCGAGGAGCCGTCGGCTTGAGTTCGGCCCGATTGCTTGGCGAGCACCTCCGCGGATGCAGGGTCAGTCGTCGCCTGCGACCAGCGGAGCGCGCCCGACAGCCTCACCTCAACCCGCGTCCCAATGCTCGCAGAGAATGTTTTTCCGCCGCTCCCATTGGTGAGCTCGAGCGTCTGAGCCGCCGCGCTTCGCTCCTGCGCCGCCGGCGCCGGCGCCGCGGGGGCGGGCGCTTCGGCATCCTCGACGCTGCTCGCAGCGAAGGCCGCCGCCGAGAGGCTCGCGCCGATCCATCCCAGTCGCAGCAACGATGACAGCGTCATACGGGCCCTCCCAGACGCGGCCGATAACGTATCAGCCAGGGCGGCGAGTTCATAGTATCGTTTTGGAAGGTTACCGGAGACTCGAGCGATGAATCCACGGGGGTCGATTGTGCTGGCGGCTGCTTTCTTCGTGCTGTGCGCCTGCGGGCAGCACGAGCGGCCCCCGGCCGCGGCCTCCGGAGGCCGACCACCGGACGATCACGAGAAGGTCCTGAACCTCTATAACTGGATCGATTACATCGCTCCCGATACGATCGCCAACTTCGAAAAAGAAACCGGCATCAAGGTCCGCTACGACACGTACGACAACAACGAGGTGCTGGAGACGAAGCTGCTGACCGGTCATACGAACTACGATGTCGTGATCCCGACGGAGAACTTTTTCGACCGCCAGTTGCGCGCCGGCGTCTACCGCAAGCTCGACCGGGCGCAGCTGCCCAATTGGGTCAACACCGATCCGCAGATCATGCGCCGCCTCTCTGTTCACGACCCGGGCAATCTCCACGCGATCCCCTACATGTGGACGACCACCGGTCTTGGCTACAACGTCGATCTCGTGCGCGCGCGCCTCGGTCCCGACATCCCCGACAGCTGGGCTCTGTTGTTCGATGAGCGTAATGCCCAGAAACTCAAGGACTGTGGCATCCTCGTGGTCGACTCCCCGCTCGATGTATTCACGGCCGCAATCATTTACCTGGGCCGCGACCCGAACGCCCATGATCCTGCCGACGTCGCGGCGGCCTCGGAGATCCTGCGCAAGATCCGCCCCTACGTGAGCTATATCGATCCGGCTCCCATCCCGCCCCTTGTCAGCGGCAATGTCTGTCTCGCTCTAGCGTGGTCCGGTGATGTCGAAGCGGCGCGTCAACGCGCGATCGAGGCATCCCCTGGCACGCATATCGCCTACTTCATTCCGCGCGAGGGCGCGCTGATGACGCTCGATATGATGGCGATCCCGGCGGATGCTCCCCATCCCCACAACGCCGAGATCTGGATGAACTATCTGCTGCGCCCCGAGGTCATCGCAAGGATCTCAAACTACATCAGGTATCCGAACGGCAACAAGGCCTCTTTACCATTCATCGAGCCGTCGTTGAAGAACGATCCGAGCGTCTATCCGGACGAGGCGACTCGAGCACGCCTCTTGACCAACTCGGCCGTATCCTTGGACTACTCCCGGCTCGTGACTCGCGAATGGACCCGGTTTCGAACAGGGCAATGAGCGAGCGCAATCCGCACCGGCGCGCGCTGTCCCCTGCGCCGGCTCGGCAAGGGACGCGCTCAGCCGCGTCCCCTGGAGGCTCTGAGCTCCGCGACCAGCTGCTGAAACGCGGCATCCTGCCGCAACGGCTTGAGATCATCGTCCGAGCTGAGACCGTCGGCGTCCTTGTAGCCGCGGTTGACGGACTCGCGCAGATACTTGAGCGCGTCGGTGTTCTTGCCGGCCGCAACCGCAACGCAGGCGAAGGCATACCACACGGTAAAGTGATCGCCCCGATCGTCGGCGTGCTGGCCGTTTTCAATCGTATCGCGAAACAGCCTCACCGCCTCGGGGTAACGATGCAGATGAACCAGCGCAGTGCCGAGCTGCTGCAGCGTCGCGAGAGTTTCGGGATGTTGCGGCCCGACGATGCGCCGCTGAGCCTCGAAAGTCTGGGTAGCCAGCTGCTTCGCCTCCGTGAAACGTCCCTTGCGAATGAGAGTTCTCGTCAGACTCGTCTGAGTATCCAACGTGTCCGGGTTCTCCGGGCCGAGGGTGCGAAGCTCGGCAGCGAGGGTCGCGCGTTGCAATTTCTCCGCCTGCGAGAAATCACCTTCCTTAAAGAGGATGTCCGATAGATTGAGTCTGGACCCGAAGGTCCCGGGATGCTCGGGACCGAGGATTCGCTCGCGAATCTGCAATCCCTCGCGGGAGAGTCCCTCCGCCTCCTCCAGGTGCCCTTCCTGCGCAAGCAGCACCGATAGGTTGTCGATTACGCTGGCGGTGCTTTGATGCTCCGAGCCAAGCACTTTGCGCAAGCCCGCGAGCGCCTCACGGAAGATCTGCTCGGCATCGGACCATCGGCCCTGGTCCTCGACCGCGAGCGCCAGGTTGCTCTCAACCACCAGGGTACCCGGATGGTCGGGACCCCACACGCGCCGCTCGAGATCGATGACTTGCCGGTATTCCCGCTCGGCCTCCGGGTAGCGCGCCTGGTTGTACAGGGCATCCGCCAGGTGGCTCATGGAGTTCATCGTTCGATCATCCTCCGCGCCCAGAGTGCGCGTCTCGGCCTCGATCGCTTCCTGCTCGAGCGTTTCCTCGGCCTCGTAGTGGCCCTGCGATTGCAGGATGACGGCCAATTTGTCCAAGGTATCGAAGATCAATGGATCGTCGGGTCGCAGCACGCGCCGCTCGCGCGCGAGCGCATCACGCTCCATCGCTTCGGCCTCGTGTAGCTTGCCCTGACGGTCCAGCGTCCAGCCCAAGAGCGTCATCGACTCGAGCGCCTTGGGATCATCGGCGCCGTGCAGCGCGACTCGTCGCTCCAGGGCACGCTGGGCGAGTTCGTGGGCGCGGGCATTCAACCCGAGATTGACGTAGGTGCGCGCCATGAGCTGCATCATTTGCGATTGCACCTCCGGATCCTTTGCCAGCCCTTTTTCTATCTCGCTCGAGGCCTTGTCGAGAATCTCGCGCGCAGTCACGCTGTTGCCGCGTGCCTCGCCCGGATCGTTCACCTTGAACACGCCGCTCATGAAGTCCGCGATGCGTGAGGCGCGATCTCGCTCGTGGTTCGCGCGGTCGCGCTCCTGGTTCGCGCGGTCGCGCTCCTGGTTCGCGCGGTCGCGCTCGGCTGCCGTGCGGCGCAGCTCCATCCCCTGCAGCAGCGTGAAGGCGACGAAAAGCAGCGCGAGCCCTGCAGCGACCCCGACGCCGACTCGATGTCGGCGCACGTACTTGCGCACGCGATACGCGACGCTTCCGGGACGCGCCGTCACGGGCTCATGAGCGAGGTAACGTCGAAGATCCGCAGCCAGATCGTGAGGCGTGGCATAGCGGCGGGCGCGATCCCGCTCGAGCGCCTTCATCGTGATCCAATCGAGGTCATTGCGGAGCAGGGCGACCAGCTGCTTGGGGGCAATTCCACGGGCCGCTGCGATCGGCTGGGAACGATCGCGGATGGTGGCGACCTTCTGGCTCGGCGTCGGGGGCTCGTCTTCGCGAAGCTTGCGCAGCCATTCGTCGGGCGGTTGCGGCTTACCGAGATGGGTGTCGAAGGGGCGCACGCCGGCGAGCAGCACGTAGAGCACGACACCGAGCGAGTACACGTCCGTGCGCGTGTCGATATCCTTGACGCCGGGGTCGACCTGCTCCGGACTCATGTAGCCCGGTGTTCCCAGGAACAGTCCGAAGGCGGTGAGATCGCCGCCTGCCGCCGCTGCCTTGGGCGTGACCGCCTTCGCCAGTCCGAAGTCGATGATTCTCGGCACCGGTCTCCCGTCCACTTCGACCACCAGGATGTTGGCGGGCTTCAAGTCACGATGGATGATGGCTTTCAAATGAGCGTGCTGCACGCCCTCGCAGGCCTGGATGAAGAGCTCGATTCTCGCTTCGATGCCCAGCCTGTGCTCGTCGCAGTACTCGGTGATCGGCACGCCGGGCACGTACTCCATCACGAAGTAGGGCTGACCGTGCCGGGTGGTCCCGGCATCGAAGACCTTGGCGATCGCCGGATGGTCCATGATGGCGAGCGATTGCCGCTCGGACTGAAAGCGCTGCACGACCTCCTCGTCGTACATTCCGGCCTTGATGAGCTTCAACGCGACCTGACGGCGCACGGGCGCGGTCTGCTCCGCGAGCCATACTTGCCCCATGCCTCCCTCGCCCAGCTTGCGCAGCAGGCGAAAGCGCTCGGCAAAGAGCTCACCTTCAGCCAGGACGCCGGTCACTCGCGATTCGCCGCCCGATGGCAAGAATTGCGAGCCTATGTCAGCGCCCGCCTTCAGGAGCGACGCGAGCTCGGCGCGCAGCGCCCGGTCGTCAGCGCAGACCTCGTCGAGAAACTCCGACCGCCGGCTCGGGTCGACTTGCAGACCCCGGTACAGTAGCTCCTTGATCTGCTCCCAGCGCGCGTCGCTCATGGGTGAGACCGCCTTCAGACTTCCGGCGCGTGCTCGCGGGCGCGACCATGGGCCGGCGCCATTCCGAGCTCGCGCCGCAAGCGCGGGGCGAGCAGCAAGAGGAGCAGCCCGCCTGCGCTCACGATCACGGCATGAAGCAGCCAGAACTCGGTCGACGACCAGCGTTCGTACAGGCCTCCGATTCGTCCGCTGATCGCACTGCCCGCAAACATCGATAAATTATAGACACCGATCATCAACGCGTTGACGGCGGCGGGTGCCGAGCGCGAATAGAGCGCAAGCGCGACGGGCGCGAAGTAGATGTAACCGACGCCGGAGATAAAGTGATAGGCGATCGCCCACGCAAGCGGCACCCTGCCGGGCACCAGAAGCTGGGTCACCCCCAACCACGAGACCGCGAGGCCGAACAGCAGACAGCCGAGGCCGAGTTTCGCAAAATCATCGGGCTCTCTGCCGCCCCTATCCTGCCAGTGCCAGAACTTGAGCATCGGCGGCACCAGTACGATCACCGCGAGCGAATCGACGGCCTGCAGCCAGGGCACCGGCATTCTGAAGCCCCCGATCATCAGATTCACATGGTCCCTCGCCCACAGATTATAGGTATTCCAGATCTGGGTCTGAGCGATCCAGAAGGCCGTCAGCAACGGCAGCATCAGCACCATGAAGGCGATGGTCCGCTTGTCCGTGGGGTTGAGCCGGCGCTGTTCGGCCGCTCGCCGGCGAGCGAGATCTGCCGGAACCTCCCGCCGCCCCGCGACGTAGATCAAAAGACCCACGAGCATGCCGAAGCCCGCGAATCCGAAGCCGTAGTGCCAGCCGAAGCTCACCGCCAGCGCGCCGGTGATCAGCGGGGCGAGGAACGCGCCGGTATTGAGCAGCACGTAGTAGATCTGGAACGCATTCTCCCGCCGGTGATCTGCCTTCGGATAGAGATCCCCGAGCTGTGAGGCGAGGTTGCCGCGCAGACATCCCGCGCCGAGCACGAGCAGCGCCAATGCGATCAGAAACGAGCGCTCGAAGGCCATGCAGAAATGGCCGATCGTCATCAACAACGCTCCGAGCGCGACGGTCCGGCGCCGGCCCAGCAAGCGGTCGCCGAGAAGTCCGCCGAAGATGGGCATCAGATAGACGAAGCCGATGTAGAGCCCGACGATCTGCGAGGCGAGCGCTTGGATCGACAGAGGCCCGGTGAGGCGCTCGATGGCGGCTCGAAAGCCGCCAAAGCCGGCGATGTACTCGATATGACCGGGTTGGAGCAACCGTTCGACCATGTAGAGCACGAGCAGCGCCAGCATTCCATGGAAAGAAATACGCTCCCAGAGCTCGGTCCCGGCGATGAACAGTAGTCCCTTCGGATGGCCGAAGGCCTCTCGGCCGCAGCTCGATGCAGGCGCGCTCATCTCCTCAGCCCATCGAGATCACACTCTGTCGGCGTTTCCATGAGCGCCGGTCCATGCGATAGGTGACCAGCGCGAAGATGGCCCATCCCGAATGAAACACAAACCCCGCGATCACCACCAGCCCACCGCGCACCGGTCCGATGGCGGCGCGCTCCCAAAGATCC
>Ga0187784_10005297_pt1 | contig 10441 bp, 8 predicted proteins | sample 1015_SJ02_MP15_2_FD_132964 | JGI IMG/M metagenome (GOLD analysis project Ga0187784, IMG submission 132964) | Tropical peat soil microbial communities from peatlands in Department of Meta, Colombia - 1015_SJ02_MP15_20_MG | ecosystem: Environmental > Terrestrial > Soil > Wetlands > Peat | place... | reverse complement strand
TTGGTGATTTGAATGCCATCTGCGGGAGCGTATTCTACCTGCAAATCTTCGATGACCGTCAGCCACGAGCGGATCACCAGCGCGTTCGTGCCGGAATTGGCTGAGCTGTTGCCATCGAGCGTGAGATGCGCAATTCGAATGGGATCGCCGGTGTAGGTCCAGTCTGAATTCCAGCTATCGGAGGCCAGCATGGCCGGCAGATTCGCGCCGCGAGCCTGGCGAATGATCGTGCCCGTACGGGAGTCACCCTCATACGTGCGGTCGCCCAGCAGAACGATGGTGCCGTCGATTAGGCATCTGCCGTGGATGCGTATGTCGTCGCCAGAGTGGCTCTTGCCAATCGCGTCGTTCAACCTGGCCGTATCGCTGATCTTGCCGACGCAGTTGATATCGACCTCAGCGCCAAATGCTGCAGTCCTCGCCAGAAGGACCGCGGCCAGCAAAACGGCTCGGCGCAAAGCAACTATCATGTGAAATTCCCCCTTCGTGCTAGCAAACCCCGGCACCGGGCAGAAGTTGTAGATCGACACGGACAGCTGGTTCTGGGGCTTTGAGCACAATGGCGATGTTCCGGCCGTAGACCCGACGAATGCCTGGAGGGACTTGCCGGCCTGCAGAAATCCCTGTATCAGAACGAACAGCCCGCTGCAATTCTGGAAGGCGTTTCACACAAAATTAATCTTCCCGTAACATTCGACCTCCGCAGGCGAGCGATACTTAAAAAATTCTCTGGAGGACATCTATGAACCAAAGATCAGTACTTGCGATTAGTGCGCTCGTAATCGCCCTGGCTTGGTCAACGTCTGTCAACGCAGCTTCGAACCGCAACGCCGGCTCAGGGAACATCAGCCACGTGTTGATGATAAGCATCGATGGCATGCATGCGGTCGATTTCTACAACTGCGCCAAGGGGATTCCCGGTATAAATGGCGGCGATCCATACTGCCCAAACATGGCGGCGCTCAGTCCGACGGCAATTAATTACGTGAATGTGACGTCGTCAAGACCATCCGACTCTTTTCCTGGCATGACCGCGCTGATTACTGGTGGCACACCGAAGACAACAGGCATTTACTATGACGTAGCCTACGACCGCTCTTTGGACGCGCCGGCCGAAAAAACCGGCTCTGGGCTGGGTGCGGGGCCCTGCACGCCCTACGGCGAACCGACCGGAACCACGACCGATCTTGATCAGGGAATCGACATCAACGATACCAAGTTGAACGGTGGTGCGCCGGGCGCCGGGCTCACGGACGGCGGCTTCGCTTCGATCGAGCCGAAGCGGCTCGAACGGGACCCGCAAGCCGGTTGCGCGGTCGTGGAGCCGTGGAATTTCATTCGCACAAACACCATCTTCGGCGTAGTCCATGCTGCGGGAGGGTACACGGCGTGGATCGATAAGCATCCCTCTTATGCCTTCGTGGCCGGGCCAGGTGGTCCCGCTAATGTTGATGATCTATACACGCCGGAAATCAGTTCGAATGTAGTACCCCTGCCCGGCGTGAACACGCTGGACGGAGTGCCCTGCGACCCGGTTCGCGACAAAAACAATACGTCTGGGTGGAACAGCAGTTTCGCGAACATTCAGTGCTACGACGCGATCAAGGTCTACGCGTTGATAAGGGAAATCGAAGGCAAGACTCACAACGGCAAGCCGGCGGTTGTTCCGACCGTTTTTGGCATGAATTTCCAGTCCGTTTACGTCGGACAATCGTTGAACGAAGCGGGCGTCGCAGCCGGGGGCTATGAGAATGCCGCGGGTGCGCCCAGCGCAGAATTGCTCAACGAAATCGAGTACGTCGACACCGGCATCGGCATGATTGTGAACGCATTGAAAACTAACGGAATCTATAGCGACACGCTGCTCATCATCACGGCAAAGCATGGCGAGTCGCCGATCGACCCAACTCGCTACGTTGCCGACGGCACCGATACGCCCGCAACGCTGCTGGCAGAGGCGAATATGATTCCCTGGTCGGAGTCGCCGCTGAATCCGACCGGCATCGGCGCGACCGAAGATGATGTCTCGGTGCTCTGGCTGAAGAAAGGCGCGTCGGTTGAAAAAGCCGTGGAGATTCTGGAAAGCGATGCCACCGAGATTGGGATGGGCGAGATCTACTACGGCCCATCGCTCGCGCTGAACTACAACGTGGGCGGCCTGGAATCTGGCGACGATCCGCGCACCCCCGACATCATCGTCACGCCGAACATAGGTGTGACCTACTCCAGCAGTACAGCGATGATCGGAGACCACGGTGGTTTTGGTCATGACGATAATAACGTCATTCTGCTGGCCGCAAACCCAGCCTTTAGCCCGCAAACCGTTTCGTCGCCCACCGCGACCGCTCAGGTTGCGCCAACGATCTTGCAGGCTTTGGGACTGAAACCCAACGCGCTCGACGCCGTGAAGGCGGAAGGCACGGCGCCGCTCCCCGAGGTTGGAGCGCAGCTGAAGAAGTAGAGCGCACCTGAGAGTTAAAACCGCAACGCAGCAAGAGGGGCGCCGCGCCAACGCCGCGCTCTTTTTGCACCGGGCAGGAAGATGCGGATCGACGGCTGCACGGTCAAGTTTTGGCTATCGCAGTTGAAGTGGGCTTTGAGCGCTGAGCGGCCCTAGCGACCCGAGATTATCGATTCGCGAGCGTCGCAACTTCTCCTAGCCCCAAAAGGTGAGCGTCGGCGGTGACCAGAGTCAGGTCGAGCACCTTGGCTGTAGCTGCGAGAAAGCGGTCGGCGGGATCTCTTTGGACTAAGCGCAGTAGTCGAGCCGCGACAGCAATTTCATGTGTTAGGTGCGCTTCTCGGAATGGAGCCGTGTTCCGCGCGATCCATTCCTTGACATCAGCGGCAAGGTACACTCGCCCCTTCTCGTGCAGAATCACAGCCTCCCAGGTGCTGATCGGCGAAAGCCACAGTTCGTTTCCTGGGTCCTGCAGGTCCGCGCGAGTTTGCTTGCCCAGACGGGCAGGCTCGATAAGACTCCACAACCAGATGTGTGTATCGAGCAGCAGTTTCAATCCCGCAATACCTCCCAGTCGGACTCGTCGCTGGCCGGAGAGATGATGTCGCCAAGAATCTTGCTCTTGCCCGCCATAGAGCCGATCCAATCGTCGGAGCGAACTGGCGAAGGGGGCACCACTTCCGCAACCGGCCGTCCGCGACGCGTCACTCGGATCGGCTTCTTGGTCTTCTGCACCTGATCGAGCAGCGCCAGGCACTTAGCCTTAAATTCGGAGATGGCAACTTCCTTCATGACTATAAAATTCGATCATAGTCCATAAAAATAGTCAATCGAGCGCGCACCTTCGAGTACGCATTCCCTTCGTAATCTATGCGGGGACCCCCGTTCTTCCTACACTTGAATTTCCCCCTCGTTGCGGATGGCGTTCGCTAAGTAGCTGATTTTTCAACCCTTCCAGTGGTAGGCGTCGGGCTGCGGTAAGCCGATATGGGCCAGCACCCGGCAAGCGAATTGGTGCGCCATGTCATCAAAGGTCTTCGGCAAAACGTAAAAGGCCGGGATCAGCGGAAAGATGGTGGCCCCGGCGTCGGCGGCCCGGTACATGTTGCGGATGTGGATTTTGTTGAGCGGCGTCTCGCGAATGCACAGAACGAGCGGGCGCTTCTCCTTCAGGCAGACGTCGGCGGCGCGCTCGATGAGGTGGGAAGCGTCGCCGTTGGAAATGCGTGACAGCGTTCCGGCGCTGCAGGGAATGACGACCATGGCGTCGGCGGGATACGACCCGCTGGCGATGTTGGCGCCGATGTCGTCGTTGGACTGCTGCTGAATTTTGCCGGAGTTTTTGCCGATCAACTGGTTAACCAGTTGGCTGCGGCCGGAAATGCCAAGTTCTTCCGCCATGACGCGCAAGGCGCTGTCGGAGGTAACGAAGTTGACGATTTGAATGCGCTGGTCGCCCTCGACGGCAAGCAGAAACTGCCGCAGGAACAGCGAGCCGCTGGCGCCGGTCGTGGCCACGGTCAGGTTTTTCGGCGAGTAGTTCGGCAAAGCATGGTTGGGCAAGAGTTTGTTGGGCAAATGTAGCTCCCCTTGTCGCGAATACCGAGCATAGGGAGCGTGGCCCACAGTAGTCAAGCAGGTCATGGCGGGTTCGGCGGTGGCTGGTTGGTGAGGCCGTCCGCCCCAACTGCCGGAGCGAGATGGGTAGCGATTTGAACATGGCGACCTCAGCGATTGGCTCACGGCGCAACGCCGCGCAGCTTCACGCGCTCGCTGACGTGCAGCGCGAGGTCCGTGCCTACGACCACAGTTCCCGCCGCAAGTATCTGCAGCAGTTCCACCAGGCGTTTCAGTCCTATGAAGCGATCATCGACGGCCCACAACTGGAAGCCATGATCCGAACGGCAGACATTCTGCTGATTGGCGACTACCATGCCCTGCCCGCCGCGCAACGCTATGCCGCCAGTTTGCTCGAAAAGCGGGCCCAGCCGGGCGACCGGCCGGTGGTGCTGGGAGTGGAAACTATTTTCTCCAGGCATCAGCACATTTTGGATGAATGGTGGCGGCGGGAAATTGACGCTGACGAACTGCGGCAGCGCATCCGCTTCCATACCGACTGGGGATACGATTGGGCGCCGTTTCACGAACTGCTGGTTACCGCTCGCGAGCACGCTGAAGCGATCTATGGCCTCGATTGCATGCCTCGGGAAGATCTGCGCAAGATTGGCGCGCGCGACTGGCACGCGGCCGACAAGATTGCGGAGATACGCGCGCGTCACCCTAGCGCGGTGATTCTAGTGCTGTTCGGCGAGTCGCATCTTGCGCCGAACCACCTGCCGGCGGCCGTGCGGGACCAGTTGCCGGACGCACGGGTGTTTACCGTACTGCAGAATAATGACGCTCTGTACTGGCAAGCCAGCAGCGAGCGGCAGGAACAAGTGGATGCGGTACGGGTCAGCGATGATGTGGCCTGCGTTTTCAACGCGACCCCGCTGGAAAAATATGAAAGCTACCGTCTGTACCTGACCCGCTGGCGCCAGGAAGAAAATCAGCCCGACGGTTCCCCGACCGTTTACAACCTGGTCGATGGTCTGATCCGCTTTCTGGGCATCAATCGCCACTCGTCCGCCAATACCACCCAGCCGAAGTTTCTCGTTGATCTGCTGCCCGAGGTGTACTGCGCGGCCTCGGACGCGCGCCTTCGCCAAGTTCTTCTGCGTGCTACCGGCGACCCCACGAAAGTGGGCGGAATGTTAGCAAAGGTCGAAGCTCAGGGCAGCGTTTACCTGCCTTCGATCAACGCTTTCTATTTGCGCGACTTTCAAATGGCGTACGCCGCGGAAGAAGCGGCTCGATTTCTGCACCACGCCTGCCGAGGATTGCCGCTGCGCCGGAATGGCCACCCGGCGCCGCCGAGCGAGCCAGTCGACCGCTTCTATGCTAGGACGCTCGAACACGCTCTGGCATATTTTGGATCGCGCATACTGTACCCTGCGCGTCCGGCGCTCCACAGTGAGCACGGTAGCGACCTTTCCCGCACGCTCTGCGACAAACTCGCCCAGGCAGCCCTGCGCGGTGACCGCGACCAATTTGATTCCTCCGCCCAGCACTTGGGCTACACCATGGGCAGTGAGCTCTATGACGCCTATGTCAGAGGATGGGTCAGCCGCCGGGTGCTGCGCGGTTTCTTTCTCGCGCACATCGAAGCGCCGGGCAGCGCAAGGCGCGTGTGCATAGATCTGCTAACGAAAAGGAAACTGACCAAACGATGCCGCTGAGCCCGCGAGCCAATCGATCAATACGATGCTTTCGCCCTACTGCACTTGAAACTGACGGTTGCTGGTGAGTTTTCCCGCTGGGGTGGTCACCGTAACAAAACCGCTGGTCGCGCCCGATGGGACGGTAGCTGTCAGATAGGTCGCCGAGTTCACCGTAAACTGTGCCGCGCTGCCGTTGAATGACACCGCCGTGGTGCCGGTCAATCCCTGGCCCAGAATTACGACTCGATTGCCCGGCTTTGCCGTGGTCGGCACCAGGCTGACGAACGCGCCGGCGCTCTTCACCTTCAGGCTATAAAAGACCCCATCACCTTCACTGCCCCCTTCGTACGTGTCGCCGTAGAAGCTGCCGCTCGTGTTTTGGGTCAGCGTAACTTGCGAATAGAAGCCGGTTGACTGTGCAAACTGGTAGATGACCGAATATTTGCTGCCGCTGGGGTTGACTTCGAAAATCGTGCCATCGGCCGCGGCGCCACCGGCATAGGTTACACCATAGAAGTTGCCATCGCTGCCCTGCACAAGGCCCGCATACGGATAGGCTCCGTCCGAGCCGGACTGTCCTTGGAAGGCGTGCAGCACAGTAACTTCGCCGGCGCTGGTGAGCTGAAACACGGTGCCGCAGCCGTCGCTGCACTCGCTTTCCACGTCTCCTCCGGCGTACGCTGTGCCATAGAAGCTGCCGTTATTTCCTTCGACCAGCGGAGCGAGCGGATAGGCGCCATCGGTGGAAACGAACGAATGCACTTTATCGAACTTCCCTGCGGTGCTGATCTTGAAGATTGTGCCGCAGCCACTGTTACAGTCCAAAATGCCGCCCTGCTGCGCGCTGCCGTAGAGGTTTCCGTCCGTTCCCAACACGAGCGGCGCGACGGGGTAGCTGCCGTCGGTGAAGTCGAATGAGTGAAGCAGATTGAATTTACCCGTCTTTAGGATGATCTGATAAATCGTTCCGTAATCGTTTGCGCCGCCTTCGCTGGTTGTGCCGTACAGGTTACCGTCCGGGCCCAGGACCGGCGGACCGAAGGGGTAGGCCCCGTCCGTTCCGGCAAAACTGTGTAGGATGGTCGGCTGCCCGCCCGTCGCCCCAATGCTGAACACGTTGCCGTAACTGTATTCGCTGCCCTGGTACGCAGCGCCGTAGAAATCGCCCTGCGCTCCTAGCGTCAACCCGCTATAGGGTGCGTCGCCATGCACGCTGTCGAAACTGTAGATCACAGCCAGCGTTCCCTTCGGCGTGACTCTAAACACGGCGCCGTAGCCGTCGGCTCCTCCGGCCCAGCTTGTGCTGTAGAGATTGCCGTCGCGGCCTTGGGCAATGATCCCAGGATGCGAGGGACCGATGGGATCATTCGGATTCGATCCGAAGTTGTACAAGTCGTTGTAAGTTTGGGCGTTGAGGCGGGCCGTTCCCAGCCCGAGCAACCCTACGGCGAATAGAACGATCGTCTTCTTCATCTCGAATTCTCTTCTGCACTTCCACTGATCTAAGGCAACATACAATCAAGGAGTTGCCCGTCATGAACAGCGCTATGGTGCGATTGGTGGTTTGAATTTTACCCGAGGCAGGAAGGATCAGCAACGGTTCGCATCTAAGGGCTTGTGCGGCGGCAGGCGCCGGAATGCTAGTCTAGAGCCAGCCGATCTGAATCCAAAACGCTTGCTCCATGAACCCTGATTCCATTCGTAAACTTTTTGAGCAGGTTCGTCACGGAAACCTGTCCCCTGACGGTGCCGTCGATCGCCTGCGCCACCTGCCCTTTGAAGACCTGGGCTTCGCCAAACTGGATCACCATCGCGCGCTGCGTGCGGGCATGCCGGAAGTGATTCTGGCAGAGAACAAAACGCCCGCGCAGGTGGCTCAGATTTTCTCCCGCCTGGCGCGGCATGGCGGCAATGTTCTGGCCACGCGGGCCAGCAAAGAACAATATGCCGCGGTGAAGAAGAAAATCAAGGCAGCGGAGTACCGGGAACTGGCGCGGGCCATCGTCCTAAAGCGTGATCACAATAAGTATGGCAAGGGCGTGATCGCGATAGTCTCTGCCGGAACCAGCGATATCCCGGTCGCCGAAGAAGCCGTGGTCACTGCCGAAGTCATGGGCAACGACGTGATGCATCTCTATGACATCGGCGTGGCGGGAATCCACCGGCTGCTTGCCCACAGTGAGACTCTGACTCGCGCGCGAGTGATGATCGTCTGCGCGGGCATGGAAGGAGCGCTGCCCAGCGTGGTCGGAGGATTGGTCGGTGTTCCGGTCATCGCCGTGCCCACCAGCATTGGCTATGGTGCGGCCTTCAAGGGCGTGGCTGCTCTTTTGGGCATGATGAACTCCTGCGCCTCCAATGTGAGCGTGGTGAATATCGATAACGGCTTTGGGGCGGGATATGTGGCGTCGCTGATTAACCGGCTGTAATGTGGCGCGGGCGCCCCCGCCCGCGAACGCCTGCTTCTTTGATCACCCCTTGCCATAGGCACAATACTTGTTTAGAGATTTCCTACGGAACGCATGGAGGACGGGCGTCTCGCTCGTCCCCTCATGGCGGCCTTACCCCTTCTTTACCACTTCCAGATTATTAGTCACACTAAACGCGCCAAACACCTGGCCAGCCTTCATGCCCGCGATCTGCTTGTCCATCGCGTTCGCAACCGTGCCGTAGAGGGTCACGTGCCCGTTATCGACCACGATGCGAATCGGCCGGGCGGGATCGATGGCGTACTGCCCCAGCGCAGGATCGCCGTAAATCGCCCGCATCTCGCTGAGGCGAATCCGGTCATCGAAGAACGACGCAGGTGCGACTCTAATATCGTTCACCACGTCTTTGACACCAGGCGTGGAATCGACCAGGGCCAGTGCCGAGTCGCGGTCGAAGTCATTTCTGGTCTCGCCGCTCAATGTCGCCACTCCGTTCTCCACCGATGCCGTAACGTAGTTGAACAGATTGTCCTGCGCCAGCCGGTCGTAGTACAGCTTGCGATCCAGTTGCGCCGTCAACTCGGTGTCGGGCACTTCCTTCCCGCCGACTGCAATCAGGTTGCGCACGCCCTGAACGTTTTTCACTTTGCGAACATTCTTGGCCGCGTCCAGTTTCTGCTGATATACGTCCACGCTCCCGGTAAGGGTCACGATCCCGTCTTCCACCGCCGGCTGCACATTGCGGAACTGTTCCTTCGCCGCCAGCTTCTGCGCTACGGCCGTCTGAATGGCTGCATCATTACGGTTGGCGCTCGTCGTCTGCGCGGCCAGCGCGCTCGTTGCCATCCCCAGCAAAATGCTCAAACTGAAAATCTGAGAAAGTCTTTTCATCTGTGTGATCCTCCTAGCCTCTGCTCGTATTAACCGGATGGTTAAAAGAAGGTTGCGCGGGAAATTGCAAAGAAGTGTAAAGAATCGTGTGGGAGTACGGCTGCGGAGACTCAGACCGGAGGTCAAGGAGCGAAATGGCGATTCATCGCCAATTAGGCCGTGCTTTTCGAGCGAAATAGCGGGGCATTCCTGTTTAGTTTGGGACTTTGAGGGAGCTGCACCTGAAGCCCATCTCAATCCTAAGTTGAACACCGCCTTTCTGCCCTACGGCAGCCACACAAGGATAATACTCTTGCGTCGCTGCGCGTTGATATTGCCACGGACGAAATCCTACTCCCGTCCGCGACAGCGTAGTCGGCGCAACCAGGCGATTGTACTCACTGAGAAACCCTGCTACCGCCGCCTTCGAGCCCTTGCCGCCTGCTCGCCCTCGAACACACGCCCGAAGATTGCGTCGATGTTCCGCAGTTGACGCTTCAGATCGAACGCACGCTCAATCTGCCGCTGCGGGACCTTGCCGGTAATCTTCTTATCCTTGAGCACGAGGTCGCGGAAGTTCAGGCCCTTTTTCCAGGCTTTCATGGCATGGCCTTGCACCAGCCGGTAAGCGCTTTCCCGAGACATGCCGTGCTCCACCAGGTCCAGCAACAATTGTCCGCTGAAAACCAGACCGCCGGTGCGCTCGAGGTTAGCTTTCATGCGCTCGGGATAGACGAACATCGTGTCGATCAGGTTTGCCGTTTTGTGCAACAGGTAATCAACCAACGTGGTGGAATCAGGGATGATGACGCGTTCCACTGACGAATGAGAAATGTCTCGCTCGTGCCAAAGCGCGACATTCTCGAAAGCGGCTTGAGCGTTCGACCGCACCACGCGCGCCAGACCGCTGATCTGCTCGCAGGCCACCGGATTGCGCTTATGGGGCATGGCGGAGGAACCTTTTTGCTTCTCGCTGAAAAACTCTTCCGCCTCCCGGACCTCGGTGCGCTGCAGGTGGCGAATCTCGGTGGCAATTTTGTCCAGCGTGCTCGCAATCACCGCCAGCGTTGCCAAATAGTAGGCATGCCGGTCGCGCTGAATCACCTGGGAAGAGATAGCTGCGGCTTTTAGCCCCAGGCGAGCGCAAATCTTCTCCTCCAGCTCTGGGCTGAGATGGGCAAACGTGCCGACCGCGCCGGAAAACTTGCCTACGCGCATATCCTCGGCGGCCCGCTCGAAGCGCGCGATGTTGCGCTGCGTCTCGGAATACCAGTTGGCCAGCTTGAATCCGAAGGTGATTGGCTCGGCGTGAATGCCGTGGGTACGCCCCACCATGGGCGTGTCTTTGAACTCCCAGGCGCGGTTCTTCAACACATCGGAAAGGCGCTGCAAGCCAGCGGCGATGACCGCGGACGATTGCG
>Ga0187784_10005296_pt1 | contig 10443 bp, 9 predicted proteins | sample 1015_SJ02_MP15_2_FD_132964 | JGI IMG/M metagenome (GOLD analysis project Ga0187784, IMG submission 132964) | Tropical peat soil microbial communities from peatlands in Department of Meta, Colombia - 1015_SJ02_MP15_20_MG | ecosystem: Environmental > Terrestrial > Soil > Wetlands > Peat | place... | reverse complement strand
TGACCGTGACGGTCGACCCAGGCGCGAATGTCGATCCGGCTCGGGATGTCTCCGACCTGTACGCGGGCAAGACTCCCCGGAGGGAGTCCCCGAAACCCCTGCTCGAGTCGTGCGATCGCCCCTTTGCACGAGAGCGCCGTACCGTCCACGGTGAACGCGACCTCGGTCGCCCTCACGATTCGACCCGCGGGGCGGGGTAGGTCGTACCGGCGAAGACGTCGATCTCGCCGACCAACCGCTGCCGGAGCTCCTCCTTGAGCGAGGCGACCGCGGAGGCCACGACGCTCCCGGCTTCCCGGTCGCCCCGGGCGCAAACCGCCCCCCGAACCCCCACGATGTCCGGATTGATCCGAACCAAGGTGTCCAGGTTCGCCACCTTGAGCGCACCGGAAAGAGCGGTGCTGAGACCGCCCTCCTTGCCTTCGACCACCAACTCCTTCAATTCCGGTTCGCCGAGGAAGTCGAAGAGATTCCGGCCGTCCTTCACGAGGGTGTCGATGAGGATCCCGTCGCTCTGGCTCTCCTTCGCGAGGCGCACGACGAGCTTGGGGTCGATCCCGGAGTAGAGGTGACTGTCGGCGAACGTCGCCGCGATGAGCTTCGTGTCGAATCCCTCGAGGGCACGACGGCTCTCTCGGAGGATCCGTAGGGCGGAGTCGAAGGTGCTCTGGACGAAGCCGACCTTCACCGAGGTCGCCCCGAGAGCGCCGGCCCCGTAGACGGCCATCGCCACCGTGCCGGCCTGGTCGGGCACCACGCCGAGAGTCACGCTCACGTGGATCTGCTTCGGAAACGCGTTGCGGACCTCGCGGACCACCGGTGGGAAGTTCGACCCCACCATCATCTCCCGAAGATTCTTCACGTCGACTATGTCGGCGCCGCCGCCCACGGCCTCGAGGGCCTCGTTCAGGTTCTGCACGCTCACCATCAGCATCATCGTTCTCGCATCCTCCTTTCTGGGCACCGCAGGGGCCGGCGCTCGGCCCGCGACCCCCCAGAGCGTCGCGAGGTTATTCGGGTGTCTCCTTGCGTCGGCAACCCCGAATCCCCCTCGGAAGCGTTCTCAACCGGACATCGCGCAAAGACTCCCTGTCAACCCGATTTTACACCGAACGTGGGGGTGAGGAGGAATCGGACGACGGACCGGCGGACGCTCCGCGCCTGTGCGAGCCATTTTCCGAGATTTCGGGGTCGTAGACCGGCCGGGTCGAGCGCGGGAGTTGCGGGGTCTCGAGCCGCGAGAGATGTCGCGCCCGACCGTCCGGGAGGTCGGATAACCGATTTCGTGGTTCGGAGGAGGAAAACGACGGGCTCGAACGCCTCGCCGGCGGCCCCGAGAGGTCCTCGTCGCGGTTCCGATTCCGGCGGGAGCGTCAGTTTCTCGCCGAGAGTGAGATTTTCGGGAGTTCGGGGGCCGGGTCCCCCCGATCGTCCCGACCGGCGGCGCACGGAGAGGGTCCCCGCCGCGAATTGCGTCCGGACCCCAAGTTATTCGTCGGCCTGACGGCGCCAATAGGGGTATATACGTATTGTCCCCCATAGGAAATGCCGCAAGGAACCGGCGACCGGGGCTACCATGGTTTCGCGAACCAAGCAGAGAACCGTCTATCTTCTGACCGCCGTGATCGTGGCGTCGATGATCGGGGGCTTCGCTCTTGCGACCATGTCGCTCGGCGGAACCAGCCAGAGCTACCAAGCGTCCCAGACGACGACCGTTTCGCCCATCCAGGGACTGACGTGGGAGTACACCAACCTCTCGGAGGTCCCGGGCGTCGCGGCGGTGACCAACCCGTGCACCCACCTCGCTACCGCGTGCGACGTCACGACCGGCGGCACGACCACGATCTGTGCGGGGAGTTTCAACGCCTCCCTCTGCAACCCGAGCGACTTCGTCGAACAGGTCAACCTGTCGGTCAGCCAGGTGTTCGCGTTCCCGACCCCCGGGACCGTCGCGATCACCGTCTACGTTTCCGGGACCCCGTTCGGCGGCACGTTCTCGACCTTCGTCGGTCCGACCGCCTACTTCACCGAGGGCAACCCGGCCACGGCCCCCTCCACGACCACGAACATCCTCCTCGACTTCGACATCGGTGTCACTCCGACCGGCCCCGGGGCGGTCTCCTCGGTGAGCGTCATCGTAACGGCCTCCTAGGCGGACGCGACCGTTCCCAGGCTTCGGAGAACCTTCGCCTCCCGAGAAAGGGAGAGGGTCCGGTCGAGCACGATCGGGTCATCGGGGAGCGAGGAGAAGAGCTCGCGTCGCCTGCGGGGGAGGTCCGGGGCCCGGACGATGAAACGCGTCACCAACCTCGAAGGCGCGTTCCCCCTCCTCCTCGTCGGTAGCGCGCTCCTCGTCTACGCGGCCATCCTCGCCAATGAGGAGATGGTCGTCCATGGCGCGCACCTGCCGCTCTGGGGTCTCATCGGTGCGGTCGGCATGGTGGTCGTCGGAGCCGGGGTCTACTCCACGTTCCTCGAGGAGCCGGCCTCGGCAGCTCCGCTCGTGCCTCCCGACGCGGTCGTCATCTCGAAGTCCGAGTACGACGCGCTGAAGGGAGACCGCCCCCCGCCCCGTCCGCCTTCCTCGACCCCCAAGATGCCGGAGTGGTGGGAAGGACCCCCCGAGCCGCGGACCGCCGAGAGGGCCGGCCCGGTGCGGGTCTCGGTTCCTCCGGCAGAGAAGCGTCCTGCAGCCGTGCCGCCGGTCGTGCCGTCCGCCCTCCGGCGGGGCGGCCCACCGGGACCCTTGGGCGTCGGGGCCGAAGCCACCCCGAAGGCGACCCCGGCTCGCCTACCGGCACCGCCGCCACCGAGGCCGGCCGCGACTCCGCCGAGGCCGCGGAGGTCGCTCACGGAGCTCAAGAGCGCGCTCTCCGAGCTCGAAACCCTGCTCGACCAGGAGTTCGCCGCCTCCCCGCGCACGGCGCCGAAGCCCGCGCCGAAGGGGGTTCCAGCGTGTGCCGACTGCCGCCGAGCGCTCCCGAAACTCCCCACCCCGAACGTCTGCTCCGGTTGCGGGAAGAGCCTCTGCACGGACTGCGCCCTCTCCTCCCAGTTCGAGGACGGCGACCTCCGGTGCATCGAATGCCGCGCCCATGACCCCTGGCCCCGCGGGGCCGCGCGCTGACCCCTCCGGACGTCTACCGGGTGCGCCGGACGTCCGCCTTCGACCGCCCGCTACGCGAACTCGATCGTCACGGTGGCGTCTGCGTGGGAGACCGAGACCGTCCCGCTCGCGGGGGTTGGGGTGCCACGCTCGGTGGACGTTCGGCGGTTCGGCAGCGCTCGGGAAGGGGACGTCAGGAGCTCCATCTGGTGTTCTCGGTCCCGACCCTGCGACCGTGATTTAACCCCGTGTGAGTGCGCAAAAAGCGCACCGCACTCCGGACGCTCTCGAAGTCGCCCGAATCGCTCTCCCCCGACCGTGGGTGCCAACTCCGGAGCCGGAATCGCCCTTTTCCTCGAGAGGAACGAGTCCGTTTGCCCCCGGGGCCGGCCCGTGCTCCTACGACTTGAGGACGGTCAGCGAGCCCGAATCGTAGTTGGCCACGAACACGGAGCCCGAGGTGCTTACCGCGACCGCCACCGGTCCACTCCCCACGCTGTAGCCTCCCACTCCGGTGGCGGACGTCGCGTTGATCACCGAAACGAGGTCCGAACCGAAGCACGCCTCGAAGACGTCCCCGTCCGTCGGGTTGTACGCGGAGCCGAAGTCCCCGGCTCCCGTCGCGATGCTGAGGCCGAGCTCCTGTCCCTGCGGCCCGAGGACGGTCACATTGTCCGACCCGTAGTTCCCGACGAACGCCCGGCCGGTCTTGGAGTCGACCGATATCGTGTAGGTCTCGGAACCGGTGGTCGCGTTCCGGATCAGCTTGTTCGTGGTCGCGTTGAGGACCGACACGTTCCCGACGTCGTACTCCCCGACGAAGACCACCTTGCTCTCCGGGTCGTAGGCGATCGCTCCGGGCGCTGTCGCGAACGGCAGGTTGGCGACGACCTTCCGCGCGACCGGGTTCAACACCGTGATGTTCTCGGAGCTCGGGTTCGTGACGTACAGGTCGTGGTTCGCCCCGTCGTAGGCGATCCCCCACGGGTTCTCTCCGGCCGGAAGGTAGCCCACCACGGTGTTCGTGGTACCGTTGACGACCGAGACGTTCCCCGCGTAGTAGTCGTCGACGTAGAGCTCCTTCGTGTTCGGGTCATACACGATTCCGTACGGTGTCGTATCCAGGTGGACGAACCCGACCACCCGGTCGGTGGAAACGCGCACCGCGATCAGTTGGCTCGACTCCAGGTCGGTCACGTAGAGATCTCCGTTCGAGGCGTCGTAGGCCATGTTGTACGGTTGTGCCCCGAGAAGGATCGAACCGACCACGACCTTGTGGGAAGAGGTGTTGACGACACTCACGTTGTTCCAGGCATAGTCGGAGATGAACAGGTCCGCATCGTGGGTGTCGAAGGCGAGTCCGTCCGGTTGACGCGTTACCGGGAAGGTACGGACCACCTTGTTCGTGAGCGCGTTGACCACCGAGACGTTCCCCGAGATCCCGACGTAGACCTGCTTCGGGGCCGGTCCGTAGGCCAGGAGGGAAGGGATGTTCGGTAGCGACACGACACCGACGACCTCCGCCGTAGCGGGGTCGAAGACGCTCAAATCCGCCCCGCTCTGGTTCCCGAGGTAGAACTCCTTGTCCGCCGAGGCGTAGAGGATCCCATCTGGGTTGAAGGCAAGGGAGATGTTCTGGAGGACCGCCGGCTTCGCTCCGGAGAGCACGCTCAGGTTCCCCCGGCTCCCCGGCGGCGAACCGCTCACGACAGAGGGGACGTAGAAATCGCCGTCGTGCGGGTCAAAGGCGATCCCGTTCGGGCCGGCGATCGGGAAGCGTCCCGAGCCGAGGGTAAGGGTTGTGTTGAGGACGCCGGTCGACCCGTCGAGGACGGCCAGGAGGGCGGTGCCGGTCGAGTTCGTTCCGGTGACGAAGAGGTCCCCGGTGACCGGGTCCGCCGCCATCGCGAGCGGTTCGAAGCCGATGTTCACCGAACGCTCCACGAGGAACGTCGTTCCGTTCACCAGGCTTACGAGGTCGTCGGTTTGCTGTCCGAAGAACAGGTTTCCGTTCTCCGGGTCGTAGGCGAGCGTGTTCGGGTACTCTCCCGCCGGGATCGTGCCGACGACCTTGTCGAGTTTCCCGCTGATCACATCGATCACGCCGGAGTAGAATCCTTCCACGAACACATCGTTCGTTCTCGGGTCGTACGTCTCGAGCGACGGAAGGTCGCTCGAAACCGACAGAAGGTCCCCGTGGACAAGGGTGTCGTTGAACAGCACGAGGGTGGACTCACTGAGAGAGGCAGCTGGGACGCTCGGCGCGGTCACCGGGGCGGGAACGGCGTCCCCGACCCAGGGACCCGTCGGCAACGCGGTCGACCCCAAAGCCCCGGGAATGACCAGCGCGGGGAGGGAGACCCCGAGGAGCACTGCCACCGCGAGCGCGAAGACGGTTCGGCCGTAGCGAATCCTCTCAACTACCTCACTCCCTTCCATCGAGACACCCCCACGAACCCTTCCGGGGTCGCCCCCGTCCGAGTCCGAGCCGAAGTTGGTACGACTTGGGGGCCGGGGAAGATAAACACCCGGTTTGCCGCAGGTTCGGCGAACCGGGCGCATCGGATCGACGCCGAATCCGTGCCGGCGTCGGGCAGGAAGGGCGACGTGGAGCTCCGCTTACCTAAGCGATATCCGCCCTCCCCGGCTCGGGGGGCGGTAGGGGCGGAAGGACCCGCACCGCAGGATGACCGCGACCATCGAAGTCACGAACCTGGTGAAGAGCTACGGCGCCCTGCGTGCCGTGGACGGCGTCAGTTGCGAGGTCCGGGCCGGCGAGGTCTTCTCGTTCCTCGGGCCGAACGGGGCCGGGAAGACGACCACGGTCGAGATCCTCGAAGGGCTCCGACGCCGAACCGGCGGAGAGGTCCGTGTCCTCGGCCTCGACCCGTGGAGCCAGATCGACCGGTTGCGCACCCGCATCGGTGTCATCCCCCAGGATTTCCACTTCTTCCCGAAGCTGACCCCCCGGGAGGCCGTGCGGCTCTACGCACGACTGTTCGCCGTCAAGGCCGATGTCGACGAGCTGTTGGCGCGAGTCGAGCTTTCGGACAAGGCCGACGACCATTACGACACCCTATCGGGCGGGCAGCACCAGAAGGTGGGTGTTGCGCTCGCTCTCGTGAACGACCCCGAGCTCTGCTTCCTGGACGAGCCGACCACCGGCCTCGACCCCCGCGCGCGACGGTCGCTCTGGGAGGTGATCCGCCGTCTGCGCCGTGAGGGCCGGACGGTGTTCCTGACGACCCACTACCTGGACGAGGCGCAGCAGCTCTCGGATCGGATTTCCATCATCAATCAAGGTCGCATCATCGCCACGGGGTCGCCGGACGAGATCATCGCGCGGTACGGCCGGCCCGAGCGCCTCAAGATCGTCGGAGACCCGTCGCTCGCGGACCGACTCGCAAGCCTCGGCTACCGCGTAGAGCGTCTGAACGACGGGGTGGAGGTAGAGCTCCTTTCGAAGGCGGACGCGCTTCGCATCCTCGAGTCGACCGCCGCGAGCGGCCTGGGATGGACCGGCTTCTCGACCCGGACCGACACCCTCGAGGACGTCTTCATCCAGATGGTCGGTCGGCTGGAGGACGGGTCGCTCCCGACCGGCACGGCCTCCGGGGCGAAGCCATGAACCTCCGCCGGGTCGCCGCGTACTTCCCGGCCTACGCCCGAGGGTACGTCCGCAATCCGCTCGGGCTGTTCTTCGCCCTGATCTTTCCGGTGATCCTCATCCTGATCTTCGGGGCGGTCTTCTCGAACTCCGGCAGCAGCGAGGTCCCCCTCGCAGTACAGGACCTCGACCACAACTCCGCCGCGAGCGTCGCATTCCTGCAGGCGCTGAACAGCACGAACGCGGTCTCGGTCAGCATGGTCTCGCCCACGGCCGGCAACCTTTCCGCCTACCTTTCGAGCCACGACCTGAGCGCGGGGCTCGTCATCCCGGCCGGATTTTCCGCGGACCTGGCCAATCACACCCCCGTTCGACTTCTCGTGTTCACGAACCCCTCCTCGGGGTCGGAGGCCGGCATCGTCGAGGGGGCCGTGCAAGGGGTGGCGAACGGGGAGAACCTTCGCCTCGCCGGTGGATCGGCCGTCGTCACGCCGGTCTACCTCAACGTCGGGAGCACGACCTACACCTACATCGACTACCTCGTCCCCGGCCTCATCGGGTTCTCCGTGCTCGTCAGCCCGATGTTCTCGATGGTGAACGTGAGTTCGACCTGGAAGCGGGACAAGCTTTTCCGGCAGCTCTCGCTGACGCCGCTCTCGCGCGCGGAGTGGCTCACGGCGACCATCCTCTGGTACATCCTTCTCGCCTTCCTCTCCACGATCCTCATGCTGGCGATCGGCCGGTTCCTCTTCGGCGCCCACGTCTCCCTGACCCTGCTCACCCTGCCGTTCATAGTGGTCGGTCCGATTCTGTTCGTGTCGCTCGGGCTGCTCGCGGGCACGGTCTCGAGCTCGCCGGAAAGTGCGGGGGTGCTGGGGAACATCATCACCTTCCCGATGATGTTCCTCTCCGGCACGTTCTTCCCCGTGTCGTTGTTCCCGTCCTGGCTCGTCCCAGTCGCGCACGTTCTCCCGCTCTACTACGTGATCGACGGGCTCAGCAACGCCATGCTGTTCAACAGCCCCTCCGCGGTCTACACCGACCTGATCGTCGTGCTGGTGCTCGCCGTTGCGTTCTTCGTGTTTGCGACGCGCGCGTTCAGCTGGCGGGAGGACTGACGAGGATTCCGCGCTCCGCGACGTTCCCCGACGCGGCCGCCCGACCGCAGCCCGGCCTGCTCGGTGCACCAAGGGGCTTTCTGCACGGCCCGTCTGCTTGGGCGTGGACCGCGGGAACCGGGGACCCCGTCGCGGCGTTCGGGAGCTTCCCCGAGCGACGTTCTTCGACATGGACGACACGATCTTCGACCATGCCCTCACGAGCCGACGCGCGCTCGCGTGGCTGAGGTCGAGGGAGTCCCGGCTTCGAGGGCGCACGCTGGACGAGGTCTGGCGCGAGTACTCTCGGCTTCTCGAAGCCGTGCACGCCGATGTCCTCGCGGGCCGGGTCGCGATGGACGTCGCGCGAGCGGAGCGCTTCCGACAACTGACGGTCTTCTGCGGGGCGGAGGTCTCCCTCGAGGAGGCGCAGCAGCTCTCCCGGGAGTACCGGGCCCGCTACCAGCATCTTCGCCGCGCGGTGCCCGGAATCCGGCGGGTCCTCGAGCGGCTCCGCGGCCGAACGGTGGTCGGGGTCGTGACGAACAACCAGGTCGCCGAGCAGGAGCAGAAGCTCGACTTCCTCGGGCTCCGGCATCTCGTCGATTTCATGGTGGTCTCGGAGGGGGTCGGTGTCTCCAAACCGGACCCTGCGATATTCCACGTCGCGCTCGGGAGGGCAGGCGCCCGCCCGGAGGAGGCCGTCATGATCGGGGACACGTGGACGACCGACATCACGGGGGCTCGGGCGACGGGAATGCGCGCCGTCTGGTTCAACCGGTTCCACCTCGAACGACCCGACCCGTGGCCGGTCGCGGAGCTCGATTCGTTCCGTTCGGTGGTACGAGCGGAGGCTGCGCTCGCCGGGGCGAGCCCCGAGGGCGGGCGCGCTCGATAGTCGCCGCATCGCGCGCATTATATCGGCGGGCCCGTTGCGAGGGTGATGGGCGGCACGACCGAGTCGTGGTTCTCCGCCGCACGTCGGAACCTGCCGGCGATGCGGGCCTGGCGGATGGCGTTCCACCGGGAACCCGAGCTCTCCCTCGAGGAAGCGAAGACGCAGGAGAAGGTCGTCGCGGCCCTGACGGAGCTCGGGATCCCGTACCGAACGTTCGACGATATCCGAGGCGTGGTCGCTCTCCTCGGGGCGGAGCGTTCCGGCCCCGTGGTCGCGCTCCGCGCCGACATGGACGGGCTCCCGGTCACCGAGGAGACCGGCCTCCCGTTCACCTCGCGCTTTCCGGGGAAGATGCATGCGTGCGGTCACGACGTCCACATGTCCGCGCTGCTCGGGGCCGCCGCGATGATCACTCGGGGTGCGCGATCCACGGGGGGACCTGTGAAGCTGATCTTCCAGCCGGCCGAGGAGGAGGGACACCGCGGGGGAGCGTTGCCCCTCATCGAGCACGGATGCCTCGACGACCCGAAGGTCGACTACGTGGTGGGGCAGCACGTCGACCCGGCGCTGCCGCTCGGCACGATCGGTTGGCGCATCGGACCGGCCATGGCCGCCGCGGACGACTTCCGGATCACCGTGGTCGGCAAGGGCGGGCACGCCTCGACCCCCCAGCAGGGGCCGGACGCCATCGTCGTCGCGAGCGAGATCGTCACCGGCCTCCAGACGCTCGTCAGCCGGGTCCGTGCCCCGTTCGACCCCGTGGTCGTGAGCGTCGGCTCCTTCCATGGCGGGACGCGGAACAACATCCTGCCGGACCAGGTCGTGCTCGAGGGGACCGTCCGGACGCTCCGGGCGAGCACGCAGGACCTGATCGAGCGAAGCCTCAAGCGACGCGTGCGGGCGATCGCGGCGAGCCACGGGGCCCGGGCTCGGGTCGTGTACCGCCGGGGGTACCCGGCGCTCGTCAACCCTCCGGGGGCCACGAAGGTGGTCGCGGACGCGCTCGCGGTCGAGTTCGGCCGCGAGAGCATCGTCGAGGTCGACCATCCGCTCATGGGCGCGGAGGACTTCTCCCGGTATCTCGAACGCGTGCCGGGGACGTTCCTGCGTCTCGGTGTCGGGATCCCGGGCCGTCCAGCGAGCCTCCACAGTTCGACGTTCGCCCCGGACGAGCGGTCCCTCGTCCTCGGGGCGACGACGCTCGTCACGGCCGCCGAGGGGCTCCAGCGGGCGCCCCCATGAACGTCGCGCGGGTTCGGGCAGACTTCCCGGCGCTCCGGCCCAGAGACCACCGCCGGGCCCCGACCTATCTCGACTCGGCCTGTATGTCGCTCGTCCCGTCGGCCGTCCTCACCGCAATGGAGGAGTACTACGCCGATTTTCCCGGCTGCGCGGGTCGCAGCCTGCACCGCTTCTCCGAGGAGGTCGGACGGCGCTACGAGGGCGCCCGGGCCGCGTTCGCGCGCTTCCTCGGCCGTCACGACCCGAACGGGGTCGTCTTCGTGCGCAACGCGACCGAGGCGATCAACTTAGTCGGGCAGGGCCTTCGTTGGAAGCCGGGAGACCGCGTCCTCGTCTCCGACCGCGAGCACAACTCGAACCTGATCGTCTGGCAGCGGCTCGCCTCCGAGCGGGGGATCCGCCTCGAGACGCTCCCATTGCCGGACGACGGAGGGTTCGATGCGGACGCGTTCGAGGCGCGGCTCGCCCGCGGGGTCCGCCTGGTGAGCCTCTT
>Ga0187784_10005294_pt1 | contig 10445 bp, 8 predicted proteins | sample 1015_SJ02_MP15_2_FD_132964 | JGI IMG/M metagenome (GOLD analysis project Ga0187784, IMG submission 132964) | Tropical peat soil microbial communities from peatlands in Department of Meta, Colombia - 1015_SJ02_MP15_20_MG | ecosystem: Environmental > Terrestrial > Soil > Wetlands > Peat | place... | reverse complement strand
CGGGATACATGGACACCAACTATGTCGTCCCGGTGGACACCGACCACTGCACCGTGATTTTCGATTTCTATTTCAGCGACGTGAGCGAAGGCCGGCGCGAGTTCAACGCGCAGTCGGTGGATGTAGGCAATCGCGTGCAGGAGGAAGATCTCGGTATCTGCGAGGACGTGCAGCGCGGGCTCAAATCGCGGGCCTATGGGGCAGGCCGTCTCTCCGTCAGACGCGAAGCCGGGGAGCATTTATTCCACCGCTTGCTGGCTGCCGATTTGAAGCGCATCCCGACTCCGGCAGTTGCCGCCGCCGACTGAACGTTGGGTACCAGCCGAAAGCGGTGGGTTGAAAGTTAGTATGACCTTAGGTCACTCTTGCGGCCCCTCCCCACGGCGCAGGGCCCGCAGGTCGATTCCCAGTTGCTCCGCCTTTTTGTACAGGTGACTGCGCTCCAGACCAAGCGATTTTGCCGCCAGACTCATGTTGTGGTGACTGCGCTTCAACTCAGTCAGAATAACTTCTCGCTCGAATGATTGGACACGGTCAGCGAGGGGCCCAGAAGCCACGGTGACATCGGGTATGGGTCCGGCAACTGAGGACTTGGGCAAAGCCGTCTGAACCGTGGTCAGATCAACCTGACCCTCGGTCGCAAGCAGCATGAGTCGTTCGACCATGTTGCGCAATTCACGAACATTCCCTGGCCAGGTGTACGACTGCAAGGCATCCATGGCCTCGGCCGTGAAGGGAACCAGTTTCCAGCCATTTTGCGCGCACACTTGCGCGGAGAAGTGCTCGACTAATGCCGGAATGTCCTCGCGCCGCTCGCGCAACGGCGGAAGCGGCAGCGGGAACACATAGATGCGGTGAAACAGATCCTGGCGAAATTTCTGTTCCCGCGCGCGAGCTTCCAGATCGCGATGGGTTGCGACCACCACGCGCACATTCACCCGGACCGGTTTATCGCCGCCGATGCGCTCCACTTCACCTTCTTCGAGCACTCGCAGCAGTTTGGCTTGCATATTTAAAGGCATGTCGCCGATTTCGTCGAGAAAGATCGTCCCCTGGTCAGCCTGCTCGAACTTGCCGATGTGGCGTCCGGAGGCGCCGGTGAACGACCCTTTCTCGTGCCCGAACAGTTCGGACTCGATCAGCTCGGCCGGCACCGCCGCGCAGTTCAGGGTCACAAAGGGCCCCGACGCACGAGGGCTTCGTTCGTGAATGGTGCGCGCCACCAGTTCTTTCCCGGTGCCGGTTTCGCCCAGGATGCAAACCCGCGACTCGCTGGCCGCCACTCGCTCCAGTTGCGCCATCACGCGCCGCATGGCCTCGCCCTTCCACACAATTTCGTGTCTGCCCAGCCGCTGGCGCAGTTGCCGGTTCTCGCTTTCCAGGCGCTGCAGCTTGAGCGCATTTTCGACGGTCAGCAGCAATTTGTCGCTTGAGATCGGCTTCTCCAGAAAGTCGAGTGCGCCCAGGCGCGTGGCTCGAATTGCCATTTCGATGTGGGCCTGCCCCGACATCATCACCACTGGCGCGGCCACGCCCTGCTGCTTCAGTTCCTCGAGCAGCGTGAGTCCATCTTTTCCGGGCATGACCACATCGGAGAGAATCAAATCGAAGTTCTGAGTTTTGGCCAGTTCGAGCGCTTTGGCGGCGTTGTCACACACCGTGGCCTCGTGCCCGGCCAGGCGGAACGCGCGTGACAATGACGCCAGGGTGTTGGCTTCATCATCCACAATCAAGAGATGCGCTTTGATCGGCAATCGTCCTCCTCGCGGAATCATCCCGCACTATGACCGGCGGTCTCAGGCTGTGGCGAAGCGTTCGGCAGGGCATCACGCCGGCTCGGCAGTTCGATCACGAATGTTGTCCCCTGCCCCGGCTCGCTCCGCACGCTGATTCTTCCACCGTGATCGCTGACCACTGACTGGACGATGGCCAGGCCAAGTCCGGTGCCGTGTTGTTTGCTGGTGTAATAAGGAGTGAAAATGCGCTCGCATTCCTCGCGAGTCAGGCCGGAGCCGGTGTCGGCCACCTCGATCGTAACCGTGCCGTCGTTGTGCCGGCTCCGCAGCGTCAGCGTGCCCCCGGTCGCCATGGCGTCCATGGCATTGAGGACGAGATTGGACAGCGCCCGGTGCAACAGTTCGGGATCGGCGGCGATGGGTGTCAGGGTCTCGTCCAGATCAAGCCGGCAGGTAATTGGTTCGCGTCCGGGTGCCTGTAGTTGCGCCTGAAAAAGCTGCGCGACAGCACGCAGCAGGTCGTTGACCGATACCGGCTGCAACTGGGGATGGGGCATCTTGGAAAACTCGCTGAAGCGGCCGATGATCGCCTTCAGATTCGAAATCTCCGCCAGAAGAGTCCGCGAACTTTCGCGGAACACTTCCTCGAATTGCTGCGGACTCTCGCGCCGCGCCCGTACCAGATTCTCCACCGTGAGCTGCAGGGGAAACAACGGATTCTTCAACTCATGCGCCAGGCGCCGCGCCAGTTCCCGCCACGCCGCGACTCGTTCCGCCTGCACCAGTCGTTCTCTTTGACTAAGCAATTCCGCCGTCATGCGGTTGAACGACTCGGCCAGTTGCGAAATTTCATCCGCCCCTGGAGCCTCCACGCGAGTATTCCAATTCCCCGCGGCTACGTCGTGCGCTGCCCGCACCAGTTGCTCCACCGGCCGCGTCACTCTGGCTGCAGCCCAACTGCTGAGCAGGATGGCCAGCACAATCCCGCCTCCGCCCACCAGCAGCGCGAGCAGGCCGATATGCCGCTTCAACTCGACGTAGGATCGCTGCGAGTTTCCAATCAGCAGGATTCCCAGCAGCGGACGATCCTTGCTGATGCCGCGCAGTGGAATCGCGTGAAACAACTCGTCATCTGCCTGGTCGGACGACCACTGAATCTTCCACGTGGTTTCCTGGTTATACTGACGGACAGCCTCGACCAGCGGCGCAAACTTGTCCGCCGGCCGGGTCGGGCCAGAGGCGGTTGGCGCCGACGGATCAATCAGCAAATCGGGCGAAAAGCGATCTCCGCGATTCTGGTAAAGAAGCGCTCGCATGTCAGGCGGCAGGTCGAGCGCAGTAAGAAAATTCTTGTCCAGCCGCCGCCCTCCGATCACGTAAACCGGATGCTCCCCAACCCGCGTTGAGCGAACCGCAAGCAAGCCAAGCGCGGTCGAGTCCTGCAATTCCTGCTGCATCAGGAACGCGCCCTGGTCCCTTGCCGATGACAGATCCTCAAATCCACTTTCTGGATAACCAAATTTCGCCGGCCACTGCGCCGAAGAAATGATCGTCCCGCGCGCGTCCACAAATTCCAGAAAGTCGAGCTGATAGTTATCGGCCAAGGAGCGAGCGAGCTCGAAGTATCCGGCCGAGTCGGACGGGGAGTGATCGAGTACCGTAGCCATTCGAGTCACCGCGTCCGATACCGCGATGGCCTGAATGCGCTGTACCGCTTGGTCGCCTTGCCGGTTGAATTCGCGTTGAAACTGGGCCACCAGCGCCGCGATCCGCTCCTCTTCGGTTTTTTCGAAGGCCCGCCGCGTGACTGCCAGTACCAGCGCCGTGACGGCACCAACCGACACGCAGACCGTGAGTGTAAAAACGGCCAGCAGTTTGCGCCGGAAGATCATGGTTTGCCGCTCCCCAGCCAGGCGTCGGCGAGGCTCCAGCTGCCATCGGGCCGCAGGGTCCAGTTCTTCAGGGTGCGGGCCGCAGCATAGGACGCTGGCAGATGAAACAACGGAATGATGTACTGCTCCGCCAACTCTGCCTGTTCCGCAGCGTAGAGATCCTCGACCGGGCCGCCTTTGTTCTTGGCCTCAGGCAGTCCCGCCCGCGCCGCCACGTCGGCTAACGCAATCCAAGGATCGGCAGGCAGCGGGATTCGCACCAATCGCAAATCGGCCGACGCCGCTGGCGTTGTTTGCAATGACAACCCCGCGTCCTTACCATTGAGCGCAATGCGCTCCGCCAGCAATCGCCCGATCGGATCGCCGATATCGTAGCCAATGGTCCACTTGGGAATGCTGCGCACCTGTTCGCGTACACGACGCGCCTGCGGCAAGTCTGCGTCCGTCGAAAATACGAATCCATAGCCGCTCATCCAGTTGGGAAGAATGGCCGCCGCGGGCTGGCCCGCGCCTTGCAGAAGCACGCTCCGGATGGAACTGCGTTCCACGCTCATGGCCAGCGCCTCACGCAGCAACTTGTCGTCCGGGGAAGTGACCTCGCGCGCAAACAACAATGCCAGCAGTTCCAGCGGAGCCGAACTCGCCAGCCGGTTCGTTTCCAGCGAGACACGATGAGCCTGCTCCGGCGCGACTTCAACGAGATTGGCCTTGCCCAGTTCCAGCGCCATCATCTGATCGCGATAGCTTGTGCCCATCCCGATCTCGATGGAGTCGAGAAATGGCCGCCCGCCCCAATAGCCTTCCTCCGCCGCCAGGCTCAATTTCTTTCCCGGTGTCCAATCGACGATGTGAAACGGGCCGGTGCCGATTGGCTTGTTGTCGGAGTTCCGCTTGGCAATCGCATTCCGCGGCTGTGCGAGCTCGGCCACGAGCCCGGGATCGGCGACGCTCACTTCGATCACTACCGAATCCGCATCGGCGAACACATTCCAGGCCGGATTCACCGCGCGCAGGGATGCGGCGGCAACCTCCGCGGTCAAGGGCGTACCGTCGTGGAATTTTATTCCGCGGCGCAAGCGAAATTGCCACCGCTGATTTCCTGACGATGCCTGCCACGACGACGCCAGCGCCGCATGAGGGCGGCCATTCGAGTCCATCGTCACCAGCGGCTCAAACATGAGCCACGTAAGGCTGCGCCGGGCGAACGAGTCGGGTTGGGTGTTGTCGGCGGGATCGAGCGAGGCAGGCGCCGCCAGCATGGTCACGTACAGCGTGCCCCCATACTGCGGGCGTGTCTCGGCCCGCGCCGCCAGTGCGGTCAGGGTTAGCCCGGCCAGCGACAGCCTGATCGCTAACCGGCTACTGGCTGCAAGCCACCGCCAATCGAAAAGCCGCATAGCTTCCTGCCTCTTGATCTCTTACCACCACAACCGCAGTGTCGCCCCTGGCTTCGGTCCAAAGCGCGGTAATGGCTCCGGGAAGATCGATGGGCGCGCTGACCGCAACCGGATCGCGATCCGGGAACTCGTATGCGCGAACCGAATCCGCTGCTTGCTCTCCCGCACTTGCCGCCAGCACCTGCCAGCCAGCTCCGCATTGAGTCCTCACGCTGGCCAGATCGCTGCCCCACCCGAACCTCGCGGTCTGATCGCTGACGCCATCCACCATGTGCACCTGGCCATCGGTCGCGGCAAACAGCCATAGCGTGTACTTGTCGCGCGGCAACAATGCGGCGGAATAAAACTTGGGGACCGCCGTGAACTTGCCCACGCCGGGAGTCAAAACGCCGGTGAAGAAGTTGCGCGTGGGGGCAAAAAAGGCCTTCATCTGCGGCACGACGATAGCCGCGCCACTCGCCAGTCCTGCGCTGGGAAAGACTGACAGCGTGCCTCCGTTCAGCGTCCCCGCCACCAGCGGCCACGGATCATCGCTCTCGCGGCAGCTCAGGGCCAGCGGAACTCCGGCGGTGCTGGTGCAGATCACGCCGGGAAGGTAGGCATCGAACAAATGATCTCTGGCCGGGATCAGCCGCCCGCGCAAGTCCCGCGGCCACGGCCGCTCATGGACAATGGCCAGCGTCTGCTCCTGCTCCCACTTCCCGCCCTGCCAGCGGTAGAGCGCGACTTTCTCCGAATCCAGCACCGCAATGTGCGTGGGAGTCACGTTCTCTTCGAGCACGGCGACATCGAGAATCGGCGAGTCCTCAGTCCAGAGCGGAATCTTCCGCAGGCTGAGCGGCACCGAGTCACGCGCAGCGGATGCGCCCGTGGAGCGAGGAACCGAAACCATCACCACGGCAGCCTCACCTGCGCCCTGGCGGATCTCCGCCACCCAAACGTAGGACGTGGCATTCTCCGACAGAATGATCGTCACCGTGGCAGCGGCCTGCTCGGCTTTCACGAAGTGAAGACCGAGCTCTTCCAGCGTGCTGCGCAAGCCATTCTGAACGATCTCGCTGTCGCGCCTGGCCAGCGACGACTGATTTTCGATGGTGAGCGCCGCCGCTCCGGGCCCGGTCACAGCGACAATCTTGCGCGCCAGTTGCTGTTCAGGTCCACTCCAGTCGGCGGCACGGGCCACCATCGTCAGCGAGAACATTGCGAAGAACAACCGCAGAACAACACGAAAGCAAGGCGCAGACCGTGAAGCGCGATTCACCGGATTCAGGGCGACCTCTGGGATGGACGAATTATAAACTGCACCGCGCATCGAACCGACTCCTGGCCCGGTACTGTTTGGACACCGGTTGCGACCTCCGCGGCGGCCCGCCTGATCGTCCCAGGATTGGGACGACAAGCCAGGCCGCCGGACCGGTTGGATGAAATTCATTTCGGTTGTTCTTCCGTGGGTTCGGTCTGGTTCGACTGGTTCGCCATGTTCATGCTGCGCAGCACGTCGTTGGCGAAGAAAAATTTGCCGTCGGCGGGCACCATCATGATCTGCAGCTTGTCCGACAATCGCTCGGCCACAATCTTGTTGATCAGCAACGGATTCTGTTTAAGAATCGCCGCTTCGCTACGCATGCGCTCGGCATCCGCCGCCGCGGTCACGCGAATGCGATCCGCCTCCGCTTCGGCCAGAAGCTTCCGCCGTTCGGTTTCAGCTTTGCTGTCGATCACTTTGGCCTGGGCCGCCGCTTCTGCATTCTGAATCGTGGCTTCCTTGCGCGCCTCCGCTTCCAGCTTGCTCTGCTGGATCTGCTTTTCTTTCAGCGGCAGCGTGTACTGCATGGCATCGGATTCGCCCTTGGCTTGCAAAACGTGCACCTGCGCTTCGCCCTCCGCCTGCTTGATCTGCTGAACTTTCGTGGCCTCCGCTTCCAGTTCCGCGATCTTCACCTGTTTCTGCTTCAGCTCGGTCTCGACGCTCATGCGGTCGTTCTCCTGCTCTTTCACCAGCAGCGTCTCCAGGCCCTTGGCATATTCCTCGGGCAGTTGAATATCGCGCAGCATGACTTCTTTCACCACAATTCCGTCTGCCGCCAGTTTCTGCGTGATCATGCCCGCAGCCCGCTGCCGAACCTCCTCGCGCTTGGCCGAAAAGACGTCGCGCACCGTATAGTTGGGGATCAGCTCGCGCCACACACTTGCCACCACCGGCGGAACAATTTCTTTTTCCACCGGACGCGGCAAGTTGCTTTGGATGTAGTCCAACCGCCGGGCATCGAGCCGGTAGCGCACCGTGATCGCCAGCCCCAGCGTCAGGCCCTCCTTGGCCTGCACGTTGAGCAGTTCAGACTTGGCGGAAACGCCGGCCGCCGCGGTCTTTCCATCTTCGGCAACGCCCGTGGTGAATACCTGGTCGCGTGTGTCGAACAACGCGACATCCTCGATCAGCGGCGTCACAAAGTGCGCGCCGGGATAAAGCGTTCCCGGCAGTGTCCCGCTGGTCTGGCTCACGCGAACTCCGGCCGTGCCGCTGGGAACCACCACAATGCTGAAGGCCACGAGAATCGGCCCCCAGGCCAGTAACGCCAGCGCCAGCGAAGTGCGCCAGCGCCATTGCGGACGCGGCGGCAAGGGACCCTCCCCCGGCGTCGCCAGCGCCCGTCGATACATGAGTTCGCGATAAAGGTCATAACCCAAAATGCTTACCGCCGCGAGAATCATCCCGAGGCCACCGGTAATCAGCAAATATTTCAACGCCAGCATCGTCGTTCTCCTTTGCCAGTTCTTTTGGTTGCTTCAGCGCTTCGCATCTGATTTCACGGGCACCGGCTGTTCGACCAGCTTGCCCGATGCGAAAAACATGCGGAACAGTTGTCCGAAGATGAATTCCTCCGCCAGCAGCGCCACCGCCAGCGAGAAAACCAGGCCCGCTACCACTGCCATGAATGTGATTGCCATTTGCATAACGTCCTCCTGAGATTTCAATGTCGAATTTCTCTTGCCTCGATAAAACTCATCCGCACCCTTTCCTCATTGCCCGGCCTCTGCCGGCACTTGCGTCGAAGCCAAGGTCGTGTCGTCGGCGCCGGTTCCGCCTGCAGACCCAAAGACCTGCGTAATCTGCTCATCGCGTTCGCTGCGAATCTTGACCACATCTCCCACCCGCAGCATGCCGAACAGGCGCTCCATATCGCGATTGCGCAACCGGATGCAGCCGTGCGACGCGGCGTGCCCGATCGAGCGCGGCAGGTTCGTTCCGTGGATTCCGTAACCCTTCTGGCTGAGTCCCAGCCAGCGCGTGCCCACCGGATTGTCCTTGCCGGTCGGGATCACGCTGCCAGCGTGGTAGTAGGTCGGATTGGAAACGCGATTGACGATTTGAAATTCGCCGGTGGGGCTGGGGCTGTCGCTCGCGCCCACCGCGACCTGAAACTGGGCGAGGACGATTCCGTCTTCCAGCACAGCCAGCTTGCGGTCGGGGAGGCTGACCAGGACGACTCGCTTCGCCACATCAGCGGCGCCATTCGCCGTCTGTGCGAATGCCAGTTGCCGCGATGGCACTGCCGCCACGATCGCCAGTGCGGCCAGCAGAAATCGCTGCGCTCGCTTCGTCGCCTTCCCCTGCTGTCTCTGCCGTTTCACCATCGCCGGCCCCCTTGCGTTTTGGCTTGCGCTGAGAACAGGGGCAGGATCGGAACCAAATCCTATCTGCTTGAAACAAAGGATCTTCGGAAGATAACGATGGCTTGCTTCAGTGGGCAGACGGCCACGGTGTGTCGATCCACACACACGACGAAAAGCATTTAGATTGAAAGGGGCTCGGGGAAAAACGAGAGAAATTTAGGTGGGGGAGGGATCCACCTTATGAAGCCTTCAAGCGCCCGGCCCCCGCCGTCTGGGGTAACGGCTTGTGGGGTTCTGTGGGTGGGGCCGGGCGATCCTATGACTAGAAGGCCTAGTTCAATTGTGCTTATTTAAGTCCTGCGCAACCCGCATTTCTGTGATCACGGTCACAGTTGAGAGTGATTTGTATCATTCGAGAATCGTTTTTCTTCCGTTCCTTGCTGCCTTGCCTCGCCCACGCACATCCGACTGTGACTGAAATCACGGCCAGCCTTCTGCACGCTCCTTACACTCACCTATGAGCGAGCCGGAAGTGCTCATTTCACTTTGGAGAGCGATTCATCATGGCCTACGCGATCACTGATACCTGCATCAAGGATTCCCTCTGCGTTGACGTTTGCCCGACCGACTGCATTCACCCCAAAAAGGACGAGCCCGGCTTCGAGGCGGCGACGCAAATGTATGTGGACCCGGAAGGCTGCATCGACTGCGGCGCTTGCGTTCCGGCTTGCACTTCGGATTCGATCTACGCCGTCGAAGATGTGCCCGCGGAAAAGAAGGAATTCGTCGACAAGAACGCGGCCTACTTCAAGTCTTAGCCATCGAACGATAATCGCGGCTCTGTTTTGCAATTGCCGTGCGCTGTGTATGCGGGGCGACCCAGCCTCCTCCAGCGCCCGGCGATTGTTTGGGTTCGTGATTTGACCTGCGCCGTTGACTTCCACCCCTTCGCCCGCTATCGTTCGCGCTATGAACGTAGTCAAAGCGACTCGCCAGTTTGAAGCCTGGCTCGGCCAACGCACCGACATTGTTCAGCAGGATCTCCGCCTGAAGCACAGCAATATGAAGGCTGCGGTCTTTCCTTTTCTGCGCGCCACCTATTACCGCTGGGCACAGATGTGGCTGAAGGTGTGTCCCGATCTAGCCCAGGCGCCGCAGGTGCTGGCGGTGGGCGACTTGCACGTGGAAAATTTCGGCACCTGGCGCGACGTCGAAGGTCGCCTCATCTGGGGCGTTAACGACTTCGACGAAGCACATCCCATGGCTTATGCCAACGACCTGGTCCGGCTTGCGGTCAGCGCTCACCTGGCAGCGGAAGCAGGACACCTGCCGTTACAAGGAAAGGGCATTTGCGACTCGGTCCTCGAAGGCTATCGCGATGGGTTGCGTGAAGAAGGGCGGCCTTTCGTCCTGGGTGAAGACCACGGCTGGCTGCGACAAATCGCCGAGAGTGAATTGCGCGATCCCGTCCACTTCTGGGCGAAAATGGATGCCCTTCCGACGGTGAAGGGCGCGGTTCCGATCAGCGCCATTGAGGCTATCGAGCACCTCATGCCGGCTCGCGACCTGCCGTATCGCATGGCGCATCGCATTGCCGGCCTGGGCAGCCTCGGTCACGCACGCTATGTCGCCATTGCGGAGTGGCACGGGGGAAGAATCGCACGCGAGGCCAAGGCCCTGGTTTCCTCCGCATCTTACTGGGCCAGAGAGCACGAGGGACCGTCCGAGATTCTCTACCAGACGATCATCAGCCGAGCCGTCCGCTGCCCTGATCCCTTTGTTCAGTTGCGCGGGCCATGGATTGT
>Ga0187784_10005293_pt1 | contig 10445 bp, 9 predicted proteins | sample 1015_SJ02_MP15_2_FD_132964 | JGI IMG/M metagenome (GOLD analysis project Ga0187784, IMG submission 132964) | Tropical peat soil microbial communities from peatlands in Department of Meta, Colombia - 1015_SJ02_MP15_20_MG | ecosystem: Environmental > Terrestrial > Soil > Wetlands > Peat | place... | reverse complement strand
GAACGGATGGAGAGGAATACGATCTTCATCCCCTTCCATTTTGTTGAAAGCGCAGCCAATATGTTGACCAATCCCGCCTTCGATCCCATCGCCAAGATCCCGGAATTCAAGGTCTGCGCGGTGAAGATTGAGAAGGCGAGTCATTAAAGCCTGCTTCTCTTACAAAGCGAGACAACCGTTTTAAGCAAAAGCGATCTTCTTCAGCGGCCCTGGGACATCCAGCGACGGATGTGGTCGGCGATCTCTTCTCCGGCATCCTCCTGTAGGAAATGGCCGGCCCCCCGGATGGTCAGCGGAGGGGCCACGTTCTTGAAGAGTCTCCGTAAGAAGATTTCCCACGGACCGGTGATCGGATCTTTATCTGCCCAGGGCAGAAGCACGGGCAGATTCAATGTTTTCAGTCTTTCAATCGCTGGTCGGTTATCATAGGCTCCGGGCTGATCCGGCCGTATGGGGACAAGGCGGGGAAAGACAAGGGCGCCGGTTTGAAAAGATTGGTCAGGAAAGGGAGCGCCATAAGCTGCGGCCTCTTCATTGGTAAGGCTCCGGCGCAAAACAGCGCTCCGTATCAGCTGAGGTACATCCAGTTCTCTTACCCGCTGCGAAAAATATCGCCAGCGCATAAATCCTTCGCCTAAGGAGGAGCCATCTCCGATGCCTGTGTTCATCGCCACCAGCCGCTGGAAGCGCTCCGGCTCCTGGCCGAGGATACGCAGGCCGATGGCGCCACCCCAGTCCTGGCAAATCAGGGTAATCCGTTCAAGATTTAACGCCGCGATAAATTTTCGAACCCAGCGTACGTGAGATTTGTAACTATACGCGTTGTCGTGGATCGGTTTATCGGACCGGCCGAACCCAATCAGGTCTGGAACGACCACCCGGCCCACTTCAGCCAGGGGTGGGATCATACGGCGGTACAGATACCCCCAGGTCGGCTCACCGTGAAGCATCAAGATGGGATCCCCCTGGCCTTGTTCGACGTAGGCAAGGCGTAAACCTTCGATCTCCGTATAATGGGGTTCGTAGGGATAGCCGGGTATGTTGTCAAAGTGATTATCCGGGGTACGAAGGACGGACCCTTCGGGCCAAGCAGGGTGTATGCCAGCGAATTTCGCCACCCGGAAGACATCCTCTGGATCGAGTCCCGAGACTTTAGCCGCCCAGATGAGGAAGTCGAACAAATCGGCGTCTATCTCATGCTCGGGTGGTCTTGGTTCATACCGATTCCAATGTCCGAACACCATGGCCATCGAAGGTCTGCCCCGACCCAGATCGGCCAGTTCCAGTGCATAAAGATAATCGTGTTCGGAACGCCAGTAAACGCGGCCGGCACGAATCCCCACGGCCTTCTCGATGGCCTCGGCGACTTCTGGTCGCACGTCCAGCTCTTGTTCCCAGAGCAGAGGATCGGCCCGCAGGTAAGAGAGCTCTTCGGGAGAGGGAGTAATGAGTTTCATAAGGCCTCCTTCACTTTTTCCTGAAGGAACTTAACGATGGCCCGGGCCAGGTCCGGGCCTCGATCGTCTTGGAGGAAGTGGGCGGCTTTTTCAAACAGGATGGGACCTTCCGCTTGTGGCAAAAGTTCTTTGAGGCGATTGGCATACTCGATAGTAAAAACATTATCTTCAGGAGCCCAAAGTAGAAGCGTAGGTATCTTGGCAAGTTCCGGGAGACGATCCTCAATGGCCTTCATATCTGCCCAACCTCGATCCCCTTGGCGCATCGGAATGGTTCGCGGCCAGGTCAGGACAACATGGTCAGAGTCGGGTTCATCAAAGACATGGTGATAAGCCCGGGCTTCTTCTTCAGTCATCCCCCTGCGCGAAGTAACGGAGGGACCGTGTTGTGAAAGAACCTTGTGACGCTTCATAAAGAATTGACCGATGAGGGGTGCATGCCAGGTCGTCCAGGGACGGGGCGAGGAATGAAATCGTCCGACATAACCGGTGAAGAGCCATGTATTCATGAGAACGAGGGCTGAAAGCCTTTCCAGGCGCTGCAAGGCTGCGCCAACACCCTGCGGTCCTCCCCAGTCCTGTCCCACAATGACGAAACCACGCAGCTTCAATTGATCGATAAGCGAGACAAGGTCGGCGATATGGTGGGCGAGGGTGAGGGCTGCGTCCACGCGGGGATGATCGGAGTAACCGCAACCCACCCAATCCGGAGCAATCGCACGGAAACCTCCGTCCATAAGAGGGCGGATAAAGTCCCGATAGAGAAAACCCCAGGTGGGATTGCCCGAGAGCAATAATACCGGCCGGGCGCTCGAATCTCCTTGGTCAATATAAGCCACGGTGCGGCCGTTGACCTTTATGGCCTTTTGCTCCCAGGGAAATAAATTCTTCAACCATTCGGGTCTTGGTTTAAGCATAAAGGCTCCTTCTTTTTTCCATGAATACAATGGGGGTCGCAAAGTCGGCTTTAATCTGTTCCAGCGTTTGCGTCAAACGCGAAATGGAAAAGTCATTGTAGAGTCGTGCCTCGCTTTGGTACGCGATCTTTTGTAGCTTTAGGATGGCTTCTACGTCTTCTATCGAGGCTTGCGAGATGAACATAGTTATGGCAGATGGGGACATTGCTTCTAATGCACATTGGGATATTTATTCTATTCCTTTTTTCCTCCGACTAACTCTGCGTCACCTCCTCAATACTTCACTGCTTAAACAACCTCCACAAAGCCTTTGCCTCTAAACCAAACCATTTTTCTAAGAGTTTCTCATACTCGCCCGTTTCTTTCATCTTCGCTAATGTTGTATTGACAAAGTCGAGCCATTCCTTGTCCCCTTTCCTGACTGCCAGGCCGTACCGGGCAGGACGGAACGGTTGCAAACTCGCCATTTTTAACCCCCGGTTTTTCTGAAGAAGATTGAAGAGAAGGACGAAGTCTTCCACAAATGCCTCCACGCGGCGGTCTTTCAAGGCCTGGAGCGCTTCGAAATTACGTTCGAATTTAATTCGCTCCGCAGTGGGAACCAGTTCTCCGATAGCAATATCGCCCGTAGAGCCCCGGATAGTCGCCACCTTCTTTCCTGCTAAGTCTTCGTATTTTGTAATCTTGCTATCCTGCCGGACCAGGATCAGTTGGGCGGTTATGAAATAAGGGGCACTGAAATCGACCTGTTTCTCTCTTTCCTCTGTGATGGTCAAGGTGGCCACGATGACGTCAATCTTCTTTGAAGTTAGAAAGGCAATCCGGTCTCCTGACGTGACGGGCATGAATTGGATTGCCTCCTCGTTGCCAAAGAGTTCCTTTGTAAGGGCTTTGGCAATGTCGATATCGAATCCTTTATGAACTCCCTTCTTATCCAAAAACCCAAAAGGGGGATAATCGGTTTTTACTCCTACGATTAACTTCCCCCTTTTTTTGACATCTTGAAGAGTGCCGGCAATTCCTTCCACAGAAAGGACCAGAGATAGAAAACAGAAGACGAACAACAAAAGCAGAGACGTAATCCTCTTCATGGATACTCTCCTTTTCGTATGAAGTCACCGTTCGATTCTAGATTTTTATTATACTTCAAAAGTTGGTCAAACTCTACCTCATCCTCCATACGATCGTTCCGTCCTAAATTGTGCGTAGTTTGACCAGTCTCAAAGATATAAATTTCCTGGGAAGTTGAGATATGAACCTGGTCATTTGGGTATCATTAAAATAATAAAGAGCCCATCTCGGAAGGAAAAAGACCTTACCAGAATATTTATTCAAAACAAAGGGCCAATTTACTTTCTCATCACCACCCAGAGGCCGCCCTCGGTGCTTATCTCATACCTCGCTTTCAACTGGCTTGACTGCAATTGATCGCGCACACTTTCCACCGTTACCCTCACCCTACCCATTGCAGCGTTGAGCTGCTCCGAACGTTTCCCTATCCGGCTTATGACCTCGCCTGGTGTGTGCTTGCCGAACCCTCCTCCGATGAGAGCAATTCCTGCCGTCCTCAGGGTCCTGCAAATGGCGCCAAAATCAACATGGAAGAGTTTGGGAAAAAAGAGGGCCCCTCGGAAGATCGCCAGATCAACACTATCGTCTGAAACGCCGATTAAAGAGCTATCGCTTTCGATGATCCTGACCCGGTCTTCCAGTCCGCGCCTTCGCGCCTCCTGCCGGTACAGAGCAATTGCTGCTTGCGGGAAGGCTGCGATCAAGAAGGTCCCGCCGACATTCTTCTGAGCGAGAGCAAAGATCAGGCCCGAAAAAGGGCCGATTTCCAGAATACACCCATCATGGCGGCCATAGAGTTCCTCGACTTGCCTTGCAAGAAAAGGCCGGATCGGTTCCCAGAGCAGATTGAGTTCCTCGATAAGGGTATCCGTTTTCGTTTGTCACCTGCCGAATTTTTGCATGATCTATTGAGCACCTGGCGGAAACTTTTATGACAATACTGCGCTTTAAACGTTTGACCCCTGACTCCATTCTACCCCATATTGCGTGAAAAACTAAGGGGCCAAACGACTTCGACAGTACCCAGCTAATGTTTTTGCCTTGACACTCAAACAAGCATTATCTATACTGCGTGTTAACTGAACAATGCAAAAATAATATTGAGCTAGGTTATATGAATTATGGATATAGAGTACATCGCACAGCCAAATAAACAGCTAGGCAAAATACTTGCACAACTGCTTGATGCGAAACCAAAGCGAACCATATTTGTCTCTGCGTTCGTAGGCCTGCAAACAATCATCCGAATCAAACATCAAATTTTGGAACTCAAGGGGGCAGGCTCAGACGTCCGGTTTATCTTGGGGATTGATCTTGGAGGAACCAGCCAGGAAGTTCTGAAAGAACTGCTTGGCTGGAAGATTGGTGTTTCTATCGTTAAACACAGAATTCCAGGCCACACATTTCACCCGAAGCTCTATCTTTTCGAGTGGAATAACAAGGCTGAAATCATTATCGGCTCAAATAACATCACGGAAGGCGGTTTTTTCGGGAACTACGAGGGATGTGCTCGAATAACATACAAGCTGCCCGATGATTCTGCAGAGTTCAAAAGGGCCTGCGCGGAATTAAAGCGTTTCATCTCTCCCGATGGGCCAACCGTATACGACCTAACTGGCGATTTCTTCAAGGAATTGATTGCGAGAAATGAGGTGCCCAAAGAGGCAGAGGCCCGATACGGGAGAGACGTCAGTAGAAAACTAAGCATAAGGAAACCCAAGGCTACGGCAAAGGAGAAACATCTCTTTGGGGTTGAAGACATAGAGCCACCGCTACCGCTACCTGCCGATTTGCTTGAACGGCTTGTCGAGGATATGCGTCGTCGTAGAAAAGAAAGGAAGAAATCGATAACAAAAGGGCGTAAAAAACCCATACACGGTATTCAGCTTCCGATGGATGATAAGGCTGGGGATGCGCTCCTTCCAGCGGCTTTCTACATGACCCTCCCAACTCTCCAGGGAAGGAACATCCCGGGCGAAGGCAGAATTCCCCTTGAAGCAATCGAGCTTGCCAAGGAGTTTTGGGGATGGCCTGATGAGTATGCAAAAGACGTGAGTCCCCGCGCTGGTAAAGAACGCGTCTATTGGAACTGGCGTCCTAGCTGGCGAGTTTGGAGCGTAGAGAGCCCTGACAATCAGGTGGTCCAGGAGGTGCGAATGTACATGTATGAAAACAGTTCGGACTTTCGATTCTACGTGCGTCCCCTCATTAATGCCGGGGCAGATCTTGGTGATGTGGTCCGTGTTCGACGTATTGCTCAGTCAGATGCTGAATATGAGTGTGTTTTGGCTCGTAAAGGCGCGCCTGAATATGATGAGTGGATTAAATACTGCACGCAGCCTGTTCGAAACAGTACCCGCCGGTTTGGTTATGCTTAGCCATGACTAGCTCTAGTCGGCCCCATAAGCCGAAGTACCACATTCTCAGTGATTGCGTTCTTAATGTGTAGAAGGTTTTCAGTGGTAACTGAGATATCAATCTTCTCTATCACCTTGAATCCTCGAGCGAGTGCAATGTCTTTCAGGAAATCGGTTGTAGCTATCCGCTCGTAGTCCCCATCAACTCGCGTTCGGTTATCTCCAATCACTATCATTGCCTCGCCACGGGGGCGAAGAACACGAGCACAGTTTTCGAGAATTACACCCATGTCACGGAAAAACCGCAAAAGTAAAGAAGGCATGTTTTTTCGTCTGAAGCCCACGCTGGCCTTTGATACCCGACGATGTAGGTCTTTGAGATAATCAACCAGGATCCTCGGCAATCCGGCTGTCTGATCGGCCAGGGAATCTTCAAGTTGTCTTCTTTCCACAGTAGTAATTTCGCGGCTCCCTACCAAATCCTGCTCAATCGGCCTTCGACTTGAAGCATCCATCCCAAACAAGACAAGGAGCGACAGTCGGTCGGTATCGATGTACGGAAGAGCGGTGGCATAAGGCGGACTCGTTAGAATCAAATCAATGCTGGAATCTTTGAGGCCGAGCTGGTCAAGAGTTGACGCTTTTCGAGAGTCTCCTTCCACAATCTTACACGGCTTAAACTTGCTTGGAGAATAGCCACGCACTGACCAGAATCGCTCGATGCGTTCGTATTGTACGTCAAGAGCGTCGAGATAGAGACCAAAGACGTTGCCGTCTTGGATTGGTTTCTTACGCTTTCGGATCCGCAAATCATCCGGTTCTTGTTGGGACACCTCCCGGATAATGCTGCTCAACACAACTTCGAGAAAATCCCTAATAACACCTTCACTGACAGTTCGAATCGACCTCAATAACCAGTTCAGTTTATATGTCACCGGCGTTGGAAACCACCTGTCGATTTCGTCAAGGCAATGTTCATAAAGTTGCTCCCTCTCTTCAGGGAGACGATTCGGCGCTTGCTCGATTCTCTTAACAAGTGTTCCAACTGCTTCGCGCACGACATCTGGATTGACATCGAGAATTTCAACCTTCGCCTTTGCAATTTTGGCGGCTAGCGGATGAAAGTCACAGCCGAATGTTTGAAATCCGTTCAAATATCCTTCAAGAAGTGTTGTGCCGCTTCCGCAAAAGGGATCGAATATCTTCCCACCAGGCCTGAGGCCACTTAAGTTTATTAGCCCCTTGGCGAGCTGCGGATAGAACTTGCCTTTGTATGGATGGAGCCCGTGCGTTACGTACTTGGGGTCTTTTCGGGCAGAGAGCTGATGAAGGAAACCATTTTCAATTATGGCTTGCCACGTTGGTTCGGCCTCCAGTGCCGATAGTCCGACTCCATGAGTAAAAACCAGTTTCCTGGCCTTGGTGACAGTGTACGGGTCCACCGTCAGAGAAAAGAGTTGGCCGTCTTTGCCCTGAGGTTTTATTCCTAAGACGGCTTCGACCTCTCGGTTACGCAACGCAGCCTCATACGGCCACAATTTATAGGGTGGAGAGTGAAACCAAGCACGCACCAATGAAGGCGGCTTTCGCAACACGAGCAGTTTTTCTGTGGTAGCCCGCCTGCCGGCAACAACAAACGAACGTTTCGTGTTATGAATCTTCCTTTCGATGGTGCACACTGTCTCGAAACCGAGTCTCTCCCCCACCTCACTAAGAGATTCTGCTCCCCGATATAACACCTTATTGTAAATTGCATCGCCTACGACCAACACAGCATATCGCCCCGGTTTTAGTACGTGGTACATGCCGGAGAGGCACTGCTCCATTTCTCCAATGTACGCATCAAATCCGTTAGACTCCTTCTGGTGCCTTAAATGTGATCCAATCTCTCTATTCGCAAGCTGCCTTGGATCATAACCAAGCCACAGAAGTCTGAATCTGTGATAGAGGTGGTAGTCGTTGGCGTTGCCATAGGGAGGTGAGGTTACAATCAGATCAACGGAATCCTTTTTGCACAGTCCTTTGTCGAGTTGCAGCGTGTCCGCTGTGACGAAGTTACATACACCATATCTGAGCATCGGCTGTGTCCTAGCGACATTTCGCAGGATATCATCAATAGCTAAGAGAAATCGTTTCAATGTCTCACCCTGGGGAATGTCACGAACTTTGCTTGAGTATCGTGTTTCAGAATCCTGAAATGAAACGGCCAAAACGATCCTGGAAAGAGCAAGCGACGATATGTCTCGCGCCTTTTCGCTTTCCATTATCGCAATTCGAGACCGGATAAAAGCCAGTTCAGCGCGAGAAGTCACGGGAAACCACTTTTCAATGTTTGGGATTTCAGGAATGTAGGCTTGGTTCTCTGAGCACAGCTTTTCTGGAGATGGCAGGTCGAAAAATCGCGTAGTCAACGCACTCCTGATAGCGCGTAAATCCGTCGCGGTAGATCGGTCTATGTTACACGTCTTGACCTTACCGATTAGCGTCCCGACGGCATTAGCGTCAATGCTGAATGCCCTTCTGCCGATCCGTATTGCCTCAAGCGCGGTTGTTCCGCTCCCGCCGAAAGGGTCCAACACTAGCTCGCCCCGGAGAGAGAGTCTTGCTATTAGGTGCCCAGGAATCTGAGGTATGAACTTTGACGGATACGGATGCAGGTCATGAGTCAAGAAACCCGTGTCGTCTTTTGTGAAGGACCAGTCGATACTGCGCAAGCCGGCGGCAATTTCTTGGGTAGGTCTAAGCTCTTCTGGGGAATCGATTTCCTCATACTCTGGAAAGGGGGTTTCAGATCTGAGTGTATACGTCCCTTTGTCTTCAGAAATAATGTAACCAAAGTCGAGTTCAATCTCATTTAGATACTTACTTTTTGCTGCCATAATAGATACCCTTATCTTCTGGGAAACAATATATCATCCCAGAATATTTATGCAAGTAATTTTTTTTATGTAGTGAGCGAACTTAGAATAGCACCACAGGAACGAAAGGAGAGCGGCATTACCCCGATCATGAGCCTAAGTGGGAGTCGAGAAAACTTACAAATAAGTGTCCCCGGTCATGTGCGGTTTCTATTTGGGCTCTGGTGGATCATTTCTAATGTAATGCATTGAATCCTAAGGCTTTAAAAATTTCTATTGGCATTCATTTTTTAAAGTGCATAGAATTATTCACCAGATATCACCGTTTTTAGTCAGAACGGTTCATACCTTTCGACTTAATGATTTAGGTATCTGTTGTTCTTTTTGTGGTGATGTGGCGCTGAAGTTCTATGAGGTGACGTATGACAATTGAGGCTTGTTCAATCTCGTGGCACTTGTAGTTGCCTTTATTTGCGGGTAATGCAAGAGCGAAGGGTGTAAGTCTCTTTGAGCTTTTATGGGCATCTGTTCTCTTTTCTAATACTCCATCCAAAAAGAGAAATTTTCCTGACTCCCATTTAGTTCTTCCGTGATCTTTTCAAATTCCGGATGGGAAAAAATTCGTTAGTACCCGTGGTGCATTTCGTCCCGATCGTAATGGTGCGAATCATCTCTGTCGTGATAGTAGTGATGATTTCGATCATGATCATAATCATCCCTGTCATGCCATACAAAGCACCCGATTAGGGCCGTCATTGAGAACGATGCGATGATCAACCAACTTAATAGTCTGGTGCTCATTGGATTACCTCCTTGATTATTCAAATATGAGCACGTGCGGTCAAGCTGTCAAAGGAAGAGGGCGGAGTAGGTTTTGAATTCTGAGACTACGAATAGCATGCATGGGAGAAAGACGAAATCAGCCTGTATTTGGCAGGGATGGACGATGGTTTTGCAGAGAAGTTGCGCAATGCCACAGGCAGCCTGTGGGCACTGGGCCTTCATTCCATAAGGGTATAAGGAAGATGGATCACGAACGTGGTTCCAAAGCCTTCTTCGCTTTCCACCTCAATCTGGCCACCGTGTTGGTCTACGATTTCTTTAACGATGGTCAGCCCGAGGCCCGTGCCAATCCTGTTTTTGACATTTGAAGCCCGAAAGAACTCGGTAAATAAACGAGGTATTTCGTCCCTGGGTATTCCAATACCGCTATCGCTCAGGACAATCCGGATGGTTTCGTTGTCCCCGGGCCAAAAGGTCATGCCGATGCGTCCGCCCTCGGGAGTGTATTTGATGGCGTTCGAAACAAGATTCTCCAGCATCTGTTCGACCATCTCCTCGTCGCCCTTAATTTTGGGCAATTCCTCAGGAACGGTTACGGTGAAAGAGAGCTTCTTCTCGGCTGTCTTTTCCTGGAAGGTCTGGTGAATCCGGTCCGTCACCACTTTGAGGTCTACGGATCCGTACTCACGGTACCGCTGTTTGCTTTGACTCTTTGCCAAGGTCATGAGTTCGTTGATCATGAGGAGCATATTCCGGACGCGCTGGTCGATCCGGTCCAGATGTTTGCGGAGCACATCATTCATATTACCCAGGTAACCATCTCGAACGACCTCGAGCATGCCGGTCAGGGCAGCCAGTGGCGCCCGAAGGTTATGCGCAACGCGATTCATAAACCGGGATCGTTCCTCGATCACGTTTTCGATGGCCTCGTAAGCCCTGGCGTTCTCGATGGCGATGGCCACCAGCCCGGCTGCCTGACGGAAGAAATTCAATTCATCCGGG
>Ga0187784_10005290_pt1 | contig 10447 bp, 10 predicted proteins | sample 1015_SJ02_MP15_2_FD_132964 | JGI IMG/M metagenome (GOLD analysis project Ga0187784, IMG submission 132964) | Tropical peat soil microbial communities from peatlands in Department of Meta, Colombia - 1015_SJ02_MP15_20_MG | ecosystem: Environmental > Terrestrial > Soil > Wetlands > Peat | place... | reverse complement strand
TAGTGATTGCCCGATCCGAGCGTTCCCATCTCGCGGCGCTGGCGTTGGCGGGCGCGTTCGGAGACGTTGGCGGGCGCCGCGCCGGCCATTGTGCCATGTTCCTCAATTCGTTCGAGGTCGCGCGCGTCGCCCCAGCCGCGCTCGACCGCCCAACTGGCGCCGCCCACGAGCATCGCGTCCATGTCGATGGCATCGAGTGTGATCGCCCCGTGACTGCCGACACCGGCGGGGATCTGCCGAAACAGCGAATCCGCCAGCCCGTGTTGCACGGTCACCACGTCGGCTGTCTTGAGGCCGGTCAGCATCGTGCGCACGCCGCAGGAGATATCGAAACCGACCCCGCCTGCCGAAACGACACCGCCCTGGTCAGGATCGAATGCGGCGACGCCGCCGATCGGAAAGCCGTAGCCCCAATGCGCATCCGGCATCGCATAGGACGCCTGTACGATTCCCGGCAGCGTCGCGACATTGGCCGCCTGCTCATAGACCTTGTCGTCCATGTCGTGGATCAGACCTTCGTCGGCATAGATGATCGCCGGCACGCGCATCGCGCCGTGCGGCTCAATGCGCCACGTCGTTGCATCGAGGCGTGTGAACCGGCTGACGTCCATCAGTGCACCCTCGTTACACGTCCACAATACAGCCGGCCGACCAGGAGCCGGAGGCATCCTGTCCCACGCGAAGCACCGTGTAGGTCGCACCTTTCGGTTCGCAGGCCGGCGCGTGTCGCGCGACATCGACCGGCTCGCCCCACAAGGTCGCCTGCAACCGCGAGCCTTTGATGGTTACGGCAAAGCGCGCGAACAGCATGGTTCGGGTCGCCATCTCGTAGATGATCGCGTTCAGCCAGTCGACAAACAACAGCTCGAGATCCGGCGCCTCACATTCAACATCCACGGCCACAAGCGGCCTGACTTCGGCATGCGTGACGATTGCGGTCAACGCGAGCGCCGCCTGCTCGAAAGCCTGCGCTGGTGTTGCTCCAAAACCGCGTACGCCAATGTCTGCGTCGTGGGGGAAATGCTCCCAGCCGATCGGGCTCATCGCTGTCTTCCCAAAAGCGATCATTCTCGATCAAAAACCGAAATCGGCCAATCGCCTTGGTGGAAGGCTCGCAACTTCGCCGGATCGCTTCCTTGACCTGCGTCAAGGCCGGCGCGGCTCCCCGCGGGGTAAATTGTCACGTTCGTCTGTTGAGGAGGAACCATTGCGCCATCTCGTTATTGCCGCACACCCGAGCGCCAAAAGCTTCAATCATGCGGTGGTGGAAAGCTACCTGACAGCGCTGAGAGACCGCGGGCATGGCGTTGAATGCCGCGATCTCTATGCGGCGAATTTCAACCCCGTCCTCTCCGCGCGCGAACTCGCCGCCATTGCTCGTGGCAGTGTGGCAAAGGACGTCCGCCAGGAGCAGAAGGCCATCGTCCGTGCCGACGTACTGACCTTCATCGCGCCATTATGGTGGAGCGGCTTTCCCGCGATGCTGAAAGGCTATCTCGACCGGGTATTCTGCGCCGGCTTCGCCTATGTGATTAAAGGCGGAGAATATCTCCCGGGCCTCGCGGGCAAGAAAGGCGTAATGATCACCACGGCCGGCGCCGACGTGGAGGAGCTTCGAACGAGCGGCAGGCTTCGGGCTTTCAAGACGGTGTTTGACGAGGGGGTCATGGAATTTTGCGGCATCGAACTGGTGCAGCATCTCTATCTCGGCGGCATCGACCCCGGAATGAGCAAAACTGACGGCGAAAGCCGCCTTGCTCAGGTCCGCCGGCTCGTCACACGCCACTTTTAGGCCCGTCATGCCCGGTCCGGTCCACGAGCTCCGCGATGTCAGCATTCCGCCGATCGGACTTGCCGGGATTTTGCACGTGCCAAAAAAGGCCCATGCGCTTGTCACCTTCGCGCATGGCAGCGGGTCGAGCCGTCTGAGCCCGCGCAACATGGTCGTCGCCCGCGCCCTCAATGATCGAGGAATAGCGACGCTGCTGTTCGACCTTCTGAGCCCCGAAGAGGAAGCCGACCGCGCCAATGTGTTCGATATCCCACTGTTGTCGGATCGTCTGATTGACGCCATGCGTTGGATCGATGATCAGGCCGCGCTTGCAGTCCTTCCGCTGGGACTGTTCGGTGCCAGTACCGGCGCGGCCGCGGCGCTGGTTGCGGCCGTGCGGCTTCCGCGCCGCGTCGGTGCGGTGGTTTCCCGCGGCGGACGGCCGGATCTGGCCGGAAACGCGCTCGCGCGCGTGCAGGCACCGACGCTACTGATTGTCGGCGGCGACGATGATGCCGTCATCGAACTCAATGAGGAGGCACTGGCGCAGTTGCCCGGTGTCAAGGCGTTGGAAATCGTGCCAGGGGCGACCCATCTGTTTCCCGAGCCGGGAGCGCTGGAGACGGTGATCGAGCTCGCCGCAAACTGGTTTGAGCGGCACCTTATTCGATCGTGATATGCGCACTCTTGATCACGCCCGCCCACAGCGCGGTCTCGCGCCGGATTCGGGCCGCGAATTCCTCAGGCGGCTCGATCGTCACGTTGAGCGCTTGCGCTGACAGTTTCTGCTGCATCGCCGGCGCAGTCAGGATATCGCGGGTGACAGTGAAGATCGCGTCGCGCGTGTCGGCCGGAATGCCGTGCGGCGCCAGCATGCCGTACCATGAGGTGACATCGATGCCGTCGACGCCAGCCTCCGCCAGGGTCGGGACATCCGGCAGCAGCGGATCGCGGCGAGCGGTCGTCATCGCCAGCGGAACAACGAGTTTTCCTTCGATCGCCGGCAGGACCGACGGCAGGTTACTCGCAAGCACATCGATCTGCCCGCCAAGAAGATCGTCGAGCGCCTGCGGCGAACCGCGGTAGGGAATGTGCGCAATGTCGCTACCGGTCTTTTGCTTGAACAGCTCCATCGCGAGATGGAGCTGGCTGCCTGTTCCCGGCGACCCATAACTGAGCTTTGCCGATTTCGCTTTCTCGATCAGCCCTCGAACCGAGGTAACGCCAAGTTTGGGCGACACCACCAGAAGGTTTGGCGCACTCGCCAAAAGGCTTAACGGCGCAAAATCGCGCTCGACGTCAAACGGCAGGTTCGGCATCAGTGTCGGATTGATGGTGAGATTGCCCGCCGGGATCAACAGGAGCCTGGTGCCGTCGGCGGGTGAATTGCGTACCACCTCGATGCCGACATTGCCGGCGCCGCCGGTCTTGTTCTCGACGATGGCGGGATGTTCGGATCGCGACTGGTATTGTTCGGCCAAAAATCGGCCGAGCACATCAAGCGGGCCACCGGCGGAAAACGGCACGATCAATGTCAGCGGTCTTGCCGGAAAGGCCGGAGGAACCGCCTGGGCATAGGCCGCCAAGGCGAAGACGACCGTGACAACGGCAACCAGCCCGGCCGGAGCCGGCCACCGCACTGCGGCGGCGATCACGGCCCGGTCCTCAGCTTTGCTTTCTCTCGCCGGGAGGCGTCGCCGCGCCGAAATCCACATCCTTTGTTTCCGGTCCCCACGCGGCGCCGATGAAGATTAGAAGCGCTCCCACGATCACCAGCACCAGCACCGTGTATTTGAACGGCATGATGTTGGCGAGCGCGGCCTGATAGAAGACGTAGAAGGCCGGTAGGACGATCGCGAGGCTGTAGCCGAGCCCGAAGCCCGACGCCCGGACCCCGGTGCGGAACCGTTCGTTGATATAGACCGTGCCCAGCGCACCGGGCGCGACCACGAGCACCGTCGTGACGGTCGACAGCAGGACGATCTTTGCGAAATTTCCCGGCGCGGTATTGATCAACTGATAATAGAAATAGGTGCCGAGCACCGCGCTCAACGCGCTCATCACCATCAGATAATTCCGGCGCCCGATGCGTTGGCTCACGGCCCCGCCGATAATGTAAACGATCGCGAGCACGACATAGGCGATGACCAGCGCGATCGTCAGATCGGTGCCTCTTACTCCCATCTGGGTGGCGAGCAAGGCGGGCATGACCGCAAGCGAAGCGTTCAACGACAGCCAAAAGCCGGTCATGACGGTGAACACCTGGAGGAAGCTTTTCAGGTTTTCACCCTGGAACAGCGTCTTGAGCGGCGAGGTCGTGTGCGACGATTTTCGCCACATCTCGGATTCTTCGACCGAGCGCTGATAGTAGATCGCCAGTCCGAACGCCATCGCGGCGCCGACAAGAAACGGAATGCGCCAGCCCCACTGGACGTAGGGCGCGTCCGGTCCGCCCGCCGGCAACACCAGGAGGACGGCAAGCGTGACGAGCGAAATCGCCGCGGTGCCAAGCGAAGCCGCACTCTGGATCACCGCACCGTAAAGGCCGCGCTTTGGCTGCGGGCAGTGCTCCATCGCCAGCGGATTTGCCGAGGTGTATTCACCGCCGAGAAAGATGCCGTCGACGAGGCGCAGCGCGATGAAGATGTAGATCACCGCCGCGCCCCAATGCTCGTAACCCGGCAAGAGCGCAATGAAGAGCGTCACCACGCCGAAGCCTGTGACCGAAATGATGGTGGTTTGCTTGCGGCCGATGGTGTCGGCGAAGTGACCGAAGATGAACGCGCCGACGGGGCGGCCGATGAGCGTCGTCGCAAAGATCATCGCCGACGCAATCGCGCCCGTCGTCGGATCGATGGTCTTCGGGATGAAATAGGCCATGGCTGGCGCGAGCGCGATGATCGGCAGGAAGATGTCGTAATTGTCGACAAAAAAGCCGATAAAGGCGCCCCAGATCGCCCTGCGCGCCTGTGGCGTCAGATCCGTGCTTTTTGCGGAAAAAGTTTCCGTGTGTTGCCGTTCCAAGCTCGACATTTTTCGCCCCGCTTCGGTTCGCTGGTTTGGTCTCGCATTTCCGGCATCAGGCCCCGGCGCGGCCATGATGCCAACGGATAAGGGCGCAGTGGTGTTTCCGCTGCGCCCCCGAAAGCTCTGTCAATTCGACAGGTCGATCTTGCCCGCCGCCTCCAGATCGATCAGCTGGTTGCGCGCCTGCTGCGCCAGATAGCGCCGCATCCGGATCACGCCGGCGTCGTGCTGATAAAGCATTTCATGCTTTTCCAGGCCCGGACGCAGGCCGGCAAGGATTTCGCGATCCTGCTCGAGCACTGCCCAGTGGCGCGGCTCGATATTGGTCTTGTAGAGGAAGCGCCAGACGTCGCGCTGCCAGCCGGAGACCTTGCGGTTGCGCCAGAAGAACACGCACATCGTGTTCTCGTCGATCGGCGTTCCGAAGCCGATGATGCCGAAATTCCCGCCTGGGCCGCCCGACGGCGGATACGGGATCTCCAGCCTGACATAGAGCGCGCCGTTGTCGATCAGTTCGCTCCAGTCGAAATTCACGTCGCGCTGGCCGGTCTTCTCGAAGATGAAGCCGTGCGGGGTGTCGCGCGTCACGAAATGCGCCTGGGTCTCGCCCTGGTACATGGTGTGCGAATTGGCATGCAGGAACGTGCCGTGCATGGGGTCCATCAGATTGTCGAAGGCGTAGCGCCATGGCACTTCCCAGTCGGCGTAGCACAGGAACTGCGAATATTCGGGCGCGGCGAGCTGCTCCGGCGGCTCGAATTCGGCGGGTTCCTCGTGCAGTGCATCGCCGAACCAGACGAAGATCGCACCCGCAATCTCGCGGCTCGGATAGGTCTTGACCGCCTTCTTGCCCTCGAGCGGACAGCCGGGCTGGCCCGGCACGGCGAGCACCCTTCCGTCGGGCCCGACCTGCACGCCGTGATAGTTGCAGCGCAACCGGTCGCCTTCATTGATGCCGCGCGACAGCGGCACCGCGCGGTGCGGGCAGCGGTCGGTGTGGACGTGAAGCGCACCCTGCGTGTCGCGCCACAGCACAAGCCGTTCGCCGAGCCGGGTGATGCCGAGCGGCTTGCCGCCGGTCTCGACAAAGCGCGAGGGCAAAATCGGCCACCAGCGATTGCGCAGGCCGGTGCGCAGATAGGCCCGCACCTGCTGGTCGGTTGGACCGGGCTTGTTGGTTCGAGGACGTTCGAGCGTTACGGTCGACATGTCAGGCTCCGAGCTCGTGAATGACGGCGGTGAAATTCTGTTCGGTCCAGGTCGCGCCGTCCGGAGGACGTACGCGTGACGCATTGAGACCGGCGATCAGTTCGTCGAGTTCGCGCGCGCCTTTGGCGAATATGGATTCGATGGCGTTGGCGAGCTCCTGCTGCCATGCCGTCGGCTCGTGCGTTCTGGTCTGGTTCGGACTGAGGTACGGATACGCGTAGGTCATGTGATCCTCCGGATCTGTTCGAGAGCTTGATGCTCTGGGCTCCCTGTCGTCATGGGGGTATTCCGATCGTCCATCGCGTCTCGTCAAATATCGAGGAGCAGTTGCGGGCTGCGCGCCCGCGAGACGCAAACCATCATCGACTGGTTCGCCGCCCGCTCCGCCTGCGACTGAATGCTGTCGCGGTGATCGACCTCGCCCGCCAGCACACGCACCTCGCAGGTGCCGCAGATCCCCTGCTCGCATGAACACGGCACCGCAATGCCGGCATCGTTCAAGACTGCGAGCACGCTCCGGTCGGGGGGCACGGTCAATGTCATTCCGGACGATTGGCAGACGACCTCAAAGCTGTCCGCCCCTTCGTCGGCGGGCCGGCTTCGCGGCGCGAACCATTCGAAACGGACGCTGCCTTCGGGCCACGACGCGGTCGCCGCCTCGACCGCGAGCATCAATCGCTCCGGACCGCAGCAATAAAGGAGCGTGTTCTCCGCGGGTGCGGCGAGCCGCTGCGCAACATCGAGGCGTGTGCCGGCCGCCGAACTGTGCAAACTCACCTCGCCGCCGAGACTGCGAATTTCATCAAGGAACGGCGCCTCGTCGTCGGCGCGGTTACAATAAAGCAGCGTCCACGGTTTTCCGGCCGCACTCGCCGCCCGCATCATCGGCAAAAGCGGCGTGACACCGATGCCGCCGGCGATGAAAAGATAGTTCGGGGCTTCAACGAACTCGAAATTGTTGCGCGGCCGGCTGATATTCACAATCTCGCCGGGGCGCAGTCGGCGGTGAATGAACTGCGAAGAGAGCCCGCCCGTCACCGAACGGATGGCGACGCGATAATGGGAGTGGTCGGCAGGGTCGTCGCACAGCGAATATTGCCGCATGACGCCGTTCGGCAGATGCAGATCGATGTGACTTCCCGGTTCGAAATCCGGCAGCGCTGCGCCATCCACCGGCGCGAGTTCAAGCGAGAGAACGCCGGGTGCCTCCCAGGCCATCGCTCGCACGCGCGCCTGCAAAGTGGCTGCTGCCGGCGTTGCGCCGGCCCCGTTTGTTGGCGCAATCACCGCTGTTTCCTCGCTCATGACGCCTGCCCCGCTGCGCCGGCCGGCGGCCCGGCAAAGCTTTGACTGAACGGCCCGATCGCGACCATGTCGACTTCGATCATTTGCGGACCGGGCGTGGCGAGCGCGCGATCGAGCGCCGCCTCGAAGTCCTCGATCCGGGAAATCCGTTTGTGCGGCAGCCCGACGGATTGGCAGACCAGCGCATAATCGGGCGTCAGAATGTCGGCATACATGCGCCGGCCCTGATATTGCGCGTCCTGGATATTGCGGATCACGCCGTAACCGCGATCATTCATCATCACGAAGACGACGTTGGCCCTGGAATCGACGGCGGTCGCGAGTTCACCGACCATCAATTGCGCGCCGCCGTCACCGAGGAGTGTGATGGTCTTGTCCGGAACGCCCGCCAAGGCGGCGCCGACGCCCATGGCGATGCCCTGCCCGATCCCACCGCCAAGCGCATGAACGCCAAGGCGCGGTTCGGCGAGGCGAACATAGCGGTTGCCGAAGGTGCTGTTGGAGACGGTCACGTCGCGCACCCACGGATGTCCGCTTTGGGTACGCCGGCTCAGTGCCTCGGCGAGCGGAACGTATGGGCCGAGCGCCTTGAGCAGGCCTGCTTCGGCGCGGATGCGCGCAGCGCCGATTTCGGCAAGGAACGCGGCGTCGCTGTCGAGCTTCTCCGGTAATCGCGCCAGCAAGCCTTCGAGCGCAAGCCGCGCATCGCCGGCAATGAACAGCTCAACCGGGTAGTTGCGGCCCGCTTGCAGCGAATCAGCGTCGATCTGCGCAAGACGCGGCAGCCGCATCTTGTTGTTCTGGGTCTCGTTGCCACGCAGCCGCGATCCGACCACGATCATCAGATCGGCCTTGGCGTAAATTTCTTCGGCCTCGCGCGTCATATTGAAGGCGCCGAGGCTGTAGGCATGGCCCTCGGGGACGACCGCGCGCCCATTGGTGCTGGTCACGGCGCCGACCCCGCGTTCGACCAGAGCCGTCGCCGCTGCTGCGGCGCCGCGGGCGCCGCCGCCGAGCCACAGCAACGGCCGCCTGGCCTGATGCACCATGCTGGCGAGCGCGTCGAGGCGGGAAGCGTCCGGCGTCCGCACCGGAATGGCCGGAAACCCTGCGATTTTTCGGCGCGGGATTTTGAGGCGTTGAACGTCGACGGGAATTTCGAAACTGACCGGCCCGGATGGGGCGGCAAGTGCGAGGGTAGCCGCCTCCAGTAACACGTCGACCGCGCCGGCCGGCTCCCACGCCCGCAGGTAATGCTTGCTCACCGCTTTGAGCATATCCGGCTGGCGCGGCACGTCGTGGATCGCGGCGCGGTCGCGGTCCATGAATTCGCGATCGACCTGCGTCGTGATATGCAGCACCGGGGAGCCGGCGGTCAGAGCTTCGACCTGGGAGCCGGCCGCATTCCCCGCCGCCGTACCGGTGCTGGTGATGACGACACCGAGCGAACGCGACACCCGCGCATAGGCGTCAGCCATATTCATCGCGCCCGCTTCGCCGCGCGCCGGCACGAAGCGGATCCTGCCCTGACGCCCGACCGCATCGAGGATCGGCATATTGTGGATCGAAATCACGCCAAACATGGTGGTGACGCCGATGTCGGCGAGCGCCGTCGCAATCGCGTCCCCAACGCTTTCCTCGGGCGCTGACTCTTCGGCTGCTTCGATGCGCTTTCGGGTCATGAGCTCGTGGTTCATCGGGCAATCCCTTCGATCAGATGTAACGCGACACGCCGCCCGATATTTCGAGGCTCGCGCCGGTGATGTAGCTTGCGGCGGGCGAGCCGAGAAAAACGATGGCGCGCGCTGGCTCCTCCGGGTCGCCGAGCCGTCCGAGCGGGATTTTCTTTTCACTCGCGATGTCGTGCATCCATTCTGTCCGCGACTGCGCCTGGTCGGCGCGCGCCTCGAACCGGCGCTGCCACTGGCCTGAATCGACGACACCGAGCAGGATCGAATTGACCCGAATGCGCGGCGCGAATTCGGTGGCGAGCGATTTGAGGAGATTCTGGACGCCGGCCCGCGCCGCGGAGGTGCAGACCATATGCGGCTCCGGCTGCAGTGAAAGAAGCGAATTGACCGCGACGATCGCCGGCTGTGCGCTTTTCTGCAAAAGGGGCAAGAAGGCCCTGATCGGCAGGATCTGGCTGAAGAATTTCAGCTCCAGTTCCTCGCGCCATTGCGCGTCGGTGGTATTCGCGAAGGTAGACACCCGGCCCTGCCCGGCATTGTTGACCAGAAGATCGACGTGACCGCCGCTCCAATCCGCGACCTTGCGGGCAAAAGTCTCGACTGCCGTAGCGTCAAGGACGTCGCAGCGCTCGGCGAGGAAGGCCTCGCGCTTCGGTGCGCCGAGTTTCTCGGTTGCGGCAGCAAGGCGCGGCGCATCCCGGCCGCAGATCGCGACGCGGGCGCCGTCGGCGAGAAGGAGCCTCGCCGTGGCGAGCCCGATGCCGGAGCTTCCACCGGTGACGACAGCGACGCTGTTGCTCAGGCCAAGGTCCACGATCGCTCCCCTGTGTCGAATGCGCCGCCCTCGGACGCGGGTCGGGCCGGGTCGCCGTTCGTTGCCGATCCGTTCGCCTGCAGCGCCTCGTGCCAGCCGAGACGCAACGAGATTTCGCGCGCCGCCTCTTTGACGGCAGCGCCGATCTGGGCGCGCCGCTCGGCGCCTTCGAACTGACTGGACTGGCCGGTCACATTGCAGGCGGCGACCGGCGTGTTGCCGGCATCGAAGATCGCAGCCGCAACCGAGCTTATGCCCGGCTCGTAATTGCCGTCGCTCCAGGCAAGGCCAAGCGCGCGGTCGGCATCGAGCTGGGTGCGCAGCTGCAGCGGGGTAACCGCGGTGTGGGGCGTTACTCGCCGCAGCTCGACGCCGGAATAGAGCCGCTCGACGCGCTCGCGCGGCAGATAAGCAAGGATCATCCGCCCCATATTGGCGGCATGGGCCGGGAGCCGGCTGCCGATCCTGATATTGCTGGCGAAGGCATGGTTGGGCACGCGCCGCACCAGATAAACGATCTCATGGCCGTCGAGCACGCCGAGATGCGCCGACAGCCCGAGACTTGCGGCAAGCCGCGTCAGCACCGGAACGGCCGTCTGCACCAGGTCCTGCGAAAAGAAGGCCTGCGCG
>Ga0187784_10005289_pt1 | contig 10448 bp, 10 predicted proteins | sample 1015_SJ02_MP15_2_FD_132964 | JGI IMG/M metagenome (GOLD analysis project Ga0187784, IMG submission 132964) | Tropical peat soil microbial communities from peatlands in Department of Meta, Colombia - 1015_SJ02_MP15_20_MG | ecosystem: Environmental > Terrestrial > Soil > Wetlands > Peat | place... | reverse complement strand
TGTGTGTCGAGCGAGCCATTAAAAAGAAACATTTAGTCGAAGAAAATCTGGCGCTGCGCAAGGGTTTGACCGACCGCTTCGGTTTCTCCAATATAGTCGGTGAAAACCCTAAGATAATCGACATATTCGGAAAAATAACCAGGGTGGCTCCAACTGATTGCACGGTGCTCTTAAACGGGGAGAATGGAACGGGAAAGGAGCTAGTGGCGAGGGCGATCCACGTGGCAAGCAAAAGAGCGGCTCAGCAGTTTCTGGCCGTGGACTGCAGCACCCTGACTCCCACTTTGCTCGAAAGCGAACTCTTCGGCCACGTCAAGGGGGCTTTCACCGGGGCAGTGCGGGACAAAGCCGGTATCTTCGAGATTGCCAGCGCCGGGTCGCTTTTTCTTGACGATGTGGCCAATTTGAACTTGGACATTCAGGCAAAGCTCCTGCGCGTCCTGGAAGCCCGCGAGTACAAGCCCGTTGGGGCAATCCATTTCAAAAAGACCAACGCCAGGCTCATTTCCGCAACCAACTGCGACTTGCGCGCCATGGTCGAAAAAGGGGCATTTAGAGAGGATCTCTACTATCGGCTGAGCGTCTTTCCCATCCACATTCCCCCTCTTCGAGAAAGAAAAGACGATATACCAAAATTGGCCTACCACTTCCTGAGACTTTTTTGCGCCAAAATCGGCAAACGCATCGACGGACTGACGGAAGACGCGCTGGAGGCATTGGTAAACCACAATTGGCCGGGAAACGTCAGGCAACTCAAGAACGTTATCGAGCGACTGGTCATAATGACCGATCGGCACGTCGTGGAACTGTTCGACCTTACGGACAATCTTCAGGCCAGAGAATTCTGGAAAGAAGGCACCGTCCCGAAGACCAGGCAGGAACTCATGGCCGTGAAGAACCGGATCATGGAACAGGCTTTCGGCCAGCTCGAAAGACTATTCCTCATCAGGGCACTGGAACAGAGCGAAGGCAATATTACTCTGGCCGCCCAAAGCGTGGGCATGAAAAGGTCAAACTTTTCGGTTCTGGTAAAAAAATATAAACTTTCGGTAAACTCGTTTTCTTCCAAGCCGACATAGCCCCTCCGAATACCGCCGCATACGGGCCGATTTTTATCGTATAAATCCTCATATGGCCGGTAGGCGGCCCAATTTAAACTCGCGGCGTCTACAAGCAATGAGGTGAAAACCAGTAAAGAAAAAAACGTAAAACTGAAATGCGTTGGCAGTTAGGGTGGGGATGACCGCGGTGCCCATGACAGTTGCAATCAGGTAAGAATGCTGCGAGGTGTTGCATCCGGGGCTGGCCGACGGAAAATAATGTATCGTTTACTACCGTGGAGCTGACAACTGAACCCAAAACCACTCCGCAACGTTCCCTTAAGTCAACGGCTATGCGCGAATCGCGGGAATTACATCCGATATCCGTGAAGGCAGTGAGCAGAAATGCCACTCTGACTCTTCACCCTTGACTCTTCGTCTTGCCCATCTCGACGAAATCTCTGACGATTCTCTGTGCAAGGCCCGGAGCGTTTCCGGCCGCCCGGTTATTTATTATGATATTGATCTCCACATCGTTCCTCACTGCCTCCCGCATCAACCGGGCTGTCTGGGGAATCATCCCCGGCTGTATCATTTCTTCTATGAGCCGGTCGAAAGGAAAGGCCCTGGCGTAGGCGTCCTCGTAGCGGGTGCCGAGCGGCGTCATGAGCCGGACAACGGCCTGCCCCCCGGCAGTTATAAAACGGTTTCCGGCCCTTGAAAACTGCGTCCTGAGGCCCGGCAGCCAAGTCCAATGCGACAGTATCTGTCCTGCGCCGTGTTTTCGCAGAACGTCGAATACAGGTTTACAGTAGTAGGACTCGGTTCGCAGCTCTACGTGGTACCTGCCATCACGAGGAGTCGAGCTGAAAAAGCGGTCGAGTTGGGCTGCCAGTTCTGCTGCCGGAACGCGATCCGAGTGCCTCTGATATTCCTGTTCGAAAATTATGCCTTTGAGCTTCGGGCCAAGCAACTCCTGCGCCGGTTCGTAAAACTGTCGGATGAAGGCCTCCGAGGCGAGGTAGTTTTCATTGGGAGCGTAATCCTTTCCACGCCTCAACTTCTGGGCGAAAAACATCTGCGGCGCCTTCAATAAAACACTGTCTTCAGTGCCCATGCGCATCGAGTATTGTTTGAGGGTATTGGCGCAGGGTGTCGGGGCTCCGTTTTCGATAAGAGGAGCATAAAAAGTGTAGTCGATTTCGAGCACCCTGAAGTGCTGAAAATATTCCCGGACCGAGTCCACAGGCAGCACTTCCTCCCGAAAGCTTTTCGCGCCCACGCGGTTGGTCCGGCTGGTTATTTGCCCTCTGTAAAGTTCCTCCGTGTAAATCTGACCGGTCCAACCTCTGTAGCGGTCACTCGCCGTTCCGATGGAGATCAGCGGGTGAAGGCTTCGAAAAAGATATTTCTCCGCACATTGGATGGCTTCGTCATGATTTACCTCATAAATGGGCATCACTTTTTTATCCCGCAAATGAGGAAATGCGGCAGGGGGGATGGATAAAATTCAATAAGACACTTCGACATCTGACATCCAGCTAGAACAGCTGGGCGGATTGCTGGAAACGACGGCGTCGTGCGTGGCCCCCGGGCATCACAACCCGGGGGCAAACAGGTACGGCAGGAAACCGCATCTACATGGTGCTCCGGCCGGTGACTTCCAGCACGAAAGCAGAGTTCATCGGGTCATTGCATACAACAACAGCTTTTTTCGGCGCCCCGCTGGTGCAGTTTCTGGCGCCGACCGAAATTACGATTGCTCCCTCGCCGCCGGCAGGGATTGCCCTATCATAATGGGCGATCCAACTGCCTCAGCCGGGAAGGATCTTTTTGATTATCAGCTCGGAAGTGCCCACGTTCTTTATGACGAACTTATGGCTGTAGTCTCTGTCTTCTTTCATTATTCCGAAATCAAAAGACTTTTCCGGAACTTCGACGATTGGCACCGCTTTCTCCCTTGGCACCGGAGGCGGGCATGCAACGCTGCCCACAGGGCAGGTTTGTGCCGTTCCGGGGATAGAAGCGGTGGCTGTGGTTTCAGTCATTCCTGGAATCGGGGAGGCTGCCTTGGTCTCGGCCTGCGAGGCCGGCTCTCGTCCCATGCTGCTGGAATCACCTTTGAAGGTGGCACAGCCGCAAAGCATCAGTAGAACGGAAAAACAGAGCAGTCCGGCAAAAAAACGTTGCATAATTTCACCTCCTCTTAAAACAGACCTATCAACAACCCAAAACCAAGGGGCCTCCTCCTCGAGCGGCGAACTTCGCCTCCCGCGGAAGGTTGACCGCCCGATGCGTATCATTCCCGCCGGACTTGCAGCGGAGGACCCTGGTTTCAGGGACTTTGACAATTTGCCCTGTCCGCGTACACCTACGCTGATAGAGTTTCCAGGTCAAGAAAAATTTGTAGATGATAAGCATGTGAAATAAGACATTCACAATAAACCAGGCGCCTCGGTCCCTGATATTTATGATGGAATCACATATTACTTGCGCCTTCGGCGTTGAAATCGTATGGTTTCGTGGGCTTTGGGCCTGTCGGAAAATTTTTTCTGGCGCCGGTGCGGCCCGCTATGTGATTGGGAGTGAGCGAAGGAGTCATGCCGGTGTATCTATAACTGACAAGACGTGAGGATGATACTGGATGAAGAAAGCATTGATTACGGGTATCACGGGTCAGGATGGTTCTTACCTGGCTGAATTCTTGTTGAACCGTGGCTATGAAGTGCATGGAGTCATCAGAAGAGTGGCCATCGAGGCGCCCGAACAGAGGCTCTGGCGCCTCAGGCACGTCATGGACAGGCTTTTCCTCCATGCGGCCTCCCTGGAAAGCTTTGCGAGCATCTTCAGGGTGTTCAACAAGGTGCAGCCGGACGAGTGCTACCATCTGGCTGCTCAAAGCTTTGTGAGCTACTCTTTCGAGGACGAATTCTCGACGATCAACACCAACATGAACGGGACCCACCACGTACTGGCTGCGATTAAAGAAGCGTGCCCCCGGTGCAAGTTCTATTTCGCAGGATCGAGCGAGATGTTCGGCAATGCCGAGGAAAGCCCGCAAAACGAGCGCACACCGTTTTTCCCCCGCTCTTCGTACGGGATATCAAAGCTGGGCGGGTTTCACCTCACCAGGAACTACCGGGAAGCCTTCGGTGTTCATGCGGTTAGCGGTATTCTTTTCAACCACGAATCTCCCCGAAGGGGTCTTGAATTCGTGACCAGGAAGGTCTGCCATACTGCGGCAAGAATCAAACTGGGAATGGCCAATGAACTGCGGATAGGCAACCTGGAAGCCAAACGAGACTGGGGGTATGCGGGAGATTATGTTAAAGCTATGTGGATGATGCTCCAGCAAGAAAAGGCCGAAGACTTCGTAATAGCCACGGGAGAGACTCACACTGTCCGGGAGCTGATCGAACTGGCCTTCTCGCGTCTCGATTTGGATTGGAGGGACTGGGTGGTTGTCGATGAACAGTTGTTTCGACCTTCCGAGATACATGACCTCAAAGGGGACTACTCGAAGGCCAGGAAACAACTTGGATGGGAGCCAAGCATTACCTTTACCGACCTCACGCGCATGATGGTTGATGCGGACCTCAAACACTTGAAACGCACGAAATCATGATCGCGGATTTTCAGGCGCCTTGCCTGGCTTTTGATGAAATCAGTACAGGGGATGACACCGTTTCCAATGGCACAAAACGATACGCTCATTTTTGCTCCCACCTATAATGAGATGGGAACGATCGGGCTGCTCACCGATGCGCTTCTGGCATTGCCGGTGAGGTCAGATTTGCTTTTCGTAGACGACAGTTCCACCGATGGCACCACTGGATATCTGCTGTCACGTGCCGCCGTCGAGCCGAGGATTCATGTCATTGTAAGGCCCGGCAAATTAGGCATCGGATCTGCCCACAGACTCGGATGGCTGCATGCACGGCTCCACGGTTATTCTCGGATTGCCACCATGGATGCGGACCTGTCCCACGACCCCCAGGATGTACCCCGCGTTCTGGCCGCGCTGGACGCGGGTGCCGACTTCGTTGTCGGTTCCCGGTTCTGCCCCGGTGGACGCACCGATTATCAGGGCTGGCGTCGTTTTTTGAGCGCCACGGCCAACCGCCTCGCAAGCCTTGTTTTGAGGCTCCCCGTTACCGAATACACCACCGCTCTTCGGGCTGCCCGACTGGGGCGCGTCCCCTCGGGGTTGGTGGAGTCCATAGACGCCAGCGGCTATAGCTTCTTTATGACCTGCATTACCCGTCTTGCTCGGCAGGGGCTTGTCATCACCGAGGTTCCCATCCACTTCCGCGACCGTCATCACGGGTCTTCCAAGATGCCGAAGAATGCCATCATAGCGGCAACGCTCAGTCTTCTTCGGTTGGCAGCAGACCGGCGTCGCGTAGAACCACCCGGGTTTCCTGCAAGGTCCGAGAGGCAATGTCCGGCTTGCGGCGCTCCATACCGCACCTTCGTATCACCGGGTGAAATTTTGTGCCTCAAATGCTTCGGAGGCGGCTTGCGTTTAGAGTGCAAGGAAGAGTAGAAAGAAAGAGAGACAAGTTGGTATCTCAGTTTTGTGTGTTACTCTTAGGTACGTCGAAAAGATCCCGAGATGGACACACAAAAAACTTGAGGCCAGTGGATTATTTTTCGAGGGCAAGGATTTTCTGCTAACGATTCCATCCGGACAGATTGTCCTGTTATGGGACACTTAACCCATTGAAATTTCATATTTTAACCGGTCAGTTGAAAGCTGTCTCGTACCGAGACAGTTTTGCGGCCGCTTGAACCTGCGCTTGTATCTTCCTTTGGAAATTTTATCCTGTTAATCTAATGACTTGGCAAATATGGCCCGACTGGCACGGCGCTTGCTCTCACTAGGTGGCAAAGCAGGTAAAACCCGCAAAGACTATTGAACGGAAAAGGAGAGAGCAATGACAACGAAGGGTGCAATGGCGCAAAGAGCAGGGTGCATGATCGTCGGAACGGCCCTGTCCATAGTCGGGCTGATCTTTACAGCACTTGGGGTTACACTTTTTCCGGTAATCGGAATTCTGATCGGTTTGCCGATAATGGGTCTCGCATTCAATTATTTCAGGCCGGCTCCATGGGCCTTTGCAGCTGAAAGCCACACGGAGCCGGTTATGGGGCAGGAGAGCTGGGATGAGGAGTTCATGGCTGCATAGTCCGTAGGATACCTGCATGCTGCGGCGTCGACGCAACCGAAGCATACTGAGACGGAAGGCAGCGTTAACTCGGAAAGCGGTGTGAAACTATGGATACGAAAAAGATAACCTACGTTATAACAAACAGGTTGGAAGGTCTGAGCCTTGCTCTCCCTATGTTTGTGGTCGGGCTCGGCTTCATGATTTTGGGAGTTACTCTCTTTCCGGTAATAGGTATTTTGGTTGGTATTTTCGTATGGTGGATTGCATGGCGTTTTATGCTCAGCAGCTCACGAAAAAATCGCATAAAGGAAGCGCTGAAAAGGATCAAGGAAAGCCAGGCGGCCTTGCTGTCCTCCTCAACATCCAAATACCGGGCGCCCACGGCAGAGCCGGACAGGAAAAATGAAAGCGTGACCAAATCTACATCTGAATGATAGAAAGCAACTGTCGCCAATTCCGATCGTCAGCAAAAGTGTCTTCCAAGCAATCAGCATTATCCGGACCTCAAGGTACTGCCTTCGCGATCGCTTCTGTAATTGTTTCCTTCAAGGTGGTCTCAATGGGCTATCGAAAAATCAGCTCTTGGGCGGTGCAATCGAACCCTGATGGCAGGGGGCTTGTCAAATCTAGGTATGGCTGCCGTGAGTGAATGGCGTAACATCATAACGTACTCGCCTGCAACTACTGTCCAAATCCAGGATTGATCGTCTTCAGAATTACTAATAGCAGATCGGGTTGTGCCATCCAAAAGAACTGACCAAACTGGACTTTATGGCGCCCCTCGATTGGATGGGACGTTTGTAGCTGCTAATTTCGCCAAGCCGGCGGTATTGACGCCCATCGGGTTAGGTTTCAATCTTATTCAGGATCGAGGGAAAGACAGCAAACTTTGCCTTCTTTGAAGTTGAATGTTGTGCGGTCTTGGTTAACTTCAACGGATACGAGTCACATCGGGCAATCGGGGCATTTTGTATGCCTTGGCGGGTCGTGATTTCTAGTCGACCGGATGCCGATAGCTTGTATTTGACGGGTATGAATTGCGCTGCTAACATGCTTGAGGTGCGATCCCCTGACGAGGAGAAACTTGTTGGATCAGGTCCGTAATGGAATCAAGACCGCCCGGGAGGACGGCAAAGATATGAAAAGCACTGCAGTTGGAAAGGATCCAGCTTTAGCCCCTGCTCGCCGGAATTCGGAGGCTGAGGCGAACCCATGCAGCGCCCGGGAGCGACTTTCCCCGGCCGGTGGCGATGGGAAAAGCGATAGTGAGAAAAAAGAGCTGAAAGGGTGTCTGATGTGTGGAACCTGCGGGTCTGTGGGCGAATGCGTACTGGATTGAGGCGGTGGTCGGCGGGAGGTCCCGGAGAGAAGCAAAGTACGAATCCCGTTTTGCTGGTTTGGACTTTTCTAAATGCGAAGATGCCGACGAATCGGCTTATGTGAATTTGACCGATCCTGGTAGAATGCCGGATTATTTCCACAGGCGTCGCAACCGATCGGAAAGCGGCCGCGTCCGGGTGTTTTAAACCGGAATGATTCAGCACGTCGGGCGCCGCGCAGGCAAGAGGAAACCATCTCCAAAAGATTGCGACGGTCCGCAAAAAACTCCCACTGAAAGGTTTGCCGGGAAGCCCTCGCCGGCATATTGCCCCATGTCTTTGCCGCCGGATTCTAAAGATGCAGTAGGTGCTCCAGTTCCTCCAGGATACTTTCCCTGTGGAACCTGACCCAAGTTGCTCCCTCCCGCTTGACGATCGAGGTCAGTCCGTCCAGAAAGATTCCCACCTTCCAAAGTTCCCAGTCCTCGGGCCATTTCTTAAGCCCGAGCAGCTTCAACCCTTGCTCTAACGTCAGCGGGGTTTCTGGAAAGTCCTTCCGGGTAGAATCGAGATAGATTACTTTGCCCAAGCAAGACTCCTGCGTTGCCTTGGATCGGATTGACCGGAACCTAATCCGAAGCGCCGGGATGCTTCTCGTCGCCCCCCAATCGGGTAAACCAATATCTGCATCGTCCAATTTGCGGCAAGTTCGACCTTGATAGGGCCATCGGACTTCTTCACATTTTCGCGGTGAGATACCCGACGCACGGCATTCACGATTATTTCTCCTGAAAACGCCCAGGGTACTACCATACTTTGTACCATGGCTTCACCACCGGTTTTTGCTGTTCGGTTCCCTTTTTTACCCAGGCAGAGCCCTGGCTGTCGGTGAATACATTTCCCTGAAGCTGGCCTTGCGCCATCCCGCCATCAGACAGTATGAGTGTTACAGTTTCCCCGTTGAGCTCATATTTGCCGGAAAATTCGACAAAAGGGTTTGCCTTGGAGGGCGGCGATTTTTTTTGTCTAAGGAAGAACGTAGCATCTGGACGGAGCGTGAGAAATTGTGCGTCATCACTCCGGTTGAGGTATACCCCGCTGACGGCATTCAGGTCTGCCGCGATGCTCGGGGCACTAAGGCAAATCGCAAGGGCCACGGCCAAAACGATATTTCTCATAATTGCCCTCCAATGATCGATTTGAGCTGGAATTATGATTCTTCCCGCTGATAAATTTTATCTTAGAAGTACCAAAAAACGGGGAGCAAGTCGCCATTTTAATGTATTAAGCATCCCGGCTTTTTGCGATTAGCCGCTTTTCAGTCTAAGAGATTTGTAACCGAATTACGTACGCACAAAACATTCGACGCCAGTCGCTAGAACCGGAAAATTGAGTAAAGATCGGTTGGTGGATCTGAACATGTCCGGGATGGTTAGGTTCGACCATGATACGGCAAGCGGACAGAACTGTAAAAGGCAGGGCAGAGGGATCGAATCGAAAGGAAAACCCTCCGGAAAGCCATTCACTGAAGGCTGAAAAGAGAGCCGAATTTGTGGTCCGGCTAACGATAGTTTAGCTTCAGACAACCAGTTTGGGAAGCAATTGTTATAAGAAAGTATTTTGCGTCAGCGTTTGCGGCAGTTGAGGTTGGCGTTATAATTTTGCCCATGCTCGATTCCACTGGATTCGCAAAATGAAGCGCACTGAAACTAGTCAGCGCATACGGAGGGGTCCGGCAGAGATAGTAAAAATAGCAAAATAGTGAATGTACGTATTAAAATGTTTCTTTTCGCTATCTTATTTTTGTCTTTACGCTTAATGTTCAGTGTATCGCTATTACGACTACGTTATAATTACATTATAATTATATTAATAATATGCTTCGCCACTGATACCAACCGCGAGTCCGATGATAAAGAAGCGGAACTCTGAAGGCTTAGAATGGCGATGGCGGAAACCGGAACAAGCGTCTGTAAGTCTTATATCCGCCCGCGGAGTTCAGGCAGTTCCTGGATCCTGAGTTGATTGTGCTTCGTTCGATACCTCTTTCTTCAGGTGAAATGACCGCCTGTCTGCCACGATAAGCAAATAGTTGAGCCGAACCTCATACGACAACACGGTGTTGAATAACAACTGATTGGAATGCCGAAGTAAAATCGGGATCTTGTTCATATCTTCAGAAGCGTTTGCTTCCCTCAAAACGTTGTCTTACGCCTACTCTAGTGTATGCAAAACCATGCAATCCAAGTGTAATTAAAGTGGGATCGGGTTATGAAATTCTTTCTACGGCTGTGATTGGTAATTTAACACAGTGTTGCCTGGAGCCATTCTCCGAAGGTCCATTATACCTCCTCCCGGAAGGCGCTATCTTAAATCAGGCCAATTGGTACCGTTCTTGCTCTTCCTCCAAGTGAGGGGAAAATTCCTTCCCACAAACAGAAAACATAGAAAAGACGGGGAGTTGAATGACCAAAATTTGGCCGGAGTGAGGTGCGGCCAAAGGTTGGTGAGTGGATCGGCTTGTAGTGAGGTCCAGATGAAACGTTACAGGCCAACGCTTTCCGCGGTTCTCGCTAAGTAAGGATTTTATCATGTCGCAACGTTTTACTTCGCAAAAATCAGCTCACTATGAGCATCTAATTCGGGGTTTGAGTTTCATTGTCGCCATGGCTCTTATGTCAATGCTTTCTGTGCAGCAGACCTATGCTCAGACCGCACAGGCCACCATCGCATGGAACGCGGAGACAAGCCCGGTAACGGGCTACAATGTGTATTGGACTATCTTCCGGTAACTACAACAGCCCCCTGAACGCCGGCGACAACACAACCTATACGTTGCAAAATCTGTCTGCGACGACCTACTATGTTGCCGTTACCTCTTATAACAGCTCGGGCGATCAAAGTGCCTACTCGCCGGA
>Ga0187784_10005288_pt1 | contig 10448 bp, 10 predicted proteins | sample 1015_SJ02_MP15_2_FD_132964 | JGI IMG/M metagenome (GOLD analysis project Ga0187784, IMG submission 132964) | Tropical peat soil microbial communities from peatlands in Department of Meta, Colombia - 1015_SJ02_MP15_20_MG | ecosystem: Environmental > Terrestrial > Soil > Wetlands > Peat | place... | reverse complement strand
GTGGCGCTGGCTGTTGGGCCTGGTGGCCGGCTGTCTGGCGGCGTTACCTATCGTCTGGACGCTGCTACACGACTACCAGCGCAGTCGGATCCTCACGTTGCTCGACCCGATGTCCGATCCCCTGGGCAAGGGTTTTCATACCCTGCAGTCGATGATTGCCATCGGCTCGGGCGGCGTTTTCGGTAAAGGCTGGATGCAGGGAACGCAGACACACTTGGAGTTCATACCGGAGCGCACCACCGACTTTATCTTTGCTGTGTACTCGGAAGAGTTCGGTCTCATCGGCAACCTCGTGCTCATCTTGTTGTTTTTGGCACTGGTTGCTCGCGCGCTGACTATCGCAGGGCATGCTGCCACGCCCTTCTCCCGATTGCTCGCGGCCTCCGTCGCGATGATTTTGTTCACCTATGCGTTCGTGAACATGGCGATGGTCAGCGGCATCTTGCCCGTCGTGGGGGTTCCGCTGCCGCTGATCAGCTATGGCGGCACCGCGCTGCTGACCATCGGCATGGCTTGCGGCATACTGATGACGATTCAGCGCCATCGCAAGCTGGTGCAAAGCTGACCTTGCGTTGCCTCTGCCTGCTCGCGGTCTTATTGCTCGGTGCGTGCGCCACACGAAGCGCGCACTACTACGCCGACGATGGGCCACCCGAGCACATCCCCGCGGGCCTGGCGGCGACTGCCGACGCCCAGCCGCGCAACGAACCCTTGAACCCGCATGCCAACCGGCCCTACGTTGCCATGGGCCGCACGTACACACCGGACACGAGCGATGCGGCCTTTCAGCAGCGCGGAATCGCCTCCTGGTACGGCCGCCAATTCCAGGGAAACCGCACCGCGAGCGGCGAGGCCTATGACATGTTCGCGATGAGCGCCGCGCACCCCACCTTGCCGATACCCAGCTACGCGCGCGTAACGAACGTGCGCAATGGCGCCAGCGTGACCGTGCGCATCAATGACCGCGGCCCCTTTTTGCATGATCGGATCATCGATCTGTCGTATGCCGCGGCCCTACGCTTAGGGATCGCTGGGGCCGGCAGCGGCGAAGTGGTCGTAGAAAAAATTACGGCCCGTGAGATCGCGGGCGCGCACGCTTCGCGCCCCGTCGTGGCATCGGGTGCCATGCCGACGCTGGCCACAATAAGCGGCGCATCGACGCCTTCCACACCCTCCCCCGCAGCTGTGGGATCAACGGCGTTGATTGCTGCCCCGGGCAGCAGTATGACCAGCGCTCGGGTCCCTGAGGCAACAACCAACTGGTCCGTTCAGCTCGGCGCTTTTGCTGTGACGGCGCATGCCGAAGCGCTGCGCGATCGGGTTGCCCTGCTGCTGTCGGCACCAGAAGCCGACGGCTTGCCAGCAGCCGCGCGCGTTCCCTGGGTCCAATACGACGGCAAGCTCAGCCGCGTGCTCATCGGCAGCCTGGGCGATCGCGCCACCGCGCAGGCCTGGGCGCAGCAGCTCGAGCGCTTTTTGGTCCGCCAGACCGTGCTATACGCCCGCTAAGTCACCGGTTGGGTTGCGGTGATCGGGCCCCGCGCGCAGCGTCCCTCAGACTGACTCTTCCTGCTGGCCCAGCGCACGATACAGGCTCGCGCGCGGCAGGCCGCTGGCTTTTGCCGCGATTGCCGCCGCACGCGAAGCAGGCAGCTCTTCGCGCAAAACGGCCAACCAGCGTGCTGTGACCGCATCGATCTGGACGCTGCGCGCCGGCTCCTGTCCTTCGGGCGAGCGCGCGGCTTCTTGCGCGTCGATGACCAGTACGTATTCGCCACGCGGTGGCGCGCTTTCGACCAGCTTGGCCAGTTCCCCGGCGCTGGTCGCCACCACGGATTCGAACTGTTTGGTCAGTTCGCGCAGCAACACCACACGTCGCGTTGACTCGAGCGCGGCGGAGAGTTCGCGCGCCGTCGCCAGCATCCGATGGGGCGCTTCAAAGAGCAACGCCGCTGCCTCCTGCGCTGCCAAAAGGCTCCACAGGCGCTTGCGGGCAGCGGCCCGTGCAGGCGCAAAGCCCAAAAAGTGGATCGGGCCCGCACGCACGCCGGCGACGGACAACGCCGCTGTCAAGCTGCTGGCTCCAGGAACCGGCAGCACGCGCACGCCGGCCTGCAGCGCGGCTCGCACCAGCAGCGCGCCCGGATCGCAGATGGCCGGCGTACCTGCGTCGCTCACCAGCGCAACACGCTGCCCGCGCTGGAGTCGCTGCAGAATTTGCGCGCTTGCCTTGGCCTCGTTGTGTTGGTGCAGCGCCACCAGCCGGTTGACGATCCCATAGCGCGCAAGCAGCGGCGCCGTCGTGCGCGTGTCCTCAACCGCGACACAGTCGGCGAGCCGCAAGATCCAAAGCGCGCGCAGTGTCACGTCCGCGACGTTTCCCAGCGGAGTAGCCACGACATACAAGCCGGGCGGAAACTCCTGTTGCGCGATGCCCGCGCCCGACCACAGCGACTGCCCGAACCACGTCTCGGGCCGATTCTCGTTTGGCGTCTGTGTCATTTGCCTGTCCCGGCCACGCTGGTGGCGGCAGCATAGCGTGGGCGGGCGCCACACGCCCTCGCAGGCCCCAGCAGTAGTGGCGCAAAGCGGGGCAAAATACGCGCTTGGGCGCCGCGCAGCACCCCCAGGCGTGTTGCGCAATATCCGACCCGCGGGGGGCGCCATCAATCGCAGCGCGGGGCCTTGGGGTAGGTCCTGTGACGGCAACAAAGGAGCAGTGATGCGAGTACCGGTTAGTTTTTTTCGATCCCTACTGATCGTGGCGGCGAGCTGCGCGACGCTGTGCGGTTGCATCGTGGCAGTCGGCGGCGCCGCATTAGGCACCGCACTGGTGGCCACCGACCGACGCTCGATGGGCGTCCAGCTGGAGGACGCGCAGATCGAGCACCGGATCAATGCCACGCTCGATGAGCACTTTGCACGCGAATCGGTACATATCGAGGTGACGTCCTACAACCAGAAGGTATTGCTGGCCGGACAAGTGCCGCAAGAAAAAGACCGCGCAGAGGCGGAGACCATCGCAGCTTCCAGCGAAGCAGTGCGGCAAGTCGTCAACGAGTTGACGATTGGATCGATGTCCGGTTTGGATGTTCGCACGGACGACACGGCGACCGCGGGCAAAGTCCGAAGCGAACTGCTCCAGGCACCGGGTTTGCCTAACGGTGCGGTCAAGGTAACCTGCACGGACGGCACGATCTACCTGTTCGGACGCGTGGGGTCGGCAGAGGCCGAGATTGCCCAGCGCGCTGCCAGCCATGTGGGCGGTGTCAAGCGTGTGGTGGCGCTTTTTGACCTGCTCACCGACGCGGAGCTGGCGCAGCTGCAGCGCGAGACGCAGAGCACTCCGGCGCAACCGACGGCGCCGGCCGGCGAGGCCCATTGATGGGAAAACTGCACCGCACGACCCTTTGCTTGCTGTTGATGCTAAGCAGCCTAATCGGCGCGCAACAACGCGCAAACGCCGAGAGTTGCTACCGCTATGAGCCCGACGTGGTCGTGGTGGAAGGAACGCTCCAGCTCAAGGTCTTTGCCGGACCACCGAATTACAAGGCGGTCGAGTTTGGCGATCAACCCCAGGTGATCTGGATGCTTACGCCGTCGCATCCGCTATGCATCGCGGCGCTTGCGGACGACAGATGGAATATCGCTCGCGATGCGGTGCAGATCATCGAGATCGTTCCGCGTACTTCTTTTAATGTTTCGCTCAACGGCAAGGTCGCACAAGTGCAGGGTTCTTTGTCTCGTGCCCATGACGGGCATCATCATGCGGAGATCCTCCTGCGCGCAACTCTGGTAGCCCCACGGCAACCGTAGGCAACAAAAGGGGCGTTGCAATAGCGCACGGCTCGTGCCCGATGGTTCATGGGCGAGAAGGGCCGGTTTGTGCTGCGCTAGCCGCCGGGTCCACTCGTGCTGCAATTGGGAGCAGGCCGCCGGTCGGTGCTAACGCCCCGGACGCGCTATGCGCGTAGTTGCGTCCCGCCGCGCTCGCCGTCACCCTTGCTTTGGGCTTTTGCAGCCGGGCTTGGTTCGCGCGGCGTTGCGATTCCGAAGCGCTGCGCCCTGCCTGTCGGCGTCGATCTGTCACAACGATGGTCGAGCTTTGCCCTCGGGGGCTTTCGGCCCTAGGCACAGCGTGTAGCATGCCATTTTGCCTTCGGCGCTGCCGTCGGCGCGATGCGACATGAGCGACTTTGGGCACGGGAAGAGCAACCGCGGCGGTGACCTGCACATCACGGTTCATGGCCGTGTTCAAGGCGTGGGATTTCGCGAAACCATGGTGCTGGAGGCGATGGAGCGCGGCGTTGCCGGCTGGGTTCGCAACCGCCTCGAGGGGACCGTCGAGGCGGTGTTGCGAGGCTCACCAACTGCCTGCGCCGAGATGCTGCGGTGGGCACACCGCGGACCGCTTGCCGCACGCGTGGAGCGCGTAGAAGTGCGCACGGCCAGCATCGAAGAATCGGAACTTGTCCGCGAACGTTTCCGACGTTTGGAAACGCGGTAAGGCATTTTGCCTTGCTCCACACCCGGACACGACGATGAGCGAGACGGCCTTCGCGCGCGCGCCGGTTCGTGCCTGGCCTTTGATGATCGCCGCGGCGGCCATTTTGCTCATCACCACCGGTGCGCGCCAGTCGCTGGGCCTTTATATCGCACCGATTAGCCAATCGACCGGTTTGGGCATTGCCGACATCAGTTTGGCATTGGCGGTCGGCCAATTCGTGTGGGGCGCCTCGCAGCCACTGTTTGGCGCCATCGCCGATCGCTACGGATCAGTACGCGTCATCTTGCTGGGGGCTGTGATCCTTGCGATGGGCTTTGCAACAACGCCCATTGCACATACCACGGCGGGCCTGGTTTGGACGCTCGGTGTGCTCAGCGCCGCTGGCGCAGGTGCGGGCAGCTTTTCCATCCTCATCGGGGCTACTGCGCAGCAACTTGCCCCACGGCAGCGTGCCTTTGCCGCCGGTTTCATCAACGCAGGCGCCAGTTTCGGGCAATTCGTTTTTGCGCCGTTGAATCAGCTGTTGATCGTTGTGTACGGCTGGGCCAGTGCGATATCGACCATGGCACTGCTCATGCTTACGACGGCGCCCCTGGCTTGGTGGCTGCGTGTGCGCCCCGAAGTGAGGTCGGTGCAGCCACGCTCGGTTGCCGCAACCGAGCCGGCGCCGACCCTAGGTCAACAGTTATCAGCGGCGGCACGCGACCTAAGCTACTGGTGCCTGCACCTGGGGTTCTTCACCTGCGGGTTCCATGTTGCCTTTCTCGTGACACATCTACCCAGCGAGGTCAACTTGTGCGGGCTCGGTAGCGCGATCGCCGCCACTTCGCTGGCAATCATCGGCCTGGCCAATATCGCCGGCAGTCTCGGGGTGGGCGTTCTGGGCAACCGCGTGCGGCTCAAATGGCTGCTGTTCTGGGTCTACTTCACGCGCGCCGTGGCCATCGCCTGGTACCTGGTGTCGCCTCGAAGTGCCTTGACCTTTTACCTTTTTGCGGGTGTGCTGGGACTTACGTGGTTGTCGACCGTCCCGCCCACGGCCGGCCTGGTCGGCAAGCTCTTTGGCACCCGCTACCTTGCGACGTTGTTTGGCTTGACCCTGTTATCACACCAAATTGGCGGATTTTTTGGTGCCTTTCTCGGCGGTCAGGCGATGAGCCGATTCGGAAACTACTCCTGGATGTGGTACGCCGATTTCTTGCTGGCATTGGCTGCGGCATTGATCAATTTGCCGATCCGCGAGCAGCGCATGCCAAGGGTGATCGTGGCGCGCTAGCGCGCGGTGCATGCACGTTAGCGGTTTCATAGTATGGTAGCGTGGAACGAGCTGCCGAAGGTGCCAGGCCGTGCGTTCCTTGCGCTTGATTAGTCTGATGACAATGGCGATGACTCGCCAAGGAGCCAATGATGGTGGGATACGTGGTGCTGGGTTTGGCCGCAGCAATGGTGGTATGGGCGGCCTTGGCCTACAACGGCCTGGTGGGCTTGCGCAATCAAGTTAAGAATTCCTTTGCCCAGATTGACGTTCAGCTCAAGCGCCGTTACGACCTGATCCCTAATCTGGTGGAGACCGCAAAAGGCTACATTAAGCACGAACGCGAGACGCTCGAGGCCGTGACGCAGGCGCGCAACCTTGCCGTCAGCGCGCATGCGAACGTGGCGGCCGACCCAACGGACGCGGGAGCGGTCAAACAGTTGGGAGCCGCGGAACAGGCCCTGCGCGGCTCGCTAATGCGTTTTTTCGCGGTTGCCGAGGCGTATCCGGATCTGAAGGCCAACCAGAACATGATGCAAGTTAGCGAGGAGCTCACCAGCACCGAGAACAAGATCGCGTTTGCACGTCAGGCTTTTAACGATACGGTCATGAGCTATAACAACGCGGTGCAGCAGTTCCCGGGGAACCTCATCGCCAACTCCTTCGGGTTCAAGTCGGCCGAACAGCTCGCTGCGACCGAGGCGCCCGAGGAGCGCAAGGCGGTGCACGTGCAGTTCTGAGCGCGACCCCACGCTTGCAACATCAGGGCGTTGTGCAGCGACCCGATCGGCGCATTAGCGCTGGGGGCAAGACGCCGGATCCTTGGCAATTGACGGCGCGGCGATGAATTTTTTTGAGAACCAGGAGGCTGCGCGCCGCTCCAGCCGCGAGTTGATCGCGTTGTTCGTCCTTGCCGTCATTGCGATCGTGGCCGCCGTCAATGCGGCCTTGGCGGCGATGTATTTTGGTGCGCTGGCGCCGCACGGCACCTGGGCGCGATACGGATTTTCCGCGCTTCCGAACTACTTTTTTGAAACCACCACGGCCGTTGTGCTGATAATGATCGTCGGCGGCACCGTGCAGCAGATTCTGGAGCTGCGCGCCGGCGGGGAAGCTGTGGCACAGATGGTGGGAGCGCGCCTTGTGGACCCCGCCACGCGCGATCCACTGGAGCGTCGGCTGCTCAATGTCATCGAGGAGATGTCCTTGGCATCGGGCATACCTGCGCCACGTGCCTACGTTCTGGACGGCGAAAGCGGCATTAACGCCTTTGCCGCTGGGCTGCACACCGCTGACGCGATCGTCGCAGTCACGCACGGAGCACTGACTCGATTAAACCGCGATGAATTGCAGGGCGTGATGGGACATGAATTTAGCCACATCCTGAACGGCGATATTGGTCTGAATGTGCGGCTGATCGGCGTGCTGCAAGGTCTTTTGTTGCTGGCGTTATTTGGCCGCTTTTTGATAGCGATCGCAAGTCCGCGCGGGCGCCCGCGAGATTCGGCCTCGGGCCCGCTGTTCGTCGTCGGTCTGACCGTCCTGGCGATCGGGTATATCGGCGTTTTCTTCGGGCGATTGATCAAGGCCAGCGTATCGCGGCAGCGCGAATTTCTCGCCGACGCGAGCAGCGTGCAATTCACCCGAAATCCCGACGGAATCGGAGGAGCATTGCGCAAGATCGGCGGCTTGGGGGCCGACGCCGGCGGCGCGGTGCAGCACCTTCACGCCGAGACGCTCTCTCATATGTTCATGGCACCGGTTAGCCTTTCCCTTGCCAGCGGATTGCTCGCTTCGCATCCGCCGTTGCGGGAGCGACTGCGCCGAATTTTCGGACGCGCCGTGGATTACTTGCCCGCCGACGAACTGCCCGTGCAGCCCGAGCCGCCGCAGCCGCCCATGCGCTATGAAGCGGTGACGCCGCCCAGCGCGGCCGCGGAATTGCTGAGCCCCCTGTCCGCGGCCGTTAGCGCAACGGCATCGACCGGCGCAACAGCCGCCGCGTTACACGCCTCGATTGGAAAGGCGACGGCCGGTACCGTGTCCTTCGGGGCGAATCTTTCGGCGCGGCTCGGTGGCCTAGGGTTGCGAACTGCGTTGGCCGATGCGACACAGGCTCAGCTGCTGGTGCTGTCGATGTTGCTTGATGGCCAAGCGCAGATTCGGACTCAGCAGTTGGCCGCGGCCGCCGAGTATTTCGGCAGCAACGCGGGCCCGCAAATTGAGCAGTTCGCTGGCATCATCGGCGGCCTTGCACCGGGCTGGCGATTGCCGCTGCTTGACCTGTCGATGCCCGCCCTGCGCACGCTGTCGCCGGCACAGCGCGAGGCGCTACTGCGCCTTGCCCAGCAATTGATCGTCGCCGATGGCCGCGTCACCTTGGCCGAATTTTTATTGTTTTCCGTCCTGAAGCGCCGCCTGGGGCCGCCCGTAGCGATCAATGGCCCGGGGCGCGCCCTGCACCTGAACGAGGTCAGCGCCGAAGCGAGCTTGGTGATGTCGTTGATCGCCTGCGTGCGCCTGCCCCAAGATGCGCAGCGCGCGTTCGACGCCGGCAAGGCCCTTTTGCCGGCAGCCGGTTCGCGAGTTGCCCAACATGAACTTGCGCTCGCGCAGATCTCTGCCGCGTTTGACCGGCTCGCGCTGCTGGCGCCGCTGGAAAAGCCGCTCCTCATCAAGGCATGCGTTGCCATCGCGTTCATCGATGGCAGCTCGCACTGGAAAGCGGCAAGTTGCTTGCGCACGCTATGTGCGGCGCTGGATTGCCCGCTGCCTCCTCAGGTCGAAGCCTCCGAGTAACTGCCGGGGAGAGCGCGCATCGCGCTCGTTCGCTACCATCGCGTCTATGGCGCCGATTCTTTGTATTTCCGGGTTGACCAAAACGTACGCGTCCGGCCTGCCCGCGCTCAAGGGTATCGATCTGCAGGTCCAGCGCGGCGAGATATTCGCTTTGCTTGGGCCCAACGGGGCCGGAAAGACCACGCTAATCGGCATCGTCTGCGGCATGGTAGTGGCCTCCGCAGGAACCGTGCTCGTGGACGGGCACGATATCGTGCGCGACTACCGCCTCACGCGCTCGATCGTCGGCCTCGTACCCCAGGAGCTTACGATCAATGCGTTTGAAACGGTCTGGGCCACCGTGAGTTTTTCTCGCGGCCTCTTTGGGCGCGCACCGAACCCGCGATTTGTCGAAAAATTACTGCGCGACCTTTCGCTGTGGGACAAGCGCTCGGAGCGACTCATGACTTTGTCGGGCGGAATGAAGCGGCGGGTAATGATTGCCAAGGCGCTGGCCCACGAGCCGCAGATTTTGTTTCTCGACGAGCCCTCCGCCGGAGTGGACGTAGAGCTTCGGCGCGACATGTGGTCGCTCGTGCGCGCGCTGCGCGATGGCGGCGTGACCATCATTTTGACGACGCACTACATTCAGGAGGCCGAAGAGATCGCCGATCGGATCGGTGTGATCAACAAGGGCATCCTCATTTTGGTCGAGGACAAGGCAAAGTTGATGCACAAGCTCGGCAAGAAGCAGTTGACACTGCACTTGCAACAACCCATGACGGCGATCCCCGCAGAACTGAGCCGTTGGTGCCTAACCCTCAAGGAGCAGGGCCGCGAGCTCGAATTTTCCTTCGATTCCTCCGACGAGGACACCGGAGTGCCGGCGCTACTCAAACGCCTCAGCGAGCTGGGCATCGGCTTTCAGGACCTGAACACGCAGCAAAGCTCGCTGGAGGACATTTTCGTCAGCCTTGTGAGCGAGCGCCCGACGATGCCGCAATGAATCTGCCCGCATTCAACGTTCACGGCGTATGGGCGCTGTACAAACTGGAGATGGGACGCGCGCTGCGCACCTTGTTACAGAGTTTGCTCACCCCGGTGATTACGACCTCGCTGTATTTTGTGGTCTTTGGCGCCGCAATCGGTGCGCGCATGAGCGAGGTCCATGGTGTGCCCTACGGAGCCTTCATCGTTCCCGGCCTCATCATGCTCGCGATATTTACCGAGAGTCTGTCCAACGCCTCCTTTGGCATCTACCTTCCAAAATTCACCGGAACGATTTACGAGATTCTTTCCGCGCCGGTATCTCCCGTGGAGATCGTGATCGCCTATGTTGGTGCCGCAGCAACCAAGTCGATCGCGCTTGGAGTGATCATTTTGGCGACGGCTGCCCTCTACATACCAATTCAGATTTTGCACCCCCTATGGATGGTTGGCTTTCTCGTGCTAACCGCGGCCACGTTCAGTCTCTTTGGTTTCGTCACCGGGATATGGGCCAATAGCTTCGAGCAACTACAGTTCATCCCGATGCTGGTGGTAACGCCCCTGACGTTTCTCGGCGGCGCCTTTTACTCGATCGAGATGCTGCCTCCCGCCTGGCGCAGCGTCACACTCTTTAACCCGGTGGTGTACTTGATCAACGGCTTTCGCTGGAGTTTTTACGGCAGCTCGGACGTCAGCGTTGGTATCAGTCTGACAGCGACGGTGGGGTTTCTCCTGAGCTGCCTGGCGATCGTCGTTTGGATCTTCCGCACCGGTTACCGGCTGAAAAGCTGACAAGCCGATCGGGCGCCGACACAGCGTCGATGAACTGCAGCGGTCAGCCGGCGCGCGGCGCCAAATGCTCAAATCCGGGCACGATGCGGTGGACCGGCAGCTTCGACATGTGCCAATCGCCGCTCTTGG
>Ga0187784_10005287_pt1 | contig 10448 bp, 12 predicted proteins | sample 1015_SJ02_MP15_2_FD_132964 | JGI IMG/M metagenome (GOLD analysis project Ga0187784, IMG submission 132964) | Tropical peat soil microbial communities from peatlands in Department of Meta, Colombia - 1015_SJ02_MP15_20_MG | ecosystem: Environmental > Terrestrial > Soil > Wetlands > Peat | place... | reverse complement strand
TCCAGTTGCCGTCGAAGGGAGGCTGGTAGGACATCAGGACCTCCTCGTACCGTCGCCGCTGAGCATTATCATCGCGACCCGGCTCATGCAGTACAGATAGGGCATAACCATGCCGCAGATGGCATCGGTGTTCCACAGCGACAGGAGGCTCGCGGACCTTATCGGGGATGGAACACCACCGGTCGGGGATGGCCAGGCTGGGCACAGGCAGGTAGGACACGACCGCGGCGATCGCGGCCACGGGGCGGCGAACGAAGGGGCGGCGCACCGACGGACGACCGGGTCCGGTGACCCCGCCGTTCCCGATCATGAAATGGGTTTAAAGACCGCAAAACACTCAGCCGAGGTCGCTCGCGTTGTCGGTGACTGCGGTTACGCTTGTGGTAGTTGGCCGGAGAGACCGGCCGGCGGGGAGGACTGCCAGCACTTGACTGCCACCAAGAGGGCCGTCGAGCTCGTTGAGATCGCGGCCGCAGCCGCGGCTGACAAGCTCGCCTCCGACATCATCGCTTACGACGTGAGCGAACAGCTCGTGATAACCGACGCGTTCCTGCTCTGCTCGGCCGCCAACGACCGGCAGGTGCGGTCGATCGTCGACGAGATCGAAGAGAAGCTGCGGAGGGTGGGCGCCCGGCCCGCTCGCCGCGAGGGAGAGCGGGAGGCCCGCTGGGTCCTGCTCGACTACATCGACATCGTGGTGCATGTCCAGCACGCCGAGGAGAGGGTGTACTACTCGCTCGAGCGGCTGTGGAAGGACTGCCCGCTGATCCCCGTACCCGAGCCGGTTGGCGCGGTCGGCCGGAACGGGTCCGGCCCGGCGGACCGGGGCTAGGTTGGCCGCGGCCGAGGCGGCCGTCGCCCCCGCCAGCTGGCACGGCGGCGACGACCGCGACGTCGTCACGCTGGTCCTCTGGCGGCACGGCGAGACTACCTACAACGTGGAACGGCGGTTCCAGGGCCAGAGCGACGTTCCGCTCAACGACGTGGGACGGCAGCAGGCGGCCGAGGCGGCCCGTTACCTGGCCGCGCTGCGGCCGTCGGCGATTTACTCCTCGGATCTGAGCCGGGCGTCGGCTACCGCGGACGCCCTGGCCCGGCTGACCGGGCTCACCGTGCAGCTGGACAAGGACCTGCGGGAGCGCGGCGGCGGATCGTGGGAGGGCCTGACCGAGACCGAGATCCGGGAGCGGTTCCCGGTGGAGCGGGTGACCTGGTCGCCGCCGGACGGCGAGCCTGCCGCCGCGGTCGCCGACCGGGCCAGCGCCGCGCTGTACCGGATCGCCGATGGCCTCGCTGGCGGCTCGATGGCGGTCGTGGTGTCGCACGGCGCCGCGCTCGGCATGGCCGCCGCCCGGCTGCTGGACATCCCGTGGGAACCGCGGGTACTCGGTCCGTTCGGCAACTGCCGGTGGTCAATCCTGACGCGGCGGCGTACTCGCTGGCGGCTGCTCGAGCATAACGTTGGCCTGCTTCCGGAGCCGGTCCCCGACGGCGGCGCCGACGACGAGAGCTAGCCGCCGGGCAGGTCGCCAGCTCTGGACGGTTTGCCCGATGGGTGCGAGCGCTCGGAAGCCAGTATGCTAGCTGAGTTCACCGCGGCCTCACCGTCGCGGGCAAGGGGCTATGGCGCAGCTGGTAGCGCGTCTGCATGGCATGCAGAAGGTCAGGGGTTCGAATCCCCTTAGCTCCACCAAATTGGTCAATGCGCGAACCGGGTCTTCGGCTTCGGCGCGGTGAGTTGTCGCTGGACCAGCCAGAACCTGTGGCCGGTCTGCCGCTGGCGGCTGAGGGATGCGGAAGACCGGGACTATCCGGTCAGGCCGGTGATCTTGATCCGGGCGATAAGCACCTCGATCAGGGCCTTGCGCTGGCTGTGGCCGCCGGATGCGATGATGCCGGCGATGCTGTCGGCGACCTGCCGCAGAGTGGCGGGCGGCGGCGCGGCAGGCAGCGCGGCGAGCCGGCCGGCGAGCTCGTCCCTGCGGGCGCGCAGCTGATGTGACCGGGCTTTGAGCTGGGCGAGCCGTTCGGCGAGGTCCTCGGGTTCGAGGGTGCCGTTCTCGAACGCGTCCAGGTACCGGTCGGACGCGGCGCTGGTCCTGGCCAGTCCGTGCTCGGCGGCGGCCAGCTCGGCGCGCTTGCCGTCCTGGCCTGCCTGGTAGCTGGCCTGCCTGGTAGCTGGCCTGCGCCGCGGTGATGGCGTCGGCGATCAGGTTGTGCTGGTCGCGGTAGAAGCCGGCCAGCGCGGTGATGACCGCCTGCTCGACGGCGTCGGCGTCCAAGCGGCTGGCGTTGCAGCGCGCGGTGTCGTACCGGGCGCGGGTGAAGCAGGTGTAGTACCGGTAGACGCGGCTGCGGCCGTGCGCGCGCGTGCCGATCATCGCCTTGCCGCAGGATGGGCAGCGCATCAGCCCGGTGAGCAGGTAGTCCGAGGTGTTCGCCGCGCGCTTGGAGTGGTCCTCGCCGCGGGCGGTCAGGATCCGCTGCGCCCCGGCGAACATGGCTTGATCGATGATCGCGGGGTGGCAGCCGACGACGTTGATCCCGCGGAAGGTCAGCTCGCCCAGGTAGACACGGTTGGCCAGGACCCGCAGCACCTGGTGCGCCGACCATTGGCCGCCGGTAGTGGTGCGGTGACCGCGTTCGTTCAGCGTGTGGGCGATGGTCTTCGCGCCGACCCGGTCCTGGGTGTAGAGCCCGAAGGCCAGCTGCACCACAGCAGCCCCGCCCGCCTCGGGGACGAGAATGCTGGTGGCTTTGTCGACCCGGTAGCCGAGCGGCCGGCGGCCGCCCTTCCATTTGCCGGCGGCGGCCTTGCGCTCCATCCCGGCGATCACCCGATCGATGATGGTGTCCCGTTCAAACTGGGCGAACATGCCGAGCATCTGCACCAGCATGCGGCCCATGGCTGTGGCGGTGTCGAACGGCTCGGTCGCTGACCGGAACACGACGCCCGCGTGGTCGAGGTCGTCGAGGAGGGTGACCAGGTCGCGGAGGCTGCGGGTGAGCCGGTCGACCCGGTAGACCAGCAGCACGTCGATCACGTCGGCCCGAGCGGCGGCCAGGGCCCGTTTCAGGCCGGGCCGTGCGGTGGTGGCTCCGGAGGCGTCGTCGGCGAACCGGGCCGCTTGGCGCCAGCCGGGCTGGGAGCCGATGTAGGCGGTCAGCCGGGTGTCCTGGGCCTCGATGGAGTACGGCTGGTGCTCGTCGTCGGTGGACCGGCGCACGTACACGCCGACCCGCACGTCACCGCTGCGATCGGCAGTTGCGGGCTGCTGGCTCACCTGGCGTTTCATGACCGGCTCCGGTGTTCGCTGCGCGGTGAGCGCGCGGATTGTCATGCGGCGTGGTCAGTGTCGCTCGCCGCGCCGGGAAGGGGAAGCGGCGCCGCGCAGGCCGGCTGGTCCTGGTCGTGATGCCAGGCGGTGATGAGGATGGCGAGCGCGGTGATCGCCTGCTCGCGCTGGCGGCCGCTCATCGGTTCGGTGGCAATGTGCTCAACGGCGACGCGTTTGCTGGCCGAGTGGGGCATGGGCTGTTGCGCCCCGCGCTGCCGCCGGTTCGCTGCCACTAACCAAATCCGGTTTCGGGCCGCCTTATTGACGTCACCGGAAGCACCGATTTGGGAAACTCGGTCGGCGTCGCATCCGTCACGGCGCGGGAGCGAGACCTGCGGGCGCACACCGGCCCGGTGCGAGCCTGACCGCTGTGACCGGGGTTCACGCCGCCACGGCGGGCAAGCACGCGCGACGTTCGCGCTGTGCGCCACGTACAGGCCAGCGTGGCCTGCGCCGGGGTGTTCAGTCGCCTGAATGGCAGCTCATTAGCGGCCGCCGCCGCCCGCCCGTCAGGCCGCATCGATCGCCGATATACCTCCAGGGGATATCAGTCTGGGAGCCCACCGGAAGACCCAGATCGGCCGCTGCCAGCACGACTACGCGCTTTGGGGGTTCCGGTCTCAGCAGGAACCCGGACCGGATTGTGAACTGGATGACTGACCGGTATGCGGGTTACCGCGTGGTGCCCGCTCAGACCTTGATCTGGATTTCAACACGGTGCCGCAGGTAATCGTCGGGATGGGTGCGGGCGATGCGTATTGCCTCGGCAACCAGTGCATGCAAGTCAGCGGGGTAGCGCTCTATGCTGAGCGGCAGTCCTGGCAGGATGCAACGACGCACGTCGATGTCCTCGTTCGAGATGAACTCCCGGAGCGCCGCATCGCGCCATTCCGCCCGCAGGTTAGCTAGTCCGTCCCATTCGGCCCGGTTGTTCTCCACGTACTTCTGAGATGCGCGCGTCCAGTACCACGCCCGGGCTGCTCCAGCGCGCTCGGGATTGGTACCGTGCCGAAGAAATTCAAGCAAGGCGGTCTGCACCCGCTGGCGTCCGAAACTTGCTATGGCTGGCCTGATGAACTGGGCGTTTGCGCTGGGGTTGGGGTCATAGACGCCAGCATTGATCAGCGCGTCGAAGAACCGCTCATCCAGGGTGTCACGGGTCCGCAGGCCGATCCTTATGGCGGTCTTGGCAGCCTGCTCCCACGCGTGGGTTCCGCTGGCTGGCCCAGTATCGGCCTGGACCATGCGCGCGAGATCTGACAGGCAGGCATGAAAGATGGCGGTGACGTCCGTCTTAGGGGAAGGCAGCGCCATATAGTCCTGCCGAGGTTGGGGTGGGGGATCTCCTGCTTCGCTCGCGCTCATTGCCTGAGGGTCCACTGGATCGAATGCCGGGGCGAATCGAGTCTAGTGACCTATCACGGGACCGCCGCTTGCTCAAGCCGCGCCCAAACGCCGGAATGGGGCCACGTCCGTAGCCCCCGGATTGATGCGCGAATCTGCTCTACCAGCAGCGAGAACCCGCAGGTCAGCGAGCCGTCCTCCGTCGGCCAGTTGGATCGTGTCACATGTCAGATCCCGGATGCACACGTCAGGCGAGAGCTGAGGCACATCCGGTTTCGACTAGATAACCGCTGTAGCCGGTGCCATCCAGCTCTGCTAGTAGACTCACAGTACGATTGTCGCCGCGCTAGTAGCTCCTCAGCAGGGCACCTACGAAAACTCGACTGACATCGTACCGAGTTAACTTCGTGTGGTACGATCAGTCTGATCGTTAGGAGGACGCCTTGGAGACGCAGGGTAACGCGCAGCCAGTAGCCGACGGCAGCCGACGGCGCCGCAGGCCCTCAACTGGCTACCCGGTGATCGACCTCGGCGAGGCCGCGTCGGTCCTGGTGCGAGCTTCGCAGCACGGCTGGGAGCACACGGTCGCTGAGGTCGCGGGCTACATGGGGCACGCGACCGTGAACAGCGGAGCGTTCCGGGCGAAGCTCGCGGCACTGCGTGACTACGGGCTGGTATCAGGCCGCGGTGAGTCGCTGGAGATTACAGCCGTGGGCCGCAAGATCGCGATTCCGGAGACTGAGGCTGAGCGGCGCGCGGCGCTGCAGGAGGCCTTCGCCAACACTGTGTTCGATGGCCTGTACCAGGAGTCGGTGAAAGGGCAGCCGATTGCCATTGAGAGCATCGGGCGCCGGGCGGTGAGCAAGCTGGGGGTCGCGCCGAGTTCCTTGCGGTCGTTCGGCGAGACGTTCGCGCGAAGCGCGGCGGCCGCCGGGCTGGCCGAGACGACCGGGGACGGCAAGGTCACCTTGTTCTCCAGGCCGCAAGCGGGATCATCCGATGCCGATAATCTCAACCCCCTAGCCGGTGCCTCGGCCGCGGGAACGCCGGCTGCTGTGTCACCTCAGGCCGCACGGGGAAGTGCCAAGCCGGTGCTCGACCAGCGCTGGCCCTTCCCGGATGGCGAGGTCGCACTGATCGTTACCATCGGCCGTCCCTTGTCGGCGGCGGACTTCGCCTCCATTGGCAAGGTTGTCGCCCAGATCGAGCAGCTGGTCGAAGGCCTCGCCGGTGGTGAGGTCAGTGCCTGAACGATGGCTGATCCACTTCTTCCAGCGTCACGCGGACGATGACCCAGCGCGGACGACTCCCACGATCGAGTTCCTTGACACGCTCCCGGACAAGGTCGCGGCGGAGATCCAGGCCGTGCTCGAGGCTGTGGCAGCTGCGCCGCCGCCCGCATTCTCCGGCGGCGGCAAGTGGGAGGCTATGCATGACGACATGGCCGGGATGTACGAGGTCCGCGTCCAGGGCGCGGGCGCCAACCACCGCCTGCTCTGCCTTCTGGAACGCAACGCCCACGATCTCGGCGGCCCGGCAATCGTGTGCCTGGGCGGGCTGACCAAGCCGGTGCGGTCGCCGGCCAGCCCGCGCGACTACCGGCGCATCAGGCAATACGCCGACGAGTTTCGGAAGCGCCGGACGGTGTATCAGCAGGACCCGGCCCGCTGATCGTGACGTCCAGCGACATCACGCGGGCCAGCGATATGACCGTGGCGAGCGTCGGGTTGGCCCGGCCAGCGCCCAGCAGCCGGCGGACCACCTCAGGACGCATGCCAGCCTGCCGAGCCAGTTCCGCCTTGGACAGGCCAAGAACCCGGCGCCTTTCATCCAGGGCCCGGACCACAGTATCGACGGCAGCGATCCGTGAGCGAGCGGCTTCGAGGGCTGCCCTGTACTCCGGGCTGCCCGCCGCTCGAGTCTCGAAGTACCGCTCCGCGCCAGTGTGACTAGCCATGGAAGAAAGCGTAACATTAAAGTCACGTCCCAGCCAGTGCCCGGATGCTCGGACCTGGCCGATCCCACCGCCAGGTGCACAGTAGGTCCGCCTGAGGTGCATGACAAGTCCACGGAAAGACAGCCCAGAGGACGTCAACCGCGGCGCTCCCGCACCCGGCGAATCATGATTTCCGGACCGTCGGCGAGCCAGCCCGGGTTCGGGTGCTGACACGTTAGCCCCACATGACTCTGGCGACCGGCCTTGCGATGCCGGAAATCGCAGGCAGGGCTGCCCGCTGACGCCGGTGTTCGCCTGGGCGTGAAGCCCGTCCCTTAGCCTGACGCGGGCCGGTCTGAAGGGCTTTGCATTGTTGCCTTGAGCACGCCGGTCAGTATTTCTGGCTCCCTTCACGGCCCCGGGCAGCCCGCTGGTTAGTCCGCTGGCCGCTGGAGGACTGGTATGCGGGAGCCGCAGGAGATTGACGATCGTGAAGAGGAGCAGGCCGCTGCGCGCGTCGCGCCGGTAGATGTGGCGAAGGCGGCTGGCGTGGTCTGCACGCGAGTGCCGCGTGCTTGCCTTGACCAGATCGCGCTAGTAAGATTTTACGTATGATTTTGCTAGGAGGCGTGTGAGTGACCACTGCGGTGTTTCAGGCGAGCGACTTGGCCGGAGCCAAGCGCCGGGAGTTCCTCGGGGCGGCCCGGAAAGGTGGCGCGCTGTTGCGCGATACCGACGGGTTCGCGCTGACGATGGTGCCCCTCTCACAATTGGAGGCAGTCACAGAGGTCGCCCGGACCGCCGTGGCGGCGCTTCTGGCGGCCGCGGCGCTGAGCCGCGGCCAAGTGCGCCCTGCAGAATTGGGCCAGTTCGCGTGGCTGACGGTATTCGACGACGACGACCGGGCAGAGTTCTTCAGCGAACTTCGCGATGCCCTGGCGGTGGCCGAGGCGACCCGCGACGCCGCCCCAATAGAAACCTGCCTCAGGGAATGGCGCACCACCGCGCGGGCGCTGTCAGATCCGCTGGCGCGTGAGATCCTGACCGGGCCAGGGGATGACGACTATGACGAAGTCACCCGCCCAGAAGGGTAACCCGGCTCCTGGCGCGTACCGCCCGCACGTGGCCGCCCGCCGCCCCGGCGGACGTCCAGTGGTCAAGCCGGCGTTCCGGGTGCTTGTGCACCACAAGTACCTGCCGATCTGGAACGAGCTGGCAGATCGGGTCGGCTTGGCCAACGCCCAGCAGTTTTGGGACCACGTTGCGATGACGCCAGGCCAGCTGCCCAGAGTCGGCACTTCCAGCGTGATGAAAGGCAAGCACAACGGCCCGAAGTGGCCGGGCTACTCCAAGACCATTCATTACGAGATCACCGGGGCGGGGCGAATCGATTACCAGTTCACCCAGCTGCTAGTGACGGCGCACTGGGCGACTCGCACGGGGTGGTCAAGATCATGTCTATCGACCTCGGGAGTCATTGACTTCGCATCGGGACTGTCCGGCATCGGGTTTCGTTTGCACGGATCATGTGCACACGAGGTGCAACGGAGGTGCATGATTCCTCATTCGCCGAGTCGGTAATGAACGCCGGTCAGCTTCTCCGAGGCCTGCCACAGCTGTTCGCCGATGGTCTTGTCGGTAACGGCCGCGGGGACTTTGTGAACTGCTGGCTCGCCCTTGATTCCGAGCAGTCCGCCCGGGCCGATGAGCGCACCGTTGTCGAGGCCAGGGTGGGTAGCGGCGTACACCGCTGGCCGAGCTGCCTGCTCGGGCGTGCTGGCAACGGGAGCGAAAACATACTTCGCTAGCCACCCGATGAACGGGTTGTGGCGTTGGACGCCGGTGGCCGCGACTCCGGGATGGACCGTCAGGGACCTCACTGTGGTGCCGGTGAGCCGCCGGGCCAGTTCCTGGGCGTAGACGACGGTGGCGTGCTTGGTGGCCATGTAGGTGCGCATGCCGCCCGCGTAGCTCCTTTCGCTGTTGAGGTCGCTGGTGTCCAGCCGTTGGTTCGATGCTCCTGCGCAGACGGTGATCACGCGTGCTTCGGGCGCGGCGAGCAGCGCCGGGAGCAGGTACCCGACCAGTGCGAAGTGTCCGAGTTGGTTAGTGCCGAAGGCGAGTTCAAACCCGTCCTTGGTGGTCTGCCGCTGGCGACCGGGCATGACGGCCGCGTTGTTCACCAGTACGTCGAGCGGGCGCTCAGACGCGACCACGGACTCGGCGGCTCGCCTGACGCTGGCGAGGTCGGCCAAGTCCAGGACTAGTGGCTCGATCTTCGCCAACGGTACTTTTTCGGCGACGTTCCGGGCGAGTGAATCGAGCTTGGCTGCGTCGCGTCCGGCTGCGATCACGCTCGCTCCGGCACGGGCGAGCCCGAGGACGGTTTCCTGCCCGATGTCGCCGTAGGCGCCGGTGACCAGGGCGCTCTTTCCGGCGAGAGCTCGTATTTCGGGCCGGGAAGAAGGTGTGCCTGACATAGAAATCTCCGTGGCTGAAGCGGTTGGGAGCGGCTGCCCTCAACCTCCCCGCGCGCAGTGGTCCACCGGGGACAAGGCGCGAGGGTGAGTAGATAAGATGCCTACCTGCATCTTATCGTTCCGCTCCACTCGCTGTCAATAAGATGCCATAATGTATCTAATGAACGAAGTCGGAAGCAGCAAGCAGAGGCGGCGGCGCGGCGCCGAGCTCGAACGCGCCCTCCTGGACGCCGCCTGGGACGAGCTGATCGAGCGTGGCTATGAGAACTTCACCCTGGACTCGGTCGCGGCACGCGCACACACCAGCCGGCCGGTGATCGCGCGGCGCTGGGCCGATCGCCGCGAACTGGTCGTCGCCGCCGTGCGGTACTGGGCGGAAAACAACCGAATCCCCACCCCCGATACCGGCTCACTTCGCGGGGACCTGCTGGCCTACCTGGAAGAGAAGGCGGTCCAACGCGCCGAGCTGATGGCCGTCTTTGGCCTCCGGCTTGCCGCCTTTGTCGCTGAAAATGAGGACGCAGCCAGGCAACTCGGCGAGGCGATCACCCAGAGCCAGGGTCTGGACGAGATATGGCAACGAGCCGCCGACCGCCGCGAAGTGGACCTCGACACGCTCACGCCGCGGCTTCGCGCGCTACCGTTCGACCTCGTCGGCGCGGAACTCGCGCGCACGCACCACGCGCTGCCACGTGCCACGATCGAGGAGATCCTCGACACCATCGTCCTGCCGCTGGTTATTCACTGACGCGACGGTGGCGGCAGCACTCCTCGCCGATAAAGGTGTGTCATGAAACTTCTGCTGACGTCCGCTGGCATCGCGAACACGAGCATCCACGACGCGCTTTCGGGCCTGCTGGGCAAGCCGATTGAGGAGTCCAGTGCCCTCGTCATTCCCACCGCGATATACCCCTTCCCCGGCGGTGCTGGCCACGCATGGGAGGCGATCTGCGGAAGGAGCAAGAGTCCCTTCGCCGGATTGGGCTGGAAGTCTTTGGGGGTGCTGGAGCTTTCCGTGTTGCCCAGCATCAACGAAGAATGCTGGGTCCCGGCGGTCCAGCAGGCCGACGCCCTGCTGGTCTGGGGTGGTGATCCAGTGTTCCTGTCGTACTGGATGCGGCGGTCCGGGCTCGCAGACGTCTTGCCGTCGCTGCCCAGCGAGACGGTCTACCTAGGGGTGAGCGCCGGGAGCATCGCGGCAACATCCACCTTTGCTGAGACCTACCGTGAACCACGTCGCGGCAGCGGTGACGCGCTGTCGACGGAAGACGTCGTGTTCGATACACCCGATGGCGAACTCCGCATGATCCTGGTCATGGCTCAGGGAGTCGGACTCGTTGATTTTGCGAT
>Ga0187784_10005286_pt1 | contig 10449 bp, 10 predicted proteins | sample 1015_SJ02_MP15_2_FD_132964 | JGI IMG/M metagenome (GOLD analysis project Ga0187784, IMG submission 132964) | Tropical peat soil microbial communities from peatlands in Department of Meta, Colombia - 1015_SJ02_MP15_20_MG | ecosystem: Environmental > Terrestrial > Soil > Wetlands > Peat | place... | reverse complement strand
TCGGCGCGGCGATTGGAGTCGGCGCGGACCACGAGGAGCGCGTGGCGGCGCTCAAACGCGCCGGCGTCGACCTGCTGATCATCGACACCGCCCACGGCCATTCGCACAACGTGATCGAGGCGCTCAAGGCGACCAAGGGTCAATGCCCGGAGGTCGAGGTGATCGCGGGCAGCATCGCCACCACCGAGGGCGCCAGGGCGCTGATCGACGCGGGCGCGGACGCGCTGCGCGTCGGGATGGGCCCCGGATCGATCTGCACCACGCGGGTCGTGTCGGGCGTGGGCGTGCCGCAGATCACTGCGATCATGGATTGCGTTGCGGTCGCCGAGCCGCGCAACGTACCGCTGATCGCCGACGGCGGAATCCGCTTCTCCGGCGATGTCGTCAAGGCGCTGGCCGCCGGCGCCTCGACCGTGATGATCGGTTCGCTGTTCGCCGGCACCGAGGAGAGCCCCGGTGAGACCATCCTTTACCAGGGCCGCACCTACAAATTGTATCGCGGGATGGGCTCGATCGGCGCGATGTCCGAGCGGGTGCGCGATCGCTACGGCCAGCAGGAAGTGGTCGATGGCAAGCTCGTCCCCGAGGGGATCGAGGGCCGCGTACCGCATCGCGGATCGCTGGCCTCCAATGTTGAGCAATTGATCGGCGGGTTGCAGTCCGGGATGGGCTATGTCGGCGCGGCCAACCTGGCCGAGCTTCGCCGCCGCGCGAAGTTTATCCGCGTATCCGAGGCCGCGGTGCGCGAGAGCCACGTCCACGACGTGTTTATCACCAAAGAGGCACCCAACTACCGGCCGTAGACCTCACCCTGACCCTCTCCTGCAAGGAGAGGGAATGGAGACCGGTTCCCCTTCCCGTGCCGGGAATAGGCTAGAGGTTAGGTTTTCAGCTTCCGCATGCCACAATCGGACGCGATGCCGGTGAGGGAATCATAACGACATGGCTCGCGGCCGGAAGCTTCGCGTCGGGGTTCTGTTCGGCGGCCGATCCAGCGAGCATGAGATCTCGCTGCGATCGGCGTTGACCGTGATGTCCGCGATGGACCCGCAGCGCTACGAAATCGTACCGATCGGAATCGGGCGCGACGGCCGCTGGTATTTGCAGAGCGACGCACTCAAGATGCTGCGCCAGGAAACGCCGCGGCTGGGCGCGCTCAAACGGGGCCGCACGCCGGTAAGTCTCCTGCCCCATCCGGACAGCCGCGCGCTGGTTCGTGTCGCGAGCGGCGAAACCAACCACGCGCGGCGCGACGACGCGCTCGGGCGTCCGCTCGACGTGGTCTTTCCGATCCTGCACGGCCCCTACGGTGAAGACGGGACGGTGCAGGGATTACTCGAACTGGCCGGTATCCCGTACGTCGGCGCGGGAGTGCTCGGCTCGGCGATCGGGATGGACAAGGACGTGCAAAAGCGCCTGCTGCGCGACGCCGGCGTGCCCGTGGTCCGCTACGCGATGATCCCGCGTCACGAGTATCGCGGCGATCCTGCGGTTGCGCTGCGGCTGGCCGGTGACCTCGGCTATCCGCTTTTTGTCAAACCCAACGCGCTCGGCTCGTCGGTGGGGATCAGCAAAGTGAAACGGCCGGCCGATCTCAAGCGCGCAATCGAAGACGCGCTCCAGTACGATCGCAAGGTCCTGATCGAAGCGGCCTGCGAGGGGCGCGAGCTGGAATGTGCGGTGCTCGGCAACGATCGTCCCGAAGCTTCCGTGGTCGGCGAGATTATCGTCAAGGGCCGCCACCAGTTTTACGACTACGAGTCGAAGTACGTCGATCCCAAGGGCTCTGAAACCAGGATTCCGGCCGACCTTCCGGGCGCTGTGAGCGAGCGAATCCGTGCGGTCGCGGTCGCGGCCTTCAGCGCGCTCTCGATTCGCGGGATGGCGCGGGTGGACTTCCTCGCCCGAACTGATCTGAGCGAAGTCTACGTGAGCGAGGTCAACACGATTCCCGGTTTCACCGCGATCAGCATGTATCCCAAGCTCTGGGAAGCGAGCGCCCTGCCGCTGCCCGCGCTGGTCAATCGACTTATCGAGCTGGCGCTGGAAGAGCATCGCGAGCGCGCTGCGCTCAAGTTCACCTACAAGCCCAAGGCCAAGCTAAAGGCGCGGCGGCTTCCGCGCCGCAGCCCGCGCCATATCTGATGCCCCGGCTCCTGATCGCAACCACCAATCCCGCGAAACTCGCCGAGTATCGGATCCTGCTCGGCGAGTATCGGATTCTGCTCGGCGATGGACTTGAACCAGTGTCGCTGGCCGAGATCGGAGTCACCGACCATCCTGAGGAGAACGGTGCAAGCTTTGCCGAAAATGCGCTGCTGAAGGCGCGTTTCTACTTCGCGTTGACGCAGATGCCGGCCCTCGCCGATGACGGCGGCTTCGAGATCGACGCGCTGGGCGGCGAGCCCGGCGTGAAGTCTCATCGATGGCTTGGCGAAGGCCACTCGGACGATCAGGCGCTGGTCGACGAGGTGATTCGCCGGATGTGCGGGGTCGCGCCGGGCCGCCGCACGGCACGGCTCCGCGCCGCGCTTGCTCTGGTCTACGCCGAGCGCGGCGCGATCCGCGAGCGCGTGGCCGAGGCCGCGCTCGCGGGCGTCGTGCCCGAACGCGCCTGGCCGCACATACGCCCCGGCTTCCCGTATCGGTCGGTGCTGTTCCTTACGAAAAACCGGCTGGAGCATGGGGCGGAGCGCGGACGCTATCTCGCCGACCTGTCCGAAGAGCAGGCGGCGCGCCTGAGCCAACGCAGGATCGCGCTCAAGGAACTGCGCGACGATCTGGCGCTAATCGCGAACGCGCAAACCGTCCACCCCGCGCGCCCGGCCCGCGATTCCGTGCGGTGAGCACGCTGAGAATCGCCGTCACCGGGCTCGCGGCGGCCTTTCCGCTGGGCGGCGTATTCTGGGACTACCTTCAATACCTGCTCGGATTTCACCGGCTCGGCCACGACGTCCTGTACATCGAGGACACCGGCAAGTGGTGCTATGACCCGGTCGCGATGACGTACACGGAAGGCGGCGCGAACAATGCCGCGTATCTGGCGGCCCAGATCGCGAAACTCGATCCCGGTCTGCGGGAACGCTGGTTCTATCGCGACGGCGCCGGCCAGAGCTATGGCGCCGGCTGGGCCAAGGTCGTCGACTTCTGCCGCTCGGCGGACCTGTTCGTGCTGATCTCCGGGTCGTGCTTCATGCGCGAGGAGTATTTCGCAGCGTCGCGAGTCATCTTTATCGACAGCGATCCGGTCTACACACAGGCGTCGTTTCTCGCCGCTTTGCAGGATTCCGGCCGCTATTCTGCAGGTCACGAAGCCCGCGCCCGGGCCGAGATGATCGGGCGCACCGGCCGCTTCTTCACCTTCGGCGAGAATATCGGCCGTCCCGGCTGCCGCATGCCGAAGGCCGGGCTTGAATGGATTCCTACCCGCCAACCGATCGTGATCGGCTGCTTCGAGCGCGCCACCGTGCCGCCGGCCGCTCGCCGGCGCGTGCTGACCACGGTCGCTTCGTGGGAGCCGGCCGAAAAGGCGCCCGTGATCGAAGGCGTGGCCTACGCGGGGAAGAGCGCCGAGTTCGAGCGCCTCATCAAGCTGCCCTCGATTAGTTCGATGCCGCTCGAAGTCGCGATCAGCGGGCCGGCGCCTCGCGAGAGGCTCAGCGCCGCAGGATGGCGCCTGTTCGATGGTCATAGCGTGTCGGTCGATCCCTGGACCTATCGCGATTATCTGGCGCACTCCTTCGGCGAGTTGAGCGTCGCCAAGAACGCCTACGTTCGAAGCCGTAGTGGATGGTTCTCGGGCCGCAGCGCCTGCTACCTGGCGCTCGGCGTGCCGGTGATAGTTCAGGACACCGGCTTTGCGCCCGGCTCGATACCGGCCGGCGAGGGCCTGTTGACGTTTTCGAATCTCGAGGAAGCGCGCGGCGCGATCGACGCGCTTGCATCCGCTCCCGCGCGCCACGCTTCAGCCGCCGGCGAGATCGCGCGCGAGTATTTTGCGTCCGACCGGGTGCTCGGGCGCCTTCTCGAGCAGGCGATGTCGACCGGCAGCCGGCCGCAAGGGCCGCCGAATCGCCTGCGGCGCGATCGCGCCGGGTAGGGCCGGGGCCGCTCCGTTATTCCCGGTAATCAGGTATGATTCGACCGCGGGCGGCGTAGCGTAACTCGCGCAGACAACATGCTCTGCAAAGGCAAGGGCGGACACTTTGGAGCGATCGGACTCGCGTCCCGATCGCGGAGATAATCTCCCTCCAGGCGAATGGCTCACACTCCGCTACAGAGCGCGCTCGCGATCGGGAATCTTGGCGGTCAAGCCATGGCGATTGCCGAAAGCATAATCGCGCTGGTTGCCGTGCTGTGCGCGATCGCGCTGCGCCGGCGCCGTTGGCTGATAAACGCCGGCAGCCTGATGCTGCTCGCGGTAAGCCTGGCGCTGGACGTCCTTGCGGTCCGATCGGGCGGCAGCGCGAAATGGCTGGGAGCCTTCGCGGAGATCTTCTTCTACTGGGCCGGTCCGGATCGTAGTGGATCTGATCTTCAGACCGCGCCGCGGCGTCCACTACTCGGCGATCTCGCACGACGCCGTGATGCTTCTGCTGTGGATGCTGGTAGTCGCCATCGTATTTTACGCCGACCTCAATTTCGATCCGATGAAGCTCTTCGCCAGCGGCGCGCTGGTCTCGGGCGGGATCGTCTTCGCGCTGCAGGAGCCCCTGCGCAACCTTGCCACCGGCGTCACCTTTCAGATCACCAAGCCGTTCCAGCTCGGCGATTGGGTCAATTTCCAGAGCCATCTGGGCCGCGTGAAGGCACTCAAGTGGGCCGCGACCGAGATCGAGACTCGCGCCCACGAGCGGATCCAGATTCCCAACAACATGCTCATCAGCCAGCCGGTCAAGAATTTCAGCAACACGGCGATCGCCGACGAGATCGAGATCGGAGTCAGTTACGAGGACTCTCCCGGCCGCGTGAAGGAGGTGATTTTCAAGGTGGTCCGCGACGCTGCACACGTGGCTAGCGATCCGCCACCGCAAATCTATGCGTGGGAGTATGGCGACTACGCGATCAAGTACCGCGTCCGCTATTTCCTCGCCGACTATGGAGTGCAGGAGTCCGTGCGCGACGCGATCGTCAGCAGTCTCTGGTACGCGCTGCGCCGCCACGCGATCGAGATCCCGTATCCGACTCAGACGCTCGAGATGCGCCGGCGCAGGGTCCGGCGCGGAGCCGACGCCGAATTCGAAAAGGAAATTATCTCCGATCTGCGCCGGGTCGATTGGCTGCGCGAGCTTAGCGACGCGGAGCTCCGTGTGCTCCTGCCGGCCGTCCAGGTCCATCAGTTCGGCGTGGGCGAGATTCTCATGCGCGAAGGTGACAGCGGTGATTCGTTCTACATAATCCGGCGCGGCGAGCTCGAAGTCACCGCCAAATCGCCCAGCGGCGAGATCCGCCACGTCGCCGGCCTCTCGGCGGCCTCGCCCAGTCCTTTCATCGGGGAGAGCGCGTTCCTGGAGGGCGGGGTGCGCAATTCCACGGTTCGCGCCCGCACCGACGTGGAGGTCCTGGAGATGAGCCGCCAGGGCTTTACTCAGCTCTTCAGGGCGCATCCGGAGTTGGCCGAGCCGATCGCCGAAATTATCGCGACGCGCGGACGGCAGCGCGGCGCGCTGCTGGCCGAAGCGCAGCGCGGCGACGGCGCGCAAGGCCACCGCCATCGGTTGCTCGCCAAGATGCGCCAGATCTTCGACTTCCCGGCTGCGCCGAAAAAGCCGCGATGATCAAAGCGACCTGTTTTTTTCAAGCGCAAGCCGGGTATGGACTTCGCCGTGATCTAAACAAGACCGAGCCAATCGTTCACGATACGCGCAGGAGGCCCGCTTCGAGCTCGCGGAGGTTGCGCGCCGGGAGCAGGACCCGGACCTCGCGCTGGTAGGCTCCGATCGCGCTGTCGCCAGTACCCCATCGATTCAGCTCTTCGGGATTCAGCCAGATCACTGCGCGACAGCATCGCGCGATCTCGCGCAGCAAGTCGGCTCGCGCAGGGCGGCGGTTATTGCGCCCGTCCCCGAGAATCACCAGCAGCGTCGCGCGGCCGAGCAATTCCTCGCGCCGCCGCCACAGCTCACCGAGCACGCGCCCGAAATCGGATCGGGCGTGCAGGTCGAGCGCCGGGGCCATCACGAGATGATTTTGCTCGAAGTCGGCCTCGGCGATTCGGTCGATATAGACCAGGCTGGTCACGCGCCGGAAGCATCGGCGCGCGCCTGCGATCAACTCGAGCATCAGGGTTGACGAATAGCGCACCGAGCCCGAGATGTCGGCCAGAATGAGCAGATCGACATGACGCGGCCGGCGCGAGCGGAAGCGAAGATCGAGCAGCGCGCCGCCGCGCTGAATCGAGGCGCGGATCGTGCGGCGAAAGTCGATCCGGCCGCGCTGCGCGAGCTTGAGCCGGCGCCCCATCCGGACCCGGAACCGGCGCATTAGTGGTTTGAGCGCCTCGCGCGCGAGTTCGTAGTCGAGGTCGGAATAACTCGCGAACGGCTTGCGCTCGGCCGCGCGCAATCGCGCATGAAGCTGCGCCGCGATTTGCCCGTCGCGCGCATCGTCTTTGCGCTGCTCGCCGCGAGCTTCGCGCCCCGACTCGCGAGTAGAGCGGTCGCTTTCATCGCGCGGGTTCTGACTATCTTCGGTGCTTTCCGGTTCGCCGGGCTTCTCTCGCGCCTCGCCATCATGCGCCTGCTCCGGGTGGGCTTGCTCGGGGCGTTGCGCCGCGTTCGCGCCCGGCTTGGCGGGCTCGGGCCTGGCCGGTGATTCGACGATCGTTTCTCCACCGTGGCCTCGGCCCTCCATACGATCGTGGCGATCGCGGCTCGTTGCCTCGCGAGGCTCGCCGGCTTCGGCCGCGCCGAAAAAATCAGCGAAGGCTTGATCGAAGGCGGGACGATCACCCTCATCTTTGACGAGCGTCGTGGCGAGCGCTTCGCGGATTGCGGCGCGCGCGAATCCGGCCGCGGCGACCCCGCGCATCGCGTCCATCGTCTCGGCGGTCGAAATCCTCACGCCGCGCGCGCGCAGATGCTCGACGAAGCGGATGATCCGTTCGCGTATCGAGGTCATCGCCAGGCCGAATTGCGGCCGATCGTGCATTCTCCCGCCCTAATCTTGCGTGCATCGCGCTTCCGTGATCGCGCTGGGCCAAACAGGCGCCGCGCCAGGTTGTCTGCGCGCTCAAGAACCTCGGCCAGTGTGTAACGGTCGAGGACAGTGATGAACGCTTGGAAGGCCTCGTCAAGAATGCTCGGCAGGTCGCAGGCCCCGGTAATCGCGCACTTGTTGCCGGTCCGAAAGCATTCGACCGGCTTGAACGGGCCTTCCATATGGCGCACCACCGCACCGATGATGATCTCGTTCGGAGCCTTAGCCAGCGTCAGTCCTCCGCCCTTGCCGCGATACGTCCGCACGAACCCGCCCTGTGCGAGCCCATGAACCACCTTCATCAGATGGTTCTCGGAGATCCCGTAGTGCTCGGCGATTTCGGATATCAGGCAGAGTTCTTCCTGACGCAGGCCTGCGTAGACCAGCACTCGCAGCGCGTAGTCCGTGTAATAGGTCAGTTCCATGAAGCCCCCCGCGACTCCTTCCCCTCGTCCGACCCGATGCGCGTCATTCGTTCCAGCATCTCCCGCAGGACTACTGCCTGATTGTGCGCTTCGTCTTTCGCACCGTATACGAGGGTATCCATCAGCGCGAGGAGACGGAACACAGTTAGCCGGTTCATCGCAGAAAAATTCTGACGGCGCTTTGTGCGGCTTGACCGCGCAGCAAAAGATGTATATAGAATGCCGCTATTGAAACGTGGGCTACGGGCGACCGATCGAGGCGGCACTCCAATGGCAAGCGAGGGCTAATGTACACGCAGGATCCCTCATTCTGGAGAGCGGGAGCGATCGCCACCACCATCTTCATGTCCATAGTGCTCGCCGCGCTCACCGTCGACACGCTCCGGCAAATCACTCCCGGCAGCCCACGCGTCCCATCTTACGACGTGATCAACAACTCGATCGCATACGAATACGATCCGGCGCGCGCCGAGTATGCGCCGAAAATTGGCGGCGAGGAGCTGCTCTTCGGTCACAAATACTCCGTTGAGGAAGCCGCGGCCCTCATCGGTAAGGGCAAGCTCGTCATTCAGAGCCGCGCCTGCATCGATTGTCACACCTTTTTCGGCAACGGTGCATATTACGCTCCCGATCTGACCCGAGCATGGATGGACCCGGTCTGGACGCATTACAGCGGCGACAAGCGTGGAGAGCGGCTCGCTAAATTCCTGATGAATCCGTTCAGGCTTGGTGCGCGGCCGATGCCAAATCTCCGCATAGAGCGCGACGAAGCCGAGGCGCTGGTCGCATATCTGAAGTGGATGTCGTCGGTGGATAGCAATGGCTTTCCGGACCGATTCGGCGCCGCGAGCGGGCAGTAGCCAACCACGCGAGGGGAGGAGAGCGCGATGTATCGATCCCAGCGGCTGGGCCTCAAATATCTGACCGCATCGACGGTGATGTTCGGTGCCATGATCGCATTCGGCCTGCTCTCCTCGATCTACTACATCTGGCCGGGCTTTCTGCTGAACGTGTTCAACTTCAACACCGCGAAGATCATTCACATCGATGGCTTGGTCATCTGGCTGCTGATGGGATTCCTCGGCGCGATCTATTGGTTCCTTCCGCAGGAACTCGACCGCGAAGTGGACGGCATCGCGCTGGCCGAAATCCTGTTCTGGGTTTTCTGCGCAGCGGTCGCCGCCGTGGTGGTGGTGTTTCTGGTCGTGCAATACGGTTCAGCCACCGAATCGTCGATGTGGTTCATCAACCAGGGGCGCAAATATGTCGAAGCTCCCCGGTGGGCCGCGCTCGGAATTGTGGCGGTGATGGGTGTGTTCGCGTACAACGTGATCGGAACTGCGCTCAAGGCGCGCAAGAGCACCGGTATCCTGACCGTATTGATCGTCGACCTGGTCCCGCTGGTGGTTCTCTACTTCGATGCCTTCCCTGAAATTCGCAACATGTCGCAGGATCTGTTCTGGTGGTGGTGGCTGGTTCATCTGTGGGTCGAAGCGACTTGGGAAGTACTGATCGGATGCATCATGGCGTGGGCCCTGATTCATCTGGTGAGCGCGTCGCGACGCGTGGTCGAGAGCTGGCTCTACGTCGAGGTCGCGATGGTGCTCGGCACCGGCATTCTCGGGCTGGGGCATCATTACTTCTGGATCGGCACACCCCGCTACTGGTTCGCGATCGGCGGGTTCTTCTCCGCGCTTGAACCTTTGCCGCTGCTCGGAATGGTCGTGCATGCGGTGTATGACGCGGGCAGTCAGCATCTGCGCGCCGCAAATCGTCCGGCATTCTACTGGACGCTCGCCGAGGCCTTCGGAAATTTCATCGGCGGCGGCGTATGGGGCTTCATGATGACGCTGCCGCAAATCAACCTTTATTCGCATGGGACCCAATGGACCGTCTCGCACGGGCATTTCGCATTCTGGGGTGCCTACGGATGCGGCGTGATCGCTGTGCTCTATCTCGCCCTCGAGAAGAGCCGTGGCTATGAGGGGCTCGACGGCCGCGCGTGGAAATGGTCATTCGCGCTGCTCAACATCGGGATACTCGGCATGACCGGCGCGCTGCTGGTGGCGGGCATGGATCAGGCTTTCTATGAGCGCGCGATCGGCGGCTCGACCTGGAGCGCGTTCCTCGCGATGCAGGGGCGCCCATGGTTCAACGAGGGCATGTGGGCGCGCTTGGCATTCGGACTGATGTTCGCCTGCGGCTATGCGATCCTGGTGTACGACCTGCTCGGCGCGAGACGGCGCGAGGCCGCCGTCAGCGAACCGATGGCAGCGTGATCATGACGCCCTCCGAGATGCTCGCCACTGCGCTGCTGCTCGGCGGTTTCATCACCGCCGCGGGCGCGTACGGTCTGCTCTACTGCGTGGCGCGGATCTTGGATCACAAGATCGTGCGCGCGGGCAGCCATTTGAGTTATGCGGGGCTGTGCCTGATCGCATTCGCGCTAGTGGCGTTCACGCCGCTGCATGCCGGATGGAAAGTGCTGGTCGTGGCGAGTTGCGCGGCCTACCTGATGATTCCGCCGGTCACCTGGCACTACCTCGCGCGGCTTCATCGAGAGGAGAGAATTCGATGATACCCGATCTCATCAGCGCGCTGATCGCGATCGTGCTGGTATGCGTGGCGGTACTCGACAAGCCGCTGCTCGACTCGCAACACGGGTTGCTCTTCGGCGCCGGCATAGCGCTCGCGGTGCTGGGAGCCGTCGCGAATCGGGTCGATTATCTGAAATGGCCTGGCGTCGCCGTCGCGGGCGCTGGCATCGCGATTGCGGTACTGATCGCGTCCGGGCTGTCATCCGCGTCTTCTGAGGCCGCATTCTGGG
>Ga0187784_10005285_pt1 | contig 10452 bp, 9 predicted proteins | sample 1015_SJ02_MP15_2_FD_132964 | JGI IMG/M metagenome (GOLD analysis project Ga0187784, IMG submission 132964) | Tropical peat soil microbial communities from peatlands in Department of Meta, Colombia - 1015_SJ02_MP15_20_MG | ecosystem: Environmental > Terrestrial > Soil > Wetlands > Peat | place... | reverse complement strand
ATACTTTCACAGTGAAAATATAACGTTAGTATATCTTTACAAGTAGTAAACGTTGATCGTAACATAAGGCTAGTCGTAATCCTGACAACCGGTGCAGGACATTGAAGACGAGGCGGACAATCGCATGTTCACGACCGGCGATAGCGTGGCCGTTCGGCGACCTAGCGAGACGCGAACAGACCCAAGACAGTCAGGCCGGGACGCGCTCGGGGGATCGACCTTGCGTGCGCTAGGCGGTAACCTCGGAATTGGACATCTCGTCATGATGGGCGTAGGCGTGATCATCGGGCCCGGCATCCTCGTGATGTCGGGCACGGTGGCTGCTCGCTATGCCGGTCCTGCGATCGCCATTTCGTATGTTCTCGCATTTGCAGTGTGCCTTGCGGTCGGGCTCTGTTATGGCGAACTCTCGTCCATGATGCCGAGTGCGGGAGGGGCCTACACCTTCATCACGAGAAGCATGGGACGGCGCGTCGGATGGCTGGCCGGCTGGTGTCTGCTTCTACAGTATCTGCTCGCGGGCTCGATCATCGCTGTCGGCTGGTCCGCCTACGCGGCCAACCTCGTGCGTCTAGTCGGCTGGACCGTGGCGCCCGATTGGTCGGGCAATCCCTTCCAGTGGACGCCGGGGCAAGGCGTAAGTCGGACCGAGGCGATTCTCAACATGCCGGCCGTCCTGATTGTCGCGAGTCAGACGGGGCTTCTTTTGCTCGGCGCGAAGCAATCCTTTCGGATCAATACCGCGATCGTGGCGATCAAGATGGTCATCATCGTGGGCTTCATCGCGACTGGGCTTGGAAATTTCGACTCCGCCAACTGGACGCCGTTTGTCCCCCCCAACACAGGCGCGTGGGGTGCCTTCGGGGTGAGCGGGATCCTGAAGGCGGCCGCGCTGGTGTTCGTGGCCTATCTGGGATTCGACGTCCTGGCAACGACGGCGCAGGAAGCCCGTAATCCGGGGCGGACGGTGCCGCGCGCAATCATATTAACGCTGGTTGTGTGCACGGTGCTCTATGTGATGGCGTCTCTCGCTCTGACCGGACTCGTTCATTACACGAACCTCGACGTGGGTAACCCCCTCGACGTGGCTCTCCGCGCCGGCGCGACGACTCACCATTGGATGATGATCGTCGTGGACGCTGGCATCACGATTGGCCTGACTGCCGGTGTCTTCTCCCTGCTCTATGCGCAGGCTCGGGTCATGTATGCCATGGCCACCGACGAAATGCTCCCGGGCTGGCTCGCGTCCATCAGTTCCCGCGGGGTCCCTGTCTTGGGCATCGTCGCGGCCGGGTTGCTCACGGCGGTGCTTGCCGGCTCGCTGCCGGTAGCGTTCCTAACCGAGCTGATCGCGGCGTGCACCCTGTTGGTATTCGCTCTCGTCTGCGCAACGCTGCTCATCCTGCGCAGAACCGCGCCGCAGGCACGGCGGGCATTCGTCGTTCCGCTGGTACCGTTGGTTCCCGCAACAGGTTGTCTCGCGTGTTGTGGGCTCCTAGCGGGCCTCTCCCCGGCGACCTGGATCCGGTTCGTCGTCTGGCTCGCGGTGGGCTTCGCAATTTATGCCTTCCGCACCTGGACAGTCACGCGCGCCGGCGATGGAGCAGCAGAGGCGGTGGTCGCTGACCGACAGGATGCGGGCATGTGAATAGTCAACGGATCAACATCGGACCGCGGATGAGTACTCCACGGTGCATAACTGAGAACGAGAAACGCTCGTAATAATTAGCTCCACCCTGAAGACTGACGGGCCGCGGCTACGCCCGCCTGAGGAGCAAGGAGTCTCCATGCCCATTCCCGCCACGCAGTTCATCTGGTTCAACGGCAAGCTCGTGCCCTGGGAGAAGGCCACCGTGCACGTGCTCGCGCACGCGCTGCACTACGGGTCGTCGGTATTCGAAGGCGTGCGGGCCTACGAGACTCCGCGTGGCGTCGCCATCTTCCGCCTGCGCGATCACACGCGGCGCCTGTTCGACTCGGCCAGGATCTATCGCATCAACATGCCCTACTCCGGCGAGGCGCTGAACGATGCCTGCCGCCAGGTGATCGCGGCCAACGCCCTCAAGCGCGGCGCCTACATCCGCCCGGTAGTCTTCAAGGGGTATGGTGAGATCGGGGTGAGCCCGAAGAACGATCCGCCGACGGACGTCGCGGTGGCGGCGTGGGAGTGGGGCAAATACCTCTCCGCTCACGAGCAGGAGGAAGCCGGCGTCGATGTATGCATTTCGTCCTGGAATCGCGTCGCTCCCAACACCCTGCCGGCGCTCGCCAAGGCCGCGGGCAACTACCTCTCCAGCCAGCTGATCGCCGGCGAGGCGCGGCGGCTCGGGTTCTCCGAGGGCATCGGACTCACCACCGATGGCAATCTCAGCGAGGGCTCGGGCGAAAATCTCTTCCTGGTGAAGGACGGCGTGCTGCTCACCCCGGCGCTCGCGCACTCAGTGCTCGGTGGTCTCACGCGCGACACGGTGATGCGCATGGCGCGCGAGCGCGGGCTCGAGGTGCGAGAGTGCACCATCCCGCGCGAGTTCCTGTATCTGGTCGATGAGGCATTCTTCACCGGCACTGCGGTGGAGATCACCGCCATTCGCTCGGTCGATGGCATCCAGATCGGTCCCGGCAAGACGGGCCCCGTCACCGAGTCGCTGCAGAATGCCTTCTACGGTCTGTTCTCCGGCAAGACGGCCGACAAGTGGGGCTGGCTCGACTACGTCGACATGTCCGCGCCGCGTGCCGCGGCGGCGGCCTCCGGCTGATGGCGCGTCCCCCGCAAACCTTCTTCGACGAGGTCTGGCAGCGGCACGAAGTGTGTGCGCCGAGAGCGCCGCCACGCCGGCGGTGCTGTACATCGATCGCGTAGACCTGTCTCTACGGGCGATGGCCGGTTCCTCGTGAACGAAATGAATACGCTCCCCGGTTTCACGGTTATGTCGATGGACACGAAACCGTGGGTACTGTCCCGTGTACCAATGCCGCAGCGCTCATGTGCCTTGCCGAACTCCTTCTCAAACCGTTCCCGCGATGGTTATTCATCGGCGATCGCTCAGGATGCAGCTGGCCAGGCGAGATCCGAGCCCTCTGCTTTACTGCGCTTTGTCGGAATTGTTCTGCCAGATCCAATCCACATTGCAACTATTTCATTCAGAATTTATACTGAAACGGTGCGATGCCTACGCTGCAATCCAGGCCCAGCTCGGACCATAAGATTGAGATTGCGGGGCGAGGTAGGAACGGTTCCCTGGAAGTCCTTATGACAATTATGATCATCTGTCGAGCCAGGAAGGACATCAGTGAGTTGCGCCGCAAGGTGCGACGCGCTCATCTTGAATACATGATCAGGAACCGCGATCGGCTCGTCTTTGGCGGTGCAATGCTTACCCAAGACCAAGGCTCCATGTCTGGGATGCTGGTCGTACTCGAAAAGGCTACTCTAGAGTCTGCTCGGCAGTTCATGGCGGAGGAACCGTATAACAAGGCTGGTATGTTTCAGGAAATCATGATTGAGCCTTTTGCAACCCGGGTTCCAGAGCCGGAACCGGGTTATCTGCAGCGCGAGCTGGAACGAGAAACGCTCGTAAGCAATAATTAGCTCCACCATGAAGACTGACGCTCCGGCGGTAACCCGCCAACGGCCGACGTCCACCGCAAGGCGGACTGTTGGCCAGGCGCCATCGCGAAGTGTCTTACCGGATGGTGCCCTGCCGCTGGACAACTGGTTACCCTATCAGTTCTCCTATGTGGCCAATTGTGTCAGCACGACACTCGCGCAAGTGTATGAGAAGCGCTTCGGACTGACTGTCACAGGCTGGCGCATCATCGCCGTCCTGGGTGCCCACGCGCCGATATCCGCAAAGGAACTGGCGGATCGTACGGGGATGGATCAGGTGAGTATCACCAGAGCAATTGAGCGTCTGGTGCGCCAGGGGATGGTGAGCCGTCGGCAGGACAGCAGTGATCGACGTCGAGTGACGTTGCGCCTCAGCAAGAAAGGCGCTGAAGTCAATGCGACTGTCACGCCGGTTGCGCGTGCCATTGAAACGGAGCTACTGCAACCACTCCGTTCCACTGAGCGCGACACACTTCATCGACTGATGGAAATGGTGACCTCCCGGGCGACAGTCGTATTGGATCCTGCTCGCGACTGGGACAGTGAGTTGCCAATTCGCAAGACATAAGCCGTTTCGGGTCAATTGGTTAATTGGTTTCCGCGTAGACTGTACCCCGCTTTTCAATTGGGGGGTGAGTGAGAGCTCAGTCCCGATCCGGAATACGATGTGCACTTGTCGGCCACGACGATAGGTCACGAGGCTGCCGACATAAGTGGTTCGAATGCGGTCGATTTGCGCGGACCTGAGATACTCCTGGCTATCGATTGCGGGGAATGAGACTCAACTTAGTCGCTGACGTCGACGAGAGCCGGCCGCGGTGCCTTTTGCGGTTCCGCGGTCCGCCAAGAGTTCACGTAAGCCTGGTTCTCGATTGGCGCGAGCTCCGCACCCTGCTCGAGGCTATCTCGTGTGTCGACCATTACTGCGTATTCGTCCAGTTCCTTAACGGACGCGTCGTACATCCGCTGCAGTGATTTCGGATGGGGTCCGTGCGTGAAACCACAGGGATGCCATGTCAGCATTCCCGGGCGAATGTCGTCTCGGCTGAAGAAGCTCCCGTGGTGGTAGAAAACGACCTCATCGAAATCATCATTGTTATGAAAAAAGGGCACCTTGATCGCTCTCGGATCCGTCTCAATCGGCCGCGGGACGAAGGTACACACGATGAAGCGATTGCCGACCCAAGTCGAGTGCGCCGATGGTGGCAAGTGGTACCGGTGTGAGACGAGGGGACGAATGTCCTTTACATTCAGTCGGACGACAGAGAGATCCCCGTGCCAGCCGAGCGCATCGAGAGGACTGAAAGGATACGTTACGGTCGAGACCTCATTTTGTCTCTTGATCAGCACCCGCCACGTGCTCTCTGTCTGCTGAGCTCGGAACGCCTCGTCGAGACGCGGAACGTCGAGCACAGCCTCGTCGTAAAGGGCGTGCCTGCCTACGATGCCTCGTTCCGGCGTCTGAAATTCGGAGTTCGTACACTCGATGAGCAGCAACTCGAGCGCCGTGCGCATCTCGATCCGCCACATGGTAGCGCGCGGCAGCCGCACGTAGTCGCCCTCTGCAATCTCCAGGTGGCCATAGTCGCAGAAAAGCTGTGCCCGCCCTCGGTGCACGAAGATCAGATCGTCACCATCGGCATTCCTCGCCAGGTAGTCCATCGACCTGGTGGGCCGCCACCACCGCAAGCTCACGTGAGGGTTGCGCAGCACCACGGGTGCATCCCAGACCAACTCGCTCTTGGCATTGAGCCGTGTCAGGTCAAATGCCCGCGGTCGCAAAGGACCCTCCCAGGAGACCCAGCCGGTCGGAGCATGGGCGTGGTACATCTGGGTGGCGGCGCCGAAGAATCCCTCGCGCCCGAGTTCTCGCTCAAACGTCCCTTCCGGAAGGTCGACATGCGCCTGCCGTGAGGCAATTCCTTCCACGCGCGGGTAGGAAATCGGGCGGCTCATTTTCACGATGCGAACTCCACGATTGCTCTCCTCGGGTTGCGAGGTCCAGTCCCTACGGGCCTGCCACTACCCCTCGCTCCATCTGGTCGCGCTCCAACGCTTCGAACAAGGCCTGGGCATTGCCTTCGCCGAAGCCCTCGTTGCCGCGGCGTTCAATAAATTCAAAAAATATCGGACCGAACAGGTTCCTCGAAAACACCTGCAGCAACAGTTCCCATGTTCCGGTGCTCGGGTCACGGTTGCCATCCAGTAAGATACCGTTCCTTCGAAGCTCCTCCACGTTCTGTCCGTGGCCCGGCAGGCGTTTGTCGATAGCGGCGTAGTAGGCTTCGGGCACGACATGTGTGGGCAGGGGACGCGGTTTCAGAATCTGCATGCTTCTGTTGAGATCCCCACTCCGGAGAGCGATGTGTTGCACGCCCTCCCCGTGATACTGATCGATGAACTCCTGGATCTGCGATTGCGGCTCGGTCGGCTCATTGACGGGAATGCAGATCTTGTTGCACGGACTCTTCATCGCCCTCGTCCTCATTCCGGTCCTTGATCCCCGCGCATCCATATAGAACACTTCTCGGAAATTAAATACGCGCCGGTAAAAGTCCGCCCACTGTTCCAAGTGTCCCGGGTGCACGTTATGTGTCAAATGATCTATTTCGAGAAATCCCGCATCTCCGGTCTTCTCTGCCCGGACGGCACGGACGGGCTCGAATTGAGCCAAGAGCGCGGCTTCCGCCGAAGGGTCAAGGAGTTCCAGGAGACTTCCACCGATTCCAGCAAGCACGACACCAGCGGTGACGACCGGCAGTCCTTCGGAGTTTTGGTACGCCGCGCCTCCCAACTCAAGGGCGCGCCGGCCGGCTCGCTGCGCATCTGCCACTCGAAACGCGATACGGGAGATGCACGGTCCATGGAGTGCCGAAAAGCGCCCGCCATGGGTGTCTGGTTCGCCGTTCAAGAGGAAGGTGATTCCCGCCTGCTTCCACAGCGACGCATGTTTGGTAGGGTGTCGGGCTTCTTCGTTAAAGCCGAGACGGGAGAACAGGTCGGTGAAGAGCGCGGTGTCTCGCGACGAGAACTCCACGAAGGCGAGTCCGTTGGTTCCGGCAGGATTGTCGAATGCCCGCGCGACATCGTCAGGATGTTCAATTGGAGCACCCATGGACCGGCACCTCCATTACACTTACAATATGCAATTATTGCATTTCGAAATCTATGGCGCAAGGGAGTTCGCAGCGCGCGCAGCCCGCGCCAGATTCTGCTAGGCGCATCCGGGTCACTGTCGACGCCGAGGGCGGGGCACTGACGCAGTTCACCCATCGTGTCTCGTTTGGCAGGGTGGTGTTGTCACTGGATTCGACTTTGTGCTATTAATTGATCGTGAGCACCCGTCCTTACCGGTATGCGTACTTTTACTGCCCGATCGGTAGGCGGTTCGCGCTCGGCTGAATCTCGACACAGGATACATCCCGAAAAACCGCCAGACCTCTGGCGGTTTTTTTTCGCCAGTGGCCTGTTCCACCTGGAGCCACGACCGTGAACATCTGCACCGACGACTTACGCATCCGCGACATCAGGGAGCTCGCCACTCCCACGGAGCTGATGTGCGAGCACACTCGCACGCCGCAAATCTCCGTTACGGTGAGCGCGGCGAGGCATGCCGTACATCGCATCCTCCATGGCCTGGACGATCGGCTGGCCGTGGTGATCGGGCCATGTTCCATCCACGACATCAACTCCGCGCTTGAATACGCGGAGCGCCTCGCGGAGCAACGCGAGCGCCTGAAAGACTCCCTGGAAATTATCATGCGCGTGTACTTTGAAAAGCCGCGCACCACGGTCGGTTGGAAAGGCCTGATTAACGACCCCGAGTTGGACGGCAGCTTCCGGATAAATCAGGGGTTGCGGCTGGCGCGCGGGCTGTTGTTGAGTATCAATCAACTGGGGCTCCCCGCGGGCTGCGAGTTCCTCGACATGATCACGCCACAGTACATCGCCGACCTCGTGGCCTGGGGCGCGATTGGCGCCCGTACCACGGAAAGCCAGGTGCATCGTGAGCTCGCCTCGGGCCTGTCGTGTCCGGTTGGGTTCAAGAATGGCACCGACGGCAACGTGAAGATCGCCGTCGACGCCGTACAAGTTGCGGCACACGCCCACCATTTCCTGGCTGTCACGAAGCAGGGTCGCAGCGCCATTGCTACCACCTCGGGAAACCCCGACTGTCATCTCATCCTGCGCGGCGGCAAGTCGCCCAACTACGATGCCGCGAGCGTAGAAGCGGCCTGGAAGGTAGGCGCGGCAACGGGATTATCCACTTGCATGATGATCGATGCCAGCCACGGTAACAGTAGCAAACGCTGCGAGAACCAGGCGGGTGTCGTCGATGTCATCGCCCGACAGATCGAAGCGGGAGATACTCGCATCGGCGGCACCATGGTCGAGAGCCATCTGATTGCCGGACGTCAGGATCTGGTCGCCGGCAAGCCGCTCGTCTACGGGCAGAGCATCACGGATGCCTGCATCGACTGGGACACCTCTGTGCAATGTCTTGAGAGACTCGCGCTCGCCGTCACCCAGCGGCGTTGCGCACGGAAAAATTTGCACGAAGGCCGAGCGTAATCGGCGGAAACCTTGCTCGGCCAGGCGCCATTGGTGGCAGTCACTGGACTGAGGAAAACGGAGGGAAACACGAGCCTCCCACCCTCACGCGTGGATGCCTGGGCGGAGGAGGCGCGTCGGCTTACAGCCACGGAAGTGCGCGCATACACGGTCCACCCCTTTCTCGCCAGATCACTCCGCCGGCGTCCCGACGTCATGGGCTCGCCGGGTGGATTACGCCGACCGAGTTTTGAATTTCGATTCGCGTTCCGTAAGGCTCGGATATCTTGCGCAGCCGCTCCAGTATGGCCGTGGCCTTGGCAGCGCTCGCCAAGCGCGGCGTGCCGCTTTCGGTGAGCGGCAGGCCGTAGCCAAGGTCAATGGGGTAGAGTCGCAGCTCCCTCACCCGGCCTTGGCGGAATTGAGACTTTGTGAAACTACCTGGGACTGGCCAAAAGCGCCCCGAGCAGGAATCGAACCTGCGACCTAGCGCTTAGGAGGCACTCGCTCTATCCACTGAGCTACCGGGGCAAAACGGGGCCGGTGCCTTGGCGGCATCCGGCCGATGGCTTGGTGGAGGAGAAGGGGATCGAACCCTCGACCTTCGCATTGCGAACGCGACGCTCTCCCAACTGAGCTACTCCCCCGGTAAGAGGGGCCAGAATACTAGCAGCAATGCCGGATTAAGCCAAAGTCTCCACCAAACAGGTGAGAAGTTGGTTACGATACGAAGAAGGGGCAAGATAACAATGCTAAAGACGGGTGAACGCGCGCCGGAATTCACACTTCCGGACCACACCGGAACCGACCGATCGCTGACCGAGCTCCTGAGCTCCGGCGCCATCATCCTGTACTTCTACCCCGCCGATTTCACCCCGGGCTGCACGCGCCAGGCGTGCGCCCTGCGTGACCTGCATTCGGAGATCCAAAAGGCCGGCCTACGCGTCGTCGGCATCAGCCCGCAGAGTCCGGCCACTCACGCGAAATTCAAGGACAAATACCATCTGCCCTTCGACGTGCTGTCCGACGAGAACAAGACAGTGATCAAGATGTACGGGCTCAATGGGCCCCTGGGAGTCGGCGTGCGCCGCGCCACCTATCTGGTCGATGGCGGCCGCCGCGTGCGCGATTCAGTGCTCGCCGATTTTCGGATCAAACGTCATGCCGACTTCGTGCGCAAGGCCATCATGTTGCGCGCGGCGAGCAGCTAGACGATTCACCCAGGACGCGATCGCGGCGCCGCTATGCGCCGGAGCGCGAGTCGCGATGGCCAATCATAGGAGCCTGTCTGAGTAATCCACGTGGCCGCGACCGTGACGGATTTCGCTTCAGCCGAGGCGGAGCCGACGAAGTTGGGTTGGCACCCAATGAGGAGGCGACAACGACGGATGAAGCGAAATCCGTCCGTCCCGCAGGGTTGGCCGGGGGAGGCGCGTCTGCGGCGTTGCGCGTCTTGGCCGTGATGCCCGCCACGGCCCGCGCCGCGCGCCTTGCATCCGCATCCTCGCCCGGCCAACGCGGCTCACGCGGATTACTCAGACAGGCTCCTAGTCCTTAGTCTAATAACTCATGCTGAGAATGCTGGCGCGCCCGATTCGGGGCACCGTCACGATGTACATCGTGCCGTACTCGGAGGCGCCGATCGAGGGTAGGTCGCGCACACCGCTCAATGCAGCGACGATCGCCGGCACGGTATCGACATGTCCGACCACGAGAATTCTGGCGCCGGGATGCTCGTGCAGCATGCGCCGTGCCAGCCGAGAGGGATCGGCCTGGGATGCAACGGTGGGGGTCACTCCGAGCCGGGCGGCCAGAGGCTCGGCCGTCTGCCGGTTGCGCAATGCCGGCGAAACATAGATCGCGTCGACGTGATCCTTGAGGCGCTTATCGCCGAACATCCGCGCGAGCATCTCCGCTCGAGCCTCCCCCTCCGCGGTGAGCGGAGGATCGGTCCCTTCGGTGGCCTTCTCGGCGTGGCGCACGACGATGACCGTCGTGGAGTTGTCGGTGACGAGCACCCACGAGGCGACGATCAGGATCAGCACACCGCTCATCACTGTCAGTGCCAACAAGGCGAGGGGCGCCAGGAACGGCCGGTGCTGCAATTTCGCGGGAGCGTTCATGGAGGAATCCTGACCCGCGATCATACCAATGAATTCCCGCGCGCGATCCATGCATCCGCTGCAGCGCGGCGGCTGCGCTGAAGGCGACACCCGCGCATTCAACCGGCTATTGCCGGGCGGTCTGTACCAAGCGATAGCCCACGGCCGTCTCGGTCAGGATATGTTTAGGGT
>Ga0187784_10005284_pt1 | contig 10454 bp, 8 predicted proteins | sample 1015_SJ02_MP15_2_FD_132964 | JGI IMG/M metagenome (GOLD analysis project Ga0187784, IMG submission 132964) | Tropical peat soil microbial communities from peatlands in Department of Meta, Colombia - 1015_SJ02_MP15_20_MG | ecosystem: Environmental > Terrestrial > Soil > Wetlands > Peat | place... | reverse complement strand
GCGCCCGGCGGTGATCAAGGCCTATGAGTGGACGCCGAAGATCAATCCCGGCCAGGGCGGCATTCGCACGCCCGAGGAGCGTGCGATCCTGTTCGGCCAGACCGCGCAGTCCGTCGCGGCCGCCGCCTCGCGCGCGTAATAATATCTTTTCCTCCCCCGCGAAAAGCGGGGGAGGGGGACCATGCGAAGCATGGTGGAGGGGGCGCCTGAGTCGTCGCCCCACTGCCGTGGCGGTAAGTTTGCGAACCGAATCGAGCTTTGTTTGAATCGTCAACGGCGCGGCTAGGCCTGCGCCCCTTCCACCATGCTTCGCATGGTCCCCCTTCCCCGCTTTCGCGGGGAAGGAAATTTTTGTTTTAGTTCTGCCGCACGATCACTTTGGTGCCGACCGGCACGCGGTCGTAGAGATCCATCACGTCGTCGTTGACGAGGCGGAAGCAGCCCGACGACACGGCCTGGCCGATGGTCTCGGGCGCGTTGGTGCCGTGGATGCGGTAGACGGTGTTGCCGAGATACATGGCGCGGGCGCCGAGCGGATTGCCCGGGCCGCCGGCCATGAAGCGCGGCAGATAGGGCTGGCGCTCGATCATCTCGGGCGGCGGCCGCCAGTCCGGCCATTCCGACTTGCGGGTGATCTGCAGGAGGCCCGCCCAGGTGAAGCCGTCGCGGCCGACGCCGATGCCGTAGCGCAGCGCGCGGGTCTCGCTTTCGATCAGATAAAGATGCCGCTCGGCGGTATCGATGATGATGGTGCCGGGCGGCTGTTGCGAGCGGTAGAACACTGCCTGCCGCTGATAGTCCTCGGGCAGCGCGTCGCTCGAGTTGCCGTGATCGACGCCGGGATTGACGTCCTCCATGGTGGGCACGAACGGGCGCGCGCCGACCTGGGCCGGCACCTGCGCCGAGACGACGCACAGCATGGCGGCGCCAAGCCACGGCACCAACGGCCGCCCCAAGCGGCGCATGATGTTTTGTCTGACAGTCATCATCACACCCCCATAACGCTCTGTCCAAAACGCCGCCGCCTCGGCCTTGCGACCGCAGCAGATGGCACCGAACCTACTGCGATACCCCGCCGAAATAGCCGGAAATCTTCCAGCCGCCAGCGTCCTTCGAGTAGCACATCTGATCGCCGCCGAGCGAGCCGACCCCGTCCGCGGCCACGTAGCCCGATTTGCCGTCGGGCGCCGCGACATGCAGGAACTGCGGCGGTCCGCCGCCCGCCCCGGCGCTGTCGGGCAGCACGCGGATCAGCGTCATGGCGAGCTTTTCGGTCACCGGCGAGGTCGCCTGCGCGGCAGCGTGCAGCTCCAGGCCGTCATGCAGCGGATAGCCCCATTCGGCCGGATCGGTTCCGGTCGACTTGGCGAGCGCCTCGAACTCCTGTGGGTTGATCTCGGGATCGGCCGGCGCGCAGAACACACCCTTCTGGTCGGGCAGTTCGGCGGCGGTCGTCTCGCCGGCGAATCCGGCGAGCACGTCCCAGCCCGATCCGTCCTTGGCGTTAAGGTCGATCGCCTTGGCGAGGTTCTCGATGCCGGGCTTGCGCTTGTCGGCCAGATCCTTGTCCTGCATCCAGAAGAAGTTTTGCGTCACCAGCTTGCCGAGCGCGGCGCGGTCCTTGTGGGCGGCGATGTCGGCGATCTGCTTGCGGAAGGCCTGGAAGCTCGGATCGGTGAACGGCGTCGGCGGGGTGATGGCGATCGGCTTGTAGGGCTTCACCGGGGCCGGCGGCGGCGGATGGAACCCGCCGGGCGGGAGCATCTGTCCGCCCGGGGCCTGAGCCAGAGCGAGATCGGGGGTAAGGGCTGCGGCCAATACGGTCATCGCCGTGGTCATGGCCGAAACCGTCAGCGAAAGGCGCATCGCGGAAGCTCCGGGTTTCGTTGCGGCGCAATAGAGCCGCCCTTGGCCTGCCGAATAACGGCCAAATGCGACCACGGTGCGGCGGTCCGCCGCATTTGTCCGGAATTATGAAGGTCCCGCAGGGGTCTATTCGGCCGCCTGCATGTCGGCCGCGTCCAGGAAGCCGCCGGCCTGGCGCCGCCACAGCGCCGCATAATGGCCGTCGTGGGCGAGAAGTTCGCGATGCGAGCCCTGCTCGACGATGCGGCCGTGTTCCAGCACCACCAGGCGGTCCATCTGCGCGATGGTGGACAGCCGGTGCGCGATGGCGATCACGGTCTTGCCCTGCATCAGGGTGCCGAGCGAGGACTGGATGGCGGCCTCGACCTCGCTGTCGAGCGCCGAGGTCGCCTCGTCAAACACGAGGATTGGGGCGTCCTTCAGGATCACCCGCGCAATGGCGACGCGCTGGCGCTGGCCGCCCGAGAGTTTCACGCCGCGCTCGCCCACATGGGCGTCGTAGCCGCGCCGGCCGTGCCAGTCCTCCAGCTCAAGGATGAAGTCGTGGGCGTGCGCGAGCTTTGCGGCGCGCAGCACATCCTCCTCGCCGGCGTCGGGGCAGCCGTAGCGGATATTGGCGCGGATCGAGCGGTGCAGCAGTGAGGTGTCCTGGGTCACCACCGAGATCTGCGCGCGCAGGGATTCCTGGGTGAGGCCCGAAATGTCGGTGCCGTCGATCAGGATCGAGCCGCTCTCGAGCTGGAAGAAGCGCAAGAGCAGGTTGACCACGGTCGACTTGCCGGCGCCGGAGCGGCCGACCAGCCCGATCTTTTCGCCGGGCGCGATGGTGAGGTTGAAGTTTTTCAGCACGCCGGTCTCGCGGCCGTAGCCGAAGCTGACGTTCTTGAATTCGATGCGACCCTCGCGCACGGTGAGCGGCCGGGCGCCGGCGGGATCCGGCAGCTGCAGCGGCCGCGCGATGGTCAGCATGCCCTCCTGCACCACGCCGATATCCTCGAAGATTTCGGTGATGCGCATGGCGATCTGGCGCGACATGTTGGTGAGCTGCAAGGTCAGCGGCAGCACCATGGCGATGGCGCCGACCTCGACCGCGCCGTAGCGCCACAACAGCAGCGCCAGCGCCCCCGATCCGGCGATCAGAAACGCGTTCAGGAGATCGAGCCCGACCGCGAAGCCGGTGAGCAGCCGCTGCGAGGCGAGGAACAGGTCGACGTGGCGGTCGACCGCGCTGCGCACGTATTGATCCTCCTCGCGGGCGCGGGCGAACAGTTTCACGGTGAGGATGTTGGTGTAGCTGTCGACGATGCGCCCCATCAGCGTCGAGCGCGCCTCCGACGACACTTTCGAGCGCTCGCGCATGCGCGGCACGAAATAGACCAAGAGCGCCGTGTAGCCGCAGAACCACAGCAGGATCGGCACCGCGAGCCAGCGGTCGGCCGACGCCGTCAGCACCGCCGCCGAAATGCCGTAGACCAGAATGTACCAGACCGTGGTGATGGTGGCGGTGAGCGTCGAGCGCACCGACGGCCCGGTCTGCATCACCCGGTTGGAAATGCGGCCGGCAAAATCGTTCTGAAAGAACGCCCAGCTCTGGCGCACCACGTGCCAGTGCGACTGCCAGCGAATGAGCCCGGTGAACGGCGCCGCGATCGCCTGGTTGGTGATGAGATAGCGCACCAGCGTCACCGCCGGGCGCACGATCAGCAGCACCACCGCCATGCCGACAAGCCAGGGCCAGCCGTCGGCGAGGAATCGCTCGGGCGGCACTTTCGTCACCATGGTGACGATGCGGCCCATGAAATACGGCACCGAGCTGTCGCCCAGCGCCACCAGGAGCTCGACCACGAACAGCGCCGCGAACAGCCACTTGGCCTGCCGGGCAAAGTGCCACAGGAAGGCGATCAGGCGGTCGGGCGGCTCCGGATGCTCGGGCGGCGCGGTCGGCGTCAGCAGGCGTTCGAACAGCGCAAACATGGCGGTTGGTTAGGGCCGCGACGGGCTTGCGTCAATCGCGGCAGCGAAAGTTCAATGAATTGTAATGAAGCGCGGCGTTGCGACGCCGTCTCCGACCCGTTCGGACCCTTTCGGCAGCCGCGCGCCCGTGTCATCGTGCGGTCCCGTCCTGCGGCCGCAGAAGCCGCACCGGCAACGAGGGAAGCGCCATGCGAGAGGCCGTGTGGGTGCTGCTGGCCCTGCTGTGCGGCGTCGCGGTCGCGAGGCCTGAGGATTATCCGTCGCGTCCGATCACTCTGGTGGTGCCGAATCCGCCCGGCGGTCCGACCGACACGCTGGCGCGCATCGTCGCCGACGGCATGCGCGGACCGCTCGGCCAGCCGCTGGTGATCGAGAACATCACCGGCGCCGGCGGCACCATCGCGGGCGCCCATGTGGCGCGGGCGACACCTGATGGCTACACCGTCGAGATCGGCAACTGGTCGAGCCACGTCGGCTCGGCGGCGATCTACGCGGTCGACTACGACGTGCAGAAAGACTTGCAGCCGGTGGCGCTGCTCGCCTATGCGCCGCTGTGGATCGTCGGCCGCAACGGCCTGCCGCCCGGGAACGCGTCCGAGCTGATGGCTTGGCTGAAGTCCAGTCTCACGCCCGCGACTTTCGCGACCGTCGGGGCTGGCAGCGGCGCTCACGTCTGTGGCATCTTCTTTGCGCAGAAGACCGGCGCGCAGTTCCAATACGTGCCGTATCGCGGCGCCGGGCCGATCATCCAGGATCTTCTGGCCGGCCACATCGACCTGTCGTGCCTCGACGCGTCGGCGACGCTTGCGAGCGTGAGGGCGGGCGGCTTCCGCGCCTATGCGGTGATGAGCGAAGCGCGCTGGGACAAGGCGCCCGACACGCCGACGCTGAGCGAGGCCGGCGTGCCGGAAGCGACCATTTCGTTCTGGGAAGGCCTGTGGGCGCCGCGCGGACTGCCGCAGCCGGTATTGCAACGGCTCGACGCGGCGGTCGAAGCCTCGCTCGCCGATCCGAAGACCAGAGCGCGGCTCGATGCCATCGGGCAGGTACCGTTTGCTCGCGCGCAGCAGAACCCGGCGGCGCTCGCTGCCTACCACAAGGCCGAGATCGACAAGTGGTGGCCGATCATCAAGGCCGCCGGCATCAAGGGCGAATAGCAAACAACAAAAAGAAAGACGGCGCGCCGCGCTGAACTCATGTGCCGCGCGCCGTCCTGGCTTCGCCTGACGCCAGCTAGAGCGCATCCCGTTTCTATCGAACCGGGATTCGCTCTAGCTGATTGGCTTTGGCATGTCCTTTTCGCAAAACCGGTTTCCACTTTTGCGGGACATGCTCTAGTCCTGATCGATCCGGTCGGCGGTGGAGGACTGCACGTTGGCCACCACCGCGGTCACTCCGCCCACGCCGGCCGCCATGACGCCGAAGAACACGGCGGCCGCGACCTTGCGGTCGCTGCTGGAGTGGCCGACCGCGGCAAGCGTTTTTGCCCGCGCCATGCCGATCGACACCGCGGTCGCGGCGATCACGAGGGAGACCGCGAGCGCCACGGTGGCGAACAATTCGACGCCGAGCACCTGGCGGCGGATCTGGCGGCGCCGCGTGCATGAAAAAGAAGGATCGGCGGTTCGCGCCGCCGCGGTCTGAAAGTCGGAGACTTGTTGGTCCGAGGTGTTTGGATCGGTAGACGTCGTATCAAGAGTCTTGTTGTCGAGCGTCTTGATGTCCTTGGTCTTGCCGTCGAAACCGACCATCCCGGTCAGCTCAATCATGGTCGTCGTCCTTCGCGAATCAGTCCGTTGCGTTGCCCGGGAACATCGCGTCGGATGCCGGCACCGGTTCGACCGGACTTGGGCGAAGCTATTGAATAATAAAGGCAAATTCGTGGTTTTGGTTAACGGATGGTTAACGCCCGGCGGCCGCGAGGTAATTATCAGAGACTGTGCCTCGCCAGCCACGGTTTTGCGCTCCGAGCGACATGCTAAGCTGCAAACAAATTAACCTGTTATTAACGATTGGCTTCGCGGAGGAAGCACGATGAGAGCGAAGCTTGGCCTCGCGACGGCGCTTGCTGCTTTGCTCTTCGCCACGCTCGCTGGCGCGCAGACCGATTATCCGCAACAGGCGATTCACGTTCTGGTCGGCTTCACGCCGGGCACCGGTCCCGACATCGTGTCGCGGCTGATCGGCGAAAAGCTCAACGCGCTGTGGGGCAAGCCGATCGTGGTCGAGAGCGTCACCGGCGCCGGTGGCAACATCGCCTGCGAGCGCACCGCGCGCGCCGCGCCCGACGGCTACACGCTGGTGATGTGCGGCAACGGCACGCTGGTGTTCAGCCCGAGCCTTTACGACAAGATGAGCTTCGATCCGGCCAAGGATCTCGCGCCGATCACGCAGGTGTTCGTGTCCGCCAACGTGCTGGTGGTGCCGCCGCAGCTGCCCGCGAAGTCGGTTACGGAACTCGTCGCCCTCGCTGGCGCCGAACCCGGCCGGCTCACTTATGCGCATGCCGGGATCGGCACCTCGCAGCATCTCGGCGCCGAGCTGTTCAAGGCAATCGCCCACATCGACATCCAGCCGGTGGCCTATCGGGGCACCACCGCGCTGATGCCGGACCTGCTGGCTGGCCGCGTCAGCATGGCGTTCGCCAACATCGTCAATGCGCTGCCGCCGGCGCGCGAAGGCACGCTGCGCGCCTTTGCGGTGTCGTCGCGTAAGCGCTCGGCGGTGGCGCCCGATCTGCCCACCATGGCGGAGCTGGGTTTTCCGGGTTTTGAGGCGGTGCCGTGGTTCGGCCTGATGGCGCCGGCCGGCACGCCGCCCTTAATCGTCGCCAAGCTGCACGACGCCACGGTGAAAATTCTCGGCGAGCCGGACGTGCGGCAAAAACTCAGCGATCTCGGCCTCGACATCATCGCCAACACGCCCGCCGAATTTTCCGCCGCCATCGCCGACGAGACGCCACGCTGGGCAAAGGTCATCAAGGCCGCCGGGATCAGGATCAGCGAGTAATGCAAAAATGTAGATCGGTGTACGCTGTCGATCGCTACGGCTGAAACAAGTTCCGAGCAAATCAGGATGTCAAGGGTGAAACCGCTTCGCGGCGCCGAATGGCGCTCTTGACATCCTGATTTGCTCGGAAGAAGCGCTGGCCGTTGCGATCGACGGCTTTCTCCGCGCACTTGTTGCCTTGACCGTGACTTAGGACGTCGAGATTCTGCCGCGAGTCTTTATGCCGACAGCGCCACCGGCGCCGGCTCCATGGGCACGTGGCCGGGCTCCGCGGCGACGCGTTCGAGCCAGGCGCAGACCGCTGGAAACGCCGAGAGATTGAAATCGCACAGATGCGCCACGTGGGTGTAGGCGTAGAGCGCGATGTCGGCGATGGTGTAGCGGTCGGCTGCAAAGTAGTCGTGCAACGCAAGATGCTTCTCCATCACGCCGAACGCGCGATGGCCTTGTTCCATCCAGTCCTCGATGGCGTGCCGCTGCAGTTCGCGTCCGCCCTTGACGAGGGTGAGCCAGAAGTAGGCCGCGCCCAGATTGGGCTCGAGGCTGTGCTGCTCGAAGAACATCCATTGCAGCGCTTCGGCACGCTCGATGCGGTTTTCGGCCGCCAGCCGTGTGCCACCGGCGATGTACCAAAGGATGGCGTTCGACTCGGCGAGAAAGCGGCCGGGTGCGACTTCGAGCAGCGGCACCTGGCCGTTGGGATTCTTGGCCAGAAACTCGGGCGTGTGGCTCTCGCCCTTGAGAATGTCGATCTCGATCAGCCGATAGGGAATATTCAACTGCGCAAGCGCCAGCCGCGCCTTGTAGCTATTCCCCGATCGCTGCATCGAGTAGAGCGTAAACATCGCCGCTCCCCATCCTATCCACGGCCGATCCAGCGTTCGGCCACGGCGGCAATTTTGACCGCCTCAATACTTAGGACTTGAACGCGGCGATGTCGTGACCGCCGCGCAATCTTTACCGTGATTCTTTGATGATGCGGTGCGGAACGAGACGAGCGAAATCGGCGCCGATTTCGCTGCGGCGCAGCACCACCGCGAACATCGTCAGCATCACGATGACGCCGAGCGGGAGAAATGTCGCCTGGCCGACGCTGCGAGCGACAAGCGGCACCAGCCACAGCGCCGCCACCGCCGATTTTTCGTAAGGGCCGAAGCCGCGGGCGAGGCCGTCGGCGACAAAAAACGCGATCGCGGGTGCCAGCACCATCATGTCGTAGTCGAGGCTGTAGGGCGTGGCGAGGATGGCGCCGAGGCAAAGCGCCGCAGCCTTGAGCCGTTCCGGCGCCGCGCTGCGCCACAGCATGGCGAGCGCCGCGCCGATCACGATCGCGACGGCGCCCTGGATCGCGTAGGCGAGCGGAACCGGCGCGCTCCACATGCGCGCCCAGGAGAACACGCTCTGGATCTTGTACCAGCCGGTATTGCCCTCTTCGAGCACGACGGTGCGGGTGAACTCGCTGCCCGCAAGGAACGCGCGCCACACCGCGGGGCCGAAGGCGAGCGTGGTGGCGAGCGTGAGCGCCGCGACGGTTCCGGCAGCCGCCGCAAGCGAGCGCCAGCGCGCGCCGGCGAAGAGCGCGATGGGAATCATGAGCCCGAATTGCGGCTTGTAGGCGAGCAGCCCGAGCAGGATGCCGGCGACCCACGGCCGGCGTTCGATGATGGCGAGCGCGCCACCGAGCAACGCCGCGGTGAGAAAGCCGTTCTGGCCGTGCCCGACATTGATCAGCACCGCCGGGAAGGCGAGCGCAAGCAGAAGCCAGTCATGTGTCCGCAGCCGGTACGGAGCGTCCGCGTGCGGTTCGCCGGCGCCGGAGTTCCGACTACCTGGACCCGCGCCTCCCTGAGGCGAGGCGCAGACGATGGCCCGGATCGCCAACAGATAAAGTGCGAGCGTCACCGCCTGCCAGACCGCAAGCGCGAGGCCGTAGGGCATCTGCGCCAGCGCCGCAGCGATAAAAAGAAAATACGGCGGATAGTGCCAGCCGTAGAATTGCGTCGCCTCGCCGAACAGCGCGCGTTCGCGGGCGAACTGCCGCTGCGGATCGAACGGTGCCGCAGGCTCCCCGTCGCGCACATAGGTGCCGGCCGCATAGACGTCGGAAAAATCGGTGCCGAGCGGCCGCCCCTGGCGGTCGATGACGCCGTCCGCGGTCGCGAGGAGAAACGCAAAGCCCGCCCACGACGCGATCAGGAGCACCACCGCGACAAGCCGCACGCGCTCGCCCGTGAGCCAGTCGCCGCTTCGCAAGGCTTCGCGCAGACGCTGCATTTCGGCCCTCATGGTGGCCCTGATGCGGGGGCTACGGCCCCTCGCGCGGCCGCCGTGGCAGCACGATTGGACCGCAAATTGTGGGCATTAGGCCTGCGGAGCCTTAACGGAGCGTTGCGCCCGCGCGGCGGCCGGAACAATGCCAAAGATGTGAGTTAACGGCGGAATTTGGCGCTTGCCTGTGTGGCGGGGCCGCTTTACCAAGCCAGCGCTTTACCAAGCACCCGCCTTCACGCTGGCAACTGGAGATCCCGGAGACTAGTCATGGCCTTCCTCGCCGAGCACCTCAAGCGCATCAAGCCGTCGGCCACCATCGCGGTGACCGATAAGGCGCGCGCGCTCAAAGCGGCCGGCCGGGACGTCATCGGGCTCGGCGCCGGCGAACCCGATTTCGACACGCCCGACAACATCAAGCTCGCGGCGATCCGGGCGATAAGCGAGGGCAAGACCTCGAAGTACACCGCCGTCGACGGCATGGCGGAGCTGAAGGCCGCGGTGGCGCGCAAGTTCAAGCGCGAGAACAGCCTCGACTACAAGCCGTCGCAGATCATCATCGGCACCGGCGGCAAGCAGGTGCTCTACAACGCGCTGATCGCCACCATCAATCCGGGCGACGAGGTGATCATTCCGGCGCCCTACTGGGTGAGCTATCCCGACATGGTGCTGCTCGCCGGCGGCACCCCGGTCGAGGTCATCACCGGCATGGACACCGGCTACAAGATGAGGCCGGAGCAGCTGGAAAAGGCCATCACGCCGAAGACCAAGTGGATCATCTTCAACTCGCCGTCGAACCCGACCGGCGCCGCTTATACGCGCGACGAGCTGAAAGCGGTGACCGACGTGCTGGTGCGGCATCCGCACGTCCACGTCATGTCCGACGACATGTACGAGCACCTGGTCTACGACGACTTCAAGTTCTATTCGCCGGCGCAGCTCGAGCCGCGGCTCTACGAGCGCACGCTGACGGTGAACGGCGTGTCGAAGGCCTACTGCATGACCGGCTGGCGCATCGGCTATGCGGGCGGCCCCGAGGCGCTGATCAAGACCATGGCGATGATCCAGTCGCAGTCGACCTCGAACCCGACCGCGGTGGCGCAATACGCCGCCATCGAGGCGCTCGACGGGCCGCAGGACTTCATTGCCAAGCACAACAAGGTGTTCAAGGAGCGCCGCGACCTTTGCGTCTCTATGTTGAACCAGGCCAACGGCATCCAGTGCCCGAAGCCGGAAGGCGCGTTCTACGTCTATCCGTCCTGCGCCGGCACCATCGGCAAGGTGGCGCCGACCGGCAAGAAGCTCGGGAACGACGAGGATTTCGTCACCGAGCTTCT
>Ga0187784_10005283_pt1 | contig 10455 bp, 7 predicted proteins | sample 1015_SJ02_MP15_2_FD_132964 | JGI IMG/M metagenome (GOLD analysis project Ga0187784, IMG submission 132964) | Tropical peat soil microbial communities from peatlands in Department of Meta, Colombia - 1015_SJ02_MP15_20_MG | ecosystem: Environmental > Terrestrial > Soil > Wetlands > Peat | place... | reverse complement strand
GAAGTCGCACGGCAGGAGCTTAGTCCGCGGATAGCGCGAGATCTCATTCTCTTTGGTGAAAACATCAAGTCCAACGTGGCCCTCGAGTTTGGCGTTCTCGACGAACTCGTCCCGGCGGATCAGTTGATGGATCGCGCAATGGCGAAGGCGCAGCACGCCGCGAGGCTTCCTCAGGTCGGGTTCGCCAAAATAAAGCGGGAATTGCGAACCAGAAATTTCGAGACGATCGAAACCGCAATTGCCGGAAAGGAGCCCCTGTTTGAAGGGTGGCTTACGAAAGAAACCATCGCCGCGGCCGCAGCCGTGTTGAAGGCAGGAAGGTGATGCTGCTCCAGTCGCTTGTGAGATGTCTCGTCCCCAGCAGGCGCTCCGGCAAGCGACCCCCGGCCCCGCCAGTTTCCCTTTCTGACGGTCACGGAATTTCCGCGCTCGACGAGCTGCAAGCCCACTATGATAGGTTGGAAGCTCGTCTTGCCGGAGAGTGCGAATGAGCGAGGCATCGCTGCGCGGTAAAGCTGCGATCATCGGCATCGGACAATCGCCGGTTGGCAAGGTGCCCGGGCGCAGCCCCTTATGGCTTGCGGCCGACGCCGCGCAGAAGGCGATTGCCGATGCCGGACTGAAGAAAACCGCCATTGACGGCGTTCTCTCGGGTCATGCCTTCGCATCGCCCTTTCACCGCTTCAGCATCGCATTCAGCGAGTATTTCGGCCTTCAGCCGACGTTCTCCAACACGCTGCAGGTTTCCGGCGCGACCGCCGCGACCATGTTCAGCATCGGCGCCGCCGCAATTCAGGCCGGTCTCGCCGAGAATGTGCTGATCGTCGCCGCCGACAGCCTGATGACCGGGCTCTCGCCCGACCTCGCATTGCGTTCGCTGACGGAGAGTCGCGACCAGCAATACGAGATGCCGTTCGGCATTCCGGTGGCCAACACATTCGCGATGACGGCGCACCGTCACATGAAGGAATTCGGCACCACGGCCGAACAACTCGCCGAAGTCGCGGTGATCCATAGGCGGCATGCGTCGCGCACTCCGGGTGCTCAGCAGACGAAGCCGATCACGATCGAGGATGTGCTCACCTCGGGCATGGTTACGACGCCCTATCACAAGCTCGACTGTTCGCTGATCTCAGACGGCGGTGCGGCTTTCGTTTTGACCTCGGCGGCGCGAGCGAAGGGACTAGGGATCGCGAAGCCGATATACATTCTCGGTGCAGGCGAGTGCTACACGCATGAACACATCTTCCTTATGCCGTCGCTGACGACGACCGGCGCGGTCGAGTCGAGCCGCAAGGCTTATACGATGGCGGGCTACGGCCCGCACGATTTGCATACCGCGGGTGTCTACGACTGTTTCACCGGCACAGTGATCATGATGCTCGAGGACTTGGGCTTCTGTCCGAAAGGGGAAGGCGGTCCCTACGCGGTGAGCGGCGAGATTACTTACAGCGGCCGCATTCCGATCAATACCCACGGCGGGCTGCTCTCGTTCGCGCATCCCGGAATCCCGGGTTCGCTGTTCCACTTCCATGAAGTCATTGCGCAACTGCGAGGCCACTGCGGCGAGCGGCAGGTGCCGGGCGCTGAGCTCGGCCTCGTCCACAGCCTGGGCGCGGGCTTTGCGACCAACGCCACAACGATCCTCGGCACGGAGAACACACTGTGAGCGTCGACGCTGCACGCAAACCTCTTCCGGCGCCCGACCCCGATACGGCACGGCTGTGGGAGGGGCTTCGTCAGGGAAAGCTGTTGTTGCAGCATTGTGATGACTGCAAGCACGTCCAGTATTACCAACAGGCGCTGTGCCGCGCGTGCGGCAGCGAGAATCTCACCCATCGCCCGGCAAGCGGGCACGGAAAAGTGCACTCGTTCAGCGTTGTGCATCGCGCGCCCGGCCCGGCGTTCAAGGCCGATGTCCCCTATGCGGTGCTGCTCGTCGAGCTGCAGGAAGGCCCGCGCATGATCTCAACATATGTAGGCGGCAATCCCGCCGAGGTGACTTTTGACATGGATGTCACGCTCGTTTGCGAGCAGGTCAGCGACGAGATAACGCTGCCGCGCTTCAGGCGTGCCGGCTGAAGGGTCGCCCGTATCATCCTTCAGGCCGGAAGCTTGTTGAAATTCTCACAAGAGTTAGAATTGCGCCTCTTGGGTTCAGGGCGGTCGGTCGTCCCGTCACAGCGACGAGCCCGCATTCAGTGGAGTGCCCGCAGGGCTTGCGGGAGATCAATGATGGATTTTGACCTCACGTACGAGCAGCGGCAAATTCTCGATTATGGCGACTCCATAGCGCAAAAATTCGATCGCAAGTACTGGATGGAGTGTGCCGAAAAGCATGTCTTCCCCGAGGCTCTCTATCAGCAGGTGGCGCGCGACGGCTTTGTCGGCACCATGGTACCCGAACAATATGGAGGCGCCGGCCAGGGTATGGTCGAGATGCACCTCTTTCTCGAAGGACTCTCGAACAACGGCATCCCGCTCCTGAACCTCGTTGTCGGTGCTACGATGAGTCTAGGTTTCATTGCCACGCATGGCAGCGAAGAGCAGAAGAAGCGCTATCTGCCGGACGCCTGCATGGGAAAGACCCGGTTCTGCTTCGCGATCACCGAATCGGATGCTGGAAGCAACACGATCCGCACCGCAACGATCGCGCGCAAGCGCGGCAACAGGTTCGCACTTAGCGGATCGAAAACGTTCATCACGGACGCGGACGGTTCCGACTACGCGCTGGTCGTGGCGCGCACGATTCCGCACACCGAGGTGGAGCGCAAGACGGATGGCTTCACGCTGTTCGTCGTCGACCTCAAGGCCAAAGGCATCGAGAAACAGTACATCCCGGTCAGCATCCCGGCACCAGAGACGCAGTGGCAGCTCTTCTTCGACGAGGTCGACCTCGGCCCCGAGGACGTAGTTGGAGAGGTCGACAAGGGTTTCGGCGTCCTGTTCAAGAGCCTCAATCCAGAGCGCATCCTAGTAGCCTCGATATGCTGCGGCCTCGGCCGCTATGCGCTGGGTCGCGCAGTCGCCTACGCGAACGAGCGCAAGGTCTTCAAGGATGTGCCGATCGGAGCCTATCAGGGCGTCCAGCACCCGCTCGCGAATGCGCGCGCCGCGATCGAGGTGGCATCGCTGATGGCGCTCAAGGCTGCCTGGGTGTTCGATCAGCACCGGGAAGCCGGCGAGTTCGCCAACATGGCGAAGCTCGTCGCGGCGGACGCCGGCATCGCGGCGGTCGACGCGGCGCTGCAGGCTCACGGCGGCAACGGCTTCACGAAGGAATATGGCATCTTCGACCTCTACCCACTGGTGCGTCTCCTCAAGACGGCGCCGCTCAATCGCGAAATGATCCTCAATTATATCGGCGAGCACGTCATGGGCTTGCCGCGCAGCTATTAGGGCTTGCGATGGCAACGCTGAAATCGGACGTCGTCACGTCAAGCGACGAATACCGAAACAATTACGCCGCCTACGCCAAGCGTATCGCCGAACTTCATCGGCGCCGCACCGCCGCGATGTTGGGCGGCTCGGAACGCGCTCGTAAGCTGCATAGGGAACGCGAGCAGTTGCTGCCGCGCGAGCGTATTGCCGCGCTGCTCGATCCCGGCTCGCCGTTCCTCGAATTCTGCCAGCTCGCCGGCGATGGCATGTATGAAGGCGTGCCGCCCGGAGGCGGGATTATCACCGGGGTCGGCACGATCTCGGGACGGCCGTGCATGGTTATCGCCAATGATGCGACCGTGAAGGGCGGAACCTATTACGGCATCACCTGCAAAAAGCACGTGCGCGCTCAGCGCTTCGCCTGGCAGCATCGCCTGCCGTGCATCACTTTGGTGCAGTCGGGTGGCGCCAACCTGCCGGAACAGCCGGATATCTTCCCTGACGAGGGACAGTTCGGCTCGATTTTTTACCAGCAGGTGCGGATGTCGGCCGAAGGCATCCCGCAGATCGCGGTCGTGCACGGGCCTTCGACGGCCGGCGGCGCTTATATGCCGGCGCTGTGCGACGAGACCGTGATTGTCCGAAATCAAGGCGCAATGTTCCTCGGCGGCCCGCAGCTCGTCTACGCCGCGACGCGCGAAGAGGTTGGCATCGAGGCGCTTGGCGGCGGCGACATGCACAGCCGCATCAGTGGCGTCACCGATCACCTTGCCGAGAACGATAGCCACGCGATTGCGATCACGCGCGATATCGTCGCCAATCTGGGCAAGATCCCCCGGCAGCGATGGACTGTCGCGCCCGTGCGTGTGCCTCGCTTCGATCCGGCCGAGATCTACGGCATCGTCAGTGCGAACCCGCGCATTCCGACCAATAATAGCGACATTCTTGCGCGCCTGGTGGACGATAGCGAGTTTCACGAATTCAAGCCGCTCTACGGCGATACGCTCATCACCGGCTTCGCGCGCATCATGGGTTTCGAGGTCGGCATTCTCTGCAACAACGGCGTCCTTTTCTCCGAGAGCGCGCTTAAGGCGACCCACTTCATCGATCTGTGCTGCAAACGGGGCATCCCGCTCCTGTTCATGGCCGACGTCACCGGCTTCATGGTCGGCCGCAGCGCGGAGGAAGGCGGCATCACCAAGCACGGCGCTAAGATGATCGCCGCAGTCGCGAGCGCGAACGTAGCCAAGTTTACGCTCATCATCGGCAACGCTTATGGCGCGGGCTACATGGCAATGTGCGGACGCGCTTTCAAGCCGAACGCGATGATGATGTGGCCGAGCGGGCGCTCCGCCATCATGGGTCCGGATCAGGCCGCGAACACACTTGCGATGGTGCGCGACGAAGCCAACAAGCGCGAGGGCAAAACCTGGACCGACGATGAGCGAGAAGCCTATGTGGCGCCGACCCGCCAGAGCTTCGAGGCGTTCGCCCACGCCTACAACTTTGCAAGCCACGCCTGGTGCGACATGGTGATCGATCCCCTGGAGACGCGCCAAGTGATGGGCCTGCTGCTCGACCTTGCCGGGCGCGTGCCGCAGCAAAGCACGACATTCGGCGTGCTGAGGATGTGACAGGCCGAGCGTGTTTAAGAAGATCCTCATCGCCAACCGCGGCGAAATTGCCTGCCGCATCGCGCGCACTTGCCGCCGCCTGGGCGTTACGGTTGCAGGCGTCCATTCGCGCGCTGACGCCGGCGCGCTGCACGTGAAAACGATCGGAGAATCGATCGAGATTGGCGGCGTCTCGGCGACGGAGAGCTACCTACGTATCGATGCCGTCATCGCGGCCGCGCGGGTGACAGGATCGCAGGCGATCCATCCGGGGTTTGGCTTTCTCGCCGAGAACGCCGCGTTTGCGCGCGCCGTCGAAGCCGCAGGATTGGTCTTCATCGGCCCGACACCCGAGACCATCGAGAGGCTGGGCGACAAGGCGCTTGCCAAGCAGGAAGCCGAACGCGCCGGCGTTCCGGTCGTGCCGGGCAGCAAGTCGCCGAGCGAGGATCCGGCGGAGATCGCCGCGACGGCGCGCAAAATCGGTTTTCCCGCAATGCTCAAGGCCGCCGCCGGCGGTGGCGGCAAAGGCATGCGCGCTCTCATTGGCCCTGACGGGCTCGATCAGGAGATCGGGTCTGCCATGCGCGAGGCCAAAAACGCATTCGGCAACGCGGGCCTCATCGTGGAAAAACTACTGGACCGTGGCCGCCACGTCGAGGTGCAGATCGTCGGTGACGGCGCCGGGAATGTCACTCACCTGTTCGAGCGCGAATGCACGTTGCAGCGGCGGCATCAGAAGCTGATCGAGGAAGCGCCGGCGATCAACCTCCCGGCAGCGATGCGCGACAGGATTCTCGCCGACGCCTTGCGGCTGGGCCGTCAGCTCAGCTACCGGGGCGTGGGCACGGTCGAATTCATTGTCAGTGGCGATACGTACTACTTCCTTGAGGTCAATCCGCGCTTGCAGGTCGAGCATCCCGTTACCGAGGAGGTTACCGGACTTGATATCGTAGAGCTGATGCTGCGCATTGCATCTGGCGAAGGTCTGCCGGTCACGCAGCAGGACATCGTGTGCAAGGGACACGCTGTCGAGGCACGCATCTGCGCGGAGGACCCTGCGAACAATTTTCTGCCCTCGACGGGTACGCTTTCCTATGTGCGCTTCCCGAATGGCGGCCTGCGCGTGGAGAGCGGCGTCGAGACCGGGTCGGTAGTCACACCGTACTACGACTCAATGCTCGCGAAGCTCATTGCGCACCGCAAAACGCGCGAAGCGGCGCTCGTTCGGCTCGATGCCGCGCTTGGCGAGACGTCGATCTTCGGCGTCACCACAAACCAGGAATTTCTGCGGCGATTGATTGCCTTGCCGGAAACCCGCACAGCGGACTTTCACACCCGCCTGATCGACGACCGTCTCGGCGAGTTGGCCGGCAATGCGGCACCGCCGCCAGCCGAGGCGTTCGCGCTGGCGGCGTGCCATTGGCTGATGGCCAGGCGCGTGGCAGCCTCCGGCGACCTGTGGCACTCCCGTGCAATGACCGGCTGGCACTTGGGGAGCGGCGGCAAGGACCTGTCGCCCATCCCGATCCTGCATCTCGAGGCGCAGGGAGCAACCGCTAAGATCCGCTTCTCCCCGCAGCAGAAGGACGGCACCATGCTGATCGCGGTGGACGAGCAGCATGTCAAGGTCGGCCTCGAGAGGATCGCGGATGAAGATCACTTGGCGATCGTGAACGGGCGGCAGGAAACGGTGCGGCTTCAGCAGGACGGCGAGAAGCTCTACGTTCATAGGTTCTGCGGAATGCATGCGTTCCGGGCGATTCCGTACCTCACCTATATGGGGGCGGCTGCCGAGAGCAGCGGCGAACTGCGTGCCCCGATGATGGGCATGATCACCAGGGTCAACGTTGCGGCTGGCGACGCAGTCAAAGCGGGGGACGTCGTGGCGGTGATGGAATCGATGAAGATGGAGCTGCGCATCGCTAGCAAGACAGATGGGCATGTGGCGAGGGTGAACTTCAAACCTGGCGACATGGTCGAGCGCAATGCGGTTGTGGCCGTGGTCGAGCAGGGCCGATAGGAGGAGACGCAAACATGCGATTAGGCAGCGTCAACTACGAAGTCCGGGGCCGTGTCGCGATCCTGACGCTCGATGAGCCGAGAAAGCTCAACGCGCTGACCGCCGGCATTCGCGACGGCATTCTCTCCGGCCTAAAGAAGGCGGACGAGGACGAGGGAGTACGCGTGGCGGTGATCGGCGGCGGCGACGGGAAGGCTTTCTGTGCCGGTGCCGATATCGCGGGGATGACCTTCGACCCCGAAGGGGCGCGTGCATTTCTGATGGAAGCGCTGGAAGCGATACAGGCGCCCGAGCGCGCCCGCAAACCCGTGATCGCCGCCGTCAACGGCATTGCCTTCGGGGGAGGCTTCGAGCTTGCAATTGCGTCCGATTTCATCATCGCCTCGGATCGCGCACGCTTCGCAGTCCCGGAAATCAAGCTCGGGCTACTCCCGGGCTTTGCGATCGTGCGGCTTCAGGACATCGTCGGGCGGGCCAAAGCTAAGGAATTGAGCATCCTCGGCGATCCGATTTCGGCCCAGGAAGCATTGCTGCTCGGTCTTGCGCTTCGCGTCGTGCCGCACGATCAGCTTCTCTCCGAGACGCTGTCCTTCGCAGATCGCATCGCCGCACGGCCACGGCTCGCAGTGCAGATGGGTAAATCGTTCTACAACCGCGGCCTTGGCGGCGACGAGATGCGGTATGCTATCGATGGCCTTCCAATTCTATTTACGCACGATGACGCGCGGGAGGGCGTCGCGGCATTTCTGGAAAAGCGGGAGCCAAAATTCACCTGAGCAAAGTCCGGGTTTTGTTGCCCGCGATTCTAACACTCGTTAGTTTTTGAGCGGGCTATCGAAAAGTAAGCTGTCCCGGCCGATCGCGGGCAGATTTAAAATGGGGAGGAATTTCGTGGAGGTGGTTGAGGGCGCCAAGCCGGTTTTGGAGTGCCGCAATATCGAGAGGCATTTCGGCGGCGTCGTTGCGCTCAACGGCATCGACGTGCGTATCAGCCGCGGCGAGATCTTCGGTCTCGTCGGTCCGAATGGCTGTGGGAAAACCACGTTGGTCAACGCGGTTACCGGCTTCTATCCCCCGCAGAGCGGACAGATCATTCTCGACGGGCACGACATCACGGGTCTCGCACCGTACCGGATCGCCGCCCTCGGTGTCGCGCGCACCTTCCAGAATCTCGCGCTCTTCAACGGCATGAGCGTGCTCGACAACATTCTGCTTGGGCGGCACATTCACATGAAGCCGAGCGTCGCGCGCACCGCGCTCTATTGGTGGCTCGCTAGAGCTGAGGAAACGGCCAACCGTGCGATCGTCGAGGACGTCATCGACTTCCTTCAGCTTGAAGCCATTCGTGAGGAGCTTGTTGACGCAATCCCGATCGGGCTGAAGAAGCGTGTGGAGCTCGCGCGTGCGCTTGCCGCCGATCCGCGCTTCCTCATTCTCGACGAGCCGATGGCGGGCATGAATCAAGAAGAGAAGGAGTACATGGCGCGATTCATCCTCGACACTCGGGATGAGCGCGGGATGACTATTCTGCTCATCGAGCACCACATGGACGTCATCACCGGCATCTGCGACCGCATGCTCGCGCTCAACTATGGCGCGATGATCGGCAGCGGCAGGCCGGCGGATGTTGTGGCGGATCCGCGCGTCATTGAGGCCTACATCGGAGGTGCGCATGCGTCGCACTGACGATGCCCGGGCCTGGAATTTCGAGGCGGAGACGACGCTGGTGCGCGTCCTGGCGCGCAATGCGGAGCTCTATCCCGATCGCGTCGCCATGCGCGAGAAGGCGAAGGGAATCTGGCAGGAAACCACGTGGACTCAGTTGCTCGACAGTGTGCTTGCAGTCGCGGCCGGCCTGGAAGACATCGGCTTCCGGTCCGGGGACACGATGCTGGTGCTCGGCGACAACCGGCCACGGCTTTACGCCGGCATGCTCGCGGCGGGAGCGCTCGACGGCTACGCGATGCCGGCCTATCCGGACGCGACGCTCGATGAGATCCGCCACTTCGTGAAAGAGGCCGACGTTCGTTTCGCTCTTGCCGAAGACCAGGAGCAGGTCGACAAGGTGCTCGAACTGCGGGCGCTGGGCGCGAGGATCGAGCATATCGTCTATGACGACGGCCGCGGGCTTCGCACTTATCGCCAGCCCGGTCTGATCGCGTGGGAATTACTTGAGGCGAAGGGCGCCGAGCGGCTCGCGAAGCAGCCCTCATTGCGCGCTGCGCTGATCGAGCGGGCGCGGCCGGAAGGGCCGGCCGTCTTCGTTCATTCGTCGGGCAGCACCGGCAAGCCCAAGGGCGTGGTGCTGTCGCACCGCAATTTCCTTGCGGGCGTCGCCAATGCGTATCGCGCGAAGGCGTTCGATTTCGGCGAGATCATCCTCGCCTATCTGCCGATGGCCTGGGTCGGCGACTTCGCGATCACGATCGGCGCGGGGATTCCCCTGCATTTCACGATCAACATTCCTGAACGCCAGGAGACGGTGCTGCAAAATCTGCGCGAGATCGCGCCTACGTGCTATCTGGCGGCACCGCGAAGCTGGGATATCCTGCTCACGGCCATCCAGGTCCGGATGGAGGATTCATCCTGGCTCAAGCGCAAGGCCTACAATTATTTCATGGCGGCCGCGATCGCGGCCGAGAAACGCAAGCTCGAAGGCGGAAAGCCAACGCTGCGCGAGCGGATTCTCGACCCGATCGGCGAGTGGCTCGTGAAGGCGCCGATTAAGGATCAGTTCGGTTTGACGCGGCTGCGGGGCGCTTTCACGGGCGGCGAAGCCATGGGCGAGGAGACCTTCGTCTTCTATCGCGCGCTCGGCATCAAGCTTCGCCAGCTCTACGGTCAGACCGAAACCAGTGCCTACAACGCCATGCAGAGCGCGGATGAGGTGCAACTGCACACCGTCGGCCGCGCACTCCCGGGCGTTGAGATAAAGATCAGCGATGCCGGTGAAATTCTGGTCCGCTCCGGCAGCGTGTTCTCGGGCTACTTCCGGCAACCTCAGGCAACTGCCGCGGCACTGCGCGAAGGCTGGCTGCATACGGGCGATGCCGGCTACCTCGAGCCGGACGGACATCTCGTCGTGCTCGGCCGCGTATCGGAGGTCGTGCATACCGCCAAGGGCGAGCGCTACATTCCGAACTACATTGAGAACCGGTTGAAGTTCAGTCCCTACATCAAGGACGCGGCCGTCCTCGGGCGCGACCGGGACCGGCTCTCCGCGATCATCTGCATCGACCGGGAAGCCGTCGGATTGTGGGCCGAGCAGCGCGGCATCTCCTACATGTCTTACGCCGACCTCGCGCAGAACCCGCAAGTTGCCGAACTCGTGGCCGAGGCGGTCAGGCATGTCAACCGCACCTTGCCGGAAGGTTTGCGGCTGCATGAGTTCGTCTGTCTGCACAAGGAATTCGATCCCGATGACGGCGAGATCACGCG
>Ga0187784_10005282_pt1 | contig 10456 bp, 10 predicted proteins | sample 1015_SJ02_MP15_2_FD_132964 | JGI IMG/M metagenome (GOLD analysis project Ga0187784, IMG submission 132964) | Tropical peat soil microbial communities from peatlands in Department of Meta, Colombia - 1015_SJ02_MP15_20_MG | ecosystem: Environmental > Terrestrial > Soil > Wetlands > Peat | place... | reverse complement strand
TCTCTTCTCTGTTGCTGGAGACGCAGTGCATCTGGCCTCCCTCAATCCAATATTCCTGCGCCAGAAATGCCGAGCCACCCTTCAGCGCAATGATGGTCAAAGGCGTTGGCGAGGCGGAGAGCGGAGGCGTCGCGCGCTGCGTGTAGGTTGCGGGCTGAACCGTCGGCGTCTGGCTCAGCGCCGGCGCAGGGTTTACGGAGCCGCTATAGCCGTAAGAGCGATAGCTGCTGGGAGTCGCCCACGGTGGCATTGGGACCGAATTTCGCGCAACCGGGAAAGGGACTTCGATGTCTTCCATCAGGCGCATCGTAACTCGAGTTTCGCCCTTGAGCGTCGGATAAGGACCACGCGCTGGCAAAGTGAGGATCTTGATCGGCCAAAGAACCGGAATCATCCATTCCACCGCGTCGCGCTTCGCGTGGCCTCCGCCACGGATGTCGCCTTGCTTGTCAACCTTCATGTGCGGAGCGGAAATGATTTTCGCCGAGAGCGGCAGAACTTGAGCGCCCGGCAGGACCAGGCGATCAAACTCGATCTGCATCCAGCCTTTGCCGACAAAGTGGCCGGGGTCCTTGTAGTCCTGGAGATGGCCGCTGAGCATGGCGCCACGGGGAAATACGGAATGCCCAAACGAGCTGAGTGATCCGAGATGACAGAGAATCGGATCGCCCACCATTGCGGTCTTGGAAGAAAAGTTGGGTTCATCGATCGTGCACTGCAGAAGCGTACCGGCAGGAATGATGTCGCGCGCGGCGGCAACTTGTGCAAACACAGTGGTGAAAGCGCAGAATGCTAGGGCTGGAAGAAGTAACTTGCGGGACATGGCGTCTCCTCGTGGCAACAGCGGGAGCACGCCCCATCGCTCGAAAGGCCGAGCAAAACTGGAATATAGCATGAAGGCCGGGGTTGCGCATCAGGATTCTTAAAGTACAGAGATTTGTCAAAAGTGCCTTCGCGCCAACGACTTAACGGCATGACCTGGTGGAGTGACAACTCCTACCGCTTCTGTGCGCGGTCAAGACAGCCAGCACGGAACGAGCGGTCATCAAGACGATGCAGGTTCTTGATCATGGCGGGTGTGAGCAGCGGGAAGTGGTAAATAGTAAAAAGATATTCCGCCACAAACCAGAGATGCTTGTCGGTAGTCATCCAGTCGAGGCGATCGAAGCGGGCGAGATTCACAGGGCGGGAGAACGTGCGCAGGGTGCGCTCGCCGCGGAGATTGAAATACACGTCGAAGTAGCTGAGAGCGAGTTCGCGCAGCGAGCGGTAAACCGGCTCGCGGTAGCGGCATCCGGTGTAGTTGGATTTGGCGACTGCGCCCCAATGGTTCCTTACACGGTAGATTGCGACTACGTGGTCAGTATCATGTTCGGCTTCCAGATCGAAGACCAGGGGAGGATATCCGTTGGCACGAAGCGCAGCGGCGGCAAACATGGCGCCTTCGAAACAGTGCGAAGTGTTCTCATGGAGCACGCGTCGCGGCGACCAAGCCGTGTCCGCCAGATGGTAGGGCATGTCGTCGAGAAAGCGCTGGATGCCGTGCGGGTTCTTGAGGCTGCGAAGCTTGCGCAGTTCGGCAGGCGTGAGGGCGTTGGTCATCTGAAAGCCAAGTGTAACTGACGGGAAAAATCAGAAGATTAACCACCGAGGACACCGACGCGAGCGAATCGGTCAGGGTTTCTTCAGTTTGGGTGCTCGACCGGCGCGGATGCTGCTGAGGGCAATCGGTCCCGCTCCGAAAAAGATCAAAGCAAAAGCGATCGTGGCGAGCATCAAGGGAAATTCATATCCGCCTTTGCCGAACATGCCATTCTTCCAGTGCACTTTCCAGATCGCCACCAGCATGTCAATAATCACGAGCAGGGAGACAAATCTGGTCAGCACACCGACGATAATGAAGATGCCGCCGAAGAATTCGGTGATAGCAGATGGATAGGCGAGCCATCCTGGTAATCCCAGACTGCTGACCCGATGCACATGTTGTGCCAAGCCGCCATGGAATACTTTACCGTAGCCGTGCCCGATCATGACGGCGCCGAGCACCAGACGCAAGGCGAGAAGGGCGAGCGGCCGCAAACGATCAAGAAAGCGCAAGCTACCTCCACTTCGAGATTAGACTAACGGCAGCGAATGCAGAAGTAATAAATGAGATGGCAGAGTCGGTTTGGAGCGAGCTCTTAAAAAAGCCGAAGTGGGGGTGTACCAACCGGAAGTCCATCCCGAATCTGCCGCAAATGCCCGGATTTCCCTGGCCGTTTCCGCTCGTCCTACTACCTTCGTACCGTCTGTAATACTTTAGTTATGCGTTCTGCCGCAAGTTAGAACCCGACCTGTAAACACTTCAATAAATTGTAGTCAGATTATACATAAACACAATATATAGGGATAGGTTGCAACTGCCAGCCGATCTCTTTCCAAGAAACAGGCATAAAACCCGGTAAAACTCGGAATTTGGCCTTGACCTCGGGACTTTTCGGGTTGATATATGCTCGGGACACTTGAATTCTCTCGAAGGCAATTTTTTCGAGGGATTCTCTCCCAATTTGCCCCGCGGACTGGTAGGCGCGGGGAAATCAATTCTGTGGAAAGGGAAGAACTATGGCCGACTCGCGTGAAGTCATGAACATACGCCAGGCTTCGCAGTACCTGGGAGTGAGTCCGGACACGCTGTACAAGTACGTTGGGGAACAAAAGATCCCCGCCTTCAAACTGGGCAACCGCTGGCGCTTCAAGAAATCGAGGCTCGACCAGTGGATGGAAGAAAAATCCAGCCAGATGGAGGCGAAAGGCAGGAAGAAGTCGAAGGCGGCAGCCAGCGCTGCCGGATCGCCGTAGGGCGAGAACATCGCCGGCAAAGAAACCGGCATTACAAGGCGGGCACATGTTTGGATTCCGGATGAAGTCGATTGTTGGTCTGGATGTGGGCTCTTCCAGCATTAAGGCAGTCGAGTTGAAAAAGGGGCGTGATGGACTGGAGGTTGCGCACCTCGGGTTGGAGCCGCTGGCTCCGGACATTGTCGTGGACTCGATGATCGTCGATTCCGGAACGGTTTCCAGCGCGATTGCGAAGTTGTTCAATGACAATGAGATCAAAACCCGCGCGGTCGCGACCGCGGTCAGCGGGCACTCGGTGATCGTCAAAAAGATCTCGCTGCCCTCCATGAGCGACCAGGAGCTTGCGGAGACGATCCAGAAGGAAGCCGCACAGCACATCCCGTTTGACCTCGGGGATGTGAACCTCGACTATCAGATTCTCTCCGAAGATACTGGCAGCCCGCAGATGGACGTGCTGCTGGTGGCGGTCAAGAAGGACAAGATTCTCAACTACACCAACGTACTCTCGATGGCGGGGAAAACTCCGGCTATCGTGGATATCGATGCTCTGGCACTGCAGAACTGCTACGAGTACAACTACCAGCCCGCACCGGGGCAGGTGGTGGCACTTTTGAATCTGGGCGCCAGCGTGATGAACATCAACATCGTGAAGGGCACGACGCCGTTGTTTCCTCGCGATGTCAGCGTCGGCGGGCACCAGTACACAGATTCCTTGCAGAAGGAGCTGGATCTGAACTTCGACGACGCCGAGAAGCTGAAACTCGGAGAGAAGGTCGGCACGGTGAGCGAGGACGCAAAAACGCCCATTCTGCAGCAGGTGACCGAGATCATCGTGCTGGAAATTCAGAAGACTTTTGACTTTTTCCGCGCCAGCGCAGCGGGAGAGCACATCGAGAAAATCTACCTGGCGGGTGGGTCATCGAAGGTTCCAGGACTGATCGAAGCGCTGCGCCAGGAGTTCTCGCTGCCGGTGGAAGTCTTCAATCCGTTTCAGAGGATTGCGCCGCCGGTGGAAGGCCCGGGAGTGGAGTTGATCGAGAAAAATGCCGGGCAGTTGGCAGTTGCGGTGGGTTTGGCATTGAGGAGTTTTGAAAACCTATGATCCGAATCAACCTGCTTGGAGCACCGAAACCGAAGAACAAGCGCAGCGTCGTTCCCGCAGTTACCTTCGAGATGGGGATGGGTGAGCCCGGCTCGCCGAAGATCAAAATCCTCGTCGTGCTGCTGCTGGCAGCGTCCGTGAACGCGATGTACTGGTATCGCCTGGACCGGCAGAGCCAGAGCTTGGCCAAGAAGATGCAGGTGGCCGAGCAAAGGAACCGCGAATTAGCCGATGTGAAGGCCCGCTATCTCGAGCGGCAACGGGAGGCAGACAACTACAAGCGGCGCGTGGACGTGATTGATCAGTTGCGCGCCAATCAATCGGGACCGGTGGAGCTGCTGAACACCATCGGCGATACCGTGAACAGCACCGAGGCAGTATGGCTGAGCACCATGAAAGACATGGGCAACAGCGTGGACATTGAAGGTATGGCGCTAAGCACGGATGCGGTGGCCTCGCTGATCCAAAACTTGGAGAAGACCGGCCGCTTCAGCAGTATTGAAATCAAAGAAACGTTTCAGGATGAACAGGTCAAAGACATGCAGTCGTTTAACTTCACGCTGACCTGCGAAAAGGCGAAGTCCTAGAGGCGGGAGAGTATGGAAAATTTCAGCGAAATGCCGAGTCTCAAACAGTGGGCAGCCTTAGTGTTGGGGGCGGCGCTGGTGACTGTCGGACTGTATTTTACCGTCTTCAAATCCAAACAGGACGCAAACGCCCAGGTGCAGCACAGCGTGGACGCCAAGATTCGCGAGAATGCCGAACTGGAATCCTACCGGCCGAAGCTCAAGGACATGGAGCGGCAGGTAGCGAATCTGAAACAGCAGTTGGAGATTGAGCGCCGCATCGTTCCGGATGAGAAGGAAGTCGACAACTTCATCAAGATGCTGGACGCCGAGGCCATGAAAACCGGAGTCGAAATCCGCCGCTACACCGCTAAGCCGGTAAGCAGCAGGGAATATTACTCCGAAGTGCCGTTCGAGGTGGAACTGGATGGACCGTACTATTCGATGCTTAGCTTTTTTGACCACGTGGGAAAGCTGGAGCGGATCGTGAATATTTCCGGCCTGTTGATCGCGAGCACGAAGAAGCCAGCAGAGGCCAAGACCAAGCACACGTACCAATACGGTCCGAACGAGAGCGTGGTGGCGACCTGCCTGGCGTCAACTTTCTACACCCATGACACCACGCCGTCCGCCAGCGTGCCCGGCAAAACCAGGGGAGCCTTATGAAGATGAGAACTGGAATTCTGGTGCTGGGGATGATGCTGGGAACGGCCTGGGCGCAGAACCCGGACGTCATCCAGAACACCAGAGACACACTGCAGAACGTTCAGAAGAAGCAGGCTATCGACCAGAATGCGGCCTTCGCGGCTGCGGGACAGGGTACCAAGCCGGCCGCGGCAAGTCAGCCACAGGCAGCAAAGCCGGCTCCGAGCCAGCCCGCGACGAATAACTCGGCGGCTGCACCGCCTCAGAGCAAGCCGGCGGCGCCCGCGGCGAAAGCGGCAGTGAGCTCTCCGGCCAAGGCAGCGAAACCAGCGGCAAATAATCCGCCGGACACGTCCAAAGCCGCGGCCAAAAGCGGAACCCTGAAGAAGCAGGCGAGAACGGTGGTCGCGGTGAAACAACCATCCCAGCCCAAGCCATCAGTGGCGGTGGAGGACAAAAAGGTTCCGGAGGAGTCCAAGAAAAAGGAACCTAAGGAGTACAGCGCGGCCGGACGGCGCGATCCGTTTATCAGTCCCGTGGTAAGCCACATGGAAGGGGGATCGGGTTGTAGCAGCGGCAAGCGCTGCCTGGCTGTCGACCAGATCATCCTGACGGGAATCGTAAAGTCGGAAGCAGGAATGATTGCGGTGGTGGTGAACAGCCTGAACAAAGCTTATTTTCTGCGTGAGAACGACCCGGTGTTTAACGGATACGTGGTGAGGATCACGGGGGATTCGATCATCTTCAACCAGACGATCCAGGACAAGCTGGGCAAGCCGTTCACTCGCGAAGTTACCAAGAAGATTATCACCCCGGCAGTTTAGGGGACAGGGCGGGCTGTTTCGACAAGGCTCGCAGAAACGCACTGGAGAGAGGAGATCACGAGGCTGGCAGATTGCCAGCCCGTGGGGAGAAGGGAAATGCGAAAGCAACTGCTGGTTGTTTTGCTACCGCTGCTGGTCATGATCGCGGGTGCTCAAACCCCGAACAGGGCCACAACCGCGACCGATCACGCCACCCTGCAACGGGTGCAGGTGATGCGCGCGAACGACGGAATCAGTGTCGAGATGACGGCCCGTGGGCCCATGACGCCCAAGGTCAGCACCCTGGATTCGCCGGCCCGCCTCCTGGTAACTCTGCCCAATACCGTGGCCGCGACTTCACGCAACCACCTGAGCGTCGGCAGCGACGGGGTGAAAGGTGTGCGGATCGGTACGGATGGGCAGACGCCTCCGACCACCAGTGTTGTAATCGACCTGCTGAGCGCGTGCACCTACGAATTGACCGCCAACGGTGACAACAGAGTAGTGGTCAAGCTGCACCCGCTCACGTCTGCGCGCGCGAGCGTGACGCCTCCGCAAGGGGCGAAGATCTCATCCTCGACTCACGAAACGACGTTGCTGCCGGTCTCGGCTCAGCCGAGTGTGTCTCCTGCAGTTGCCGCTGCAGATACAAAGCAGGACCAGGCAGCATCTAACCCGAAGGACTTCGTATTCGTAGAGCCATCGTACAACACCAAGGCCTCGACTCCGGACGCCACTGCTGTGACTGCTCCGCCCGACCGCGCGGTAGAAGCCGCGGCCAAGTTTGTAGATCGGCCTGAGGGCAATCTGTTGCCGGCGCCCAGTGCCGCGCCGCAGCCTCAATCCTCGCAGGGACCAGCCCCCACTTCGGCGATTCAGCCGGCAGTGAATCTGGCGGCCGAACAGAAGGCACAGACGGCGTCGCAGATGTCCACTCAAGAGCCTAAGTACACAGGCGAACCGATCTCGGTGAATCTGAAGGATGTGGACCTGAAGGATTTCTTCCGTCTGATCCACGAAATCAGTGGCCTGAACGTGGTCCTGGATCCGAACGTGAAAGGGACTCTCACGATTGTGCTGGATGATGTCCCGTGGGACCAAGCTTTGGACATCGTGCTGAAGAACAATGATCTGGCCCGGCAGCTCGACGGCAACATCCTGCGCATCGCGACGGTAGAAACGCTGCGGCATGAAGCCGAGCAGCGCCGCGCGCAGCATGAAGCGGAAGCGCTGGCTGTGGATAAGGTCACATTTACTCGATTCCTGAGCTACGCGCACGCCAAGGACCTGGTGATGACCTGCAAGAAGTTCATCTCCCAGCGTGGAGATGTCATCGCCGACGAACGCACCAATGCCATCATCGTGAGCGACGTCCCCTCGGTGATTCCGGCGATCGACAAACTCCTCACGCAACTCGACCGCAAGACCCAGCAGGTGGAAATTGAAGCCCGGGTCGTAGCTGCAACCCGCAGCTTCGCGCGCGATATCGGCACGCAGTTGGGCTTCGGGTTCGGCAACTCAGGCACGGGAATTGGCGGCGCCAGCTCGGTGGGCACCACCCCGACCGCGACCTTTGGCTTGATTCCCTTCTATCCGATAATCGGCACGGCCGCGCCTACCCCGACGACGGGCGTGCAGATTCCTCTGTTTTCGAACTTAGGTGTGACATCGCCCACCAGCGGCATCAATCTAACCACTGCCAGCAACCATGTGCGCCTCGATGCGGTTCTGACCATGGCGGAGTCGCGTGGCCTGGTGAAGATTCTGTCACGCCCGCGAGTTGTGACCCAGAACAACATTCAGGCGCTGGTTCGGCAAGGTGTACGCGTGCCCATCGTGACCCAGGCCCAGTTAGGCGGCCCGCCCACTGTGACTTATGTGGATGCTTTCCTGCGCTTGACGGTGATCCCGCAGATCACGTCGGAGGGGACGATCTTTCTGAACGTGGACGTGGAAAACACGACTCCAGACTTCGGGGAGTCGATCCAGGGCAATCCCACTCTGATTACGCAACAAGCAACCACTCAGGTGCTGGTCACCGATGGCGGCACGGTCGTGATCGGCGGTGTCATCCAGACCAACAACTCGGTGCAGATCGCCCAGGTACCGCTGTTGGGGAGCATTCCCTGGCTCGGCAACTTGTTCAAGCACAATACGGTAAGCACCAGCAACCAGGAGCTGATCTTCTTCATCACTCCACGAATCATCCAGACATAGAAACAGGTTAGCAGTAAGACAGCCCGCCGTTGGCCTCAAGAGGCGCCGGCGGTTTTGTCTTGTAGTGTGCTGATAAACTCCACGCAATGGACTACGAGGGCCGCCAAACCAAGTTTCAGAGCGTTCTCGTGCGTAACCGCCTGGATGGGCTGCTGGTCACACACCCTCCCAATATCCGATATCTGTGTGGATTCACTGGTAGTGCCGGAGCCCTGCTCGTCACAGCACGCAAAACCTTGCTGTTTACCGACGGGCGCTATAAGGAACAGGCCCGGGCGGAAGTGACAGCATGCTGCGTCCTTGTCGGCCGCAAATCCCCGCTAATCGCGGCTGGTCAGTGGCTGAAGGCGAATCGCAGGAAGCTGGGCTTCGAGCTACTGGGAATCGAAGGTCAGCACTTGACGGTCGCCGAGCGCAGCCAGCTGAGTAATGTACTCCGCTCTGATGTCGGGCTGCGCGAAACGCCAGTCCTGCTCGAACAAGCCCGCATGGTCAAAGAGGAGGAAGAGATCAGTCGTTTACGCGCGGCCGTGGACTTGGGATCCAGCTTATTCGAGGTCGCGCTTAAGGCGATTCGCCCAGGGGCGAAGGAAGCAGAAGTAGCGGCAGAGATCGAATATGCCGCGCGGCGGGCGGGAGCAGAAGGAATGTCATTCGAGACCATTATCGCTTCCGGAGCGCGCTCCGCCTTGCCGCACGGGCGGGCATCGACGGCTGAGATTCCGGTCAACGGGTTCGTCGTTTGCGACTTTGGTATCATACTCGCGGGCTACTGTTCAGACATGACGCGCACCGTGCACGTCGGCAAGCCCTCCGACGACGCGCGGAAGATGTATGAGGCAGTGCGAGAAGCCCAGCAAGCTGCCGTTGATCGGGTACGTCCTGGAGCCCGTGTGAGTCAAGTTGATCGAGCCGCGCGCCAGGTGCTTGGCAGCAGAGGTCTCGGCCGGTATTTTACGCATTCCACCGGGCACGGAGTCGGTCTTGAGATTCACGAGGCCCCCCGTATTGCCGCAGGACAGGCGGAGCCTCTGCGCGCAGGGATGGTCGTCACAATCGAGCCGGGCGTCTACATTCCTCACGTGGGTGGGGTGCGCATCGAAGATATGGTAGTGGTAAGGGAGGGCGGATGTGAGGTGCTCACGCCCACGAGCAAAGAACTGATTGTAATTTAGCTTCTGGCTTCTGGCTGCAAGCCTGGCAGATCCGTCGATTTCCGGCGATTGGGAGAACAAAGCAGGTCCCGCCACACAATGAATCAGAAAGAACTGAAGGAACTTATCGAGTTCTTAATCGAAAAGGATATCGCCGAGTTTGAGCTTGAACGCGGCGATGTCAAGGTGCGCATCAAGCGTGCCGGGGAGCACGGAGCGGTTTCTTCTGCAGTGCCCTTTGCCGTGCCTGCCACACCTGTTGCGGCACTCCCGGTTACGGGCGCGCCTGCAGTGACGAACGGTGCCAGCGCAGCGTCTCCCGCTACGGTGACTGCTCCTCCGGCGGAAGACAAGCTCCACGTCGTACGGTCGCCGATCGTGGGCACCTACTACGAAGCCCCATCACCGGGCGCGCCACCCTTTGTGAAGGCAGGAGACAAGGTGGAAGCGGGCCAGGTGTTGTGCATCGTGGAAGCTATGAAGTTGATGAATGAGATCGAATCGGATGTCGCGGGTGAGATTGTCAAGAAACTGGTGGCCAACGGACAGCCAGTGGAGTATGGACAGGAATTGTTTGCGATCCGGCAAGGTTGAAGTACGGAGCGGTTGAAAGGCGTGCTGAGCGCGCCTTTTGTGGGTAGATGAGCCGTAGTCCCCGGAGCGGGAGACACAATAAGAGCGGCTGCCTGCATTGCCCGGCAGAATGCCGGTGCTACCTTTCATGTTTAACAAGATTCTGATTGCTAATCGCGGAGAGATTGCCCTGCGGGTGATTTGTGCCTGCAAAGAGCTCGGCATCCGCACGGTGGCGATCTACAGCGAGGCGGACCGCAATTCACTGCACGTGCGTTTCGCCGACGAAGCCATCTGCATTGGCCCTCCACAGCTTTCGCAGAGCTATCTCAACATTCCTTCCGTGATCAGCGCGGCTGAGATCAGCAATGCGGATGCGATTCATCCCGGATATGGCTTGCTGGCGGAGAACGCCAATTTTGCCGAGGTCACGGAAACCAGCAATATCAAATTCATCGGGCCGCCGCCCGAGATCACACGGCTGATGGGGGAAAAAGAGAAGGCGCGTGCCGCCATGAAGAGAGCCGGCGTTCCCATTCTGCCAGGCTCGGAAGGAAT
>Ga0187784_10005281_pt1 | contig 10456 bp, 8 predicted proteins | sample 1015_SJ02_MP15_2_FD_132964 | JGI IMG/M metagenome (GOLD analysis project Ga0187784, IMG submission 132964) | Tropical peat soil microbial communities from peatlands in Department of Meta, Colombia - 1015_SJ02_MP15_20_MG | ecosystem: Environmental > Terrestrial > Soil > Wetlands > Peat | place... | reverse complement strand
GCAAGAAACATTCTGCGAACTATCATTCAATCACCTCGGCGGCGCGGCCAAGCAACGAGGCCGGAACGCTGACGCCGAGTGCCTTGGCGGTCTTGAGGTTGATCGCGAGATCGAATTTTGTCGTCTCTTGGACGGGGAGATCGCCCGGCTTCTCGCCCTTGAGAATGCGGTCGACATATGTGACGCCCTGACGCACCTGCTCATCCAGATTATAGGCATAGGACATCAGACCACCATCGGCGACGAACCGGCTGTCCCAATAGACCGCCGGGAGTCGATAGCGTGCGGCAAAATCGATGATCCGCTGGCGATGCACCAGCGTGAAAAAACTTGGCAGAACGATCACCCCGCCGCCCGAAGTTGATTTGAGCGCAGCGATGACGTTATCGATCTCGTTATCGTCGAGGACCGCGGCTTCATTCACTTCGAGACCCGCGCGCGAAGCAGCCGAATTGATCAGGGGCAACCAGCCTCCAGGCGTGGTTTGGCGATGAAAAATGACCGCGAAGTGGCGCAGACCGGGCGAAATCTCCTCGAGCAGCTGGAGCCAGACTGATCCGATGGAGAATTCGTATACGGTAAAACCCGTGACGTTGCCGCCAGGATGCGTCAGGTTCGCAACAAAGCCCTGGCCGACCGGGTCGGTAACGCCTACGAAGACGAGCGGAATCCCATCTGAGGTGGCTTGCGCGGCCCGCAGCGCCGCCGAACCGACGACGAGGATCACTTCCGGCTTCAGATCCACCAAGTCCGCGGCGGCGGATTGCAGTTGCTCCAGGCGGGGCCCCGCCGCACGATATTCAAGATGGAGATTGCGGCCTTCCTGCCAGCCTAGACGCTTGAACTCTTGTGCAAAAGTGACGGCATCGTCCCGCTCGGCGGCATCGTGTTCGGTATAAGGCGTCAGCACCCCGACGCGCCGGGTGCGCTGCGCCGGCTGCGCGCGCACCGTGAGCGGCCAGGCGACGGCCGAACTGCCGAGCGAGGCTATGAATTCGCGCCTTCTGACGTCAAATGCCATCGGTCCGGCTAAGGTACCACGATTACGACGCAGGGCGCGAGACTGCACAGTTTCTGCGAAACACTTCCGAGCAGCAGGCCGGCGAGCCGCCCATGGCCGCGACGTCCGACCACGATTGCATCGACCTTTTCCCGCCCGATGGTCTCGATGATCGCTTGGGTGGGATTGCCCCAGACGAGATTTGTTTTTGTCGAGGTAATTCCAGCCTGTCGAGCCGTGCGCTCGGCGTCGTAAAGGATCCCTTGCGCCAAAGCTTCAGCCGGATCTGCCATGTCGCCTTCGATCCGCATGAATTGCTTTTCATCCGGACTCAGTGCTCTGGCAACCGTCACGATCAGCAATGTTCCGCTGACCGCCTTCGCGAGTTCAGCGGCAATGTTGATAGCGCGATTGGCCCCCTCGGACCCATCCGTCGCCACCATGATGTTTTGCATTCGGCAGCTCTCGTCGTCGGTATTTTGAGGTACTTCCGCTTTTTCCAAAATAAATAGCCGCAGCATTGCCGAACGGCTTTGAGGCAAATCAAATGAAAGGCGGCCGCTCACTTCCGTGACCCGAGATCCGATGCGCGAGGCTTGCCTTCTCGCCAACGGCGCCGGGCTCGAAATTCCGCCGGAGCTATTTTCGAGCGCCAACGGCGTGATCGAGTAACAGTTGCTATCAGGTACGGTGCAAAGTCCGGGAGCGGCCTTCAACGTCGCTCGCTGCGGCAGGCAATAGGCCTACAGTCGGCGCTACACCGGAAGTTCCTGGCGCACTCTCGAAACGACGACTCGTCGCTTCGGTTCGTCGAGTTGCCCCCGCAGCGTCGCTATGGCCGCGGTGGGGCATTGGTGACGGCGGGACTCGTGTCGTTGCCACTGTTACTATAGGCATAAATGGCGCCGCCGATGATGAGGATAGCCACGACGGCGGCGGCGACGATGTTCCATTTCTTCCGTTCGTAGCTGTCGTCTCTGACGCGGTTGCGATTGTCCTCCAGGTCGCTCATTGCTTGATCTCCATAGCTTGGCAAGAACGCCGACCGTTGCTGCTTTCGTCGCGATGCGGCGATCGTCCGTAATCGAAGGCAAACCGGCAGTCCCTGACGCACGCTCGAAATGGCTCGAGGCGGAAGTTACGCCGTCTTGTGAACGGCCGAGCGTCGGCACTTTAATCAATAAGTCTTTTTACCCATTCTGGGGTTGATCTGTGTCAACGATCCAAGCGCAAGCGGGCCGCGCCCGCAAAAGCCCGGCTATTCCCAGATGATGACATTGGGAAGCGTGTCACCGGCTTCCGTCGTCAAGGCTTGCCGCAACATCGTGTAGCCGACGCCGGCCAGGCCCCGGAACAAACCCAAATTGAACTGCCGCTTGCCGCTGTTCCAGCGGAAGTCGCCGCTCGCTGCCGCCCGGTCGAGGACCGCCTTTAGCCGCCGCGCGGCAAGGTCGCGCAGATCGCCGCGCTTAAGCGTCGCTGCGGCCTCGCAGAAAAATTCGATGTTGCCGAGGGTGCCGCAACACAGCGTATCGACCTGCGTCGGCGAACCGCGCTCGACGCCCTCGAGCGCGTTGCGGATATCCATGGCGAAGAATTTGCTGTCCAGCTTGGCAGCCATTCCGCCGCATTTGGCCGTGGCGACGCGCGCCAGGCCGATCCCGGGAGCGCCGTGACACCACTGGCAGGGCCACAGCGGTTCGCCGCCGCCGCGCAGATCCGGCCAATTATGGCGCTCGGCATCGTAGCTCGAATTTTCGAACGCCAGGCATTCCGCCGCGGCTTCTGCGAACTCTTCGCGCCCAGTCGCCGCCGCCAACGCAGCGAGCGCATAGGCAAAGCCGGCCGCGCCGTGCGACATGCCGTTCAAGCCGTGCGCGCCAGAACCTTGGCCGACCCAGCTGCGGCGGCCCTGCGCTCCGATCCGGCGTTGCCGCAACAGGTGTTCGCCGCACTTTACGGCGCGCGCCAATACCTCGCCGGATTGGCCGTCGCGATAAAGGCGGAGCAGGCCGAGTATCGCGCCGGCACCGCCGCCCATGACGTCCAATTGTTTGTCCGCCGCGATGAGCTCGTCGGTGAACAGTTGCGCCGCGCCATGCGCGTCCGCAATCAAGTCGTCGTCGTGCAGGCATCTCGCCGTGACGGCAAACGCATAGACGATCGAGCCTAAGCCTGTGGCGCCGCCGATGCCGAGCGCGCGCGCCATGCGCGCTGCGTTGCGGCTTTTCAGATTCTTGCGCAGATGTGTCAGGCCGGCCAGCGCCAGTTCGCCGGAAGGCTTGCATCCGGTCACCGCGGCATGCGCGGCAAGAAACAGCGCGATGCCGGTTGCGCCGTTATAGAGGTCCGGCCCGAGGCAAACGAGCTGGAAAACTTCGGCGTCGCCGAGCCAGTCGAGACCGATCCAGGCGGCGGCCGGTCCGCGGCGAATGGCATAGCGCGACAGCTCCGCGGCGATGCGGTCGGCTGCCGCGAGGAAAATCCCCGGGCTCGGCGCGCCGGCGGCGCCAGCGCCTAAAGGTTGTTGGCGCGGCGGCTGTTTTGGCTCCGCCGCCGGTGTCACCGCCGGGTCGGCCGGCAAAGCCGGTTTGGTATTCTCGCGGATGACCTCGATCTGCCAGGCGATTTCCTGCTCGTCGAAATTCCGTAGGCGCGCTACGGCGCGGTCCAGGCCCGGGGTCGCTGCGGTGTGGATCGAAATGCCGGTCGCATCCCTGATCGCGTTGCCGTCGCTCGGCGATACGAAGTGCGGTACGTTCAAGGTGACGAGTGCCGCCCGTTCGGCGCGATGCAATGGCCACAGCGGGTCGGACTCCTCGTCCCACTCCGAAAGCCGGGCGACAAAGTCGGCTTGTGCCGACCAGACCGTGCCGTCGTTCATGGTCCGATGATCTTTCAGGCGCTGCAGCAGCATGTAGTAAAATCGCGTCGGGCGAATGACTTTGCGCACCGCAAGGCCGGCAAAGTTTTCGAACAAAGCCGCCGGCGTTTCGGCGCGGCTCAGGCGCAGCAGGAATTCCGCGTAATCCGCAAAGCCCGCGATGAAGCTCTCGACGTGTTCGTCGAACCTTGAGTAACAGCCGCCGACGTGCGGCAGGTTGGGCGTGATCGGGCTTTGCTCCTTCGCTCTCGTCGGCCGCATTGCGTCGGAATTAATGTCGTTCCACTTGACGACGTTCCTTAAATTCCAGTCCGCCGTCATGCCGCCCATGGCGAAGACATTATTGTCGACGGATCGTCCATAGGCCGGCAGCAAGCCGACGGTCATGACCGAATTGCCGACGATGTCCATGGCCGCGTCGAAGGCTTGGCCTTCGGGGTCCTTCGCTTTGTGCTCCTCGGCGCTCGGCTGCAGGATCGTTTCCAGATCGATCGGCACCGGATGCTCGCCAGCCGCAATCATATTCTCCTGATGCATGTCGGTTGACGCGAACAAGTGCAACAGCGCAAGCCAAGCGCCGGCGCGACGGAAAAAACGCTCGCAGCCCGCTTCGTCCGCGCATCCGGTGTGATCGATGAATTCGGTCCAGCCGTAGCCGTGCCGCGCGATCGCGCGCACCGCTTTGAGTTCGAGCGGGGGATCGGTGCGGTTGAGCCGTGTGATCAAATCGTGCCAGGCCACATCGAGCCGCAAGTCCTTCGGCTTATATGCAACGCGTGCGCCATCTTCGAAGCTCACGATCAGGACCGAATGGCCGCCATTGTGCGGATCGGAGAGTTCGCCCTCGATCTCGGTAACGCGCTCGGCAAGGCGGCCGCCGGCGGAAGACTGCAGAATATCGCTGTGGATCGCCGGCAGATCGGTCGCAAGCCGCAGGACGAATTCGCGCGAGGTGTCGATCCACTGCCGCGTGAGGCAAGCGATCAGCCGCAACAGCACCGGTTTGTCTTCGAACAGGCGCCGGAAGCCGCCGGCTTTCATGCCGGCGATGAATTGGTCATAGCGCGCCGTGCCGCTGCCGGCTGCCGGTTGCGCCGGATCGGCCGGTTTTGCCGCGGCGTTGCGCGCCTGGGTGAAACGTTCATAGATCGCCGCGGTGCAAAGGCCGGACAGCGCCTTGAGCAGCGAGTGACGCAAGCCCGCGCGCGCGGTTTCGGTCAGGTTGGCGAAGACCTTCGTATCGAGGCTCGAGCAAAGGAGTGCGTCGGCCTGTTCGACGACTGGCGTGAACAGCTGTTCGAAAGCGCAAGGTTCGGCACAAGGCTCGGTCGCAAGCGCGGCAATAAGTTTGCCGTCCCGGGCCGGGCTTTGCAGCGCCGCCTCGATCCAGACGGCGTCGCCGAGCCACGCTGGCGGCGGGGCGCCGGCGCTGCGGCGAACCGCTGCAAACCGCTCCTTTACCCGAGCGATCGACCAGCGATCCCGAGCGAGCCGCCGCTCAAACAGCGTCGGGTCGGCCGCGGCGCACGACCGGCGCCACGCCGCGAGCCGCCGGGCCGTCAGATCGGCGTCGTCGGTCTGGCCTGGCCATGGTTCGAACTCGTCGGACAGGAGCTCGTCAATGGTTGCTGTGCGCACGATCAAGCGCTCATGAAAAGCATCCACCGACTTTCTCCGCTCGAGTTCGCGATCTGTACCCGGACCGCCGCTGGTTAGGACCGGGAGCCCCCTTGCCATCACCCGTGCCGCGCTTTCCCTCCGGGCCGAACAGCCGGCGCGTCCGGCGCCAGGACGGCTACGGCGGGCCGGACTTTAACGAAGCGTCAGGTGCCCTTTTTGGCGCCTGGATTGCCCAGGATCAAGGGGCCGCTGGACCGCCGCAGCCGACCATTCCGAAGCCCATCAATCGCGTTGCAATGCGCGACGGAATTCGGCCGATTTCCTGTCATAAATCAGCGACCTGTCAGATTATCCGGATAGACTTTACAGTGTGCGCAGCCGATGATTTAATAGGCAAGTGGCGGGGGGGTTTTAAACGATTTCTCGACCTGCCTGGTGATTGCCGGCGCCGCTGGCGAACGAAAGGAACAACGCTATGATTGACAGCAACATCGACCAGAGGGAAGAAGATATTCTCACCTTCGAAGTTTCCGACGAGGCGCTGGAAGCCGCGGCGGGCATGATGAAGGAGAAGGCTGGGGCCTTCACGCTTGCGTTCTGCTCAGGCTTGGATACCTGCCCCGCTTGATCTCTGGTCTTCGAATGGTTGCGCTTCCTAGAGCGCAATCGCTTCAAATTGAAGCGATGGGCGCTCTAGCGTTTTGGTGGGGCAAGATCTTTTCGGAAAATCGGCTTTGCGGAAAACCGCTTCCACTCGGATCAAATCCGGGGCGGGCCTGTTCCGGATCAGGTTTCGATTTCGCCCTGACCGTCCGACCGACTTAAATCTCCGACGAGGCGCTGGAGGAACTCCGGCGCCTCGTTCTTTCGTGGGCTTTCGTTATTGTTCTTTGAATTTTTCGGCTGTGCCGACCGCCGCGGCAGATCGCAGTCGAATGCGGCCATTGCCGATTCGGCATAAATTGAAAGGCGGCGCGTTACCCCCGTAATCGCGCCGCCCCCTCCGCAACCGATAGCGTCGAGGCTATAGGGTTGCGAGCCCGGTGAATGTGCTATCGCCCGGGCCGGGAGCGCTTTGACCTAGATCAAATCACCACGGGCGATTTTGCGATTCTGACCATTCGCGCACCATATCCACCCGCAAGCCTTTGTGGATGTGTCCAAAAGCAAGGCGCGCCATCGCCCGATTGGAGCGATGGCGCGCTCCTCGAAGACTGCACAATGGTCCTGAAGGCATATAAATCTTACGGCGGATTGCCGACCGGAATCGCCAGCACCGGGCAGGGCGCCTGACGCAAGACGCGCTCCGTCGTGCTGCCGCGAATGGCGTCGAGGAGGCCGCGATGGCCGGCCGTCGCCATGCCGATCAGATTAGCCTGCATTTCCGCCGCCGCCTGCAGGATGCCCTCAACGATATTGCCGCCGCGCACTTCTATAGGCACTTCTATCGGAGCGCCGTGCGACGGAGTCGATACTGTCGCAACGACGGGGACGTTTGCGCCGATGTGGAGGATGCGAATTTCGGGCGCTGCGCCTAATACGCGACAGAATTGCTGGATCGCCCTTATGGCCGGGACTGGAGCCGGGGAGTGATCCACCGGGACGAGGATTCGCTTGAGACGAAGTTCGCCCCCCGCTTGATTGACGAACCCCGCGCTATGCTCGGGAATGAACAGCGTTTGCGTCTGCGCTTGACGCGCCATCGCTTCGGCAACCGACGGCTCGACCCAACGCGGCAGGCCGTCGCGGCCACGCGTCGCCAGCACCATGAGTTCGCTCGGATGGCCGGCGAGAAAGCGCGACAGGCCTCGCACCGGATCGTGGGATCCGATCTCGACCTTGGCGACCTCGACGCCGAGTTTGTCGAATATGTCTGCGGTCGACGCGCCGGCATCGAGCAGGCCCCAGCGGGCGAGCGTCTGACGGACATGCGGAAAGGCTTGCCATTCTTTCGCGTCCTTACGGTCCGCGATGTGCGCGATGTAGAGCTTGCACTTGGCGGCGAGGCTGATCCTGAGCGCATGGGCAAACGCGCTCCGGCTCAGATCGGAGAAATCGGTCGGGTGTATGATCGGTGCATTCAGGGTGTTCATCTGCGCCTGCCATCGCCTGCCGTGATGATCCTACCGCGCGGCAACGTCGCGATCGAATCTATGACGGCCGCCGTGGCCGGGCGGCCACGTCAGTGCCGTCAGAGCCCAAACGATATCATCCGAACGAGGCAACCTCTCAGCGGACGGGCTGCCGATGCCAGCGGACGCCGACCCCCTGAAGCGGAGGTCGTGCCTCGCGGTGAACCTGTTTGAACGGCACCTGAAATACTTGACCGCGCGCAAACCATCTGTGCCGCGCGTCACAGCACAAACTGAGGTCCGTTCGGGATGAATTTTCGTTCCGAGATCAGGAGCGCAATGCGCCTCGCCGCTCGCGCCGGCGTTTGGCAGATTCAGTGCAATACAGCGAGCTTGCGCAGCGTCTCGGGTAAAAAGATGATCGTCCAGCGATCTTTCAATTGCAAAATGCCGCGCCGTTGCCATTCGCGCACGATAAACAGGTCGCCTCAATGCATTTTTTTCGTTCGATCCCGCTGGCACAAAAAACCTGTCGGGCTAGCCCCCGCTAATGACGATGGCTTTGAACCAGGCCCCCAGTGGACTGCGTGGGCTGAGGCTTGGCCGACGTAGCCAACCAACCCGCTTTGGCAACCTCATCCTGCAACATCTGTAAGATACGCCGAAGCCCGGCCCGCGCCAGCACTCCTGCCGCCCCGCCTCCACTTAATCCGCGCAATTCCACTTGGAAGTTGTCTCCCTGATCGGTGATTGATAGCTGTCCCACGAGCTCCGCTGCGGTCGCGCTCGCATTGAGCAAATCAGCGGGAGTGTTGGTCATTCGTTCCGCGGTCTTGGCCATCGCGGCGGCGTGCTCGAAAGCAATGACGTCGCCACGAAGTTCTACCGGCGCTCGCTGCGCCAAAGCTGACGTGTTCGCGAGAAGTTCCGCCGCACGTTCGAGTAGCGCCAGCACCACCCGCCTGGTTAGCCAACAGGACCATGCCTCTGGACGGCCGGGATTGATAGCGGCGAGGATTCGATCCTCCTGCATCGCATATATGAAGGTCACGGATGTCAGCACCTGCACTGTTGGTCGCTCCCTTGAGGTAGGGCGCTTTGGTTAGCCCTATCTTGATACCAAAGCGCCGTATAGGGCGCACATTTTCCAATCCATATATATTTTTACACTCATATATCACGAAGCGCAGCTATCCGTCTCGAACCGGCGGCCTGGCCGCGCTGGGCGGCCCAGTGTCCTGGCGATTGCCGATGAGGTGATCGAGTGCCGGCTCGCTCGAGTTCCGGTCCGGGTCAGACTGCGACATCGTGGGATGTCCGCGGCACGGCAGCTTTACCCCCGGAGGCCGATATTGGCTCGCGCTGCAATATCTGACGTTTCGGGCCAGAAGCCACCTCCCGCTGTGCACAAAAACAGCGAACCCTTTCGCTGTTGGACCGTCGTAATTAGGTCACAGACCTCCAAATTGAGGCGTGATATTCTTCTCCATAATGCGGCGGGCATGGTCCCATTGTGGGCGGGGGGCGAATCGGCGATGGCTCAGGTCGAGGCTGATATCAAGAGCCAGATGGAAATGGTGCTCCATGATTGGGAGCTGTATCGGGCGGGGAAGGGAGATAAGTGAAAAATGCCAGCCGAAAGCGATGCTGAAAAAAATGCAGAGGCGAAGACAAAAAATAGGCCAAGCAAAAATAGCGAGAACCAACGCGTGGCAGAGGCGATCGCGGTTCTCAATCGTACTTTGGCAGAGCAAGCCAACGCGAACCGCAAACAAGAGTATCGTGAAGATACTGGAAACAAATTGATCCGGGGATTAACCCTGTTGTTTGTTATCCTCACTACGATAGGAATTTTCTGGCAGGCCTCCATTTTCAACAGTCAGTTGATAGAGGCTCAAAAGGTTTTTGGACCCATTCGAGACCAGGCTGACGCTTCTAAAAGAGCCGTTGATGCGGCCATGAAACAATCAGATGCCGCCACTAGGCAATCCGAAATGGCTGCGAAACAAGCCGACTTTTCCGCCAAAGCTCTAACCCAAGCCCAACGCGCGTGGGTTGGACCACGAGACGCCAGGTTTGAAAGCAAACCCGCCTCCGGAAAGACGAATAAAATCATCATTGAATACCAGAACACTGGGAAAGAGCCTGCTCTCGGCTTCACATTTGATGCAGAGCATTATGCCGCAACGCTGGCACAAGACGCAGATGGCACAATTACAAAGAAGACGGCTGCTTACGTCAACAAATGCGGTCAGCTTCTCGCTATGTTGGGCGGCGGCGTTGTTTATCCAGCCTCCGGGTTTAGTGCGCTTAATTTGAGCCTCCCAATTGACGAAAAGCTCATCGACGACGAGGTGATTGATGGAAAAAAGGTGATTGTTGTGAACGGCTGCTTCGCCTACGTAACAGGCGGAGCAGCTCATCACAGCGCTTTTTGCTATTTCTATCGAGGTGATGAGAATGATTTCAATCACCTCAGCATCTGCTTAAATGGTAATTACGCTGATTAACGCTGCGTCGCAACGAGCCAACGCTCAGGCACCCGGTTCCTGTGTTCAACAAAGGGCAGACTTACGTGAGAGTTTTCAGTCGACTTTCATCGTCGATGCGGGGTCAAGCCCGCGTATACCGCCGGATGTGTGACGGCGCTTGGCCTACGAGCGCACCCTTCCGCCGTCGATGTTCAGCGTCTGTCCGGTTATGAAGGCGGCGTCGTCGCTGGTGAGGAACGACACCGCGCCGAACAGGTCTTCCGGTAGTTCCGGGCGCTTAATCGCCTGCCGTGATGATCCTACCGCGCGGCAACGTGGCGATCGAATCTATGACGGCCGATGCAGCCGCGATTCGACCAATCGTTCCAGTAAGCCGCGCCAGCGCGCG
>Ga0187784_10005280_pt1 | contig 10456 bp, 8 predicted proteins | sample 1015_SJ02_MP15_2_FD_132964 | JGI IMG/M metagenome (GOLD analysis project Ga0187784, IMG submission 132964) | Tropical peat soil microbial communities from peatlands in Department of Meta, Colombia - 1015_SJ02_MP15_20_MG | ecosystem: Environmental > Terrestrial > Soil > Wetlands > Peat | place... | reverse complement strand
GCGGCGAAGCTGGCCGAGCAGGGATATGTGGCGCTGGCAATTGATCTGTATCGCGGGAAGGTGGGAGACACGCCGGAGGTGGCGCACGAACTGATGCGCGGGCTGCCGGAGGACCGGGCGAAGCGGGACCTGATGGCAGCATTTGATTTTCTGGCGACGAATGCGAGCGTGAAAAAAGGACGGATCGGCGCGATTGGGTGGTGCATGGGCGGAGGGTATGCGCTGGACGCGGCGATTGCGGAGCCGGGGCTGGCGGCGGCAGTGATCAACTACGGTCGTTTGGCGACCGACCCGGAGATCCTGAGAAAGATTCGCGCGCCGATCCTGGGATCGTTTGGCGGGCAGGACAAGGGCATCACGCCGGAGGATGTGAAGAAGTTTCAGGCGGCGATGGAGAGTATTGGGAAGAAGGTAGAGATCAAGATTTATCCGGATGCGGGACACGCGTTCGAGAATTCGAGTAACAAGCAAGCGTATCGGGCGGACGATGCGGCAGACGCGTGGCAGCGGACGCTAACGTTCTTGGCCGCGACCCTGAAGAAGTAGGGCGAAAAGCGTGAACCGCCAGAGCACGCGACGCATTGCATATGCCGTCGCCCGCTGCGAGCACGCTTTCAGGTGCGGAGCCTCGCCAAGCTCGCGAGAAAATTTGTTGCGCTGAAGATGACAACGCACGCATTCGTATCTGCACGAAAACCGAGGCAGTGAAATTCCACTTGCCAGACAGTGCGGCTCTGGGTAGTATGCACGCATCCTTTTTTGTTTTTTTCCGTCGCTAGCGTTATGAAGATCGGCGAGACCATCCGCAATCATCGGTTGCAACGGAACATGTCCCAAGGCGATATCGAGAAGCGCACGGGGCTGTTGCGATGCTACCTGTCCCGCGTGGAAAACGGGCACACCATTCCGTCGCTGGACACGCTGGCGAAGATCGCCAACGCCATGGACATTCCGCTGTCGCAGTTTTTTTCCGATGGCCCGCCCAACGGACAAAAGGGCTTGCCGCAGCTCTCCGATGATCAGGTACGCTTCCTCAGCCAGATACGGCGCTATGCACCAAACCTGAACGACAGCGACCGCAAGCTGGTGCTGGCGATGGTGAAGAAGATGGCGGCGAGCGCGAAATAAGCTGGCTGTGCTCCGCGCTTTTGTGACTTTTGTACCATTCTGTAGTGACCCGATGGAACCTGCCGCGTCCGCAGCTTTGCCGGTAAGCTACGAGTCATGCCCTCTGCTGCACCTAATCTCACCATTGACGAAGAGCTGCACCTTCTCGCCGATCAGTTGCGGCGGCTGAAGATCGAGTACGAAATTTTCTTCAATAACCCGAGCAAACGGCCTCCTGCCGATATTGAATGGAGGGTCGTCAACCTGTTGCGTAAATTCAGCGACGGGTCGCGGATGAGTTTTTCCCAGCGCTACCGGTACAACGAAATGGCGCAACGGTATGCCATCCAGAGCGACCTGTGGCGAAAGAAGATGCGGATTCGAGAAGAGGGTTACCGGCGTCCGCAGGATGCGCTTTTGTCGGTGCAGGGGGCGGGCGGCAGCAAGGCGAAAGTTGCCCCAAGGAAGGCGTATGGGACAAGAACAAAGGCGGAAGAGAGAGGTTTTTCCGTGCAGTGTTCGGATGTAGATCGCGAACGCGAGAAGGTGGAGTTGCTGTATAAGGCGCTGAATGCGGCCAAAACGAACGCGGGCGAAGAGGCTTTCGATTGTTTTGATTCGTTTGTGGAGTTCATGAGCAAGAAAACCAGCGCCATGCGCAAGGAATACCAATGTGAAGCGGTAATCTATTCCGTTGAGACGCAGAACGGGCATGTAAAGTTGACCGCGAAAGCGAAGAAGTAAGAAGGGTAATCTGCATTTTAGAAACGCAGATTCCAGATCTCAGGTTTCGAACAATTTCAGTTCACATTTCCCTGGGAATGAAAATTCCGCTGCGGCGGATGCGACGGCGCGTGCGTGTCACTGCAATCAAGACTCCCGCGAGGCTGAGTTGGGTCATTAGCCGTCCTGCTAGAATTCTTCTGGCTTTCAATCTTTCGGTTTTCTTTCTTTCGTCGAGGCGGAAGTCATGTCCAGGATTCAGCGCGCCATTCTAAGTGTTACCGACAAAACAGGAGTCGTGGCTTTTGCCCGGAGATTGAGCGGCATGGGGGTCGAGCTTGTTTCCACGGGCGGGACGGCCAAGCTGTTGCGGGAATCTGGAATTAAAGTAATAGAAATTTCTGACCTGACTGGCTTTCCCGAGATGCTCGATGGGCGAGTGAAGACGCTCCATCCCAAGGTGCATGGCGGCATTCTGTATCGGCGCGGCGATGCGGGGCATAAGGCTGCGGTTGCCGAGCATGGAATTCAGCCGATCGACATGGTGGTTGTGAATCTCTATGCCTTTGAAAAGACCGCGGCTAAGCCGGACGTGCATTTCGAGGAACTGATCGAGAACATCGATATTGGCGGGCCGTCGATGATTCGATCGGGAGCGAAGAATTTTCAGGATGTTGCCGTTGTGACGTCGCCGGCCGACTATGAGGCAGTGGCGGACGAGATGGAGCGGAGCGGGTGCGAGCTATCCCAAGAGACAAAATGGAAGCTGGCGCAGAAGGCATTCGCCACGACGGCAGCTTACGACTCAGCCATTGCTTCGACGCTGGAGCGGGTGAGCGCCGGGAACTTTGATCTGCGGCCGCGGGAGGGTTTTCCTGAAACCTTGCGGCTCAATTTTCGCAAACGAATGGATCTGCGTTACGGAGAAAACCCGCACCAGAAGGCAGCGATGTACGTGGACGATTCGACGGAGGGGGTGGCGCATGCAGCGCAACTGCAGGGAAAGGAGCTTTCCTACAACAACATTGTCGATCTGCAAGCAGCCTGGGACCTGGCGCAGGAATTCAAGGAGCCGTTTTGCGGGATCATCAAGCACACCAATCCTTGCGGAGCGGCAACCGGCAAGACGCTCAGCGAAGCGTATTTGCGGGCTCTGGAGTGCGATCCGGTTTCGGCGTTTGGCGGAGTGATTGGCGTGAACCAGTCCGTAGATGGCGCAGCCGCGAAAGAAATGGCCAAGTTATTTCTGGAGGTGATCGCCGCACCGGCATTTGATCGAGAAGCGAAGGAAGTATTTTCGCCGAAGAAGAACCTGCGGCTGGTGGAGGTTCCCGCGGGGCAGCAGCACTGGGCATTGAAGAATATTTCGGGCGGCATGTTGGTGCAGGATGCAGACCTGCAGACGCTTTCCCAATCCGACTTGAAAGTGGTAACGAAACGCGCGCCAACGCCGGAGGAGCAGAAGGCGCTGCTTTTCGCGTGGAAGGTGTGCAAGCACGTAAAGTCAAATGCAATCCTGTACGCGCGGAATGGGCAGACGGTGGGCGTAGGGGCCGGACAAATGAGCCGGGTCGATTCGTGCAAGATCGGGGCGATGAAGGCGCAGCTTCCGCTGAAGGGTACGGTGGCCGCCTCCGACGCGTTTTTCCCTTTCCCGGATGGGGTAGAAGAGATTGCCAAGGCGGGGGCGACGGCGATTATTCAGCCGGGCGGGTCGGTCCGCGACAGCGAGGTGATTCAGGCGGCGGACCGGCTCGGTATGGCGATGATCTTTACCGGGGTCAGGCATTTCCGGCATTAGCCTTTCAAATCTGCCCTCAAGAATCGAGAGCCAAAGCCTTTGGACTTCCGGTATCCACGGAAACTCGCGTGTACGGGCAGTTCGTGGGAATGCAAGGTAGAATAAGAAAGTCTGGAGGATGGCCATTCGGCATCCAACGATCTAAAGGGGATTTGGTCGCGGAAGAGTTCATGAGAAAACAGTTTTCGGTCGTCGCTATTTTTTTCAGCGGCTTGCTTTTATACGCGCAAAGCGGGCCGGGCAGCGCAGCAGATTCCAAGGCCAGCCCTCCTTCTCCTTCGGCGTCGTCCGGCGTGAAGAACAAGACGCCTGACCGGGCGGCCGCGTACTACCACTTCTGTCTGGCCCACATGTATGAAGAGCAGGTGGCCATGTATGGGCGTAGCGATCTGGCAAACAAAGCGATCGAAGAGTACCGTGCTGCGATCGACGCCGATCCGAATTCAGCCTATTTGACCTCCGGCCTGGCCGAGCTTTACGCGAAGACAGGACGCATTCGCGACGCCGTGATCGAAGCCACAGACATCATCAAGCGCGATCCGAACAATCTGGAAGCGCGGCGGTTGCTGGGAAGAATTTATCTGCGGTCGCTGGGCGACATGCAGGCGGGAAACGGCTCGGACAGCGTGCTGAAGCTATCGATCGAACAATATGAGCAGATCGTGAAGCTGGATCCGGACAGCATGGACGACCACCTGCTGCTGGGACGCCTGTATCGCCTGAACAACGACCTGCAGAAAGCGGAAGCGGAATTCAAGACGGCAGTGAAGTTGCAGCCGGACTCGGAAGAGGCGGTCACGACGCTCGCGTACCTGTACAACGAATTGGGCGACACCGTGCGAGCGACCGAAGTGCTGAGTTCGGTGCCTGGGAACGCTCGATCGGCGAAGCTTTATTCGGCATTGGGATACACCTACGAGCAGCAAAAGCAATACAAGAACGCGATTGACGCCTACCGCCACGCCATTGAACTGGATCGCGACAATCTGGACGCGATTCGAGGGCTGGCCGACAACCTGCTCAACGACGGACAAACCGATGCCGCTCTTGAGCAATACAAAGTGATCGCCGATGCCAATCCGGAGGATGCGCAAACCTACCAGCGGATGGCCGAAATCTATCGCCGGCAGGGAAGGTTCGACCTCGCACTCGACGATCTGAAGAAAGCCGAGTCGATGGTGCCCGACTCGATTGAAGTGCAGTACAACCTCGCGGCCACCTATCAGGCGCAGGGGCGGTATGACGAGGCGATCCCGATTCTGAAGGACCTGCTGAAGAAGTCAGAAAAGACAGATGGGAATTATTCCGGCAGCGCGAGAAGCAACCGGGCTGTATTTTTGGAGCGATTGGGCACGATTTACCGCGACCAAGGGAATTATCAGGCGGCGAACGAGACCTTCCGTCAGATGATTGCGCTGGGAGGCGATGAGAACATCGAGCGGGCCTATCAGCAGATTATCGACACTTGGCGCGAAGCCAAGGACTGGCCGAAAGCAACCGACGTTGCCAGAGAAGCGGTACAGAAACTGCCCAACAGCCGCGACCTGAAGCTCGTGCTGGATGCACAGCAGGCGGACATGGGCGACGCCGATAAAGCGCTCCAGGATGCGCGCTCTCTGCTCAAAGGCAATGCCGATGACCGGACGGTCTATATTGCGCTGGCACAGATGAATACGCGGCTGCGCCGATTCAGCGATGCGGAACAGGCGCTCGACAAGGCGGAGCAGTTATCGACGAAGGACGAAGATAAGGAATATGTCTGGTTCCTTCGCGGCTCGACGTATGAACGCGAGAAGCGCTACGCGGATGCGGAAGTGCAATTCAAGAAGGTGCTGGCTGACGATCCGCAACATGCCTCAGCATTGAACTATTTAGGCTATATGCTTGCCGACCAGGACATGCAGCTGGAAGAGGCGCTCGGTTACATCAAGCGCGCGGTCGATCTGGATCCAGCGAATGGGGCTTATCTGGATTCCCTGGGCTGGGTGTACTTCCGGCTGGGAAAGTACGACCTGGCGGAAGAGAATCTGCTGAAGGCATCGCAGAAGATCAACACGGATCCGACGGTACACGACCATCTTGGCGATTTGTATCAGAGAACAGGACGCCTGAAGATGGCGGTGACCAGTTGGGATCGCGCCTTAAACGAGTGGAATCGGACCATTGCGGTAGAGGTTGATCCGGCCGATGTGTCGCGCGTGCAGAAAAAACTCGACTCCGCCAAACTGAAACTGGCGCGCGAAGATGCGAGCAAGCAGTAGGTGTAGAAGCGCGACGGCAGTGGCCGCCATGGAATGATCATTCCGGCGGCAGATTTTCCTTGAAGAACCTTATCGCGTTTTCTCCCATGATCATCCGGATATCGTGCTCGGAGTAGCCCGCGTCGAGCATAGCTTCCGTTATGTTGACCATGCCGCTGGCGTCAAATGGCTCGGTAACCGCGCCGTCGAAGTCGGAGCCCAGGGCAACGTGTTCAACTCCAACACGGTCGGAAACATAGCGCATGGCCCGGACGATGGCTTGGGCGGAGCGCCCACAGGTAGCCGTATCCCAGAAGCCGATGCCGATCAGCCCTCCCTTGGCGGCGATGGCGAGAATCTGATCATCCGAGAGATTGCGATTGTTGTTGCAGGTACCCTTGACGCCGGTGTGGGAGACGACGGGCGGCCGGGTAGCGATGGCGAGGACGTCGTCAATGGTTTTCGGCGAGGCGTGAGCGAGATCGATGATCATGTGGAGAGCTTCCATCCGGCGCACCCATGCCCGGCCTTTTTCGGTAAGGCCGATTTTTTCCATGCCGGCCGAGGAGCCGCCAATGTCGTTGTCAAACATATGGCTGGGCGACATCATCCGATATCCGGCCCGATAGAGCACGTCCAGATTGTCCAGGTTGCCATCCAGGGCGTGGGCGCCTTCAATGGAAAGCATGCCGGCCGTAAGGCGGCCATTGCGCTGGCGGCGGGCCAAATAATTGGTGAGGTCGGAAGCGCTTTGAATGATGACGAAACCACCGCGCGCCACGTTGGCGAACTGGTGCAGACGCTTCGCCTGGAACAGAGCACGCTGGGTTAGGCTGCCCCAGGTGTCACGAGGCCAGCGCTCGACCAGAGCGAGCCAATAAATGTTGTCGGTCGTGCCGTCATTGCGCTCAATATTGACGCCGCGTGGACTCTTGGTGGGCAGGGAAAAAACCTGCAAGGCAACGTTGCCATCGGCGAGTCGAGGGATATCCACGTGACCGTAGGTGCTGCGCTCCAGAAGATCGCGGCCCCATAACAGCGAGTCCGCATGCAAGTCGACGACCGTCAACTGCTTGTGGAGTGCGAACGCCTGGCTGGATGGCATGTAGGACACGCTTCCGACGACCTTGTTCTCGGTCCTGTCGACCATCCGCGGTATTTCAGAAACGAAGGCGGCAACGATGCACAAGGCCACAATTACGATAGGGATGATTTTGCGCATGAGAGCTCCCGGACAGTGGCAATAATTTTGGCGCTTCCTTAATGTTATGGAACGGTGGCGACAGCCCTTATTTTCGGCTGTCACCGCGACTACCTGGACAACATTCCCAGCGTTTCGCGAAATAAGGCATCAAAGTTCTTGCCGTTGGCAGCGGTGAGACCAGCAGTCCCGCGGGATGCAAGGAGAGCTTTCTCGGCAGAGGCGCGCTGATATCCAAGATTGACGAGGGCGGAGAGCACGTCTTCTTCGACCTCTGTTCTGCGCATTGAGGGCGCATCGGTTGCCGCAGGGGCAACGGGAAGCTTATCGCGCAGCTCCAGAACCATGCGCTCGGCGGTTTTCCTGCCGATGCCCGGAATGCGTGTCAAGCATGCCAAATCACCGGCCCGAATGGCTGCGATCAGTTCCTCGGTGCGCATGCCACTCAAGATCGTAATCGCCAGCTTTGGGCCGATCCCGCTCACCGTGAGCAATTTTTCGAAAAGATGCTTTTCCGGCAGGCGGAAAAACCCGTACAGGCTCAGGGCATCCTCGCGCACATGAGTGTAGATATGCAGGGCGACTTCGCTGCCGGCGGCGGGAAGCTCGGTAAAGGTGGGGACGGAAATCGCGATTTCGTAGCCAACACCGCAGGTTTCGACGATGGCCCGGTTGGGGTGCTTGGTCAAAAGCGTTCCGCGAAGATGCCCGATCATTTTCAGGTAGTGTAGCAGAGCACGGAATGCCACCGATTTTCCTTGCGTTTCCACAGGAAGTTGGGGTGCTCCACATCTTTTGCACAGTGCGGGCTCAATTTGCGATTGCGTTGCGTGGCCCGGTCGGGCAAAGTGTTCGGCAGTCAAACGCGCGGAGATGCTTCCAAGCGCTATCGGCCTAAGTTCAGCGTGCCGACGATTCTCTCGAGGGTGAATCGCCGGGGGTATTCGGTTCATGTGAGTGGACTGGCGCCCGGGCACTGCGGCCTCCTCCGAAATCCTCCTCCACGGAGCGATGGAAGCGCTGAACTGAAAACCAGAGCGCAAGCTCTGGTTGGGTAATCGGTTGATTGTGCTCCCGGAGCACGGCGACCGACGACTTCCGTCCCTGGCGGAAGACGACAGCGACAAGTGTCCGCGATAGCAATGCGGCTCGGGTGGCTGGCCTGAGCCGCATTTGTTTTGCTCGAGCTGGAGCGCGTCTGTTTGCGAGTCCCCCACTATATCTTTTGCTTTATGTTCGCCCTAATGGCATACTCTGGAATGGGTTGGCGCCGGGAATTCGCGGCCGCACGGCAACTTTTCTCGGTCAGCGAACCTCTTGTGAGTGAAGCTTGATTTGGGACTCGTTTTCCAATTTCAGGCGCAAGCTTCCACAGCTCGAAATGGATTACCATGCAACGCACTCCCGCAAAGACCATGGCAACCGTTGACAACAGTATCGGACGCATGCCTGCGAACATTGAAGCGGAACGTTCGATTCTGGGCGCGATCCTGCTCGACAATCATGCCTATTACGATGCCGCACAGCACTTGAAGGCGGATGACTTCTCGATCGACGCGCACCGGCGGATTTATTCGCGGATGATGGATCTGGCGGAATCATCACGGCCGATCGACATTATTACGCTGGTCGAAGAACTGGAGCAGAACAAGGACCTGCAGGCGATCGGCGATGTGGCCTACGTTTCCAGCCTGCTGGATGGCGTGCCGGACCGGCCCTCGATCGACCATTACGTTCGCATCGTGCGGGACAAGGCAATCCTGCGGGGCTTGATTTCCATTGCGAGTGCGGCCATCGCCAAGGCGAGCGAGCAAGCCGATCCAGCCGATGACATTCTGAATGACGCCGAGGCCGCCATCTTCGAGCTTTCGGAAAAGCGCATTGGGCAGGGCTTTGAGAGCATCAAGGACATCTCCCGCAAGTCGGGAGGGATTGATGCCCTCCTGCAACGCGGGCAGAAGATTACCGGACTGGCCACGCACTACGAAAAGCTCGATGAGATGACCTGTGGCCTGCAGAAGTCCGACCTTGTGATCGTAGCGGCGCGGCCCTCGATGGGAAAGACGTCGTTTGCCATGAACATTGCCGAGAATGCGGCCATCGATGATGGCAAGATCGTCGGCATGTTTTCGCTGGAAATGTCGAGTGAAGCGCTCTTGCAGCGGCTGCTGAGTTCGCGCGCCGGCGTGGACGCTTACAAGCTGCGAACCGGATTCCTGGGAAAGGAAGACCAGGAAAAGCTGATAAGAGCGGCAGCGGAGCTGGGGAACTCGAAGCTCTTCATCGACGACACGCCGGGCCTGACGCTCAGCGAGATGAGAGCCAGAGCGCGCAGGTTGAAACAATCGCAGGAGGGCCTGGACCTGCTTGTGGTCGATTATCTCCAGTTGATGTCGGGAGGCAGCCGGCGTTTTGAGAATCGCACACAGGAAGTGACAGCCATCTCGCGCGGGCTGAAGGCGATTGCGAAGGAGTTGGAAGTGCCGGTGGTCGCTCTGTCCCAGTTAAGCCGCGCGCCGGAAAGTCGCAGTGGCGATCATCGCCCGCAGTTGAGCGATCTGCGCGAGTCGGGATCGATTGAGCAGGATGCCGACATCGTCATGTTCATTTTTCGCGAAGAACTCTATAAGCCTGACAATCCCGAACTGCGCGGCATTGCCGAGATCATCCTGGCGAAACAGCGCAATGGTCCGATCGGCAAGTTCCGGCTGGCATTTCTCCACAATTCCACGCGGTTTGAGAACATTGCAGACGAGGACAGCACCCCCGGAATGATTCAGTAGAAAATGGCTGGAAAGAGGCGACCGCGGCGCGTTCTGCACAGTTGGGCCTGTGGAAAACCTTGTGGATGTCAGGATTCAGGCTTAATCTCTCGGGGGGGAAACAGCGGTAAAGGCTGTGGCGCAGTCGTGCGGGATTGCACGTAACGCTATGTTTTTAAGTTAGTTAACTCGTAGTGGACATGAATGGAAGGACTTTTCCCAAATCAGTAGTCTCAGCCGCCGGAATTGAGATTTGCACATCCGCAAAAGCCTGTAAGCAAAGATTCAGCCTCAGGAATCGCCGGTTTGGCGGCGCTTAGGTACCGTCCTCGCCAACCTTTAATACCGCCAGAAAAGCCTCCTGGGGAATGTCGACACGGCCGATCCTCTTCATGCGTTTTTTGCCTTCTTTCTGCTTCTCGAGCAGTTTGCGTTTGCGGGTGATGTCGCCGCCATAGCATTTGGCAAGAACGTTTTTCCGCATGGCAGGGACGGTTTCGCGGGCAATGATTTTGGCTCCGATGGCGGCTTGGATCGCCACCTCAAACATCTGGCGCGGTATCAATTCTTTCATTTTTGTGGCCAGCGCCCGTCCGCGCTCATAAGCAAAGTCGCGATGGAT
>Ga0187784_10005279_pt1 | contig 10459 bp, 15 predicted proteins | sample 1015_SJ02_MP15_2_FD_132964 | JGI IMG/M metagenome (GOLD analysis project Ga0187784, IMG submission 132964) | Tropical peat soil microbial communities from peatlands in Department of Meta, Colombia - 1015_SJ02_MP15_20_MG | ecosystem: Environmental > Terrestrial > Soil > Wetlands > Peat | place... | reverse complement strand
TCGAGCAGTATGCTGACAATCGTCTAATCAGGCCCAGGGCGGAGTACATCGGCCCGACACAGGCGGAGTACGTCTCAATTGAGCACAGGACACAAACTCCGGTTATGAAACATTGAGGGTCGAGGCGCTCGTCAAGCGTTCCCCAGTTACCATAAGCTCGGGGGCCTCTATCAGACAGGCAGCAGAGGTCTTCGCGAGGGAAAGGATCGGTCTGCTGGTGATTGCTGGCTCCGTGAGTCCCGTGAAGGCGCAGGGGGTAATATCCGAACGGGACATCGTCCGGGCTGTGGCCAAGGGGACAGCGCTCACTGCCCCGCTGGAGACCATCGCGACCAAGAAGCTGATCAGCGTCAAACGCTCCGACAGGGCTTCCAAGGCGGTCCTCCTCATGACAGACAACGGAATCAGGCACCTTGTCGTGGAGAACGACGACGGGACCCTTTTCGGGGTCCTCTCCATCCGCGACTTCTTCCGGGAGAAGAAGCTTCTCGAAGGCTTCCTTAGGGACGAGGCAGAGGAAGTCCACGGTGTCGACTAGGAAGCCAGGAATCGTTTCATGAAGAATTCTGACGCCAATCTTAAATAGCGTAAAAGGGTCGTGAGCTTCTCCATGCCTCTTTTCGGGGACATAGGGACAGTCTTCGTCATGGGTCTCGTTGGTGTCTTGTTCACCCTGCCGGTGGTGATCCTCCCCAGGCTCTTCGCTCCAAAGCACCCCAACCCGATCAAGGGTCTACCATTCGAGACGGGCCAGGTCCCCCAGGGGGCGGGGAAGATGCACTTCATGATGCAGTACTACGCCTATCTCCTGATGTTCATCGTCTTCGACGTGCTAGGCATGTTCCTCTATGCCTGGGCCTCCGCCTACAGGCCCATGAACCTGGGCCTCTCCTCCGACTGGACCATAACCCTCTTCATGGCGATGCTCTTCGTCCCAATGGCGTTCGCACTAATTCTTGCGGGGAGGCGTGAGCTGTGGTAGTCGCTCAGCAGCAGAAGAGTGGGACGTTTCAGGTGCTCGTCGGCAAGATTGACGATATCCTCCAGTATGCCATCGGGGACCCCATGCGCTACGTGGCGAACTGGGGTCGTCTTTACTCTCTTTGGCCAGTACATCTTGAGACGGCATGCTGCAGTGTTGAGATAGGAGCCGCAGCAGGCTCAAGGTTCGACATGGAGAGGTTCGGAGCATTGGAGGCGTTCGGGTCCCTTCGCGCCTGCGATTTGATTATTGTTATGGGAACGGTGACCCGCAAGCTTGCACCCAGGCTGAAGTTGATCTACGATCAGATGCCAGACCCGAAGTGGGTGATAGCAATGGGCGCCTGCAGCATCACCGGAGGTCTCTACTTCGACTCTTACAACGTCCTGAGAGGAATCGACGACATAGTACCCGTCGACGTGTACGTACCCGGATGCCCACCAAGGGCAGAGGCCTTCCTGCAGGGACTTGTTCTGCTACAAGAGAAGATCAGAAGGGCACCGTCTCTAAGCGGCCGGTGACGCCCAATGAGTAAAACTAGTGCCTCCCAGAGTCCATCCACGACTCCAAGCCCATCCCCTCCCACGACTGCACCAAGACCACCATCTGCTCCTGCTACCTCTCAGGCTGCCGCTGCCCCTCCCACTCCGAAGCCGGAGCCAATCCGAGCGAAGAACTTCGTCAGCCAGATAACGTTGAGGTTCCCAGATGTGAAGGTAGAGTGGATGAAGGAGAGACGGCTTAAGATTTCGACGACCGTCGGCAGGGTAAAGGAGATCGGAATATTCATTCGGGACTCCCTGGGGTTCGACCACATAAGCACGGTCAGCGGCGTCGACTGGATCGCCCAGAACCAGTTGGAGGTGATCTACTTCATCGGTTCTAGCACTCCAGGTCAGGAGGATTTCATAATGGCGTTGTCCGAGAGGATTCCCAGAGAGAACCCCGTGGCGCCGTCCATGGTTGACGTTTGGCGTGGCGTCGAATATCCCGAGCGTGAGACACACGAGATGTTTGGGATAAACTTCCAGGGGCATCCGAACCAGTCTCATCTTTTCCTACCAGAGGACTGGAACGATCTTCCACCCCTTCGCAAAGATTACGTTTCTCCAGGAAGATGATGTCTTGACAGAAGAATCAGAATACTTCCCAGACCCAGACCGAATCATGTCTGTGTCTCTGGGCCCGCAGCACCCGGGTGCGGCGCACTTCCGTCTCCGTCTGTGGCTCGATGGAGATTACGTCATTCGCACCGAACCGGACGCTGGCTACGTCCACCGCGGCGAAGAGAAAATGGCGGAGTATCGTAATTACATCCAGAATGTACCGCATCTAGAAAGACCTGTCATACTAGATAGCTCCAACATCTTGTTTCCATATGCTCTAGGTGTGGATGAACTGATGAGCAACAAGGTACCGCCCAGGGGACAGTACCTCCGTGTAATCATGTCCGAAGCCAACCGGATCATCTCTAACATGTACTTCATCTCGATTCAGGGCTTGTTTCTAGGACATACCACCATGATAACTTGGGGGATGGGTGACAGAGACCTTTGGATTGATTTCGCCGAACGCGTAGGCGGGGCGAGGGTCACCTTTGCCTACATAATACCCGGAGGGGTAAGGAATGATATTCCGGAGTTTGCCATCGACAAGGGGCTCAAGACCTGTGACTGGTTCGACAAGCGCATGGACGAATACGAGAAGATATTCTTCAACAATCCGATGGTCCACCAGCGTTCCGACGGAGTCGGTGTTCTGTCGAGGGAGGACGCCATAGCCTTTGGAGCAACTGGCACGGTTGCCAGGGCTTCGGGAGTAAGAGTCGATGTGAGGAAGGATGAGCCGTACAGCTCCTACGAAGACTTCGAGTTCAAGACCCCATTCCTAACGCAAGGTGACAGCTGGGCTAGGACATACGTTGCCCTCCTTGACATGAGAGAGGCGGTCAAGATCATAAGACAGGCTTTGAAGAAACTACCGCCAGGACCGGTGCGACTCAAGTTGGGGCCACAACCGAGGGTGCCCGCAGGGGAGGTCTACTCGCGGACAGAGGCCGCGCGGGGTGAAATGAGCTACCATATAATCAGCGACGGCTCTCCTCGGCCCTACAGAGTCAAGATAGGGGTACCTTCGAACAAGAACCTGAGGGCCCTCCCCCACCTCATCAAGAACGTTCATGTGGCGGACATACCGATAATATTCAATTCCCTTAACTTCTGGCCCGTGGAAAACGACCGGTAAATCTGGCTTAATGCTCGAGCATTGACTGCTCGCTCCTCCTGAAGAGGTACACCCCTAAGAGTATCAGAGCTCCCCCGGCCAGCTGCCCCACGGTGATCTGCTCCCCGAGGAAAACAAGAGCGAAAACGGCACCGAAGACTGTCGACACCGACCACACCAGGAGCATCCTGATGGCGCCAAGGCGCTTGATGGCCGCGATGAACAGTGCTGTGGCTCCGGTGATGGCGAGACCCAGGAGCAGAAGCACGAGGTCATCATAGAACGTGAAATCGAACGTGTACCCCCCCAGGATCACGACCGCCATGACCACCACACCCCCGATCAGGCTCCTGAACTTGCTCAGGCTGGCCACGTCGAACCGTTTCGTGGCCAGGACCAACAGATTGTTCTCGACTGCCCACCCTACAGTCGAGCCTAGGACGAGAATGTTCCCCACAATCCCCTGAAGGAACGCGATGTGTGTGATGTCCAAGTCAGTTGTTACAACGATCAGGCCAGCCACGATGAGCAGGCCCCTAAGTGCCTGCGCTCTCCCAAGCCTCTCCCCGAAAACCGAATACGCGATGATGGTGGTGAACAGCACTTCGCCGTTTGCCAGGAGTGCAGCGTTGACCGCCGTAGTCTGGTTCAGGCCATAGGTGTACATCAGAGGGGAGAGGGCCGCCCCGACGAGTCCTAGGAACAGGAGGTAGGGAACACTCGCCCTCGCGGGTTTCAACCCCGGCCGATAAAACAGAAGCATGAGCCCGGAGATGAAGAACGAGAGCCCTGTGATGGGGATGGGCCCGTTTTTCTCGAGAAGGATCTTAATCAGGACCGTAATGGAACCCCCACACACCGCCGCGACCAGGGCGTAGATGTAGCCCCTTGTGACTTCTGTGATGGTTCTGCTCCCCAAGGGACCCGCCTCACCGTCTTCAGAAGTGATGAATTAACAGTGACTCAACCGCAGCCAATTCTTAAATCACGAGCTCCAACGGCCGCACCCGTGTCCTCAAACGAGGAGATTGTTGCCGAACTTCAGAAAATTAGAGAGCTCCTGACACCAAAACCTGCACCTCCAACACCGCCTGCACCCAAAGGGATGTCGGCCGAATTCAAGGCCTTCCTCTCGAACTACAAGGTCCTAGGACTTGCGGTAGCCTTCATCCTAGGCCTCTATCTGGGCGCTCTTGTCCAGGCGCTGGTCAAGGACCTCATCCTTCCAGTTATCGGTATCCCCTTGAGCAGCATAGGGAACCTCACCACGTACCAAGTAATCTTCGACAAGCAGACGTTTTCAATCGGAGACTTTCTCATCGCCGTCATCACCTTCATCATCGTCGCCTTCGTAATATTCCTCATCGTCAAGATAGCCAAGCGGTACAAGATCGACTAGGAGCCCTCTCCCCTGTTTTTCCCTGGCAATATCACGGTGTGTTTCGTTAAGCAGTAAGTCAATCGTTCTTGCTATAGTCAGTATTGTCCGCTTCGGCGGATATCAGGCCGGATATCACGATGAGCAGCAAGTTCGAGAAGGGATGGAAGGCTCAGGAGACCGAGCCCTTCGGGAAGCAGGTCCGCGATACAGTCCGCGGCCCGCAGCCGATGCGTCCCCAGATCCAGAAGGCTACCCAGCAGCTCACTGGGGAGATCAACCGACTGGACCAGGCGATGAACCGGCTGAAGCAACGCGAGAGCTCCATCTTCAAGAAGACCGTAACTGCTGTTCAGGCACACGACCAGGAATCCAGCAAGGCGTACTCCAACGAACTCTCGGAGGTCCGCAAGATGGAGAAGATCGTCACGCAGTCAAAGATAGCCCTGGAGCAGATCACCACCAGGCTGCAGACGGTCACCGACATCGGAGACTTCGCCGCGACCATCGCCCCTGCCATAGGGGTAATCAAGAACGTGCGCGCCACCCTTGGCGAGGCCATGCCCGATGCCCAGGGGGCTCTCGGAGAAATCGGGGCCCAGCTCAACTCGATCATGGTGGACGTCGGCCAGATAACTGGCACCTCGTTCTACCAGCCTGAGAACAGCGAAGAGGCCAACAAGATCCTGGCGGAGGCTTCAGCCATTGCAGAAAAGCGCATGGCAGAGTCCCTGCCGGAAGTGCCGAACAACACGGGCCAATCCGTCTTCACAAGCGAATAAAGGCGTCTGGGGTCCATCTTCATAGATGGCCCCTGCCCCCGTTTTCCTGTCCCCTGTCAAGGGCTAAGGGCTCTTAGTGTCCGCCCCCGGACGTTCCTCTTCTAGATCGGAGATTCTCCCCTGGACTATCTCCGCCTGCTTTTGGATGAAGGACCTGTAGGCCTTCAGCAGCTCAAGCTGCTCCTTGCCAGTCTTCCTGTCAATGACCCCGAGCGCGTCGGTAAGGCTCTTGGACGCGGTCTCGAAGGACCTGTCGAGGGTGTTGGCAACCCTTGGCGCGTTCTTCTTGAGCTCTGCGTCCACACTCTCCGTGACTGCCTTCAGCAGCTCTCTGACGCTCCTCAGGGTCTCCTTGGCCTTCGCCTTCACCTCATCAGAACTCATGTGAGGCCAGAAATGCGTCGCCCTCAAAAGTGTTCCTGGGAACCACGAGGCGCAATCTCTTGCACTTTAGCCAGGGCTTAAGCTCACCGATGACCGAGATCTAGATATGCGTTCGTCGATGTGCTCGCTCTCGCCATTAGCTGGCCCTGGCTTCCTTCTCCAGCCTTATGGGCTTAGAGGAAGGGTGTTCGTGAGACTTTCCTAGAGCAATGGAGATTGCCCCGAGTGGGATTCATCGGGCTGGCAAGATTTCAGGCTCGAATCTGACGCAGGAGACCGAAGGGTTATACATGGACAATTCAGACGACCCAAGAGTTTGCCCAGCATGGGTTCCAACCCCGACTACGACGTGATCATCGCAGGCGGGGGGATGGCGGGCCTCATCACCGCAGCCTCCATCGGCCACCATTCAAACGGGAATGCGCGCGTCCTCATCGTCGATAGGAACAAGGAGAGCGAGCCCGGGAAGAAGACGAACAACGGCTGGACATGTGGGGACGCCACCAGCAAGAGGTCTCTGGACTACCTCGCCGACCACATAGGCATCAGATACGGGTCCCCGGAACTGGAGCACCCGGTCAGCGGCGTCTACGTCTACTCCCCCGACAGGAAGACGAAAGTGCTTTTCGAAGGTGAAGGATACCTCTTCAACAGGAAGATCGCCCCGAGGAGACAGGTCAACGACGCGAAGAAGTCCGGAACCGAGTTTTTATTCGGCGCGACAGCGGAGAGGCTCCTCTCGGAGGACGGCAGGATAGTCGGAGTCACCGGAAGGAAATCTGACGGGTCGAGCTTCAGCCACACCGCACAGGTCACGATCGATGCGACGGGCTCCTCCTCGACCCTAAGGAGGTTCATGCCGGTAGCCTCCATGATGGAGAAGGAAATCGACCCAGACGACGTGGTGGGGACAGGGAGGTATATCCTGGACTTCGAGCCCGCCAAGGAGGATCCTGCATTCTTTTCTCCAGACTACTGTATCATCCATCTCGACCAGTTCATCGCACCCGCGGGGTACGGGTGGACATTTCCGAAGGGAAAGAAGAAGGTCAACATAGGCCTGGGGGTGTCCCACTCGGGGCTCGCTAGGAGGAACAGGAGGTTCGGGCTCAACGACAACCTCCAGAGCCTGATCGACAAGTACCTCGCGGACAACCCGGTAATCAAGAACTATTCTCAGCCCAATGACGATGCGAACTCGGGGAACACCAAGGGGAACTGGCAGGTCCCGGTCAGGCGCCACAACGACTGCATGGTCGCCAACGGATTCGCAGTGGTGGGAGATGCCGCCTGGATGCCGAGGCCCATAGACGCAGGAGGGATAAGCCCGTCGATTTACGGCGGGACCATTCTCGGGAGGGTGGTGGCCCAGGCGCTCGAAGCGGGGGACACCACCGAGGCCGGACTCTGGAAGTACAACGTTGAGTACATGAACACCCACGGCTACCCCATGGCCAGCTTCGAGGTCCTCAGACGCTACCTGCAGACCGTGACAAACGAGCAGATCAACTACGGGATGAAGCACTTCCTCTCCGAGGAGGACGTAACAGCCATAACCGAAAGGAAACACCCGGAGTTCAACCAGGCGCGGTTCATGAACCCCGCAATGTGGTTCAGGGTGCTCGGACAGTTGTCCCTCGCGAGGGGGCTGAGGTACACGGTGTCAAAGAGCGCGTCTCTGGTTGAAATCAACCTGTCCTACCCCGAATCGCCGAAGGGGTTCACCGAGTGGCAGAAGCGCCTGGGGAAAGAGCTGGCAGAGACGGTCGAAAGGTTCAAGCCGCTTGACGTGGCTGCGTCATAGGTTCCACAAGGGCTCAGAGTCTCCGCCGCATCAGGACATTGCTTCTGCCGAAGGGAGCGATCACTCTGAATCCCTGCTTTCTGAACATAGATGCTGTTCCGAACCAGGCTGCAAGGGCACCTCTTCGGGTGACGGGATACGCTTCGACCGTCCCCCCTCCCTTCTTCCGTATCGAGCTCAATGCAGCGGACAACCCGACACTTGCCACGTTCCTGTTGCGGTACTTCCTGTCCACGCAGAAACAGGTTATCCTCCACAGCTTGGCCTCGCTCCTCACTGGCTCCGTACTGGCACCATCCGACAAGTTCCTTCCTTGAATACACCAAGACGCCGTGTGCGCACCCTTTCTCGACGAGCTCTTTCTTGTCCCTTCTATTCCTGGTAGCTCTCTGCTCCGGAGTCGAACCCCCCATTTCCGCCTTGGGCAAAGGACCAGGTCTCTGGTAGTAGACGCACCAGCAGGCCCCCCATTCCCCAGGTTTCCTGAAAAGCCTCTCGAAGTCCCGCCAGGTCTTCTCGGTAAGCTCCCTGGTTTTGAACGAGGACGCTCGGGACGGCAACCCTTAGAGTTCCAGGCTGTGTTTACCTAGGTCTTGTTGTTCGCAATCGCTACCTACGCGAAACTGAAATAGCACACTCCCTGCCCTTGGCACGCATGATTTCAGATCCTCTCGATGGCCAGATCATGGACTTCGTAAAGGAGGTCATGCCGTCCGGTGCTTACCTCATGGGGTTCGACGATTACGCCGGGAAGCTATTCATTGCGTCCGAGGCGAACATCAACGCCGCGCTCAAGAAGGTCCGCGCCCTAAAGGCCAAGGCGAAGACGGAGCTCCAAAGGAAGATCCTCGTCTCAATCGAGACCTCCATTATGTTCGATGAGCCGCAGCCAGTCTTGGACGACATCGTGGGGACAATCTTCGCCCACCTGGCTAAGGAGGGGATCGACGATGCCCACATGCTGTCGCTCTTGGATTGCGCCATGAAAGACGTCGATGCTTGCAAGGCTAGGTTCTCCATGAAGGAGATCCCCGTCGCGGTCAAGGCGCTGACGCTCTACAGGCTCGACGGCGTCCTTGACGTCCTGGAAACGGTGAAGGGTGAAAGCAAGAGCGCGAAGGTGAAAGAAGCCTGCGAAGCCTTGAAGAGGAAGGTCTCCGACTATGTCAAGCTCTTCGAGCTGGAGGGGTGGGGGAAGGGTGAGTTCCCGAATGTCGAGAGGATCTTCAAGGAGGAAGGTTTCGACCTCGAGAGGGAGAAATTCTACCCGCGGGCCCTCAAGGACGGGTTCGATTACGTCGAGACTCCTAAGCGGCTAGAGGCCAAGGCGATTGGGTGGATCGATGAAGAGTTGCCGAAGTTCAGAAGGGTCACCCAGACACTTGCGAAGCGGTTCGAGTGCAAGCCCACGCCGGAAGAGGTCGAGGCGAAGATCATCGAAAGGAACGCCCTCGATCCCAAGAAGCTGGTCGCCCTGACCATCGGGATCAGAAGAGTCATCCAGAAGCTGGTCAACGAGGATGTAGCCTCTATCAATCCGGAGTACGACACACGGGTAATCGAAACGCCGTCCTACCTTACGGGAACGATGCCAACGGGGGCGGCACAGTTTTTCGACACGTTCACGAAGAAGCCCTTCCAGGTCTTCTTCCAGACCACCGACCCCAAGAGGGACCCAGACAGGTCTGTCGCCGCCCTCATCAACCTCCTCGTCCACGAGGAGTATGGCCACTGCGTCCATCACTCGAACAGCGCCCTGGAGTTCATGGGAGAGCTCCCCATCCTCCAGATCATGGCGGCCCCGCTCACGAACGGCCCGATCACAGAGGGACTCTCCTTCAACAGGGAGCTCGAATTCTTCGAAGTCTCAAAGGCGCTCGAGACAAAGAAGAGGCTCACGCCGAACGAGAAGGCATACGTCAAGCTCCTGGAGAAGTACGGGGGACTAAAGCAGATCAACCTCGAACTAGAGTTCATGACGCGGCGATGGAGGATCGTCAGATTCCTCAGAGTCGTCGGAGACGTGTGGATCAACACGGGCAAGAAGACGCTCCTCGAGTTCGTCGACTGGGGGCACGAACACACCGGGGTGCCTAGAAGCAGCGTCTACTTCCAGCTCTTCCCCGCACACGAGGGGATGTTCCCGGGGTACGCCACCTGCTACGCCGTCGTCGGTCAGGAAATCAGAGGAATCGAGAGGAAGTTCAGAGACCACAGGAAGATGGTGAATTTCTCGACCTATCTTTGTAGCATCGGATTCCCGCCGAGGAGCATCTACAGCAAGATGCTGAGGAATTACGCCGCGAGATTGAAGTAGAAGGGTCGTTACAATGACTCAGATGGGGAAGCTGGACCCAGGGGTCGTGAAGTTCCTCAGAGGCAAGTACTTCGGCAAGCTGGCCACAACGATGCGGGACGGTTCCCCTCACGTAACCCCCATCTGGTACATGCTCGAAGACAGGAAGATTCTGATCAACACCACCACGACCCGTGTGAAATACTTCAACATCAAGCGGGACAACAGGATTTGCTTACTGGTCGACGACGGATACCCATACGTCATCGTATTCGGCAGGGCAAGGGTGGCGAAGGGACGGGACCCTAGGAAGGACATTGAGACCCTAGCGATAAGGTACACGGGCGCAGCGGCAGGAAGGAAGGCGGCGCGCGAGCGGTACTGGAAGCAGGAAAGGGTGACAATCGAAATCATCCCAGACCGGGTGGTGTACCAGCTCTAGGCTTTCATGGCGCGCACGAAGAAGTCAGTAACAAATCGGCCGTATGCCTCCCTGTCCGAGATTTTGGCGAAGTGAATGTGCTGAAAAATCACTCGGTTCAGCATCCCGAGAAGGCAGTCTGTGGCAAGTTCGGGGTCCGTCTTGCGGAAGAGCCCCATACCGATTGAC
>Ga0187784_10005278_pt1 | contig 10461 bp, 9 predicted proteins | sample 1015_SJ02_MP15_2_FD_132964 | JGI IMG/M metagenome (GOLD analysis project Ga0187784, IMG submission 132964) | Tropical peat soil microbial communities from peatlands in Department of Meta, Colombia - 1015_SJ02_MP15_20_MG | ecosystem: Environmental > Terrestrial > Soil > Wetlands > Peat | place... | reverse complement strand
TGCGCGAGCTTTGCCTAGAACTTGCGGCCTGGATGTTCTGTCTCGGTGGACGCGCGGACGGGGTCGAGCACGGAAAGGAATTGGCCGCGCGACTCATCGATTCAGGCAAGGCGCTCGAGAAATTCCGCCAGATGGTTGCGCTGCAGGACGGGGACTCCAGCGCGATCGAAGATCCGTCGCGCTTGCCTCGCGCAGAGCATTCGCTCGACGTTTTCAGCGGCAAGAGTGGCTACATCGTCGCCATGCGATGCGAAGAGATCGGCACCGCTTGCGTGATCCTAGGAGGCGGGCGCGAAAAGAAAGAGGACTCTGTCGATCCTGCCGTCGGCATCGTACTGCACAAGAAAACCGGCGATCGAGTCTCCGCAGGCGAGCCTCTATGCACCCTGCATTACAATTCCGATTCCCGCGCCGCCCGGGCCAAGCAACTCCTGGAGAAAAGCTACCAAATGAGCGAAACTCCCACCGTCTCAAGACCCCTCGTCCGCCGAGTCATCCCTGAAGGTGCAGCTTAGCCGCCGCTGAGAAGTTCGCCGAGAAAACTTGTGCCGTGCGGAATTGATCCACCGAAGTTTTCCGCAATGGTCTGCCCCATGTCGGCAAGCGTCGGACGAGTGCCCAAGTTCACGCCGCCTGCTGATCCCGCGCCATACGTAAGTATCGGTACGTACTCGCGTGAATGATCGGTTGTCGGATTCATGGGATCGGGATCGCAGCCGTGATCCGCCGTGACGAGGAGAAGGTCCGAAGTGTTCAGAGAAGAAAGAAACCGGCCGAGAAGCGCGTCGAATTCCTCAAGAGACCGCGCGAATCCCTCCACGTCCTTGCGGTGACCATAGAGCATGTCGAAATCGACCAGAATCGCAAAGATCAGACCCCTCCGGCGACCCGCGAGTGCTTCGTTCAGCTTCACCATACCATCGGCGTTGTTCTTCGTTGTGATGTAGTCGCTGACGCCGCGCCCGTTGTAGATGTCGTGGATCTTGCCGACGCCGAAGACCGGTATGCCTCGTTCGGCCAGCACATCGAGCAGCATTGGGCGCGGCGGATCGACGGCGTAATCGTGGCGCCGCTCCGTGCGCCGAAAGCTGCCGGGAGGCCCCGCGAACGGCCGCGCGATCACGCGACCAACACGGTTAGGCCCGTCGAGCAGCGCGCGGGCGATCTCGCACTCTCGATAGAGTTCATCGATCGGAATCACGTCCTCATGCGCTGCGATTTGGAAGACGCTGTCGCCGGACGTGTACACGATCGGGAAGCCCGTGCGCACATGCTCTTCGCCGAGCTCCTTGATGATCTCTGTGCCTGATGCCGGTCTATTGCCAAGCGAGCGTCGGCCGATGCGCCGCTCGAACTCTTGAATCAGCTCCTTCGGGAATCCGTGCGGATAGACCGGAAAGGGTTGATCGAGCCAAATGCCCGCCATCTCCCAATGGCCCGTCGTCGTGTCTTTCCCCGGCGACACGGTGGCGCCTTTGCCGAAGCAGCCGATTGGGTGCCCCGGCGGCGTGAGATGCTCAAGCGGCTTGATGTTCGCGAGCCCAATACGGACGAGATTTGGAACGCGCAGAGGACGCGACCGTGCAATATGGCCGAGCGTATCTCGTCCCGTATCGCCATAGTCGGCGGCGTCCGGCAACGCGCCGATGCCGACACTATCGAGCACAATCCAGATCACCCGCCCAAAGCGCATTGAGCTCTCCAACGTGCGCCGCCCCATGACACACGGTTTCTCTGCAGGGAGTCCTCGGAAACGGAAGCACTGAAGTGGTGCCCGGGGCCGGACTTGAACCGGCACGGCCTGTGAAGGCCAAGGGATTTTAAGTCCCCCGCGTATGCCATTCCGCCACCCGGGCGCTGCCGTCGCAAACCTATACTACCAAGAGTCTTGCTGCAAGATCGTCCCTTGCCCCATATCTGCTTCTGGGGCGTGGTGTCAGCCGCCTGAGTGACGGAACCGCCCAAGCGTCTTGCGCCAGCCAAGGCGTGCTGGACTCCTAGGTGCGAATACCGGACCCTGATGCTGATCGTGTTGTGGTCGAGCAGTTCCTGAACCGTACGGGGTAAAAAGGAAGCGGCTTTGCGCTACCCCTCGCGGCGACTCGAGAAACTCTCAGCTAGTCGCCGCGAGAGGTTGAGCTCGAACTGAGTACCTTACCACTTGCTACCTTTCCTTGTGGTTTACGCTGACGCTCGCCACCGCGATCTCGTTGTCGGTCAATTCGCCGCTGACCGTGACAGAGTTCTCCGCAGCAGCCTTCGCCAATTCCTTCTCGAAGCCTGACAGGCGGTAGTGGCTGTTGCCGACCACGAGCACGTACGAAGCTCCCTGGCTAATCCACCACTGCGTGCAGGAAAGCCGCGTCTGAGCCTTGCAAGTGTTCGGCTGAAGGCACGTTGTGCAGCTGACATAACCGGTCAAAGTCACGTGTTGCGATACCGGTGCAGCGCTTGTGCTCGTCGCGAACATCGAACAAACCGCGAGAAAACCCGCCAGAACAAGCACTGAGAACACCCCTTTTCTATTCATGGTTTCTCCTCGGATCCTTTGCCGCCTCTCACAACGTGCGTTGCAGTGAATCTGAAAACCAAATTCATGCCCCGATCAGGTTGTGTGAGTCTCCTAAGGCAGAGCGTAAGGACGTCAGATACGAATTACCTGAAATTTTGGTAAGCACTCTGTAAGGGTCCAATAAAGGCATTTTAACGTACTTCGGGATGGCATCCATCCACAGAACGGATCGGCCGGATATATGCATAAGATTAGCATGTGATATACACGCACATATATACTCGCAACGTTATCGCACGAGCCGGCGCGACGGTGGCGACGCCAAACTTAGCGCATTTGGCGAGGAGCCGAACACCATGAGCCCATGCCGTCATCCTCGGATGGTCTTCCTTGCTATGCTTATCGCCATGTTCCCTATGGCCGCGCATGCGCGCAGCAGAAATACGTCGACGTACAGCGGAGTGGTCGATTTTGGCGCCCAGCTCCTCTATTTGGACGACGGCTGCCTTTCCGTTGAGGGAACCGTATCCGCTGGACGCTTCTTCGACGATCTCACGCGAAGAGACGTCCACGGGCATCTTGAGTACAGAAAACACGGCCGAGCCGTAACTGAGTATCCCGAGTCGTTGGCCACTTCTATTCGCATCGTCGGCGATCGATGTACGGACGCACTTTCGAGTTCGCCTTCGGCTATCTTCCGGGGCGATTCGTACTCAGTGCGATTCGAGGTCGAGTGGAAGGACGGGATGCAGCTTCGACCCGCCGTGCTGTCTCCCGACGCAGCCCGCTGCGTGGGCTATTCGAGTGCGACGATTCCCGGCGGAACTCCGACGATTCCTTCGATATCATGTCAAATAACAGTGGACAGCAAAGGTGTTCCGCTTGCGGATCATCTCATCGTGTCCATCTTCGCTGCGGACGGAAAACGCCTGACGCGACTTTCCGCGGCTCCGTGACAGATCGCCTTGCGCAGACTACCGTTCTCGGCGCTTCTTGGACGGCCAGTCGACACCCACAACGCTGAGCTGGTTACCGGTCAAATCCCCGGTGACCGTCACCGAGCTTTCGGCAGCAGCCTTCGCTAATTCCTTTTCTAGCCCCGAAAGCAGGTAATGCTTATCGCCGACTACCAGCATGTACGATGCTCCTTGGCTGACGCCCGATAGGGTGCAAGAGAGGCGGGTCTGAGCTTTGCACGCGTTGAAAGCGAGACAAGTGGTGCATGTCACCCATCCCGTTAAGGACACGCGCTCCGGCATCGCCCGCGCCGTGTCGACAAGCAGCGATCCCACGGCCAAGACGCCAAATAGAACGGCAATTCGAGATACGGATTTGAAGTTCACGGTGATCTCCCGAGAAGCCTCACACGGCCGAGCAAGAGCCGCAACAGCACGAAGAGGGATTCGCCGCGGCGCCGGTCAAGAGTGTGTGGAGGCTCTCAGAGAAATGATAGGGGAAGCGAATATGGAATGTGTAATCTCCAGGTGAAACGCACGTAAGAGACGGCTATGGTATTTCCACTGTTCGCCTTATGGATACGATCGATAGGTTTTATAAACTTGACCCAGTGCCTAGATCGGGTAGCCTTGATACGCGGGCGATCGTTCGTAGAATACTCGCCCCGTTAGGACTTGACGACCGACCATATATGTCCTCTAAATTTGTAGCCCCTCAGCCGGCGGTTCCGATGGGGTTGCGCGAACTGTTTGGCTTGGACCACAGACGTTTCGACACAGACGGGCACACAGAAATGGATCGTCACGAGAGGTCCCGGCGGCTCGCGAGAGCAGCGGGATCATACGCGGCCGGACTCCTAGCCGTCTTCTTGATCACTGTGATTTATCTGCACATGCCGCTGGTGAACGTCACCACCGTGGGCTTCACCTTCCTGCTGGCCATTCTGATAGCTGCGGCAGTGAGCGGATTCGGCACTTCGTTCCTCATGTCCGTCGCGGCCGCAGCTGTCTACGATTACTACTTCATTCCGCCGATCGGTGAGTGGAATATCACGGATCCTCAAAACTGGATCGCGCTGACCGCATTCCTAATTACTTCCGTAGTAGGCAGCACCCTATCCGTCTCGGCGCGCCGCCAAACTCGGCGGGCCCGGCAGCAACGGCGGGAGGCGGAACAGCTGTACAACCTGAGTCAGAGGCTCCTGAGCGCGGGAGACTCGCTGGCGCTGTGCAACTCGATTCCAGGAGACATTGTGGATTCATTCGCAGCCAAAGCGGCCGCTTTATTTCTGACTGAGGGACAGTCCGTTTTCTATTCGCCCAATGGCTCCCGCGAGATTGACGCGGCCCGTCTAAAAACCTGTCTTCTTCACAGGGATGTTCAAATGGAAGCCGAACAGGGCCTGTGCTTTATTCCGTTGCGTATGGGAGCCAACGAAATCGGAAGCATTGGCATCGCCAAAGCCTCTCTCTCTGACACAACGCTGGAATCTCTCGGATCTATGATCACCATCGCGATTGAGAGGGCCCGCGCGATTGAGCAGGTGGGCAAAATCGAGGCGCTTCGAGAAAACGAAAGGTTGAAGTCGGCCCTGCTTGATGCGATTACGCATGAGTTCAGGACGCCACTTACTGCCATGAAACTTTCCGTTACCGGGATGCTATCCGACCTGCAATTCAATAGGGAACAATGCAGGGAGATGCTCGCGATGATCAACGAGGGATGCGACCGAATCGACCAGTTGGTCGGTGAAGTATCCGAGATGTCGCGCCTCGAATCTGGCGAGATCAAGCTCGATTTCGCGCGCCATTCTGTGGCTGAGCTCGTTGAGACGGCCCTAGCAAACTGCAAATCCGCTTTGGGCACGAGAGCCATCGAGCACGGCATAGCAAATCAGGACGTGCCCGTCAGAGTGGATCTCTTCTGGGCGGCGAAAATTCTCGGGCATCTGGTTCGTAATGCGAATTTGTACTCTTCGCCTGACCGGCCCATCGCGATCCGCACCGAGACGAAGGATGGACTTGTTGTCTTTAGTGTTGCCGACCACGGACCCGGCATTGATCCAAGCGAGGTAAGGCGAATCTTCGAGAAGTTCTACCGAGGTAAAGACCACCGCTGCCGCATCCAAGGCACGGGAATGGGTCTACCGATCGCGAGAGCAATTACAGAAGCCCACGGCGGTACGATGAGCGTTGTCAGCAGGGCTGGAGAAGGCTCCGTGTTTACGTTTAGTCTGCCGATCGACCGTTAAGCTGATCCCACCAGCTCACCCAGGCTGCACTCAACGCACCGTTCAAGCTCGGAGTAGAGTTCGCGAGCTGTCTGCTGCCGTTTCGCCGGATCGCGAGCGATCGCACGACAAACGATATCGTCCAGTGGCTTCGGAATTCCAGGACTGATTTCTCGCGGAGGCACGGGATCGATGGAGAACCTCAGATTGAGCGCCGTCCGAGGGGCCACACCGGAGAACGGCACATCACCCGTGAGCATCTCGTACAGAATCAAGCCCAAAGAATATATGTCGCTACGAGCATCTCCGACCTTGCCCCTTATCTGTTCGGGAGACGCATAGTCGGGCGTACCCATGCGCCTTGGCCAAAGCAGTGCCAACAATCCCCGCTTCGGTTCGCGTGCAGCGTCAAAATCCACGAGCTTTGGGTTGTCGTTGGAGTCGACGATCACATTGTCCGGCTTGAGATCAAGATGCGCGACTCTGCGCTCGTGAATGTAGGCCAGCACATCGGAGATCTTCAGGGCAATCCGCGCAGCGCGCTCGATCGTCAGGTCTGTTCGTTGGCTAATGATCCGTCGAAGTGCAACTCCCTCAACCCATTCCATCACGGCGTAGCGTCGGCTGGTACTTGGATAAGACAATGTCCGCACAATACCCGGATGTTCGAGGTTGCGGCCCATCTGGGTTTCAGTGCTAAAGCCAGTAACAAACAGTCGCTCGCCCGCGTGCCGGGAGTGAGGGATCTTGACGGCGACTAAGTTGCCCGTGCGTGCGTCCGTCGCACGAAATATGGATGCCATACCACCGGTGGCTACGAGATCCTCGAGCCGGTAGTGATCGAGCAGGTCCCCAGGACGCAGTCGAGTTGTCAGCGGCTGCCTCATATAGCCGAGCCATGCTAAGACGGCGCGGATACGAGGTACGTCAAGGAGTCGTAAGCTTTCTCTAAGAACTGTATTCGGATAGAAGGTTGGTCAGCATATACGGCAACAACGTGGCGCAGGACACAGATTGGCCAGCCATTTGAATTGCAGGCGGCATCACGCTTGCGTCGATCTATTGTATGGACGGGTGGCGCTACCCTAGGTATCCACCTTCTCGCTCCGGAAGCTTCCCTTCGCGGGCGCTTTTGACGAAGCCTGTGAACCGGCGGGCCAATTCATGGATGCGGTGCACCTGCCGGTGCTGGATGGCTTCTGCAAGAAGAAGTTCTCGGCCGATGCCGAGCGCAACCGCGCCGGCAAGGATGTATTTCGAGGCAGTTTGCTGGTTGACTCCGCCTGAGGCGATCAGAGGAATGTGCGGATACATTGCGTGAACGGACCTTACGTATGCTTCTCCGCCTATCTGCGCGCAAGGCACGACCTTAACGAAATCGCAACCAGATTCCCATGCTGTGATGACTTCCGTCGGTGTCAGGGCACCCGGAAACACAACGATTTCGTTCTTGGCCGCAAATTCGACCAGCGGCAGATGCAGTCCGTCGCTGGTAAGAAACTGGGCCCCGGCGTCCAAACAGGTTTGCGCCATTTTCGCGTTCAAGACACTCCCCGCCCCGACGACTAGCTCCGGATTTTGGCGGGCTAGATGCGAGATCACCTCCGTGGCGCCATCGAGAGTCATGGCAACCTCAATGATCGGGATGCCGCCCTCGTAGACTGCCTCGGCAGCGAAGAGGGCGTCCTCCTTGGAATTAACGCGAATGGCCGTTACAATACCGATATCGCGAATGTTCTGCCGAACCTCTTCCCTTTTCACCTAACTTGACTCCTTTCCTTCCGATTCCTTACATGAAGCAGGCCTGCATTCTGATTTCCGGGCTGAGCAGCGACATCAGCTGTGAAAACGGACGAAAGCGGACGATTTTTCTTTTCAGTAGTCGGGTGTACATTCCCCGGATCGAACCCGACACCGCGTACCTGAAATCATGACTGCAAACATTGGGAGATTTGCAAGTGAGGTTCAAAATGGAATCGCCGGATCACGACGCGGATGGGACGCTTTTTTTTAGCGCGGCAAGTTGTCCACGTGCATCGGTCACAAAACGACGGAAGCGCTGTGCGAGCTCGCGAATTCTTTCCGACTGTTTGAGGCGCAAGGCATCCTCTGGGATCAAATCTGCACCGACGCCAAGTGCCGAAGCGCCCGCCGTTATGAATCTGTGAGCAGTCTGCTGGTTGACGCCTCCGGCAGCGATCAGTGGAATGTGTGCGAGAGCTTTCTTGATGATCCTGATGTAGCTATCGCCGCCAACGGGCGCGCAGGGAAAGACTTTGACGAAGTCGGGGCTGGATTTCCACGCTGTAATGATTTCGGTCGGCGTCAACGCGGCGGGCCATACCGCGATCTCCTCCCGATTTGCGAACTCGACGATGCTGAGGTCTAGACCATCCGTTGTGAGGAACTTCGCTCCCGCCCCAATGCAACGGCGCGCCGTTTCTACGTCGTACACGCTTCCGGCGCCCACGATCATGTCTGGAGTGTGTTTCACGAGATACCCGATTACGTCCGTTGCGCCGGGCACCGTCATCTCGATTTCGACGATCGGGATTCCTCCGCTTGCGACGGCCTCGGCGGCAAAGCGAGCCACGTGCTCCGACGATACCCGAACCGCAGGGACGATGCCGATTTCCTCTATACGTGCCCGAACCTCAGCTCTGTTCACCAGCTCGCTCCTTTCGTGGACTGCCCGCCGGCGACGCGAGGTTCGGCCTACATCGCGCGCGGGAAACGCAAATCAAGGGAGATTCCTGACTCCCACGGCTTCGCGGAGCTGTTCCAGCGCAGTCAGATACGACGCGAGCGCCTGGCGGTAGGCAAGCTCCGTCACTCGATACGTTCGCTCCGCGTTGAGCCAGTCCAGCAGGCTCGCGCCGCCATGCTGGTAGGCGAATTGTTCGATCTCGCGGGCCCGTACGGCCGCATCGAGATAGCCGGAGCGATACAGGGTGACGATCGTATCGTTCTCCTGCAATCCCACGTACGCGTCATGGACATCTGTCATCACCTGATCGCCAGTGCCTTTTTCTAGTTCTTGCGATTGCGTGATGGCGTAGCGGGCTTGTTCGATGTTGCCTTGATTGCGGTTGAAGACGGGAAGCGGGACACTGATGTTCCATGTGGCGGCATTAATGCCGTTTACGTGCGAATAGTTGGCCGTGGCAGTCACGTCCTGCTTACCCTCCGCTTTTTGCAACTCCCACTGGCTGGTTGACGCCGTTACACCTTGCTGCGCCGCGCGAAGATCTGGACGGTTCTGTATGGCTTTCGCTTGCAGGTCTTCGACGTTGGCCTTGAGGGGCTGGTAGTCGAACGGACCGGCCACGTCGTAATCCGCCGGTACGGACTCGTATCCCAGCATGTTTCGCAGATCGTCGAGTCCTTGGTCCTTGGCAAGTAGCGCCTGTTGATAGTCGGTCTGGTATTGCAGCAGCTGGAGCTTGATCGCCAGAAAATCACCTTCACTCATGCCGCCGATTTGGTATTGGTATTCACTGATATCCACGGTCTTCTGAAAACTGTTTACATCTAATGTGGCGAGTTCCAACGTTGATTCAGCCAGTTGGACCGTGATGAACTGCGAGGCAACGTTGAACGTCAGCGTGCGCTCATTGTCAACCACGAGGGAGCGTGTTTGCGCGGTAACATCCTCGGCGGCCTGGAGCCGGTGCTGGCGCTTTTTGCCCCGCTCGAACAGATAGCTCAAGCCCATGTCCGCTTCCGTGTTGTCGTGGAGGTATTGGCCAAGGGTGTAGCCTTCCGGATACAGCCTTGAGTTTTGACTTGTAGGTGAACCGAGGGGCAGGTCCTCCCAGTCGGTGAAGAACGTGGGATTCGGCCGCAGGTTTGCCTGGACTTCTAGGGCTTGGCTCTGCAGGATAGTCGTTTGAGCTGCCAACAACGCGTGGTTGTGTTTCAGAGCGAGTTGAATGGCGTCATCGAGCGTGATTTTGACGGGACCCTGCGTGGGCGCGGTTCCCTGCGCTCGTACATTCGGCGCGGCTGCGGCAGAGGCCAGCGCGACGCAGAGAGCGAGGAGAGCGGCTCTGCGCCAAGCGTCGGTTTTACGGTTGTCGAAAAGTCGAGAATTAGGTCTCAAAGGATTCCTCCGGCTCCGGAAGCTTATCGCCTTCCCTGGCGATCCACGCGTACAGCGTGGGCAATAAGAAGATGCTCAACGCCAGGTCGGAAATCAAGCCGCCCACAATGACAATCGCAAAAGGCCGCTGCGAATCCGAACCGATGGCGTGCGACATCGCAGCAGGCAAGAGCCCGAACGTCGCCACGAGCATCGTCATCATAATAGGACGAAGCCTCAAGATGGCTCCTTCAACTGCGGCATCCGCCGGCGTATAGCCGCGCGCTCGCAATTGGTTGATGTATTCGAGCATGATGACGCCCGTCTGAACCGATACGCCGAAGAGCGCCAGGAAGCCGACGCCCGAAGACACGCTGAAGAATGTGTGGGTGACAAGGAGAGCGAGCAAGCCTCCAACGCGAGCCATCGCCACGTTGGCGAGAATCAGCAACGCCCATTTGAAAGAACGGAACATGGTGTAGAGAATGATGAAGATCAAGAAGACGGTCAGGGGCACGATGAAGAGCAGCCTCTTTTCGGCTCGCTTTTCGCTATCGTATTCTCCCGACCAATCGAGGAGATAGCCATGCGGTAACTGCACATTCTTGGCGATCTTATCGATGGCTTCTCGGACCGTGGTAGCCAGATCGCGCCCGCGAACCTCGAAGCGAATGGCCACGT
>Ga0187784_10005277_pt1 | contig 10462 bp, 11 predicted proteins | sample 1015_SJ02_MP15_2_FD_132964 | JGI IMG/M metagenome (GOLD analysis project Ga0187784, IMG submission 132964) | Tropical peat soil microbial communities from peatlands in Department of Meta, Colombia - 1015_SJ02_MP15_20_MG | ecosystem: Environmental > Terrestrial > Soil > Wetlands > Peat | place... | reverse complement strand
TTCCTTGATCGACTCTTTGAAAAGGCGATGCTCCACGTAGAAGCCGGGGTGTTAGTCTCAAGACCATGGCCTTTTGAAACAATACTGATTTCTATACTCCTTGAACATGAGAAGGCCCTGGCTGAGGTGAAATCGAAAATAAAGACTCAAGAAAAGGTGGAAGGGTATAATAAATTGCGATAGTCTGTAGAATTATCTTGCATGAGTCAAATCATTCGGAGACGAAGGAAAACTTTGCTGCTCTTGATCTCTTGATTTTGGAATAGGAGGAAGGGCTTAAACGGGCGGTTTTTGGGTGTGTAAAAAAGAAAATTTTTACGTAAAATGCGGAAAAATTGTCATAATAACAACAATGTTTCCAAAGAGTTATATTATAAAGTTAAAGTAATCTACAAACATCTATTGACAGGCTATGGACTTTTTTGATAAAATAATTCTGTATGGATGAGAAAATCACAAACTATGGAATACGTGTGGAGGCCGAAGATCTGGATGGGAAATCTCCGGAGTGGGCGTGTAAGTCTTGTCTCCGGCAATTGAATTCTGTTAATGCGTTATCGAAATGTAGGGCTATGAGAAATGTTTCAAGATGCAGTCACTATTGCGGCCCTCATGAGAAGTTCCATATTAAGTTGATGTATGGGCCCGATTATTCGAGTTCATTGGCAAAGGCGGGGGTGTCCAGGAAATGAGGTCAAATGAAATCAAAGTTCGATGAACGGTTAAAAGGAAGTATCAGGCAGATCAATGATGATCCTCCACTATGGCAAGTCTATTTTAGTCGTAATGGGAAACGATACTTCATTCAAAAGGATTATAACCAAAGGCCGTTAAGAACCTATGAGGCTGCCTTGGATTTATTGGATTCCATCCGAAGCTCTGATAAGCCTAATACCCCATGGGCCTGTATTCTTGATCCGGATTATATGTTGGTCCGAGATCACGCAATGGACTTCGACAAGCTGGCAAGGAAGTGGGCAGACTCGAGTACCTGCGAAATCGAGTGGAAAGAGAAACGAAAGAGGATCGTTGAAAATGTCTTTATCCCGGAGTTCAGAAAGAAGAGCATTCTATCATTCGAAGACGACGATATTAAGCGATTCCAGAACAAGCTCTATGCCAAAGGGCTGAAGGACAAAACAGTTAGAAATTACATGATGGAGTTGAAGGAATTCTTTAAATCAAAAAGGAAGATGATCCCTGCCGATAAGATGCCAGACTTCCCAAGGGTAAAAGTTCAAAGGTCAACCATCAAACAATTGTCCAGAGAGGAACAGGATCAAGTATTTGAATTCTTGGCTGGCCACAATCTTCCGATCTTTACTTTTTTGAGATATGTTCCATGCCGACCGAATGAGGCCGGGGCTTTGCAAAAGACTTCGGTAGACGTAAGGAAGAAGGTCTTCTTTATTGAAAACGGTTTGGGCAAAGGGAGAAGGTTAAAGGATACCAAAACAAAAATACCCAGGAAGCTCCCATTGATTCCTGAAATCCTTGAAGTCATCAGGCCGTTGATGGATAAGCCAGGGGACTTCGTATTTCTGACCAAAGATGGAAATCCCTATACGACGACCAGGCTCGAGCGAATTTGGAGGGCAGCGAGTAAGAAGGCCAATAAAAAGTATGGGACTCGGATAGTCAACTTGTATAATTCGTTCAAACATTCCTTTGGGAGCCAGCGACGAGAGGAAGGTTATCCTTTGGATTTGATCCAGGATGCCATGGGCCACACCGATTCTAAAAGCACCAGAGTATATTCCGATGTTCCACTTGATCGATTGGCCGAAGTTATGAGGGGGAGGACTTCACAGGTGGTTCACAGTGGGGATAATCAGGAAAAGCCTAATGATTTCAATGAAAAGGAGTCGGGGCGAGAGGATTTGAACCTCCGACACCTGACACCCCATGCCAGTGCGCTACCAGGCTGCGCTACGCCCCGATAATCGGAATTCTCGGTTCAACCCCCTTTCCTGCTCCCATTCGACGGGAGAGGAAAGGGGCGATGGGTTGGTCTCAAAGAATTGAATCCACTTGTATCAACATCTAATATACTTAAGTTTCCCCCAAAAGTCCAGCTTTCCAATCGACAACAACCGTTGCCTTTTGCCTCCCTCTTTCCCCCTTCTGGCGAAGATCAGAGGAGCAAGGGGTAGGACAACGATACAGAATAAAAGGAGGATGATGACGAGAATTACAATAATGAGCAAGGCAATGACGACCTTGGACATGCCCTCTCACCTTGAGGGGTCATAAAAAATCAATTCTCTGCTCATTTTTGAATCAGGATGCACTATTCCAACATTTTCCTAATCCCTTTCAGTTCTTCCTGAAGGGCGATCAGAAACTCATGGGCCTCTCCGTTGGACCCTTTCTCTACCAGTTTCAATCTCAATTGTTTGTTTTCCAATCTCTCCAGATCCCTGATTTTTTTCCTTGCGCCGGCGATGGTGAACCCTTCCTCGTAAAGGAGTTTCTTTATCTTCAAGATGAGGTCTAAGTCTTTCCTCCGGTAGAGCCGCTGCAAGGATCCCCCTTTGTGAGGCCTGATGGCCTTGAACTCCGATTCCCAATAACGTAGTACGTGAGGCTTGAGACCCGTAATACGGCTCACCTCTCCAATACGATAATAGAGCCTTTCGTGGGAAATGGTGGCCTCAATCTCACGCCCCTTGAGCGGCCTTCCCATCTTTCCTCTCTCACTTCTCCCTGCCGCGGATCAGCAGGAAACGCAGGCGCCGGCAAAACCCTCGAGAAAGTTATGCCTCCTTACGATTGAGGGCTCCCTTTAAAACCTGGCTTGGCTTAAAGGTCAAGATCCTTCTTGCCGTGATCTCGATGTCGCTCCCTGTCTGCGGGTTCCGGCCCCGCCTCGACCTCTTCTTTCGGACCACGAAATTCCCGAACCCGGAGATCTTGATCTTGTCTTCCTTGATCAGGGTATCTTTGATGGCATCAAAGATATACTCTACAATCTTGGCTACCTCTTTCTTCGAAAATCCCACCTTCTCGTAAATGTTCTCAACAATATCCACCTTCGTCATCTCTTATCTCCTCCTTTCTTCTAAGGATTATTTCATGATGGGTGCGCTACCCACATGCGGTGAAAATAGGCCCAGTGTTTGTGTAAAGGGTGCGAAGCCCGTTTCCTGCAAGGAACGATGGACAACGAAAAAAAAGACGAAACACTGTTCATCGTTTATCGTTTAAAGTTCGTCGTCGTGAATGATGCATCTTTGTCGTCACCTTGAGACGAGACCCTTATCTTCTGACGGATGCTTATTGCCTTAAATCGAGCCCAAAAACCTCCTTTAGCCTGGAGAGGAGTTTTTCATGGTATCGATTCACCTCTTCATCCGTCAAGGTCCGGTCATTCGCCTGATATCGGATTCGATAGGAAACTCCCTTCTTCCCACCCGGGATTGGAGGCCCTTGATAGATATCGAAAACGGCGACCTCTTCAACGAAGGGTTGATGGAAGGACCGGATAGCTTCCATGACTCTTTCTACCTCCAGGTCTTTGTCGACCACAATAGAAAGATCCCTATAAACAGCCGGGAATTTCGGCAAGGGCTGAAACCCCTTTCCTTCCCCTGCCCACTTCACCATCTGGCTAAAGTCCAATTCAAATAGATAAGCCGCTCCGCGAAGCTCGTAATGGCCCAGAACCTGGGGGTGAACTTCTCCTAAAACTCCCAAAACCTCATGATCAAGGACGACCCTCGTGGCTTTTCCCGGATGAAGGTAAGGGACATCATCCGCTCTGCGGAACGTTGCCCCACTAACTTGCAGGTTCTCCAAAAGATCTTCCACGCAGCCCTTGATATCATAAAAATCAACCGATCTCGGAGAAAAAGCCCAATGGGGATCTCTGTCGAATCCCATGGCCAATCCCGCCAAAAATTTGACTTCTCTTGGAAGCCCTTCCCCCTCTTGGGGAAAGAAGACTTTTCTTAATTCAAAGAGCTTAAGATTGGAATTCTTCCATGAGACATTGTAGCGTGCGGTCTCCATCAGACCTGGGATGAGCGTGGTCCTCATGACTGAGAAATCTTCCGTCAACGGGTTGAGGATTCGCAGGTGCCGCCTGCTCCGGTCGTCCGAAGCAAGCCCAATCCTGTCCCAGGAGGCAGGGGAGATAAAACTATAGGTAATTACTTCATGGTAACCGTGATAGATGAGAGTATCTATCGCTTTCCTTTCAACAACGAACTCCTTGCCTCTCCCTTCTGAGGAAGGAGGCCCTTTGGGGAGGCTAAGAGGAATTTTTTCGTATCCATCCAGTCTGGCCACCTCTTCAATGAGATCGATCTCTCGTTCTAAATCCCCTCTGAAAGATGGAGGGGTTACCACGAGGAAATCCTGACCCTCTCCCCGGACTTCCAGTTCCAAATCTTCCAGATAATTCCTCACCTGGGCGACAGGAACCTCGGTCCCCAACACCTGATGAATCTTCTTGACGCTCAAACGAATTGGACTTGGTTTAATCGGTACGGGGTAGATGTCCACCACGCCCTCCACGACCCTTCCGCCCGCCAAGTCCCAAATTAATTGGCCGGCCCGGTTCGCGGCAATGAGGCAACCCCCGTAATCGATCCCTCTACCAAAACGGTAAGCTGCTTCTGTCTCCAGACTGAGCTTTTTTGATGTCCTCCGGTTCCCTGCTGGGTTGAAATAGGCGCTTTCAAGGAGGACCCTCTTCGTGTCTTCTTTGATCTCTGAATTGAGGCCACCCATGACGCCGGCAATGGCAACAGGCTTCGCAGCGTCACAGATCATGAGCATCTCTCCATCCAGGGTCCTTTTCACTCCGTCGAGGGTGATGAATTCCTCACCCTCCTTCGCTCTCCGGACGATAATCCGACCTCCCTCCAGTAATTCAAAATCGAAAGCATGGAGAGGCTGTCCGTATTCCATCATGACGTAATTGGTCACATCGACAACATTATTGATGGATCGTATCCCCACTCTTTCCAATCGATTGCTCATCCAGTGGGGAGTAGAACCGATCTTCACCCCTTCGATCATCCTCGCCACGTACCGGGGACACAAGTCTCGATCTAAAATCGTCACAGAAGTCTTTTGATGAATCTCCTCCCCCTGGTTCGTAAGAGAAGAGCCTCGATACTTCACTCTTTGATGAGTCAAGGCAGCAATCTCTCGGGCCACTCCGATGACGCAGAGGCAGTCCGGACGATTCGGGGTGATGCTGATATCGAGAATCGTATCCTTTAGGCCTAATGCCTCGCCTAAATCCTCTCCCAACGGAACAGAGGCCGGAAGGATCATGATTCCGGAAGCGTCCTGGCCCAGAGCAAGCTCTGTCTCTGAGCAGAGCATCCCATCAGAGGTGACTCCTCTGATCTTAGATCTCTTGATCTCAACCCCGTTCGGGAGTCGGGCTCCGATAAGGGCTAATGGGACTTTCTGACCTTCTTTGATATTGGTCGCCCCACAGACGATTGAAAAGGTCTCTCGCTCCGTCTTCGCTTCGACCAATGTGAGTCGATCTGCATTGGGGTGTCTTCGAATGGATTGAATTTCGGCCACCACCACCTTTTCAAATCCTTCCCCCACTGACGCGGCCCCTTCCACTTCCAGACCGGCCATGGTGAGAAGGCTGGTCAGCTCCTTCAATCCCATCCGGATCTCAACATAATCCTTAATCCAATTCAGACTGACCTTCATCTTACTCCAGTCGCGGATTCCCCCTTCCCCGCCCTCCCTCTCAAGGGGGAGGGGTGGGTGGGGGTGAACTCAGAACTGTCTCAAAAACCTCAAATCATTCGTGAAGAAAAGTCGGATATCATTAATGCCAAACTTAAGCATGGCGATCCGTTCGATGCCCATTCCAAATGCAAAGCCGGTCACTTCCTCGGGATCATAATTCACAAACTTGTAAACCGCCGGGTCCACCATTCCAGACCCAAGGATCTCTAACCATCCTGTATTGGAACAAATCCCGCATCCCTTTCCCCCGCAGATGAAACATTCAATGTCGATTTCCGCACTGGGCTCTGTGAACGGGAAAAAACTGGGGCGGAATCGGAGCTTTGTCTCCTCGCCAAACATCTGGTGAACAAAAGCGGTCAACACGCCTTTCAGGTCGGCAAAGGTAACTCCCTTGTCGACCAGAAGCCCCTCAACCTGATGGAACATAGGAGAATGACTTGGGTCCGAATCGCATCGGTAAACAGCCCCTGGAGAGATCACTCGAACGGGAGGTCGTTTCTTCTCCATCGTCCTCGCCTGAACGGGTGAGGTATGCGTCCTCAAAACCACATCATCCGAAATAAAAAAGGTAGCCTGCATTTCTCTGGCAGGATGACCCTTTGGAATATTGAGGGCCTCAAAATTGTAATAGTCCAATTCGACCTCTGGTCCTTCTACAACCTCGAAGCCGAGGCGGGAGAAGATATCGATGACCGCATCAAGGATCTGGGTGAGAGGATGCCTTTTCCCAACAGGGATCCTCCTCCCAGGAAGGGTCACGTCGATCTTCTCTCTCTCCAAAGCCTCCCGTCTGTCTTTGTCTCGAATCTGCGAAAGGGCTTCTTCGATTCTCGTTTCCGTGCTCTCCTTAAGTTGATTCGCTCTTTGCCCTGTCTCTCTCCGTTCTGACTCAGGGAGCCTTCCTAAACTTTTAAGGACCTGTGTAATACTCCCCTTTTTACCCAGATACTTTACGCGGATATCCGAGATCTCTTTCTCCGTGGAGGCTTGAGAAAGGGAAATAACTACTTCGTTTTGAAGTCTGTCCAACTCCTCTTTCACGAGGCGACTCTCCTGTTTTAAGCCTTCCCCGCCCGGCTCGTCTTTGCCATCTCGGCGATTTTGGAAAAGGCGTTGGGATCATTTACCGCCAAATCGGCTAATATCTTTCGGTCCAACTCGATATGAGCTTTCCTCAGGGCCTCCATTAAACGGCTGTAAGAGAGACCATGAAGCCTTGCCGCCGCATTGATGCGAGTAATCCATAGCCTTCTAAAATCCCTCTTTCTGGCCCTTCGGTCTCGGTAGGCATAAGCCAGAGCTCGATGAACCGCATCGACAGCCGTTCGATAGAGCCGGCTTCTTCCTTCCCGATAACCCTTGGCCATTTTCAGGACCTTTTTCCGTCTCTGTCTTGTCTTCGGTCCTCCTTTTACCCTCGGCATGATTGATTATCCTCCTGATCCTTTGAAAGTAACCCCTCATCCTTCCTTCTCTCCCAAGGGGAGAGGGAGAGAGGTTTAGATATATGGGATCAACTTCTTGATTCCCTTCGAGTCAGTTTTCCCGATAAGCTTCGGCCTCCTGAGACCACGCTTTCGATTGGTCGCTTTCTTCGTCAGAATATGCCGGGCAAATGCCTTCTTGGCCCTTATCTTCCCTGTCCCGGTCTTCTTAAATCTCTTTGCTGCTCCTCGATTAGTTTTCAATTTTGGCACATGATTCTCCTTCTTCGAGAGTTACGAGTGGAATGCAGCACACGGTCCTCTCTTCAACCGTCCACTTTCCGCCTTCTATGTTGTTTTTTGGCTCTGGAGGGGAGCCAAGATCATGATGAAGTTCCTTCCCTCAAATTTGGGAGATTGTTCGACCTTTCCCCACTCCTTCGCCTCCTCGGTGATCCTCCCGAGCATGTTCCTCCCCAGGTCCGGGTGGGCTAATTCTCTTCCTCTAAAAACAATCGTCACTTTGGTCTTGTTCCCCTCCTTTAAGAAGCGCTCGATATGACGAAGTTTAAACTGGAAATCGTGTTCCTCCGTCTTCGGCCTCATTTTCACTTCTTTAAGATGGACAACGACCTGTTTCTTTTTCGCGTCATGCGCCTTCTTGCTTTGTTGGTACTTGAACTTCCCGTAGTCCATGATGCGGCAGACAGGAGGTTCCGATTTAGGAGAAACCTCCACCAGGTCTAACTCAGAATTGATGGCCAGTCGAAGCGCCTCTACCACGGGCAGGATTCCCAGTTGCTTCCCCTCGGGGTCGATCACCCTCACTTCTCTTGCTCGAATTTCTCGGTTAATTCGAACATCTCTTGCGATACGCACCACCTCCTTTTTTAAAATCCCCCCAACCCCCCTTTACTTAAGGGGGGCGAGGGGTGATTTATTATAACGATGGATATTCGGACTCGATTTGTTTAATGAAATCCTCAATCGTCATCGATTTCAGTGTCTCCCCATTTCGTTTCCGGGGAGAAATGGTTTTCTCTTTTACTTCCCGATCTCCAATCACCAACATATAGGGAACCTTCTGGATCTGGGCTTCTCGAATCTTGAACCCTAACTTCTCATTCCGGAAATCCTTCTCGGCTCGTACCCCCGCTTGAATCAATTGCTTATAGGCATCTTCTCCATAAGGCACCTGCCGGTCCGTGACCGTCATTAAAATCGCTTGGGTGGGAGCAAGCCAAACAGGAAATGCTCCGGCATAGTGCTCAATCAATACTCCGATAAACCTCTCCATGGCTCCGAGGATGACCCGATGAAGCATGACCGGCCTGTGCCGTTCTCCGTCGCTCCCCACATAGGTCAGGTCAAACCTCTCGGGCATAGCGAAGTCCACTTGAATCGTCGCACACTGCCACCTTCGGTTGAGCGCATCTTTCAACTTGACATCGATCTTCGGACCGTAAAAAGCCCCTTCCCCTTCGTTCACATCGTAAGAAAGATTTTTCGTTTCAAGGGCATTCCTAAGTGCCTGGGTGGCTCTTTCCCAGTCCTCATCCGCCCCAATCGATTTTTTCGGCCGTGTGCTGAGTTCCATTTCATACTCGAAGCCAAAAATCTTCATCACATCATCCACAAACTCGATGATCGAGCAAATCTCATCATTTAATTGATCGGGCCGGCAGAGGATATGGGCATCGTCCTGGGTAAACCCTCTTACCCGGAGAAGCCCGTGAAGTTCCCCCGATTTCTCGTGCCGGTATACCGTTCCCAATTCAAAATATCGGATTGGGAGGTCTCGATAGCTCCGAATTTGAGATTTGTAGATGAGCATATGGGCCAGACAGTTCATCGGTTTGATCCCATATTCCGCGTCCTCCACCTTTGTGAAGTACATCTTATCCCGATAGTTTTCGAAATGGCCGGATTGTTTCCAAAGTTCCAGCCGGAGGAGATGAGGACCGATGACGATTTGATAACCTCGCTTCAGATGCTCCTTCTTTTCAAAGTCCTCTAAGATCGTCCGAAGGATAGCGCCTTTGGGGTGATAGATTACCAGGCCCGGCCCCGCTTCTTCGCTAAGACTGAAGAGGTCGAGTTCCCTTCCCAATTTTCGGTGGTCCCGTTTACGAGCCTCCTCGAGCATGCGGAGAAACTCTTCCAGGGCCTCTTGGGCTGGAAATGCCGTTCCGTAAATCCTTTGGAGAACTCTGTTCCGGGCGTCTCCTCTCCAATAAGTTCCTGATACGCTTAAGAGCCGAAAGGCTTTGATTCTCCCTGTCGAGGGAATATGGGGGCCTTCACAAAGGTCTAAAAAGCTCCCCTGGCGATACAGGGAAACGCGATCCGGAAGATCTTCCAGATGCTCCACTTTATAGGCTTCACCCATCTCTCGAAATGTTCTAAGGGCCTCTTCATTTGAAACCTCCTTGCGAATAAAAGGCTCGTCCTTTGCGACAATGTCCGACATTCTTTTCTCGATCGCCTCGAGGTCTTGTGTCGTAAAAGTTCGATCATAATCGAAATCATAATAAAAACCATTCTCCGTCGAGGGACCAAAAGTGAGCTTAACGGTCGGGAAAAGCTCCTTCACTGCCTGAGCCATGACATGAGAGGCAGAATGGCGCAGTATCTCCAACCCTTTTTTCGACCGAATGGAAATGAATGAAACTGCGGCATCCTTCTCCATCACCCTGCTGAGGTCAAGGAGACTCCCGTCCACCTGTGCGGCGATCACTTCCTTATCCAACTGATCAGCCAACTCTTTAAGCTTCGTGCCCTTTGGAATCTGCCTTTTCTCACCATCAGACATTGTGATCGTAACCTGTTCTCCCATTCCTCCGCTGTCCCATTGGAATTGAAAATGGAGAGGCATCACTCAAAATAAATCTGAATGATGCCTCTCGATTTTGTCTTCATTAAAATGTCTGATTCTTCAATAACTTATGCTTCACTTTTAATAGATTGGTTTCAATGGTAGGCACGTGGGGATTTGAACCCCAGACTTCTACCGCGTCAAGGTAGCGCTCTCCCCCTGAGCTACGTGCCTTCTGACCTCCCTATCAGCAATAAGCGCATTTTCAGAAGTATTTGTTTTCATAACAGCTTTTTGAAATATTGTCAAGAAAATTCTTAAGTTACCCTTCTATGCTCTGAATACCAATTCCCCTTTCCTGTCATCGAGATCTGCAGTAATGACACTGCCTTCCTTAAATTTACCTTCCAATAATTTCATTGCCAATTTATCCTGAATCTCTTTTTGAATCACCCGCTTAAGGGGCCGCGCCCCATAGGCAGGATCAAATCCC
>Ga0187784_10005276_pt1 | contig 10462 bp, 10 predicted proteins | sample 1015_SJ02_MP15_2_FD_132964 | JGI IMG/M metagenome (GOLD analysis project Ga0187784, IMG submission 132964) | Tropical peat soil microbial communities from peatlands in Department of Meta, Colombia - 1015_SJ02_MP15_20_MG | ecosystem: Environmental > Terrestrial > Soil > Wetlands > Peat | place... | reverse complement strand
CCTGGTTCTTCTCGCCGATCAGGTTCTTGCGGGGAACCTTGACGTCCTCGAAGAAGATTTCGTTGAAGCCGCTGTCGCCGGTGATCTGAACCAGCGGGCGCACCGTGACGCCGGGGCTGTGCATATCGACCAGCACGTAGCTGATTCCCTTGTGCTTGGGCGCGTCCGGATCGGTGCGGACCAGCAGGATACACCAGTCGGCATGATGCGCGTCGGAGGTCCAGACCTTCTGGCCGTTGACCACGAAGTAGTCGCCTTCCTCGATCGCGCGGGTCTGCAGCGCGGCAACGTCGGAGCCGGCGTTGGGTTCCGAATATCCCTGGCACCAGATTTCCTCGGCCGAGAGAATCTTCGGCACGTAGCGCTTCTTCTGCTCTTCGTTGCCCCAATGGATCAGGGTCGGGCCGACCAGCATGATGCCCAGCCCGTTGACGAGCGGCGGTGCGCCCGCGCGCGCCATCTCCTCCCTGTAAATGATCTGCTGGATCAGACTGGCGCCGCGCCCGCCGTATTCCTTGGGCCAACTGATACCGACCCATCCGGCCGCGTGCATCCGCCGATGCCACTTGAGCCGCTGCTGCCAGTCGTCAGGCGTCTCCTCGTGCATCATGTCGATATCGCCGCGCGCCTTTAAGTTGTTGGGCGTGTTGGCCTCGAGCCAACCACGTAGCTCCCGGCGAAAGGCCTCGTCTTCGGGGCTGTAGTTGAAATCCATGGCTCCTCCGAATGGACGCTAGCCTGGCCTCATTTGATCAGAGTAGGCCGGCCCGTCAGTTCCAATTTCGACTTTTACATAATCCGGCGAGATAAATCGAGGCAGGGTGCAGCGGACGTTAGGGAAGCAACCGCGGTGCTTCGACGGCCCAACCCGTGTCCCCTTCCCGACGCGGGGATGAGGCCTACCCCTTGGGCAATCCCAGCACGCGCTCGCCGATGATATTGTGCTGGATCTGATTGCTCCCCGCCGCGATCGTCATGCCACGCGCCGCCAGCATCTTGTACGACCACTTGCCATAGTCGAGCGCGAACGGCGCGCGATACTCGAACTGGCTATACGGCCCCAGCAGCTCCATCGCATAAAGCTGGATTCGCAAATTCAGCTCCGTCGCGCAGAGCTTGATCATCGAGCCCTCAGGGCCGGGCGGAAGCCCCTTGAGCCGGCGCGTGAGTTGGCGATAGGCGGTGTACTTGAGCGCCTGCGCTTCGCAGGCGAACTCGGCAATTTTCTGGCGGACGCTCGAATCGTCCCAGGCCGAGCCGCCGTTGCGCCTGATCGATTGCGCAAGCTTGGCCAGGTCGTCGACTTGGCCGGTCATGTTGCGATTACCGCCGGCGCCGCCGCTGCGCTCGAACATCAGCGTGGTGATCGCGATCTGCCATCCCTGGTTCTTTCCGGCCACCAGGTTTTTCCTGGGCACCCGCACGTCCTCGAAGAAGACCTCGTTGAACCCCTTCGCGCCGGTCATCTGCACCAGCGGCTTGACCGTGATCCCCGGACTGTGCATGTCGACCAGCAGGTAGCTGATACCCTTGTGCTTGGGCGCGTCGGGGTCCGTGCGCACGAGCAGAAAAATCCAGTCTGCGTACTGCGCGAGCGAGGTCCAGACTTTCTGGCCGTTGACGACAAAGTAGTCACCGTCCTCGACCGCGCGAGTCTGAAGCGAGGCGAGATCGGAGCCGGCGCCGGGCTCCGAATAGCCCTGGCACCAGACTTCGTCGCCGGAGAGGATCTTCGGCAGATAGCGCTTTTTCTGCTCGTCGGTCCCCCAATGCATCAGGGTGGGCCCGAGCAGACTGAGCCCCATCCCCAGGAACGGTACCGGCGCACCGGCGCGCTCCAACTCCTCCGCGTAGATGACGTTCTGCAGGATACCGGCGCCGCGGCCGCCGTACTCCTTCGGCCAGTGAATTCCGACCCATCCGCCGGAGTGAAGCTTCTTGTACCAGGCGACACGCCGCTGCCATTCGCCTTCGTTCTCCTCCGCGGCCATCCCGAGCTCAGGACTGCGCTGGGCTTTGGGTGCGTTGGCCTCGAGCCACGCGCGAAACTCGGCTCGAAAAGCTTCGTCCTCGGGACTTAAATTGAAATCCATTGTGTTTTCTCCGCTGTGTCTTCGCCGGCCGGGAGCCGTGCTGTCCTACGCACCTTAATAGATCGCCGTTGAGAGAACCGCAATTGACAATCCGTGCGCGATTTCGGATCAAACAAGGCCGCTCTCTGAGCCATCTCGATCGTGCAAATCAGTTGATTCCAAATGTTGCCAGCGGTTGATGCGCGCAGCTAAACACGTATAGTATACGTATATGAAGGCCAAGCCGCGGAGAAAGCTCACCATCACGGTCGAAGACGAGGTGTACATGGGCCTGCGCAAGGTTGTTGGCCGGCGCAACATCAGCCGCTTCCTGAACGATCTTGCCCGGCCACATGTCGTGCAGGGAAGTCTGGAGCAGGGATACCGAGCGATGGCCGCGGACGAAAGGCGGGAAGCAGAAGCGCTGGAATGGAGCGAGGGCTTGATTGGCGACGTCGCGGATGAGCCAAGGTGAAACTGCCGCTCCGCGCCGCGGCGAGGTGTGGTGGGTAGCCTTCGATCCTTCTATCGGCGGCGAGATCGCGAAAACCCGGCCCGCCATCATCGTCAGCAACGACACCGCCAATCAGCTTCTCAACAGAGTACAGGTCGTGCCGATGACCAGCAAAGTGGCGATACTCTACCCGGCGGAAGCCTACGTAACGGTCAGGGGCGCCCGGCGTAAGGCGATGGCCGACCAAATCCAGACCGCCAGCAAACTGCGCCTGTGCCGGAAGATCGGAATGCTCGATCCTGTCGATCTGGCCGGAGTGGAGCGAGCGATAAAGACCCAACTGGCTCTACTCTAGCGAGGGCAGCGCGCGATCTGGCGAGCGCGGGAAGCGCCCGTCACCTTCGATGTCTTGGCGGCGTCCGCCGTTTTGATATGCTCGGCTCGATGCGTCTGCTTCACACAATGATTCGCGTCAACAATCTTGAGGAGTCGCTCAAGTTTTATTGCGAGGCGCTGGGGATGAAGCTCTTGCGCCGGCACGATTTTCCGGCCGGCGAGTTCACGCTCGCCTTCGTCGGCTATGGCGACGAACGCGAGAACGCGGTGATCGAGTTGACCTACAACTGGGGCAAGTCGAGCTACAACCTGGGCGACGCGTTCGGCCATCTCGCGATCGGCGTCGAGGACCTCTACAAAACCTGCGCCGAGTTGAAGGCGCGCGGCGTCAAGCTGGTGCGGGAACCGGGACCGATGAAGCACGGCACCACGCCGATCGCGTTTATCGAAGATCCCAACGGCTACAAAATCGAGCTGATCGAGCGCAAGGGCGCGGCTGCGTGACGGCCCGCGCCTGGGCCGGCGATTCGGCCGGCAACCCGGAAGGAGCAGATTCGCGATGAGAGCGGCGGTTTTCAACGGTCAGAACCAGATGGCGGTCGCGGACGTGCCCAAGCCCGAGCCGGGCCCCGGCGAGGTGATACTCAAGGTCCACGACTGTGGAATCTGCGGTTCCGATCTGCATGCCGTCCAGTACGGGTTTGGAATGGCGCCGGGTACCGTGATGGGCCACGAGTTCTGCGGCGAAATCCATCAGCTCGGCTCAGGCGTGAGGGGCTTCGCGATCGGCGAGCGCGTCACGTCGCTGCCGTTCGTTTCGTGCGGACAATGTGCGAACTGCCGCGCCGGCAACGGCATGCGATGCGCCGCGATCCGCTCGCTCGGCTTGGGGCAGTTGCCGGGCGCGTATGCCGAATACGTGCTGTGCGGCGCGGGCAGCCTGTTCAAACTGCCCGACAGCGTCAGCTCGCGCGAGGGCGCGACGGTCGAGCCGCTGTCGGTCGGGCTGCACGGCGTCAATCGTTCCGCGATGCGGCCGGGCGCTGCGTGCGTCGTGATGGGCGCTGGGCCGATCGGCCTCGCGACGCTCTTGTGGTGCCAGGCCAAGGGCGCCGAGGCGGTAGTCGTATCGGAGCTCGCGCCGGGGCGCGTCGATCTTGCCTACAAGCTCGGTGCAACCGCGGTGGTCGATCCGCAGAAGGAAAGCCCGGCGGGCAAGGTTCAGGAAATCACCGCACGCGAGCCCGAGATCGTTTTCGAATGTGTCGGGGTGAAGTCCACGCTCGATGCGGCTATCGGGATGGTCGCGCTGCGCGGGCAGGTGGTAGTGCTCGGGGTGTGCATGGAGCCGGATCAGATCATGCCGCTCCAATGCATCCTGAAGGAAGTCAGCCTCGAGTTCGTTCTGGGATATAACCACGCCGAGTTCGCGGAGACGATCGCGGCGCTATCCAGCGGCAGGATCGACGTGAAGCCGATGATCACCGACGTGATCGGCGTCGAGGATGTCCCCAAGATGTTCCAGACGCTGCGCAAGCCCACGAGCCAGGCGAAGGTGATCGTCGAGTTCCCGCACTGAAGATTCTGACCCCCAGCGTTAGGGTTCGGACACGTCACCAAGCGCGGAGCGTCGGCTCCCCGTTGTAGCTCTCTGTCGAAGGTTATGAACTTTCGTCTAAGATTGAAATTGTGCACTTGCTGATCGAGAGCGCCCAAGAAACACCTGCGGAGATCCGCGATCTGACGCTGAAGGAAATCGAGCAGGTCGTCGAGGCCGCAGGCGAGCGGGCATTTCGCGCGCGCCAGATCGCGGGATGGCTCTACGGCCGCAGCGCCAGCTCCTTCGACCAGATGAGCGACGTTCCGCTTGCGCTCCGCGAGTATCTCAAGGAGCGGTTTGTGATCGGATGCGTTTCCCGCCAGACCGTCTCGCGCTCCGCTGACGGCACCCGCAAGCTCCTGCTGACTCTCGGCGACCGCGAGCAGATCGAGACCGTGGTCATCCCGGCCGGCAAGCGCGTGACGCTGTGCCTCTCCAGCCAGGTGGGCTGCGCGATGGGCTGCGAGTTCTGCGCTACTGCCCGGATGGGACTCCATCGCAACCTCGGCACCGGCGAGATCTTGCGCCAGATTTTCGCGGCCCGCACGGCTCTGTCGGACGGCGAGGCGCTGACCAATTATGTCTTCATGGGGATGGGAGAGCCGCTGGCGAATTGTCCGCGCTTGCTCAAGGCGCTGCGCATCATGACCGAAGAGTGGGGGATGCAGATCTCGCCACGGCGAATCACGGTCTCGACCGTGGGGCTGGTCCCGATGATGCAACGGCTGTTGGCCGATATTCCCGTAAATCTGGCCGTCTCGCTTCACGCCGGGGCCAACGATCTGCGCGACCGGCTCGCCCCGATCAATCGCCGTTATCCCCTGGAGGCACTGATCGAGGCGTGCAGAAAGCTGCCCCTGCGGAGCCGCCGGCGGATCACGTTCGAGTATGTGATGCTCGGCGGAGTCAATGATTCGCCCGAGCAGGCCGAGCGTCTGGCCGGTTTGCTCGCGCCGCTGCGCGCCAAGGTCAACCTGATCTTTTTCAACTCGTATCCGGATTCGCCCTTTAAGACCAGCCAGCGCGCCGCGGTGGAGCGCTTTCAAGCGATCCTCCGGCACGCTAACTTGACCGCTACGGTCCGCGAGAGCCGTGGCGCGGACATCGCAGCCGCATGCGGCCAGTTGTATGCTGAGCGGCACTGCGGCACGCGCGCGCAACCGGCCGCGGGATAACAGATGGGGAGGAGCACACTCGGAATAATCGGTGGCAGCGGCTTTTATCAGGTGCCGGGGCTCGAGCGGGTCGAGCAGATCGACCTGAAGACGCCTTTCGGCGCGCCCTCCGATCCATACTATCGCGGCAGGATTGGCGAAACCGAGGTCATCTTTCTCGCCCGCCACGGCCGGGGCCATCGCCTGCTGCCGGGCGAGATCAACTATCGCGCCAATGTCTTCGGAATGAAGCAGCTCGGCGTCGAGCGCATGGTTTCGGTCAGCACTGCCGGCAGCATGAAGGAGGATATCAAGCCCGGCGAACTGGTAGTGCCCGATCAGTTCATCGATCGGACTTTCAAGCGGCCGGCGACCTTTTTCGGCGGCGGTATCGTGGTTCACGTTTCGCTCGCGGACCCGGTCTGTCCCGGCTTGAGCCGCGGACTCGTCACCGCCGCAACGGCAGCCGGCGCGCCGATTCGAGCGGGCGGAACCTACCTGTGTATCGAGGGGCCGCAGTTCTCCAGCCGCGCCGAGTCGAACCTGTATCGAAGCTGGGGCGTGGACGTGATCAGCATGACCGCGATGCAGGAGGCGCGGCTCGCGCGCGAGGCCGAACTCTGTTACGCAACGCTAGTGCTGGTGACCGATTACGACTGCTGGCATCGGAGCGTCCAGGCGGTCGATATCGGCGAGATCCTGCGCGTGATGCGGCTCAACGTGGAGTTGGCGCAGAAGACCGTGCTCAACCTGGCACGCGATCTTTCCTCGCAGCCGCGGACCTGCGGATGCGCCCACGCGCTGAAAGACGCGATCATAACCGACCGCTCATTGATTCCGCCCAGGCTCGCGATGGATTTGAGCCCGCTTATCGGCAAGTACCTCTGAGTGGAGAACTTCAGCGAGTGAGTATCGTAGTAGTCGGTTCGGTCGCTTACGACACCATCGAAACGCTCAACGGCGGTGCGGCCAAGGCACTGGGAGGATCCGCCAGCTACTTTTCGCTGGCGGCGCGGTTCTTCGCACCGGTCAGCGTCGTCGCTGTCGTCGGCGCGGACTTCAAGCGCGAGCATCGCGAGCTGTTCGTCGAGCGCAATATCGATGTGCGCGGGCTGGAGCAGCGCGACGGAAAAACGATGCACTGGCAGGGCCGCTACCACGAAGACCTGAACAAGCGCGATACGATCGATCTCGCGCTCAACGTCTTCTCCGATTTCAAGCCGGCGCTGCTGCCCGACCAGCGCCGCTCCGATTACCTTTTTCTCGGCAACATCTCGCCCACTTTGCAGCAGCACGTGCTCTCGCAAATGAACAGTCCCAAGGTCGTCGGAGCCGACACGATGAATCACTGGATCGATAGCGAGCGGGCCGCGCTGACCAGGATGATCGCGGGACTCGATATCCTGACCCTCAACGACGAGGAAGCGCGGAGTCTGTCCGGCGAGCACAACCTGGTCAAGGCCGGACGCGCGATTCTGAAGATGGGCCCGAAGATTGCGCTGGTGAAGCGCGGCGAATACGGCGTGCTGCAATTCAGCCGCGACGGGATGTTCGCGGTTCCCGCCTATCCGCTCGAGGAAGTCGTCGATCCCACCGGCGCCGGCGATACGTTCGCTGGCGGCGTGATGGGGTACCTGGCGCGTCATGGGCGCCTGAACGAGGGCATCCTTCGCTCGGCGGTGGTCTACGGCACCGTGATGGCCTCGTTCGTGGTCGAGAAATTCTCGCTCGAACGCCTGACCACCCTCACCTGGGAGGAAGTCGACCGCCGTTACCGGGCGTTTATCGAACTGACCGACTGTCAGCACCCCCGATGGACATCTCAATAGTGATCCCGCTGCTCGACGAGCGGGACAACTTGCGGCCGCTGCACGAGGAGCTGGCCCGCGAGATGGACAAGCTCGGGCGCCCCTACGAGCTGCTGTTCGTCGACGACGGAAGCACCGATGGCGGCGACCAGGTGCTGCGCGAAATCAAGGGGCGCGATCCGCACGTGCGCGTAATCCGGCTCGCCCGGCACTCGGGGCAGACCGCGGCGCTGGCGTGCGGATTCGATCACGCCGGCGGCGCGATCGTGGTCGCGATCGACGCCGATTGCCAGAACAATCCGGCCGACATCGCGCGCCTCATCGCGAAAATCGAAGCGGGCTACGACCTGGTCAGCGCATGGCGCGTGGCGCGATGGCATAACCAGTTCCTGACGCGGCGCATTCCCTCGCTCACGGCCAACTGGCTGATCTCGAAGATGACGGGGATCCGGCTTCACGATTACGGATGCACCTTCAAGGCGTACCGGCGCGACCTGGTCCAGCGCCTGCGGCTCTATGGCGAGATGCATCGTTTCGTCCCGGCGATCGCCGCCGAGCTGGGAGCGCGAATCTGCGAAGTCGAAGTCGGCTTTCGCGAGCGGCGCTCGGGACGCTCAAAGTACGGACTGTGGCGAATCGTGCGCACGCTGCTCGATCTGATCACCGTGCTTTTTCTCTCCTCCTACTCGACCCAGCCGATTCAGGTCTTTGGCCTGATCGGCTTCGCGCTGAGCGGAGCCGGATCGCTCTGGATGGCGAGCCTGGTGTTTGAAAAGGTCGTACTGGGCCACAGCCTGGCAAATCGCCCGGCGCTGCTGCTGGCAGTGTTGCTGGTGGTGGTCGGGATCCAGTTCGTGAGCCTGGGGCTGCTCGGCGAGATGCTGGCGCGCACCTATCACGAATCGCAAAGCAAACCCGTTTATGTGATCAAGGAAGAACTCTGACAAGCAAGAATTCTGACGAGGAAGAAGTCTAAGACGGTCAATGAATATCGCGATTATCGGAACCGGTTACGTAGGTCTGGTCAGCGGCACCTGCTTCGCGGAAAGCGGCAACGAGGTAGTCTGCGTCGATATCAACCGGGAGCGTATCGAGCAGCTCAAGGCGGGCAAGATTCCGATCTACGAGCCGGGGCTCGAAGAGCTGGTCCGGCGCAACGTCAAGGAAGGACGGCTGCGCTTTTCCACCGATACCGCACAGGCGGTTTCTCAATCGATGGTTTCCTTCGTCGCGGCCGGCACCCCGATGGGAAAGAGCGGCGGCGCCGACCTCTCGTGCGTGTTCAGCGCCGCCGAAGAGATCGCCAGGGCGGCTGTCGGTTATCACGTGATCGTAATCAAGAGTACCGTGCCGGTCGGCACCAACGATCGGATCCGCGAGGCGATCTCGCGCCACGCCAACCATCGTATCGACCTCTGCTCGTGCCCCGAATTTCTGAAGGAAGGCGACGCGATCGAGGACTTCATGCGGCCCGATCGCGTAATCATCGGCAGCGCCAGCGAGCAGGCCACCGCGATTCTGCGCGAGCTGCACGCGCCGTTCGTCCGCACCGACAACCCGATCCTGATCATGGACCCGCGCTCGGCCGAGCTGTCGAAGTATGCCTGCAACGAGATGCTTGCGATGCGGGTCTCGTTCGTCAATGACATCGCCAACCTGTGTGAGGTGGTCGGCGCCGAGATCAACGACGTGCGCCGCGCACTCGGGAGTGATCGCCGAATCGGCTCCCAGTACCTGTTTCCCGGCGTCGGCTACGGCGGCTCGTGTTTCCCCAAGGACGTCCAGGCGCTGATCCACACCGCCCGCGAGAACCGGCTCGACTTCGCCCTGCTCGAGGCCGCCGAAAAGGTCAACGCGCGCCAGAAGCGCCTGCTGATCGAGCGGGTCAAGGTCCACTTCGGTGGCGATCTGAGGGGCCGCACCTTCGCGGTCTGGGGGCTCGCCTTCAAGCCCCGCACCGACGACATGCGCGAGGCTGCGTCGATAGTCGCGATCGAGGAGTTGCTGGCCGCGGGCGCGCAGGTGCGCGTCCACGATCCCGAAGCGCTGGATAACGCGCGGCGCATTTTCGGCGACCGGGTCAGCTACCACACGATCAACTACGAGACCGTGGCCGGCGCCGACGCGCTGCTGATCATGACCGAATGGAACGAGTTCCGTCATCCAAACTTTCAGCGCGTGCGCGCCGCGCTCAAGAACCCGGTGATCTTCGACGGCCGCAACCTCTACGATCCCGCGCTGATGAAGGCGCTGGATTTCCGCTACTACTCGATCGGCCGCCGGCCGGTGTAAGGGAGCGAGATGAAGATTCTCGTCACCGGCGGCGCGGGGTTCATCGGATCCCATACCACCGACGCGCTGGTCGCGGCCGGCCATTCGGTCGCAGTGCTCGACAATCTGTCGGCCGGCAAGCGCGAACAGGTAAATCCGGCCGCGCGCTTCTATCAGATCGATCTGCGCGAAGCAGATCGGGTGAGGGAGGCCGTCGCGCAGGAAAGGCCCGAAGCGATCTTCCATCTGGCCGCGCAGATGGACGTGCGGCGCTCGGTCGCCGACCCGGTCTATGACGCGCAGGTCAATCTGGTCGGGATGCTCAACCTGATGGAAGCGGCGCGCGTCAATGGTCTGCGCCGGGTGGTCTTTTCCTCGACCGGCGGCGCGATCTACGGCGAGCAGGAGGCCTATCCCTGCGACGAGGACCATCCGACCCGCCCGCTGAGTCCCTACGGCGTGGCGAAACTTGCTACGGAACGCTACCTGTTCTTCTACAAAGTCCAGTACGGAATCGACTATCTCGCGATGCGCTATGCCAACGTCTACGGCCCTCGCCAGGATCCTCATGGCGAGGCCGGCGTGGTGGCGATCTTCTGCGGCCGGATGCTGGAAGGCAAGCCGGTCACGATCTTCGGCACCGGCGAGCAGACCCGCGACTACGTCTTCGTAGCTGACGTCGTGCAGGCCAACCTCGCCGCCCTGGACGCCGCCGTCACCGGCGCGGTCAACATCGGAACCGGCCTCGAGACCAGCGTGAACCGGCT
>Ga0187784_10005274_pt1 | contig 10463 bp, 10 predicted proteins | sample 1015_SJ02_MP15_2_FD_132964 | JGI IMG/M metagenome (GOLD analysis project Ga0187784, IMG submission 132964) | Tropical peat soil microbial communities from peatlands in Department of Meta, Colombia - 1015_SJ02_MP15_20_MG | ecosystem: Environmental > Terrestrial > Soil > Wetlands > Peat | place... | reverse complement strand
TGGTGTCGCGGTCGGAGTCGCCGTGGGAGTGGGCGTCGGGGTGGGACTCGGAGTCTGAGTAGGTGTCGGCGTCGGTGTGGGCGTCGGGGTTGGCGTTGGGGTTGCTGTAGGCGTAGGAGTTGGGGTCGGTGTAGCAGTCGGGGTCGGCGTGGCACCCGTGTCACAAAAGATCGTCACGGTGTCGCCGGGGGTCCCTTGAACGGCAACGGTGTCGGCGCTCGGTGCACCCACCAGGACTGCGCTGACGCTGGTTAGGTCGTTGGCCACGCAGACCTCTCCCGAAATCGCATCCACACAAGAATCAATAAAGCCACCGGCCCCAGAGACGGGACCCAGGGTGATCGTCGTCGAACAGGTTGGCACCGACGGGCACAGCTCTCCGATAGTATCGGAGCCGTTGCCATTGACCGTGATGCTGCCTAAGGACGGCGGATTGATCGACTGGACCGCGCTGGCCGAGCTCTGGTCGTTGCCCAGGCAGATTGAGCTGGAGGTGATGCCAACATTGGAGAGCGTCCCGGTACCGCCGGTTAGATTGACCTGTCCTGAAATGCTGGTGGGCGGACAGTCGATTCCCACCGTATCGCCGATCGGACCGCTGACGGTTACACTCCCGCCACTCGTTGGACTCACCTCAACGGGACTAACTGTGCTCTCATCATTGGCGAGGCAAGGCGGGTTCGTGATGCAAGAGTCCGTGAAAGTAGCGGTGCCATCCGTCGAGAGCGTGGCCGTCGTCGAGCAGGGAACGGCTTGTGCGCGCGCCAGAGCCGGCAGCGCCAACAGCCCGAAGACCAGGAAAGTGGTCCATGTCGCAGTCAGCTTATGCGATCTCGCGCGATCCACTGTTCGCGGAATCGTTGGGAATGTAGAGCGGTTGCGCGCATTGGGCGCCGCCCACGCCGAAAGCGAACAGTTTGCCGAAGCTGTTGCGGTTGACGTTGGCGGGCCCGCGCGTGGTGGAACGCCCCGACGGCATTGCGGCCACCGTCCAGAGACCGCCGCGATCAGCGGGCAGTATACGGCGCGTCTCAACACTTGCGGTTTTCCACCGACACTGGGTGCAGCAGCCAGAACGAGTAAACAAAACTTATCTGGCTGAGCGCACTCCTCACAAGCAGCAGTTGGCGAGAGCGAAACATCGCTCCACATCCGCTGCCGCCGACGATTCGCCGGTCTGGGAATGTGGGCGACAGAAGCGCTTTGCCCAGGGGCGCTGTTTGAACCTTACCGCAGCGTTATGATGCAAGCTGTTGCAGGCGGTGACTGCACTGCGATCGGTCGATCGGCTTTGGGGGGCCGGAGAGCATCGAGCACGGGCGCTAGAGCGAGCGCAGCAGCTTCGGCGTAGCGAGCCAGCGGAGGATGCATCGGGTGGTGTCCTCCGCAAGCTCGGCCTCGATACAGGCGACGCCGCCCTTCTTGAAATCCACGTAGAGCCGTCTTTCCGAGCCGGTCAGCAGCAGCGAGGCCAGCTCGCTCAGGCCCGGCTGATGCCCCACCAGCATCACGGTTTTCAACCGCGCGTGGGGACGCAGCGCCGTTGCCACCGTTTTGAGGTCCACGGCCGGGCTCAGCTCGGCCGATACCTCGATCTTAGGGCTGTTCAAGCCCTGCGCGAGAATCTCGGCGGTCTCGCGCGCCCGGCGCAGCGGGCTGGTCAGGATTAGATCGGGCCGGACCTTCAACTTGCGCAGGCCCTGGGTGGCGCGAATCATCTTCGCCTTGCCCGCTTCGGTAAGCGCGCGCTCGTCGTCGCCGGCGTCGGTGCGATCCTCGGCAATCGCATGGCGCACCAGATAAAGCTCCATAGGCCAGCATTCTCTCCTCAGGGCGATTATGCCCGCAACCCGCGAGGGTTTGTCCATCGGTTGCCCGGGACCGGCCGCGAGCGGGGTTCGGCCCGCCCACCGCCGCCCGGAGGGGCTTGAAACAGCCCGCGCAAGATAACAAAATGTATAGAAAGATGACTATTAAATGCCAACAAGGTGGCATGGCCTTTACGGCTGTGCCTGCGGGGCAGGCTGCGGGTGCGGCGCGGGTTCCCTGGGAGCGCGCCCGCCAGGAAGTGCTGGACAGGTTGCGGGCCCTGATCAGGCTCGACACCAGCAACCCGCCCGGCAACGAGCGGATCGCGGCCGGGTACCTGTCGGCTGAGTTCAGCCGTTACGGAATCGGCTCGGTGGTGCTTGAAAGCCGCCCGACCCGCGCCAATCTGGTCGCGCGGCTCAAGGGCCGTGACGCCGGCCGGGCGCCGTTGATGGTTTCGTCCCACACCGACGTCGTGCCGGTCGAGCCGGGATGGAGCCACCCGCCCTTCGGCGCCGAAATCGAGGACGGATGCGTTTGGGGGCGCGGCGCGCTCGACATGAAGTTCAAGTGCGCGATGGACGTTCTGCTGATGACCGCGATCAAGCGCGCGGGCGTGGTCCCTAACCGCGACCTGATCACGGTGGCGGTCGCCGACGAGGAGTGTGGCTCGGAGCACGGCGCCAAATTCCTGGTCGAACAGCATCCCGATCTCATCGGCGCCGGTTACGTGCTAAACGAGGCTGGCGGTTTCACCTGTCACGTGGGAGGCAATCGCTTTTATCCCGTGCAAGTGGCGGAGAAGGGCTACGTGACCGTCAAAGTCACCGTTACCGACGCTCCAGGACACGGCTCGGCGCCGCGGCCCCGCACTGCGATCACCAGACTCGCGGAACTGATCCTCAAGGTCGCGAACACGCCGATGCGCCTCAATGTGACGGCCATGATGCGCAGTTCGCTGGCCGACATCGGCGTATCGCCGGAGAACGCACCGGCGATGCTCGCGCCGGTGATCGCGAACACCGCCTCTCCGACCATGCTTCGCGCCGGCTACAAGGACAACGTGATTCCGGGCGAGGCCTCGATGGTGCTCGACGGGCGGATCCTGCCGGGCGAGGACCCCGAAAGCTTCTGCGCAGAGCTTCGCTCGATTATCGGGCCGGAGCCCGCGCTCGAGCTGGTCAAGACCGCGCCTCCGGTCGAATTCGCTATCCAGACCCCGCTCTTCGAATTGATCAAGCAGTACACCGAAGCGGCCGATGCCGGCTCGCGAGTGTTGCCCTGGATGATTCCCGCCGGGACCGACAGCAAGTATTACAAGCAGTTGGGCGCGATCTGCTACGGCTTTGCGCCGGTCAAGCTGGAACCCGAGCTGCCGTTCGGGTCGCTGTATCATGCTCACGACGAGCGCGTGCCGATCGAGGGGTTGTTCTGGGGCCTTCGACTCTATGCCCGGGTGGTGCTGGAGTTTCTGGGGCTCAGGTTCGAAGACGTCTTCGCGTGAGGCGCGTGCCGGGCTCACATGCCCGAAGTGAGGGTCTCGGCAAGCTCGTGATCGCGCGGCGTGAACGTGACCAGCAGCCGCGGCGGCTCATCCAGGGGTATGATCGCGAAACGCGAGACCGGCAGCGTGTTGACTCTGACCACGGTCTGGTGCGCGTCGCTCTCCACTTCGCAGTCCTTGAAGATCGATCGGTCGAACACCAGATGGCGTTCGAGCTTGACGTCGGGTGAGGCCTGCTTGAGCGTAACGGTCAAGGTCGAGTAACCGTTCCCGTTTTCGATCTGCCGATCGAACTTGACCGGCCCGCTCAGATCGAAGATCACTGAAAGTGGCGGATCTGACGCGCCCAGCCGGATCGTCCTCAGCGTCACGGGACCGCTCGCGGCGGCGGCCCCGGCGCCCGGCCGCGGCTTCGGATCCAGAATCGGCAAGCCGTCGGGCCCGTACGCGCCGTCCGCCGATGCTGTCTCCGAGGCGGATTCTCCGTCATGTTGTCGGACCAGCACGTGGGCGCGATCGTCGGTTTCGGCGGGTCCGAAGCCGCTCTCCGCGAGCACCAGGCGCAGCGGATCCTCCTCGTTATCGATCGGCTGGTTGAGGCTCTTGAGCTCGCTCTCGGCCTGCGCCGCGTAGGGAGTGTCGGGAAAATGGCGGATCAGGGCGGCGAACGCCTGCGCCGCGGAATACTTCTTGCCCTCCTTCTTGAGCGTGATGCCGAGCTCGTAGAGCGCCTCCGAGGCGACCGGCGTGTCCGGATACTTTTGCATCAGCTCGGCCAGCCGGGATTCGGCCGCACGGTAGTTGGCGCGCTTGAAATAGAAGCCGCTGACCACGAGCTGGTTGCGGGCCAGCATCTCCCGGCAAATCGCGATTCGCTCGTGCGCCAGCTCGGCGAACGAGCTTTCCGGGAAGCGCTGCTCGAGCGCCTCGAACTGATGCATCGCGTTCACCGTGGCGGTCTGATCCTGGTCGGCGCGCCCGATCTGATCGAAGTACGACATCGCGAGATAATAGGACGCCAGATGCAGGCTCTGGTTGGTCGGATGCATCCGCTGGAAGTCGTTGAGCGCACTTACCGCCTCGCCGTACTCCTTCTCGCGGTAATAGGCGAGGCCAATCTTCAGTTCGGCGTCCTCCGCGTAGGGACTGAACGGAAACTCATCGATCAGGTGCTGATAGTTCTCGATCGCGCTGTTGTAATTGTCTTGGGCAAACATCAGGTTGCCCTGCGCGTAGTAGTCTTCGACCGAGGGAGCCTTCTGGAGACTGCAGCCGGCCACGATGGCCGCATAGAAGGCCAGGAAAATGACCCGGTAGCGCTGCATACGGAATCGTCAACGAGGTTAGACGCTCGTCCCGATCAAGGCAAGGCCGCCCAGGCGAAGGTGATGGTGAAAAAGCGTGTTGCCAATTAGCCCACTACCCGGGCGAAGGCGCCCTGGAATACGCGCCGGCCGGCTTCGAGGTATTTGCGGCCGAAGTTGCTGCGATAGGATCCGGGCACGGGCTCGTCGACGCGTACCAACCCCGCCGCCTCGAGAATCGGGAAAATGTCGCGCGCATAGTTGCCGACATCGGTCGCGACGAAGACTCGCCCGCCGCCGGCACAAAGCGTGCGCTTGAGGCTGTCGGCAAAATGCGGGGTGAACAGGCGATGCTTGGCGTGGCGCTCCTTGGGCCACGGATCGGGAAAGTAGATGTGGTACGCTGCGATGCTCGCGTCGGGCAGCAGCAGATTGACGACCGTTCGCGCGTCGGCGCGCAGTACGCGCAGGTTGCGCGACTGGCTCTGCCCGGCCCGCACGGCGAGCATCTGCGTGACCGAGCCCGACAGCTCGACCGCGAGAAAGTTCCGCTCCGGCATCGAACCCGCCCGCGCGATTATGAAATCGCCCTTGCCGGCGCCGAGCTCGACCTCGATCGGGGCCTCGCGTTGAAAGAGCGTGGCGGGATCGACCGTGAAGACCGGCGCGTCCTGCGCAATCGTCACGCGAAGCGCAAGCGCCTGCGCCACCGGATTCCGCCAGATGCGCGCCGCTTTCCTTAACCGTGCCATCGCTGCGCTTCAGGATTATAGTCTTGCACAACTCGGCGGCCGGCGAGACGCTGGCGCAGTCACGATTTGGAGTTGTCGCGCCGCCGCGACTCTGATATCCGAGCGCTATGAAATTCCCCGATGGATTCCTGTGGGGCACGGCGACTGCCGCGCATCAGGTCGAAGGCGGCAACGTCAATAGCGATTGCTGGCTGCTCGAACACGTCAAGAGCACCTTCTTCGTCGAGCCCTCGGGCGATGCCTGCGACCAGTACCATCGCTACGCGGAAGACTTCGCGTTGCTTCAGCGCCTGGGCTTCAACTCGTACCGCTTCGGTATCGAATGGGCGCGCGTCGAGCCGGAGGAGGGCGAGTTCTCGCGCGCCGAGATCGAGCATTACCGCCGGATGCTCGCGGCGTGCCGCGAGCACGGCCTGCTGCCGATGGTCACGCTGCATCATTTCACGTCGCCGCGATGGATGGCGGCGCGCGGAGGGTTCGAATCTGCCGAGACCATCGGCCGCTTCGCGCGGTACTGCCAGCGGATCGCGAATGACCTGGGCGATCTGATCGGCGCGGCCTGCACGTTGAACGAGCTCAACTCCGTCAGCCTCCTGCAGCAAACGGGCACGCTTCCGTCCGACGAACAAATCCTGACTCTGGGATGGCGCGCCGAAGCGGCGCACGCGATGGGCGTCGCGCCGGAGAGCTTCTCCGCATTCCCGTTCTGCGCGCCGGCCACCGTCCGCGATAACATTTTGCGTGCGCATCGCGAGGGCTACAACGCGCTTCATTCGGGGCGCGGCAAATTCCCGGCCGGGATGACGCTCGCGCTCGAGGAGCTGGTTCCCGCCGCCGGCGGCGAGGACCGATGCGCCGCGGCGCTGCGCGAAGCGCAGGACATTTTCATCGAGGCCGCGCGCGGCGACGACTTCGTCGGCGTGCAGACCTATACGCGCGGGTTCTTCGGACCGAACGGGCCGTTGCCGCCGCCGGTGGATGCCGAGTCCACCCAGATGGGCTACGAGTTCTATCCCGAGGCGCTCGAAGCGACCATTCGGCGCACCGCCGCGATCGCGAAGTGTCCGATCCATGTTACCGAGAACGGAATCGCCACGCTCGACGATTCGCGCCGGGTCGAGTTCATCCGCCGTGCGCTCGCCGGCGTCGAGCGATGCATCCAGGACGGTATCGACGTTCGCGGCTACTACTACTGGTCGATGCTCGACAACTTCGAGTGGATTCTCGGCTACGGACCCAAGTTCGGGCTGATTGCGGTCGACCGGACGACGCAGGCGCGTACCGTCAGGCCGAGCGCCGAATATCTCGGCCGGATCGCGCGCGCCAACTCGACCGATCCCGTCACGCGGGCTTGAACTTCACCAGCGTGTGCTCGGGCGTTACGTCGTCGAAGCAGACCTCCACCGGCGTCCCGATCCGCACCTGGTCCGGAGGCGCGACGATATTGGTCGTCATCCGCGGACCTTCGGCGAGCTCGACGATCGCGAGCACGTAGGGAGCGTCGGCAAACGCGCGGCTGGAGGCGCGGCGCACGACCGTATAGCTGTAGACGCTCCCGCGGCCGCTCGCGCGGCGCCATTCGAGGCGCTCGGAGAAGCAATTCGGGCATCGCGGGCGCGGATAATGGATAAACGCGCCGCACGCCGCGCATCGCTGGAGCATCAGCTCGTGACGCCGCGCCGCTTCCCAGAACGGGCGGCTGATCGGCGTAGGCTTGGGCAGCGGTTTCAAGTATTCGCTCATGATCGGCGCTCCAGAATCAGGCTGACCTGCTCGCTCATTATGCCGCCGTTGCCGTTGACGTAGCCGAGCGCGGCGTTCCTGACTTGGCGGCCCTCGCCGCGCCCCATCAGTTGGCGGATCGCCTCCGTGACGTGACTCATCCCGCCGGCCAGACCGGCCTGCCCGAATGAAAGTTGACCGCCATGCGTGTTGCAAGGGAAGTCGCCGTCGTAGCCGAGATCGTGCTCCATCACGAACGGCCCGCCCTGGCCCTTCTTGCAGAACCCGGCGTCTTCGAGCGTGACGATTACCGTGATCGTGTAGCAATCGTAAGGGCAGACGAAGTCCATGTCTGCGGGTTTGAGGCCGGCCATCGCGAAGGCGGCCTCGGCCGCCGGCGCGATCGGCGAAGTGGTGAGCGAGGGCGCGTAGGTGATCGTCGAATGGTTCGAGTATTCGCCGGCGCCGAGGATCCAGACCGGCGGATGCTTCGCGCGCCGGGCGATCTCCGCAGACGCCACCACCACCGCCGCGCCGCCGCTGACCGGGCTTACGATTTCATACAGATGAAGCGGATCGACGATCATCCGCGAATTCAGCACCTCGTCGATCGTGAGCGGCCGATCGTTGAAGGTCGCGAGCGGATTCTTGAGCGCGCTACGGCGCTGATCGACCGCGACTTTCGCCATCTGCCGGGCGGTGGTGCCGTACTCGTGCATATGGCGATGCGCGATCATCGCGTAGCCGCAGTTGGCGCCGATATTGCCGTAAGGCAATTCGAACTCGCGCTGCACGGAAACTGTAGGCATGCGCTGGTCGCCGACCTTGTTGACGTCCGCCATCAGGCACAGCACGGCGTTGCACATCCCGGCGTGAATCGCGGCCGCGGCGCGCCAGATCATCCCGGCCGCGCTTGCGCCGCCGATATCGACCTGGTTCAGCATCCGGGGATTTATTCCCATCACTTCGGCGGCGACACCCGGATAGATCATGCCGGGGTCGGAAAACGGCACGCCCACCAGGAAGCCGTCGATATCGCGCTTGTCGAGGCCCGTGTCGGCGATCGCTTCGGCGGCGACCGTGCCCATCAGCGCGAGCGCGCTCAGGTCGCCCGGCTCCTTGATTGGTTTGAGCTCGCCGATTCCGATCGCGGCCGCCTGTCCCTTGAGGCTCATGATGAAAGCTCCCACGTCGTCCGATTCGTACTGCTTAGCACAACCGCCGGCGCGCGCCGAAGGGCGCGGGCCGTCTTGACCGTGCAGTCTGGCGCCGAGGCCGGATAATCACCGGCGAGACGCCGGCGCTGGTGACACGCGCCGCGCGGTCGGCTAACGTTGCGCTAATCTTGGGGCTTCGAGGTGGTTTGCCGGATGGCGTTCATAATCTGCGACGATCACGGGCAGAGTGTCGAGGCCGACGGGATGGATCCGAAGGCGGCCAAACAGCACATGATGGGCGAGGCGCAACCGAATCCCACGCCGCTCGAGAAGGAAGTGATCGAGTTCGGCAAGCTCCATCGCGACTGCAACATCCGGATTCTCTCCGACTGACGCGATCGCATCGCCGGCTTCGGCCTGGCGCGGCGCGCACTCGCGCGGGTTCGTATTGACCCGCTCTCGAAGCGGCGGATACACTTCTTCGCGCGGGGTGGAGCAGTCTGGTAGCTCGCCGGGCTCATAACCCGGAGGTCGAAGGTTCAAATCCTTCCCCCGCAACCAATAAATTTCCCCGCTGACGTAGGCGTTTGGCAGAAGGCAATGCGCAGCGCGTTGGCCGCTCCGCCCTGCGTGGACCCGGTTGCGATGCGAAGTGAGGGCTTTCTCGGGCGGGCCGCCTTGGTTTGGGCGGTTTGGTCAAGGATCAACTTGAGCGGTAAAATGCCTCGACGCCATGGCCTCGAACACTCTATTCGACGTTCTGACCCCGCTCGGGTTTTCTGTTCGGTGCAGCCGGGCCTACTGGAAATTTATCGTCGCGCAGAAGCACCCAGTCCTTTCCGGACACGAAAAAGAAGTCCGAGAGACGCTCTCCGATCCCGACGAAATCCGGCGGAGCCGAAAGGACGTTAGCATCTTTCTCTTCTACAGAGGGCGTTCGCCGCGATGGCTTTGTGCCGTCGCTCGGCGCAACGATGCAGAAGGGTTCCTCATAACCGCGTATCCGACTGACGCCATCAAGGCGGGAGAGCAGATATGGACAAAATCAAAGTGATCCACGACGCCGTCGGACACACCTTGACTGTGTGGTTCGATGAGCCCTCGCAGGAAAGCATCTGCGAGGAAACCACCGAGGAAGTGGTGCTGATGAAAGATGCCAAAGGCCAGGTCATTGGCTTCGAGTTGCTTCACTACCACCCTGTCGAGGGAAACGCCGAGCTAGCCGTCGAGACCGTAGTGAGGTCCGAGCCGTGAGAATGCCCTGTTAGAACGATTCGAAATGGAGACCCCGTCCCATGCCCATCACCGGCTCTGAACGATACAGACGGGCCTTCGACGCTAAGGGCTTCGAGGTTACGTGCCGTAAAGGCACGTCGAGGGTTTCTGGGATCGCCGCATCGACGAAGCCGAACTTATATATCACCAGCGTCGCGGGGTGGCCAATCTATGACGGAAAGGCGACTCGCATTTCTGACAGCTATTCTGACAGCCAAGCGGTGTTCGCAACCTATCTCGCTTAGGCCACTACTGACCCAAAACCACAATGATTTGCTGCTGTCTGGACACCCGCGAATGGCATCCCGTCGAACTCATAACCCGGAGGTCGAAGGTTCAAATCCTTCCCCCGCAACCAATAAAATCAAGGCTCTTCGCGACACTGGCAGCGCTCGCGGGCTGACCTGACAGCCAAATTGACAGCCACGAGCCTCACCACGCTTCGATTACTAGCTGTTTAACGCGATTCCCAGCCTGCCGATGGCCTCTCGCAGCACTTCCGGGACGACGTCGCTGTGCGTGTCCATTGTGAGGCTAATCTGTAAATGACCGAGAACCTCCATCGCGACGCGAGGATGGACGTTCGGCGTGATCAGGAGGCTGGCCGCGCTGGCAAATCATGGAATCGAGTGCCGGGAAGGTCCGCGTTCTTGGGGATTCGCTTGAATCTGTCGAGCGGGTTACCCGCGTCAACTGGAGTCCCGATCCGACAGCCCGAGAGCAACCGGGATCGACGCCCCACAAGCGGTTAGGACCGGCAGCCTCCCGATCCCCCTCGACTTTCCTGGCCTCGCTGAAGGGCCGCCCCAATCCTAACTCTGGCTCGTGGCTTGAGTAGCGCCGTTCTGAACAGGTAGGGCGGCGATTTCTGCCGCCGCGTTGCCGCCGCGGAGCGCCTCAATGCGGTTGCCAAGCACGTGGAGAAGGGCGCGCGAGTCCA
>Ga0187784_10005273_pt1 | contig 10463 bp, 7 predicted proteins | sample 1015_SJ02_MP15_2_FD_132964 | JGI IMG/M metagenome (GOLD analysis project Ga0187784, IMG submission 132964) | Tropical peat soil microbial communities from peatlands in Department of Meta, Colombia - 1015_SJ02_MP15_20_MG | ecosystem: Environmental > Terrestrial > Soil > Wetlands > Peat | place... | reverse complement strand
TCCTTGGGCACCCGGGGAATTTTGCGCCCTCTGGTAAGCCAGAATCCGAGTTTCTTCAGCGGCGCGAGATAGTCGGAGATGCGCGCGAGGATCAGGGTTTTGAGCTGCGCTTTCGGCCTGACGGGGGCGAAGCGCTCATAGAAAGCATCTAAAGTCAGCGCGACGCGCGCGCCGCTGGCGTTGAGGTAGCGTTCGATTTCGGGTGTGGTGGATAGCGGATGGATCAGCGCGGGAACAGCGCCCAGCTTGTTCGCCGCGTAGAAGGCAATCACGCCCGGCGCCGAAGTCGGCATTGAAATCAAGAGGCGCTCGCCGGGCGCAAGGCCCAGTGCGGTCAGCGCATTGGCGCAAGCGTCGATGTCCGCGAGGAAGGCGCGATAGCTAGCGGTCCTATCGAGGAAATCCCAGGCGATGGCATCCGGGCGGCGCGCCGCAGTCGCAGCCACTGCGTCATATAAGGTGATTTCCGGGTAGTTGAGGCTGTGCGGGATGTTGCCGTAATAGCGTAGCCAGGGGCGGGATTGGGTCATCGCGGCGCGGGTCCTGTTCCGGCCGGGGTGCCTCGCGCAGGATGGCCATAAAGGTGGTTCTCGAGGTGGGTGTCCCGCGCTCCATCGGCCACACCCATGCCACGCCGCATGATTTTGTTGTTATTCCCGAAGGCCGAAATCATGGTGCCGATCATGGCCGGGACCTCCACCGGCAATATGGGCACTGCAACCAGCTTACGGTTGAAGTCCGCGTCGGCCAAGAAGCGCGGTCTCATGTGCGGGGACTCGCAATTGAGCGGCGGGCCGCTTCCAGCTTGGCATACAGGGCCGGATGTTTGCGGCGAGCCTCTTCGCGCATCCGCGCGAACTCGGCTCGCCCTTTTTGAAGATACGCGTCAATAGTTTGCTGGTGCGCCAAATAGAACGCGATGGCGCCGTAGGCTTTCTCCAAGCTGAGGGCCGAAAATGAATCAACGATGCCTTCTGGGGACTCGCCCCGTAGAAAGGCGTATACGACGGAATCTAGCGAAACACGGGTCCCGGAGACGTAGTAGCCGCCATCGCGCTTTTCGACGTACCGGTTTCCCATCCCAAACCTCTTTCTTACATTATAACTCGTATGGGGATTTGCCGTGGGGCACTTTTCCGAAATCGCCCTCCCAGCGCGAGATCACCACGGTGGCCAGGCAGCGCCACGGAGTGCGTTGCGGTGTGTGATGGGATATACTGTTGTATCGGGCTTAAGGGCACTGCAAAACAAAAATGAGACTCGGTTTCGCAAGCTCAGAGGGGAGCGCTCGGCGTCCAAGCTTATGAACGCGAATTCAGGCAACGACCTCAACCGGCGCAGATTCCTGCTTTCCGGCCTGCGAGGCGCAGGCGCGGCATGGGCCTCACTGCGCTGGCCCGCCATCCTGGCGGCAGCGCAGCACGCCGCGCACGCGCGCAACGCTGTTCCACCGGCGAAGCTGGAAGTGCTGAGCGCGGAGCAGGCCGCCGAAGTTGAAGCTGCGGCTAGCCATATCATTCCCTCCGATGACACGCCGGGGGCGCGCGAAGCCGGAGTGATTTACTTCATCGACCGCGCCTTGGCCACGTTTGCCGCTGGCCAGCGCGATGAGTACGCGAAGGGGTTGCGGGTCTTGCAGGCCAAGACGCAAGAAATGTTCCCCAGCGCGCCAAGGTTCTCCCAAGCCAAGCCTGACCAGCAGGACGCGGTGCTGAAAGCGCTGGAGGGGCAGTCTTTTTTCGAGTTGCTCCTCGCGCACACGGTCATGGGATTTCTGGCCGACCCCGCGCGCGGCGGCAATCGCAGCAATGTGGGATGGAAGCTTATTGGGTTCGATGACAGCCCGGCCTTTGCTCCACCGTTTGGATATTACGACCGCGACTACCCGGGCTGGCAGCCGTCCAAGGAAGAAGAGAAGTAAGACGTGAATTCCCAGGTCACCTACAAACCGTCAGAGGAAGTTGACTTCGCCATCGTCGGTTCGGGCGCCGCGGGAGGCGTGCTGGCCAAAGAACTTTCCACCGCCGGCTTCAAGGTGGTGGTGCTCGAGCAAGGGCCGTGGATTCTTCCCAGCGAGTTTTCTCACGACGAAATCAAAACCTTTCTCGAACACCAATTGACCAACGACCCCCAGCTCCAGCCCCAGACGTATCGCAAAACGCCTCGAGACAAAGCGCGAAAGCAACGCGGCGCGGTCTATGGCCGCCTCGTGGGTGGGGGCTCGGTGCACTTCACCGCGAACTACTGGCGATTTCACGAAATCGATTTTGTGGAGCGCAGCCGGCGGGGGGAAATTCCCGGCACAGGGTTCGCGGACTGGCCGCTGACCTATGCGGAGCTCGAGCCGTATTACAGCAAGGTGGAATGGGAAGTCGGCGTTTCCGGTTTGGCGGGTTCGAGCCCCTTCGATCCGCCTCGATCCAAACCTTATCCCGTGCCACCCATGCCCGTGAAATCCTCGGGCGTCATCTTTGAGCGCGCCGCGCGGAAGCTGGGATGGCATCCCTTTCCCGCGCCTCTGGCGATTCTTTCCGAGGCATATCGAGGCCGGGCGGGGTGCATCCATTGCGGGCGCTGCGAAGGCTTCGGATGCGAAGTGGGAGCGAAGTCGAGCTCGCTGGCGAGCGTCATTCCCGTGGCGCAGCGCACCGGGCGCTGCGAGATTCGCCCCCAAAGCTATGTCTATCGCGTGGAAACCAGCGCGCAAGGCCGCGCCACGGGCGTGGCCTATTTTGATGCCCAGCGCCGCACGCAATTTCAAAAGGCGCGCGCCGTCATCGTGAGCGGTAATGGCGCGGAGACGCCGCGCCTGCTCCTGCTCTCCAGTTCCCCGCGTTTTCCGCAGGGGTTGGCGAACTCCAGCGGGCTGGTGGGAAAGTACCTGATGTTCAACGGGTATCACCAAGTGTTCGCCACCTTCAATGAACCGCTCAATGAATACAAAAGCGTGGCAGTCTCGCGCGTGCTGCACGACTTTTACGAATTGGACCCCAAACTGGGATTTTACGGCGGCGGCGGGCTCGACGCGCGCTTTGGAATGACGCCCATAGATTTCGCGCTGGGGGCCGTGCCGAGCGATGCGCCGCGCTGGGGCAAGGCGTATAAGAGCTGGCTCGAGTCGTTCTCGCGCACCATGGTCGTGGCCAGCCACGCCGCCTCACTGCCCGTGGAGACCAACAGCATCTCGCTCGACCCCGAGCTGAAAGACGCTTGGGGGCTGCCTGCCCTATGCATGACTTACAAAGATCATCCCGATGATCTGAGCACCATCCGCTATTTGCGCGACCGCGCACTGGAACTTATGGACGCCGCCAAGGCCTCCAAAGTGTGGGCGTGGCCCGTCGAAGAGCAATCGTTCGCCGTGCACCTCCTGGGAACCTGCCGCATGGGGAACGATCCGAAAACCTCGGTGGTGAACGCCCAGCACCGCACCCACGATGTCCCCAACCTCTTTCTCTGCGACGGAAGCAGCCTTGTGACTTCCGGGCGCGGGCAGCCTACCATGACCATCCAAGCGCTTGCTTTTCGTGCCGCCGACAAGATCGCTGCCGCCGCGCGCCGCGGGGAGGTGTGAATCTTGTCGGATCCCAGTCCTTGTAATACACTCGGTCCAATATGAACTCGTGCCAAAGGAAGCGCACCGGGTGTAGTTTAGGCCGACTCACCAGCGTGTACGTGTGGTTTCTGCTCAGTCTGGCTGGCGGGCTTTCTGCGCGAGGTCCACAGGCATCGGCGGAGCAAGAGCCATCCGTATTTCGAATGCCAGAAACTCAGGTGGAGTCTTCTCCTAATCGTCCGAGCAAATTGGATCTCCCCGCGGGCGAAACGCTCCTGGATTTCGCAACGTCACCCTCTGGCCCTGAGGCGGCAATCTTGACCAGCTCCGCCGCAGGTCACGCACGCGTGCTGCTTTGGAGTATCACTGCGGGTGGGATCCAGAGCATCTGGCAATCGGACAGCTATTTTGCGCCGCGATCTCTGGTTTGGCACCCCGCCGCTCGCGTGTTGTTCTTGTTGGGCCCGAGCGGGACAGAATCGGCAATCGTTCGACTGGACGCCACATCCTCCGGGTGGAAAGCTGCCACCATATTCCACAGCAAGCGGCCGCTGCGGCGATTGATCATCGGGCCGCGCCCCTTCGAGTTGCTGGAGATGGGACCAGATACCCCCCAGTTCTACCGCCTCTTTTTCGGCGTCGCCCGTTCTGACGGGACCTCCCTGATCGCCTCGGTGACCGAGAAGGGGGATCGCTACTACGAGGTGACGCAAGCGAAAGGCGCGGCGCCACCCCCGCCCGTGGCGAAGGACGAGGACCCCCCGGTGCAAATCGTCGCCGATTCAGCTTTGCCGGAGGCATTCCACCCTGCCGGCCACATTCTGCTTTGGGCAGACCGCGCGCAGTGTTTCCAAGCCGCCCATTATGGTTGGGGCAACTGGGACAAGTCTGTCCCACTGTGGGGAGGAAGTCTCTGTGGGGGCTCCCTCGCGGCTACGCCCAACGGGCTTGGACTTCTCCACTGGCGCAGGGCAACTCCGGGCGTCGCAATGTACCTGAATAGCCGGCAACAGCCCACACAGCAGGCGACGGAATACAATTTTATTTCGGTTCCGTTGTCGACGTCTGACGGGCGGGCCCTCGTTGGCGCCATGAAGCAGAATAACGTCTTGAGCATGACCTACGTGCCCATTGAGGTACCACTGGCCAACGTCACCAACGCCTGGATGTTCCTTCAATCCCCGCTTGACCGGGCGCTTTTCTCGCAGCACGCAGGCCTGTTCCGCCCCCGCGAAAAGGACGACCAGTTGTTCCAGCTTTACGATAGCGAAGCCTACTACTGCCGCGGTTACGACTCCTCCACACCCACGCGCCCTTATCTCGTCACCACCGACATTTTCTGGGAGAACTTCGCTGCCGCTTACGAAGGATTGTTCGTGCTGCTCGAGCGCCGGCAAGCGATTCCCATATTCTGGATGTTCGTGCAGGAGGCCGACGCGGCACTCGCCCAAACCCGCTCCCGATGGGCCATGGCATTTCATGCGCTTGCCCAGTTACGGGAACCCCACCCGGCTGATCCTGAGGCGCAGCGAATTATGCGCGCTGGCGGCGTGGAATTCTCCTCAGTCTTGGACCGCAGTTTTGACTTTGGGGAGCTCAAGCCTCGCGGGCACTATACTGTCTCCTTCGAGGGAAAGCGCTATTTCCAGGCCTTTCGCTACCTCACGACTATCTCCTCGATGGAAGACGGATTACCTCTTGCAGAATTGCAGTCGCTGCCTCCGGTGGCCCAGGAGCACGCCCGTATTTGGATTCGCTCTTACCTTCCTTTCATTGCGCCCTCCCGCGCCCCTTCGGTTTGGGCGGAACTCACGAGTTCGACACCTGCCTATACCCGTCATGCCTCCCTTCGCCAGGCCCTATTTCCCCTCTCCTGGGGGTTTGACAATGAGGCCATGCTCTCTACGGTTTTTCATCCGGACTGGCTGGCGGACGAGCAGATCGTAGGCATTGGCGGAATGCGCCTTTTGCCTTCGGGCCTTGATGTGGCGGCGGCACTCGGAAGTCCCCTAGCGAGAACGCTGCTGGCGCCTGAGGTCGAGAAGTATCCCCCGCTCGCAAAGGCTTTGGACAGCTTACGCACTCGCTCCCCTGGTGCGGGCACTCAGCCGCCCGGCAATCTCTACGACCGCTGGATTGAGGCCCTCGGCACCTCGTGGGCTGACACCACAAGCATTCCGGGAGAGACGGCCAAGGAGCTCTGGGACACCAAACGCCTCCAAACGGGGCTCGCCTCTTGGGCCACGCTTCGCCATGCCACGGTGCTGGTGAATGAGCGCACCGAAGCCGAATGTGGAGAAGGGGGCTTTGAGTGGATACTGCTTACGCCGCCACGGGGTTACGTCGAGCCCGCCCCGGGCGTGTTCGAAGACATTGGCGGGTTGTTTGACGCCGCCGCACGCTCAGTGCACGACTCGCCGGCCCTCGCGATGGGAAAAGTTCCTTCCGAAGCGGGCGAAGAACAGGCCTTGCGCCAGGGAGTCCTGCGGCGCCTCGGGGAAGCCGCCGCCAATGCCCGCCTTTTTGCCGCGATCGCTCGCAAGGAACTCAAGGGTGCGCCACTTTCCATCGCAGACTATGAAGAGATCCTCAATGTGGGTCGCGCGGCGGAGTACCACTTTCTGATTTTCAAAAGCCTTTCCAGTCCCGATTTTGGGCTCTCCAATCCGGACCCGATGCCGAAGATAGCGGATGTGGCGGGTGGCGCCCAAGGGATTCCCTATTTGCATTCCGCCGTTGGCGCGCCGCTCGAATGGGATCAAATCGTCCCCTACTTTGGCCGCCGGGAGATTGTGAAGGGAAGCGTCTATTCCTATTATGAGTTTCAGTCGCCCGTCCCTCTCACCGACACCGAATGGCGGGCACGGCTGGCCAGCGAGGCACGCCCGTCGTGGGTGATGCCATTTATCTCAAATGAGATTCTCTCGTGTCCTCCCAAAGACCCTTACTAAGTCCGGCGCATGCAGCGCTTCGTGGCGCCGTTCTAGTGGCAGCGGTTCTGGCGGCGAGGGGCGGAGTGACTTCCACGTTCGCCCGGCAGGCGTCTGTCGAGGCCTCGCCTGCGGCGCGCGTCGTGCGGCAGGAGTCGTCGAAACAAATCCGGCTGCTTTTCACAGGCGATGTTCTGCTCTCTCGGCAAGTGGCGGCGGAGATCCGCCAGAAGCGCCAATCCCCGTGGATCATGTTGGGCGATCTTTTTAACTCGGCCGATTGGGTGGGCGGAAATCTGGAGGGTGCGGTTGGCCCGAGTTCGAACTGCCGCGAGGCCTCGGAACATTCGCCTTGCTTTGCGATCGATCCCCCACTGATCGATTTCGCGCGCTCGGCGGGTTTTAGTGCCCTCGGCATTGAGAACAATCACGCAGGGGATCTTGGCACTGCGGGGCGCGAATCCACCCGCCAAGCGCTTGCTGCCGCTGAAGTGTTGCCGCTCACTTTTGAGGCTTCGCCCGCTTTCCTGCGCTTCGGGACATTGACGATTGCTGTGGTTGCGGTCACCACCGTTCCGGACCGCGACGGGAATCCCGCCGAGCTTCCCAGCGTCGCGCTTCAGCAGAAACTGCGCCTCGCGCACACGCTGGCCAACATCGTGGTGGTCTCAATTCATTGGGGCAGCGAGCTCATCGATTGGCCGACGGAGCAGCAGCGCCGGCAGGCTGCCTGGCTCATTTCGCGCGGGGTCGATCTCATTGTCGGACACCACCCCCATGTGATTCAATCGCCGGAATGCGTGGCGGGTAAACCCGTTTTTTTCTCGCTCGGCAATCATGTCTTCGATCAGAAATATCAAGCCACCAAGGAGAGTCTGATTGCAGACTGCCGCATTAGCGGCGGGATTTTGCGTTGCGGCGCTCTGCGTACTCACACCATGATCGGATCCAGCTTCCCGGGCGATGCCCAAACTGACCCTCGCGTGGGTCAAGCGCTGGCCGATTGCCTTGTCCCAGTTCACTCCACACTGGTCGTTTCGGGGTACACCCTTCGTCCCCAACCCTCTTCGCCGCAGAACAACACGGGGAAGTTTTGGATCGAGGGTTTTGCGGGTCCTCAAAGCAGCGTGGGGGTTTGGCGGACGCGGCCGGCGACACTCCTTTCTCTGGAAGCACGCAACATGGAAGGCCCCGCGAGACCGCAGTTGCTCCTCTCACTCGAGAGGCACGCGTCGCCCATCGATTCCGAGTTTGGCCCTCGGCCGTATGTCTATGAGGTTGGGCCGCACGGCTTCATCGCCCGCTGGCGCGGCTCGGCGCTCGCCTGGCCCTTGCTGGATGCGCGCCTGTTGCCGGGATCTGATGGCGTGCTTTGTGCCCTGCATCGCCGGGATTCGTTCCTGATACTCGCACCTGAATCGAAGGGAACACGCGTGGCCGCGTACCGTTGGAATGGCTTCGGCTTTGACGGCATTGCCGATGAACGAGTCGCCTCGGCATGCCGCACCCTATTCGGCGAATTAGAGTCTGTCGCCCTCCAGCCTCAGCCGTGAAGCGCTAGACCAAATCGCCGTCACCCATCTCACGAGTTGTTACGGGTGGCGACTGCGTTCATCACCACCGGCGAGGGCTGCTCTTTTCCGAAATCGCCTTCCCAGCGCGAGATCACCACGGTAGCCAGGCAATTGCCCAGCACGTTGACCGAGGTGCGCCCCATATCCATCAATTGGTCGATACCGAGCAGAATGAAGATGGGCTCCGTCGGCAGGCCAAACGACCCTGCCGTGCCGAGGAGAATGACGATGGCTGCCCGCGAGACGCCTGCCACCCCCTTGCTGGTCAGCATGAGGGTAAGCATGAGCAGGAGTTGCTGGCCCAAGCTGAGGTGCACGCCGGCGGCTTGCGCGACGAAAATCGAGGCCAGGGAGAGATAGAGCGTGCTGCCGTCCAAGTTAAAGCTGTAACCAGTCGGCATAATGAAGGCCACCACCGGACGCGGCACGCCGATCGCTTCCATGGCTTCCATGGCGCGCGGGAGGGCGGCCTCTGAACTCGCGGTGCCAAAGGCAATCGAGACCGGCTCCGCCACCGCCGCAATGAACTTCTTCAGCGGCACGCGCGCCAGCAGGGCCACCGGCAAAAGCACTCCAAAAATGAAAACGAACAGGGCGACGTAGAGGGTGAGCAGGAGCTTGGCGAGGTTCACGAGGATGCCCATGCCGGTGCTGGCCACCGTATAGGCAATGGCCGCACCCACACCCAGCGGCGCCATGTACATGACGAGGTTGGTGAACTTGAACATCGTCTCCGCCAGGCTCTCGGCAAGGTTGAGCAGCGGCCGGCGACGCTCCTCGCGCACCATGGCCAGAGCGATTCCGAACAGGATGCTGAACACAACAACTTGGAGTATCTGGCCTTCCGCCACGGACTTCGCCAAGTTTTCGGGAAAGATGTGCAGGATGGTTTCGCTGGCAGTCAGGCGCTGCACCTGGAGCGCTTCGCCGCTGGGCGAGGGCAAGTGCACCCCCGCGCCGGCCTTGCTGAGGTTGATAGCCCCGAGCCCGATGAACAGTGCCACGGTGGTGACCGCCTCGAAGTAGAGAATCGCCTTGAGGCCCATGCGCCCCACCTTCTTCAGGTTGGAGTGCGCCGCGATGCCGCTGACGAGCGTGGCGAAGAGCAGCGGGGCAATGATGGTTCGAATGAGGCGCAGGAAAACCAGGCTGAGCAGGCGCAGGTGAAGGGCAACGCGAGGCCAATCGTGACCGAGGGCCGCGCCCATGAACATCGCTACAAGGATCCAGGTCGTCAGCGTGCGCTTGTAGAGGGCATAAAGAACCAGGGTAGCGATGCTGATCCATCGGAGAACGAGGAGGAGGACGCCGGGCAGCAGGGTGAAGTATTGACTCACGACGCTGAGGATCGCGGTCAACGTGAAGCTAATGACGGCCAGGAACAGGGACGTGCTTTTCATCTCTAGCCACTCTTCGCCTGGCTGCTGGGCAGCATCTTCGAGCCTGCAAGTGTTTGGGTCAGCGTGGCGGCAAGTCCGTCGAGCGCGCCTCCCGCGCCGGCCACCAGGATGTCCGGAACGATCTTAACGTTCTTATCCGCCAAGACGGTGGCCACATTGACCAGCAGGGTGCCCGCGGCGCCAATGGCTTCGTTTTGGGCCTTAAACCCTTCCGCCCTGGCCACGCCCTGAGCACGAATAACGTCGGCTTGGGCAAGCCCAGTCTGCTTGGTAAACTCAGCTTCGCCGCGCGCTTCCTGGGCGCGGGCATCGGCGTTGTTTTTCTTGATCAGCACGTTGACCTCGGCGGCGGCGAGACTCTTCTGCATGTCGGCTTTGCCGGTGGCAGCTTCGGTCTCGATCCGCTGATCCTGGGCAATCTTTTGCTTCCTGAAGGTTTCCACTTGCTGGTTGGCAATTTCGCGCTGTGTAAGGACCTGAACCAGCGCCTCGGGGAGTATCCAATCCTGGATATAGACACCCTTGGTTTCCACCTCATACATGGAAAGCTGCTTGGAGATGTGCGCCATGGCTTCCTGCTGGACCGTCTGCCGCGTTTCGATGAAGGCGACGGCCGCCATGCCGCCCAGTTTATCGCGGAAGAGGTTGCCGACGGCCGCCTGGAGCACCTCATTGACGAGGTTGAGCATGCTGCCCACCATGGAAATCACCCGCGGCGCCTTGGTGTCAGGCACGTGAATGAGGACTTGAAGGTCAATGCTGAAGACGAACCCCTCGCGGCTCTTGGCCACGATCGGCTCGAGTCTCTCATCGAGCTTATGAGCGCCGGTGACTCCTTTCGACCAATCCAGCTTAAGGATGGCCGTGGGAACGATTTCCGCTTGGTAGACGCGCGGGTTGATGGGGTACTTTCCCGTCCGTAGCGGTTCCTCCCAAATGCCACGGTGCCCGGGCCTGACTAGGCTGCCGAACTTGAACTCAGCCCCTGAGGTGTCCTCCGTGG
>Ga0187784_10005272_pt1 | contig 10464 bp, 8 predicted proteins | sample 1015_SJ02_MP15_2_FD_132964 | JGI IMG/M metagenome (GOLD analysis project Ga0187784, IMG submission 132964) | Tropical peat soil microbial communities from peatlands in Department of Meta, Colombia - 1015_SJ02_MP15_20_MG | ecosystem: Environmental > Terrestrial > Soil > Wetlands > Peat | place... | reverse complement strand
TGAAGGATTTTGCCGCGAAGGCGCTCACGGGTGCGCAGCCTCCTGCTGATTCGCAAAAGCGATCCTACGCCGCGCTTTACGAGAAGCAGTTTCGTTACAGCTTCTACCAAAGGTTTGCGACGAAGAGTTTCGGGCCGGCGAATGCCCCCAAAGCCCCCGCGCAGAATGCGGGGTCAAAGCCGGAGCAGAAGAGTTCAACGTCCGCGTCTTCGAGCGCGCCATCCATGCAGCCTGCGAATGACACAGATGAGATGACTAGGGCGAAAAACCGGTTCGGCGAGTTGCTGGGCGCATTGCCGGACGACAAATTGCACGAACTACACGCCGCGTTCGGCGAGGTTCTAGGTCTGCACGAACTCGACAACGAAATGCGCCTCGCTGTCTATCGCTACGCCATCTTCCTGCTGGAACCAAGCTCGCCAGAAAGCTCGTATTCGCCGCCGTTTTGAACGTCGGGTTGAGAGCCATTCTGCAAGGGCGCTGGATTCGTGAGCGCGAGTTCGGTTATAACCGCTAGGATGTCCGCGCCCGCGATCGCAGTCGAAAACCTCGAAAAATACTTCCCTCCCGCGCTTTCGGGCTGGCGAGCGCTGTTACATCCGGTCGCGAAGGCTACACAATGCGCGCTCGCCGGCATTTCGTTCGCTGTCGAGCACGGCGAAGCAGTCGCCATCGTAGGGCACAACGGCGCGGGGAAATCGACGTTGTTGCGCATTCTCGCGACTCTCATCGTGCCGACCAGAGGGAGCGCGACGGTCGGCGGATTCGACGTGGGGCGCGAAGGCGCGGGCGCGCGACGCCAGCTCGGCTATCACACGGGCGGCGATGAGGGCTTCTACGCGAGACTGAGCGGCCGGGAGAATCTGGCATTCTTCGCGGCGATGAACAATCTGAGCGGCTCCGAAGCTCAACAGCGGATCGCGGCTGTCACCGAGTGGATGGGGATTGCGGGCGAGCTCGACCGTCAGGTCCGGACGCTTTCCACCGGCATGACGCACCGGCTGGGGCTCGCGCGCGCGCTCCTGCACGGTCCGGCGGTGCTGCTGCTCGACGAGCCGACACGCAGCCTCGACCCGCTCGCGGCGGCGGATTTCCGGCGGCTATTGAAAGATGAACTCGTGCGCGGGCGCGGGACGACACTCCTCTTTGCATCGCACACGCTCAGCGAAGTGGAGGAGATCGCCGACCGAGTGATGCTGCTCGGTCACGGCAAACTGATCGCGTGCGATTCTCCCGCCCGGCTTCGAGCTAAGGCCGGTGCGGCGACGCTCGAGGCTGCGATTGCGCAACTGACTCGTGCATCCTCTTCGGTCGAGGCGGTGCCGCGAGCGTAATGCGTATACTCCGCAAAATCGCGGCGTTCTTCTGGCGCGACTTCACCATCGCACGCGGTTATCGCGGCGCGCTGGTGCTCGAGACCGTCGAAGCGCTTTTCGGTGTGGCGACGTTCTTCTATCTCTCGCGCTTTATCGACAGCCCAGAACTCGATCGCGCGCTGCCCGCGGGAAGCAACTACTTTGCGTTCGCGCTCGTGGGTTTCGCGTTCTTCGACTATTTGAGCGTGGCGCTGAGCGCCTTTGATTCAAGCATCGAGGAGGCGCGGCAGAACCGCACACTGGAGGCACTGCTCGTCACGCAGACGCCCCTGACCGTGATTCTCGCTGGTTCGGCGGCGTATCCGTTTGTTGCGCTGGCTCTGCGGACGGCCGTGTATCTCGGCTGGGGGGCACTGTTTTTCGGATTCCTGCCGAGGACGGCAAACTGGCCCGGCGCTGTGCTGATTCTGGCCGCGTCGATTCTGGCGTTCGCCGGACTCGGCGTGCTATCGGCCAGCTATCAGATTCTTTTCAAACGGGGAAATCCTGCGAAGTGGGTCGTGCTTGGCGTTTCCGGGCTTGTAGGGGGAATGATGTACCCGGTGGCGGTGCTGCCGAGCCCGCTGCAGCTCCTTGCGCGCCTGATTCCTGTTACCTATTCGCTCGAAGGGATGCGCGCGGCGCTACTGTCCGGGGCCGGATGGGATCAGCTTTGGCGCCCGCTTGTGGCTCTGCTGATTTTCGCAGCGATCTTGATTCCTTTGTCATTCGCGGTCTTCAGTTGGGCGCTGCGGCGGACGAAGGTTACCGGCACGCTGACGCACATCTAGAGCCGCGGCGAACAGAGTCGTTGCGATGACCAAGGAATAAAGCGCCCCGCCTAGCGACCGAGGAACCGCTCGATTTTCTCGGCCTGAACTTCCGCCGCATCCAAATATCCCTTGGCTTTGTCGCCGTCTTTCTCGTCGAGCGCCGACTGAGCACGCGCGAGATTCGTCTTCATCAGCTCTTCGGCGGCAACAATGTCGCCGCGGAGCCCGTATCCCTGGGCAGCCTGCTCGCGGCGCAGGGTATCCAGGCTCGAAGCGATCGCGGCCGCACGGCTGTTGAGCTGGTCGGACTGCTGCTCGGCTTCTTTCAGCGCAGCAGCGCGCTCGGCGGCTTCCTCCGCCGCCTTTGCCGCAGCCTCCGCCTTAGCTTGGGCTGCGGCTGCGTCCTCTTGCGGATGTGCGGCGGCTGGCGGCGCAGCCGCTGGAGGTGTCACCGCAGCGGCAGGTGGATTCTCGGGCGCAGCAGGAGCTAGCTGCGTCGTCGGCGCGCTGCTGGAGCCTGCGCTCGCGTGAGCCTTGACCCAGTGAGGCACGTAAACGCTCGCGCCCGCCAGCATAGCGACAACGAGCAATCCACCAAGCACCATATAAACGCCACGATGCCCGCTCGATGATGCAGCCGAACGCCCTCCGGAGGCGGTGGCAGCGGCGGCCATAGGTTGCGTCAGATGCAGAGGTTCGCTCGGCGGCGTAATCGGTGCAGCTGGGATCGTCCGCGAAACGGGAGTGGGTATCGTCGCACTGGGCAGAACGCTCTTCAACGCATTGGCGAAGGCGTCCGCTGACTGGAAACGGTCACCCGGATTCTTGGCCATCGCCATCAAGATGATCTGGTTGAGCGCTTGCGGCAGGTCAGGACGTATCGAGACGGGCGGAGGCGGCGTCTCTTGCAGGTGCGCGGACATAACCGAATAATTGCTGTTTCCGCGGAACGGCAGTCGCCCTGTCACCATTTCATACAGCGAGACGCCAAAGGAATATAGGTCGGAGCGGGCGTCGACAGGCTCGCCTCTCACCTGCTCGGGTGACATGTAGTTGAGCGAGCCGAGCGTGGTGCCCGTGATCGTCAATCCCATTTCGTTGTTCGGACGCGCGATGCCGAAGTCCATCAGTTTCACGACGCCATCGCGGGTCAGCATCATGTTGCCGGGCTTCACGTCGCGATGAATCACGTTCAACTTGTGCGCGTAACTCAGTGCCGAAAGCAATTGACCGGAGTAGTTGACTGCGTCGGAGACCGGGATCGGCCCAGATTCCAGACGCGAGGAAAGCGTAACGCCGTCGACGTATTCCATGAGCATCACGAGTTGGTTGTCCAGAGTAAGCGCCGTGCGCAGCGCCGCTATGTTGGGGTGATCCAGGCTGGCGAGGACCTTGATTTCCCGCTGGAATCGGTCGGCCAATTCCTTCTGACCTGCGAGATTACTGAGCAGGATTTTCATCGCTTCGACGCGGTCGGAAATGACGTTGCGCACCTTGTAGACTTTGCCCATTCCTCCGGCGCCCAGCGCGCCGAGGACTTCGTAGTCTCCTAGCCGCTGGCCGGGAACGAAATCGTCGCTCATGGCGGGACTCCTTTGGGGGCTTTGCTAGGGTCACACGATATCGCATTTCGGGTGGAGGCGTAAACGAAGGAACAAGCGCGAGCAGGCGACGGCAGAACCGCTTGGGAAATTACTGAACGGCCTCGCCTGCGCCCGAGCGCAGGAGGCGAGTAATGAGTTTCTCGAGGCGGCCGACGTCCTGCGGAGTCATATCCTTGAACTCGATGCCGAGGCCCTCGCCCGGCGTGACGTTCCGCACGACGGCTTGGCTCCTGATCTCGCCTTCCGGAACGGAGAGCAGTACCTGCATCACGGCGCCAACGGGCACGGGCGTCGGCGTGGCAACGAAGAGTCCTCCGGCGTTCAGGTCGCGAACGCGCGAGACGCTCTGACTGCCGTCGTACTGCCAGGCCACCCAAAGCCCTTTGGGTGTGGGGATGCGATCGAAGCGACGGTTGGACCTGGAGGGTTCCTTGGACATGAATCCCAGTAAGAGTAACTAGAGTATAATTCTGAAGATGTGACGCTTCATCCGCGCCCCTCCTTTTTTCCCACGGCACCTTCAAAACGCAGTTTGTCCCTGAAAACAGGGAGCCGAGGCGCGGCGTATGACTTACATCTTACTTTGCCCGGCGGCAAACACCGCCTGCCTTCTTCAACAAAGGGGGCGCGCTTGCTCTACATGTCAATGTCAACGGCAGGGCCGCCTGGGACGGAGTGCTTGTCGGGCCAGAACACGTACAGTAGAGTCTCATGTCGCAAGAGGCGCAATCGATGAAGGTTTCCGTCCTGGATCTGAAGGCGGAGTTCGAGCAACTGCGCGCAGAGATTCTTCCTGCGCTGGAACACGTGTGCAAGAACGCGTCCTTCGTGCTCGGGGAAGAAGTCGAAGCCTTCGAACGGGAGTTTGCCGACTTTTGCGGCACGAAGCACTGCGTCGCGCTCGCGTCCGGCACAGCGGCGCTGCACCTTGGGCTGCTGGCCCTGGGCGTACAGCCGGACGACGAGGTCATCACCACGCCGAACACGTTTCTGGCAAGCGTCGAGGCCATCAGCTACTGCGGCGCCGTACCGGTTTTTGTGGATATCGATCCGGCGACTGCAAATCTCGATCCGAAGCTGATCGAACGCGCCATCACCCCCCGCACGCAAGCGATCCTGCCGGTTCACCTCTACGGCCGGCCGGCCGACATGGATCCCATCCGCGAAATTGCCGCTCGCCACGGTCTGCGCGTCCTCGAGGACGCGGCCCAAGCGCACGGCGCGCGCTATCGGGGAGGCCGCGTGGGCGGCCTCGGGGCGGCAGCCGCGTTCAGCTTTTATCCGACCAAGAATCTCGGAGCTTACGGTGAAGGAGGCGCGCTCACGACTGACGACGATCAGATCGCGAAGTTCGCGCGTGCGGCCCGCTCCCACGGCCAGACGGCGCGATACGAGCACGAGTTCATTGGCTACAACTATCGGATGCAGGGATTTCAGGGCGCCGTTCTGAGAGTCAAACTGCGCCATCTCTATCAATGGACCGCGAGACGGCAGGAGATTGCGCGAGAGTACCGCCGCATTCTCGCCGGTGCGCGCGTGGAAACACCCGCGGATGATCCGAGAGACGAATGCGTGTATCACCAGTTCGTCATCTATGCGAGCAATCGAAACGCGGTAGTGGCGCAGCTCGCGGCGCGTGAGATCGAGACCGTGGTCCACTATCCGAGGCCCGTACACTTGCAACCGGCGTACTCATCACTCGGATGTCCGCCGGGGACCTTTCCTTATGCGGAGCGCGCTTGCGAGCGCGTGCTCAGCCTGCCGATTCACCCAGGACTAAGCGCGGAGCAGGTCGCCTACGTGGCCAATGCAGTTCGCGAGGTGGTGGGAGCGAAGCAGCCGCCCATCTGACGATTCCGCCTTGGCTTTAGGCGTTGGCGCCGTTGGTTAGTTCGTTGTGAGGCGCGGGCGCTTCCTCGATGCTGCGTGCGGGCCCGGGCGTAAAACCGACCGGCGCGGCACTAGCTGCCGGACGATCCCGCAGCATGTCGGATAACGCTTCGAAGAATTTCGCGCACGATTCGCGCAAGCTTTGATCGGCGGAGCGCACGATTGACTCGACTGCGTCCTGTCCGTGCTCGTTGAGCCGGCGCACCGAAGAGACAATCCAGGAATCGCCGGCCGTCTGGAGGCGCTCCTGGTGCCTGGCGGCGGCTTCCTCGCTCAAACGCTGAAGCTCCTCGTTCCAGCTCTTCTGTTGTGCGTCGCGCTCGGCCCGATAGCCGTCGAGTGCCGAAACGAACTCGGCGGCGAAGGCGCTGCGGCTATCGGCGACGCTCGACTCAAGCTGCGAGCTCATCTGCGCGCGGAACCGCTCAAGCGACATCTGACCATTTGCTTCGAGATTCTGCAGAAGCTGCTCCGCAGCACGGCCCAGTTCGCGCTCTCGTTCCGCAAGCACGCCGTGAGTGTTCGCAGTGAAATTACCGACCTGCTGTTCCGAGATCCGACCAAGGACTTGGCCAAATGAAGCGGCCGCCGCTTCCGCTGCTTGCTCCAACTGCGTACGCGTGCGGCCTGTAATTTCGGTGGCCACGACATCCAGCTGCTGCTGAATCTGGCCGACGCGGCCAGAGGCGAGTTCGTCCAGCCGCGCCTCGAACTGGCGCGCGGCCTCGGAGGCTTTTTCTTCAAACGTGCCTGCCGCCGTGCCGAGGCCCTGTTCGATCAAGACCTGCAAGCGCGCGCGGGCCTCCTGCTGGAACCATTCCGACGACCGCCCGATGGACTCGGCAGCCGCGTGAGACGCGCGTACGGAGCTGGCTTCCAATTCTTCGTTCCACTTCGCCAGTGCTTCAGTTCTCGCCGACTCGAAATCGTCGCGAAGGTTGCCCAGAGTCGCGGCGGTCTGGGCGGCAGCCTCGCGCAGGTTATTCTCGGAAAGCTGGCGCAAACGTTCGCGATGCAGACGCAGACTCTCGTCTGTTTCCGCCTCGCGCGAGGCCAATCCGCGAAGCAACTCGGACGCGTGCTCGAGGCGCGGCGAAAGCTTAGAATCGATTTCCGCCGTGGTGCGCTCGACCACCTGCTGGCTGACAGAATCGATCATCGGCGCCAGGCGCTGTGGAACGCCGGCCAGCAGATGCTCCGCGCGCCGGCTCATTTCATCCGTCTGCGACTGCAGGATATTCTCCAGGCGCCGGTGCAGTTCGTTTAACGTGTCGTGGCTCGCGGCCTCCAATTGCGCCGAGTATTCCTTCAGACGGCTCGCGGCATGCTCGATTTCCGTGAGCGAAGACCTTGCGCGGCCAAGCTCTTCTTCGAGCGATGACCGGACAGAAGAGAGCGTTTCGCGCGCCTCGGAGTGCATTTGACCGAGAGGCTGGCGAAGCTCGGCAAAGCGCTCGGTGATCTTCTGTTCGGCGCTGCGGAGCAACTCCTGCGAGCGCCCGTACAACTGCTCGACCAGGCGCCCCAGGCTGCTATCGAGCGAAGACTGGAGCAGCTCGTTCCACTGGCCCTGCGCAATCGCCATTTCAGATTCAAGACGCTGCCGCCAATTGGCGAGATCGGTTTCGGCCATCACTGGAGCTTCTTTGGGTGGTTCCGGCTGGAAATGGGCCCGCGCAGCTTCGGCGGCTTCCATCTGGAGCCGCGATTGGGCCATGCGGCTCGTCGCCTCCTGTGCGGCTTCGCTTTCGGCGCGAAGACCTTTCGCGCCACGGTCCAATTCCTGAAGAAGATCGCGAGTCTCGTGGAAGCCGTGTTCGAATTCCGCCTGCAGAGTCGTGAGTAATTCCTGTTGCGAGTCCGCAAATTGAGACGTCAATTGCTCGCGCAGGCCGGACTGAAACTGCTCGAAATCTTCCATGCTCCGGCGAATCTGCTCGGAGGCGCGCGCCGCAGCGGCTTCGGCGGCCGCGGCCGCCTGGCGGTCGAGCTCCGCGCTCCATTGGCGCAATAGAGGACTTTCGGCAACGGGCGCCGCTTCCGCGATGGGCTGAGCAGGCGCAGCAGAATCAGAGTAAGCATCCATCATAGGCAGCCCGGACCTCTCGGTAGAATCGACAGGAGCAGCGGAAGCGACCACGGCTTCGTCTGATCGCGGTTCTTGTTCTTGCAGCGCTTCCGCGGATAAATACGCCGGCGCCTCGCGCATTTCCCAGTCGGTTGGCGGCGAAGTGAGACCCCATATGTTTGCCGCGCTCTCCAGCTCGACGGCAATCTGGAAAAACTCGCGTACCGAATGCGGCCTCTGAATCCAGGCGACCCGCGCTCGCACGTGTCGGCGCGGACCGGCTTGAGGGACTTCCAGCGTGACCCAGGTGTTCTTGGGCAGGTGATGCTTGGATGCGTAACGACAGCCGTGAAGATTCAGCGCCAGCGTGGAAGTGCGCTCTTCAAACGGCTGGCCTAAGAGATCGATTCCCCGAACGATGACCGGCAAGGACTTGGAGACGCGCTCGCTGCGCCGTCTCTGCGTGCTGCTGAGATGACCTGAACCGACTTCTGCCACGGGAAGCCTCGTGATGACCCGCCACGAGAATAGCATTCTCGTGGCAGCTGGTCGAGAGGCGAGATAGGGCGGTACAAGATCGAACTAGAAAGCGAACACCGTACGCATTCCTGCGGGAGAAGCCTGCGGTCCGGCGCCCGCGCACGTCGCAGCGCTATTTCTTTTTCTGCGTTTTCGGTTTCATGCCGATCGCCGTGGCCTCGCCGCCCGACATTTGCGCCAAACTATCGAGCATCTGCTTACATTGCGGGGCGTAGGGGCCCATCGGATCGGCATCGATACACTTCTGATAGGCGTCTCCAGTGCCCGGAGGGATGATGTAGGTCATCTTGTCGCCTTCCTGCTTCGTGTCGATTGTGCCTGTGAAGGCGCTACCGAGCAGATACCAGGCCTGGGCATCCTTCGGGTCCGCCGTCGTGGCTTTCTGGAGCGGCGCGATTGCATTCTTCAAGTCTCCCTTGTTCGTCAGCACGATACCGATATTCTTCCAGCAGCGTGCGTTGTTGGTTGGATTCGGGGGAGTTTCAAGAGCAGCCGCCTTGTCGCAGTCGGCGCCAGCATCAGCAATTCTGGAACTCGCGGCTGCCGGGTCCGTTTGAGCACCCGCCGAATTCGCGAGAGCCTGGCTCATGCCTGCGTAGTATCCGGGTTGCGGGTTCAGATCGATGGCCTTTTGATACGAGCTGATGCTGTCGTCATAGTGCCCGGCGAGATTTTGAGCGATCCCGAGATTGGACAGAATCACCGCATGGTTCTTCGTATCCTTCGGACCGACCCCCTGCTCGGCTAGCTGTAGCTCGGTAATAGCGGTCTGATAATCGCCGTTGATCTTGTCCTGAATCCCGGATTTCTGATCTGGCGTGGCCGCTTTCAATTGCTGCTTGAGTTGATCGGCGTCACTCAGCGCCGCGACTCCGGCGTCCACATGGGCCTTCATGTTCTTGAAGGCGCTCTGCGCCTCTTCGCGCTTCTTCTGTTCCTCCGGATTGGCTCCTTGTTGAGCAGCGATCTTCGCGAAATTGACCGAGAAATCGTTTTCTCCGCCGGAAGAAACCTGGCGCTGTATCTGGTAACCGGGTGAGGGCAGCCTCGGAGGATTGATGAAGCTGACGGTGTACATGCCGGGAGCCAATCCGATTTGACTGAACTTGCCGTCCTTGTCCGTGGTCAGCGTAAACGTGCGCCCCACATCACTCTTGATCGATACCGTGACGCCCTGCCAGGGCTTCCCGTCGGGATCAAGCACCTGGCCCGAGACACTGGCGTTTTGCGCCGCGGCGATCGCGGCAAATGCGAGACAAATCACAAGCGCTGCCCAAGCGCGCATCCATAGTTTCATCTGGATATTTCCTCCGACCCTAAGAATTACGGCACTCCCCCAAAAAGGATGATGACCTATTATCGCGCAACTTCCGCCCGATACGCGATAGGATCGCGCACCCCAGCCTCGGCGAACGCTTGAAGGCGCAACCGGCAACTGTCGCACGCGCCGCATGCCGCGTCGTCGAATCGGTAGCACGACCAGGTCAGATGCAGCGGCGCGCCGAGTTCCACGCCGCACCGGACGATCTCACTCTTTCGCATCGCGATTACCGGAGTCACGATTTCAATATGCGTTTCGGGCCGAGTCCCCTCGCGAATCACGGCCTGAAAGGCACGATAGTATTCGGGGCGGCAATCGGGATATCCCGAGCTGTCTTCCGCGACGGCGCCGATGCAAATAGCGGTCGCGCCGATTACTTCCGCCCAGCTCACGGCGGCGGAGAGAAAATGCGCGTTGCGGAACGGCACGTAGGTGATCGGAATTCCGGCGTGGGGCGCGAGCGCTGCTCCCGATTCGGGCACCGGGATGCTCTCGTCCGTGAGCGCCGAGCCTCCGATCTGCGCGAATGCATCGAACCGGACGAGCAGCCGCTCGTAGACGCCGTAAAAGTCACCGATGGCTTCGAAGGAACGCCTTTCGCGGCGCTCCGTCCGCTGACCGTAGCTGGCGTGCAGAATGGCCAGGCAATGTGTCTGATTCGCGAGGGCGGCGGTGACACACGAGTCCATGCCTCCGCTCAAGAGCACGACCGCCTTGGGTTTTTCGGCCATCCTCGAAATCAGACCCCTTTCATCGCCGGGTCCCAAATGAACTTGTGTAATTGCAGGCCGAGACGCACCGGCAATCCGTCCGCGAGAATCCACTCGGCCAGTTCACGCGCGTTCAAACCGGGCCAACGGCCCGCGGGATCGGCGGAAGCGGGCGAGAAAAGCACCTGCCGCACCCGCGCGGC
>Ga0187784_10005271_pt1 | contig 10464 bp, 6 predicted proteins | sample 1015_SJ02_MP15_2_FD_132964 | JGI IMG/M metagenome (GOLD analysis project Ga0187784, IMG submission 132964) | Tropical peat soil microbial communities from peatlands in Department of Meta, Colombia - 1015_SJ02_MP15_20_MG | ecosystem: Environmental > Terrestrial > Soil > Wetlands > Peat | place... | reverse complement strand
GCGCACGGCTTGCTCGAGCACGAGACGCTCGACGGCGACGAAGTGGGCCGCATGGTGGAACAGGCCTACGGGCGACCGGTGCACGAGTCCGATACCGTGCGCCACCTCCCCACTGCCGACCGCGCCGCCGGCGCCGGCGGTCAGGTGGCTGGTCGTGCGCAGAACCCGAGCCACGGCAGTGCCGCCGGATCGTCGTCCGGCTCCGGCAGCTCGAGTGCTTCGGGCACCGGCCCGTCCGGCAGCTCGAGCGCCTCGGCCGAGCCGCCCGACTCGATCAGCTCGCGGGACTGAGAAGCGGCCAGGCCGGAACGGTCTCGACCCCGGGCGGCTGTGCCGGCGCCGCGTCGAGCTCGACGGCCACCGGCCCGCTGGCGCGCACGACGATGGGCACCGACCCGACGGGCACCGAGGCCGAGCTCATCGTGTAGAGCACTCTCGGGACGAGCTGCACGTCTGACTCGCCGCCCAGGGGATTCGTTCGTCCACCGGCGGCCACCTGCAACACGGTCACCCGCACCGGGTGGCCGGCCAGGTCGAGCAGCGACATTCCCCACGGTGACTCCCCGGGAGGCACGCCGGGCACGAGCCAGTTCTCCACGCCGCCGGGTTGCGCTTCGGTGGTGGCGATGGCGGGAGGGGCGCCCGATCCGGAGGCTTGACGGGCCACCACGATGCCGCGGTCCTTCGTGGTGGCGAAGGTGAGCCCGAACAGCACGCCCCCAGGTATACGGGTCTGGTTCTGGGCCACGAAGGTGACAAGCGATTGGGGTCCGACCCGCAACGACAACGGCGCGGCCTGGTCGTGGACGAACGCCGGCGCCACGGTGACCGTCGCCGGGGAAGAAGAGGGGTTGAGGATGTCGAACACGTTCCCTCCCCCGGCGATGTCGGCGTTCTGGGCGAACGCCCACTGACGCAGGGGTGACGAGACCCCGTCGACCAGCGACAGTCCTCCGGTGGGAGACGGCGAGCCCGACTGGACGGTCTCCGACGCCACGACCTGACCCGAGAGGACGCTCACCTCGGTGGCCAGGTTCGGGTCACCCGACACGTGGTCACCGGCGTTCTCCACCAGCACCGTGCCGGGCGGCACCGATATGCCCTGGTAGGCGGGCGGCACCTCCAGCCCCGCCGAAGCGGACACGAACGTCACGTCGACCACCGCCGGCGTGGGCATGGGGTTGTACAACGCCACCTGCAGGCTGTCGCCCGAGGCCGTGGACCCCTTGGCGAAGTACCAGCTACTGGAGGCTGTCGACGAACAGGGCGCCGTGCTGATCCCAGCCGCACCCGACAGCTGCTGGTCGACACCCACGTCGCCACCGTCGAGCATGACGCTGTCGGCTCCCGCCACGACGGGCACCGACATCTGCTGCCCCGGCGCGGCGGTGAAGGTGCTTGCCGCGGCGATGGACGTGCCCACCGGCACGGTATCGATCGTGCCGCTCACGGTACGCCGCCCGAAGTTGGTGACGAGCAAGGACGGCTGGATCCCCGACGGCGGGGAGGCAACACCGGCGCAGTACCACGCCGACGACCTGGCGGCCTCGCCCGACACCACCGCCGAAGCCGGCGTGGGCTGGGCGGCGGATGTGGTGGCCGTGACGAGGGCGTCCGCCGTGGCGACCCCGGCCACCGCCAGGACCGCGACCGCGAACACCGCCGCCCGCCGTGCGTGATCCCCCCTCATCGCCCTCCGGCCCCGGCGGGTACGCCGGGCTCGCTCGGCTGGCCGCTGTGCGCAGGCGAAGGTGACTGCCCATGGGCGAAGACGCCCCTCGGAGGGTACGGCCCCGGCCGGGCGCGAACCTGGACTCTTCGGCGGCGTGACGAGCGTCCGAGGCCGCGCAAGGCGGCCACCGCTGACAGCGCCCAGACCACCAGCTCCGCGTACTGGCCGGCCCGGTAGGCGGACGACGATCCCCGGTGGACCAGGGCACGACCCGAGGTCGTGACGGCGTCGACGTACACCGACAAGCCCCCCTGGCCCGGTACCTGGATCAGGTCGCTCTGGGCGTTCAAGGCATCCGTCAGTTGTGCCGGCACGGGGAAGGTGGCCGGTGTCTGATAGCCGGGGATCTCAGGGGCGAGTGCCTGGACCACCACCACGTAGCGGACATGAGCGGCCGCCAGCTGCTGGCCGAGGTCGATCGTCCCGTGGTCCTCTGCCAGCCTGACCGCCCTCCCGAGGGCGGAGGAGGCGCCGGGATCGGACCCGGCCCACAGTCCGGTCAGGTCGGGTATGCCGCCGTCGCTCACCGCGTAGGCCACACCGGGCTGCAGCCGCCATCCGCCGCCCGGAAGGTCACGCGGATCGGCCAGCCACAACACGCGGAAGTGGCCGGCCGGCGCCCGGGCCGACAGCCAGGCGGTGGCTTCGCCGAAACCTGTGGCCGGCAGCTCCCATCGGCCCCCGCCCGCCGCCGCCAGCACCGGCAGCGTCCCCACCGCGGCCATCCCCGCCGCCAGCACCGCCGCCGCCTGCCGCCAGCCGAACCGATACGAGGGAAGGTCGTGCACGAAGGCGACCACGCCGAGCCCTATGCAGGCCGCCACCCCGACCGCCGCCGGCGCCAGCAGCATCTGCGCATCGACGGCGAAGGCCCCGGTCCACCCCCGGCCCTCGGCCCAGATGAGCACCCATGACGAGCCGACCATCCCCCAGGCCATGGCCGCCCAGGTGAGCCGGTGCCGGGCCGCCAGCAGCAGGGGCAGGACGGCAGCCGCCACCAACCCGTAGACAAGCGGGGTGTCGCCGATCGGGCCGATGGCCAGCCGTAACAGCGACGTCCAGCCGGGTCCGCTCCCGGGACCGAGTGGCAGTCCGGTCACCGCTTCCCAACGCTGCGGGCCAGCGAGCAGGGCGAGCGACCACGGCGCCAGCGCCACCACCGACACAGCAGTGGCGCCGGCGGCGACCCCGATCATCCTGCTGGCTGCCACCACGCCACGGCGGCCGAGCACGGCGAGCCCTCCCACCGACAGGCCGGCGGCCACGAGGAGGGTGAGCGCCGCCCCCGCCGGTGCCAGCGAGCACAGCACCGCCTCGATGACGCCGAGCACCAGCACCTGGCGGGCGATGCGCCGGCGCCGCCCGGCCGTAGGCCGCTCCCCGTTGCCGGCCGTGAACGGTTCCAGGCCCGACGCCCGGGCCAGCCGGAGGACGATCCAAGGGGCGAACCCGTAGGCCAGCAGGGCGTCCCAACGACCCGTGGCCAAGGCGTCGTAGGCCAAGGGCAGGCTCACATAGGCGACGACGGCCGCCACCCTGGCCCGGATGGATCCGAACGGCCGCACCAGCCGGGACATCCCCCAGGCCCCGAAGGGGAGGCAGCCGAGCACGAGGATCTTCTGCAATAGGGCGCTCGAGCCGAACAGGATGAGCGCGGCCACGCCGAGCGGGGCGGTGGCCGGGGTGGTCGGATCGGCGTTCGACAGACCGGGGCCCTGCCAGCCCACCCAGAAACGGTGGAGCAGGGTCGACCAGTCCGGCAGTCGGAGCAACCCGGCCATCCAGGGAAACCCGAGGCCGAGGAGCTGACGGCTCCCGACCAACAGCACGAAGACCACCACCGCCCAGGTGACGAACCTGCCCGAGATGCCCGGGCCGCTGCGGGAGGACGGCACGACGGCGGGAGAAGGCCCCGTTCCGTCGCCGTGCGGCGCAACGCTTCCCGCCCCGTCGCCCGATGCCGGCCGACCGTCCCCGGCGGCACCCTGGTACAGCGGCGACGCCTGACCGAGGTCGGCTTCGCCCTCGTACGGGACCCCGTACTCGGAGGGTGTGTGGTGTTTCTGCGCCGGAGGTGGCGGGGGCTGCAGGGCGGCGGCGCCGGCATGGGCCGCCTCCAGGCCATGGGTGAACAGCCGGCGGAAGTAGGCGGTCAGGCGGGCGCTGCCGTGCAGTTGGAGGCGGCGGACCTGCACGTCGCTCAGTCGCCGACGTTGGGCCAACGCCGCTCGCGCGGCTCGCAGGTCCTTGCGCGCCGCCCAATTCCAGCGCCACGCATGCCACAGCGCGGCCGCGCGGCGACGGTGGCCGGTGAGCAGTGCCACCGTCATCTCGCCGATCGTCAGTGCGACCAGCTGCGGCAGGACGCGAAGCAGATGGAAGCGGCTGTAGGCGATCAGCACGATCCGCAGCTCGTGGCGGCGCTGCAGCGCCTGGAGGCTCGGCGCCCCGAGCGGCAGCGGTCGCTCGCCGGCAGCCAGCCGCTCGAGATGGCGGACCCGGGCGCTCGGAGCGACCACGACCCTGGCTCCGGCTACCTGCGCCCGCCAGCACAGGTCGAGATCGTCGCCGAGGGCGACCACGGCCGGATCGAGGCCGCCGAGCTCGGCGAACAGGTCGGCGCGGACCAAGGTGCAGCCGCCGGGGGCGAGGAAGACGTCCTGGACGGCGTCGTGCTGGCCATGGTCGATCTCCCCGGGCTCGACACGGTCCACCACCGCCCCGCCCTTGTCGACGGCCATGCCGACGTGCAACAGGCGATGGGGGTCGTCCCAGCTGACCAGCTTGGGAGCGACGATCCCGGCATTCGAGCGGAAGGACTCCTCCATCATCACCTGCACCACGTCGGGGTCGAGGGCCACGTCGTCGTGACAGAGCAGCAGGTGGGAAGCCCCGGCCACCATGCCGAGCACGGCGTCGACCGATGCGGCGAAGCCCAGGTTCTCGGGCAACCGGCGCACGAAGGCACTGGGGAGGATGGCCGCTACGGTGGGCGTCGGGTCGACGACGCTCGCCGCATCGAGGATCAGCACCGACAGCTCGGGATAGTCCTGAGCGGCGAGCGAACGAAGGGTCTCCTCGAACCAGGGCCCCGGATCGCAGGTGACGACGACGGCCACCACGGGGGGTGCCAGGTTCTCCATCAGAGCGACGAGGCTACTGCCCGCCCTGCCGGGCCTCCGGAGGCGGGGCCGGCCGACGCAGGGGGGAGCGGTCGGCCGGGGTGCTTGCAATTGTTAGCATTACGGTATATGGTTGTTAGCAGCCCGAACGAGGAGGACAGCCCCCGAATGCCCGAGCTCAAGGACATCACCGAGGAGATCTCCAAGACTGCCCGCGACGCCGCCTATGTGGTCGTCGGTCTCGGCGTGCTTGGACTGCAACGAGCCCAGGTTCGGCGCCATGACCTGGCGAAGCGCCTGGCCGAGCCCCGTGCCCAGGTCGAGAACACTCTTGGCGACGTGCGGGGCGAGTTGTCACGCCGGGTGAAGGACGTAGACGAGCGGATCGAAGGCGTGATCGGCAAGCTCGAGTCTGCATGGGAGCCGGTCGAAGAGCGGCTTCCCGCACAGGCTCGCTCACTGGCGCAGCAGGCGCGCTCGCAAGCCAGAGAGGCCCGCCACCAGATCCGCACCTTGCTGCCCACCGCATGACGATTCCTGCCCCCTGAGGATCCCCCCGGATCCCCGCAAACCGAAGGCCCCCTTCCCCCGGGGGGCCTTCGGCGCGTCAGGCGGTGGTGTCCGGCACCCGGCGCTGCCATTCGTCGAGCACGTCGGCGAGGGTGCGGTCGATCTCGATCTCGGGAACCCACCCGACGGCGGCCCGGATCTTGCCCGGGTCACCCACCAGAAGTGGCACGTCGACCGGGCGCACGAGCTCGGGGTCCTCCACCAGCTTCAGCTGGGCACCGGCCATGGCCAGCAGACGATCGGCCACCTCGGCGATGGACCATGCCCGTCCCGAGCAGACGTTGTAGACCTCCCCGGGCTCGCCCCGCTCGACGAGGAGCCGATAGCCGCGCACCACGTCGCGCACGTCGGTGAGGTCGCGCCGAGCGCTCAAGTTGCCGACGGGAAGGGTGTCACGTCCCTGTCGACGCGCTTCGACGATCCGCTTGGCCAGTGCCGGGACCACGAATCCCGCCCCTTGGCCGGGCCCCACGTGGTTGAAGGGCCGCACCCGGATGACCGGCAATTCGCTTCCGAGCCGGGCCTGCACACCGAGGAATTCCGCCGCCACCTTGCTGGCCGCATAGGGGGTGACCGGCGCGAGAGCCGTGCGCTCGTCGGCGGGCAGCGCACCGGCGTCGAGGACGCCATACACCTCGGCCGAGCTCACCAGCAGCACCCGAGGCGCCGGCCGGCAACGACGAGCAGCCTCGAGCACATGGAGAGTGCCGAGCACGTTGACCCGAATGACCTCTTCGGGGTCGACCCACGAGCGCCCCACGTGCGTGAGCGCAGCCAGGTGATACACGGCATCGGGAGCTGCGCCGGTCAGGACCCTCGTCACGGAGGCCCCGTCGCACACGTCCACCTCGCGATCGACGACCACCACCTCGTCGCCTTGTCGTTCGAGATGAGACGCCAGCCACGTTCCCACAAAGCCCTTTCCCCCGGTGACGAAGGCGCGCATCGGGGTGGACCTTAGTGGGCCGGTCTCCCCCCAACTCTGCGACGGGATGCGGCATGGCGCCGGGGGGTGCGATCGGGCTTCATGACGCCAGCGCCTCGTCGTAGACGGCCCGGGTGAGCCGCGCCGTGCGGTCCCAGCCGAACTCGGCGGCTCGCCGGTGTCCCGCCTCCACCAGGAGCCGGCACTCGTCTCGATCCACCACCAGCCGGGCGATGGCGTCGGCCCACGCACCGGCTTCCATCGGCGGGACGAATCGCGCTGCCCCGCCGGCCACCTCCCGGAGCACGGCGATGTCCGAGCAGATGACGGGCGTGCCCTGCACCATGGCCTCGAGCACCGGTAACCCGAACCCTTCGTGGAGGCTCGGCAGGGCGAAGAGCTCCGATCCCGCGTAGAGCGCCCGTAATTCGGTGTCGTCGACCTCGCCGAGCACCCGCAGATGCGCGCCGAGCGTCTCCTTCGCCTCCTCGGGCAGGAGGTGACGGTCCAGCCAGCCGCGCGGCCCGACCAGCACGAGCTGGTGAGGGACGTCCCCGCGCCGATGCAGGAGCGCGAAGGCTTCGACCAGCGTGGACACGTTCTTCCGCGGCTCGAGGCTGCCGACCCACAGCACGTAGGGAAGCCCGTTCAGCTGATGGCGGGCCAGCGTGGCCTTCACCTCGTCAACGGTGGCAGGCCGGTGGTCCACTCCGTCCGGCACCACACGTAGACGGTCGGAAGGGATCGGCGTATTGGCCACGATCTCCTCGGCTGCCGATTGCGTGCCAGTGATCACGAGATCGGCGCGGCGAGCGGTCATCTCCACACTCCGCCGGTGGAACCGCAGGCCCCGGGCGGGATAGGTCTCGGGGAACAGGGCGAAGGCGGCGTCATGGACATTGACCACGACCGGCACGCGGTGACATGGCGGTGTCACCACCGACGGCGAATGCACGAGGTCGGCGCCCCGCAGCACACGGGGCAACCGGTCGAGTGCGGGCGAACCGGTGGCGTTCCACGCCTCGTAGAGCAACGGCCGCGGCAACGGCAGACGGCGGACGGGGGCGATGGCGGCGCCACCGGACAGCCCGAAGCGGTCAAGAGCACGTGCCACGGCCCGCCGGCCGTGCCACGCGGTGAACGGCAGCACCTCTTCGACCCCGGCTTCCGACCCGAGGAGCGCGGCGATCCTGGACGCGTAACGTGCCGTCCCACCGGGCGCGTGGTAAAGAAGCTGCTCTACGTTGAAAGCCACGCGCACCAAAGGCGTCCTTTCGGTTCATCATACGGTAGAACGCGCCTAGTACCCTCTCGAGGACCGTTCAACGTGGACCCGATGCGCAAACGTGTTCTCCTGTCGATCCAGCCTGTAGCAGACCGGGGCGGGTCCGACTGGTGCCTCGTCCGAATGGTCCGCAGCCTCTGTAGGGCGGGCTGGGACTGTCACGTCGTCACCCCGGCACCTACTTCCCTGTCGGATGAGTTCACCGCGGCCGGAGCCACGCTTCACGTGGTCCCCATGCGGCGGATAACGTCGACGCGAAACCCCCTCTACTGGCTGCGGTACGCACTGGGCTGGCCCGTCGCTGTTCTCAGGATCCTCCGCCTGGCCCGACAGTTGGACGCCGGAATCATTCACTCCAATTCGCTCCACTGCTGGTACGGCTGGGCGGCGGCACGGCTGCTGCGCGTGCCACATGTCTGGCATGCCAGAGAGATCGTGGTCCAATCGGCAGCGGCACTTCGCCTCGAGCGATTTCTGGCTCGCCATTTCGCCGTGGAGGTGATGGCGGTATCGGGACCGGTGGCGGCCCAACTGACGGGAGCGCGGACAGAGGTCGTCCACGACGAGCTGGACGTCGACGACGGCTTCGGTCCCGACCGAGCCGGGCGTTTCCGGGATGCCGTCGGGGTCCCGGACGAAGCCGTTCTCGTCGGTGCGGCAGGCCGCCTCGATACCTGGAAGGGCTTTGAGGTCCTGCTGGATGCCGTGCCCGGCATCCGCGCCAGCCGGCCCGAGGTCGAAATCGTGATCGCCGGCGGTGCAGTTCCAGGTAAGGAGGCCTACGCCGAGCGCCTCGAGGCGACCGCCGCCGGTACCGAGGGCGTCCGGTGGTTGGGTCCCCGCGCAGACATGCCGGAACTGCTGGCTGATCTCGACGTGCTCGTGGTTCCCTCCACCTATCCGGAGCCCTACGCATCGACCGCCGTCGAAGCGCTCGCCTCCGGGGTTCCAGTGGTGGCGACCGACCATGGGGGTTCGCCCGAGATGCTCGGACAGTTCGGCCCGGACGCCGGCCGGCTGGTGCCTCCGGACGACCCCGCCGCCCTCGCTGAAGCAGTGCTTGCCGTCCTGCCTGAGAGACCCACGACTTCTGCACAGCGGCGCAACCGCCGGTCGTTGCGCGAACCGACGGGACAATGGCTCTCCGTATTCGAGAGGATCGTCAGGGAGGGGCGGTGACGGCGACCTGATCTCGGGTCAACGACCGGAGGCGTCCTGATAGAGCCGCGACAGCCCTTCGGCACACCGGTCCCACGAGAACAGCGCGGCGCGGCGCCGGCCGCTTGCGACCAGACGGGCGCGCTCGGCGTCGTCCGTCAGCACGGCCACCAATGCCGCCGCCAGTTCCTCGGTGTCTCCCGGTGAGACCAGCCGGGCGCCGTCGCCGACCACCTCGGGCACCGAGCCGGCCCTGGTCGCCACCACCGGCACGCCCGCCTCCATCGCCTGCAAGGGGGGGAAGCCGAACCCTTCGTACAGGGACGGGAAAGCCAGCACGGCCGCCCGGTCCAGCAGTTCGAACACCGAGGGGCGGTCGAGGTAGCCCGTACAGACGATACGGTCCCGCCACTTGCACGCCTCGAGGGCCCGTTCGAACGCCGGCATGCCCCAGCCCGCCCCCCCCGCCACCACCAGGGCCACGTCGGGCACCTCGGCAGCCAATTGACCGAAGGCAGCCACCAACCCCGGGTAGTCCTTGCGAGGCTCGATCGTCCCGACGGCCAGCACGTAGCGGTGTGTCCCATCGGGAAGCGTGATGGGCGGTGGACAGCCGGCTTCGCCACCTCGTCCCACCGCAGGTTGTGCCGTGTTCCCACCTTGGCGTGCCGGGATGCCGTAGTGGATCGCCCGTACGCGCGCAGCGTCGATCCCGAGTTCCTCCACCACCTCCGTCGCCACGAAGGCCGACGGTGTCTGGACCCACGCGCCCTCGCCGATCGCCCGCCGGACCAACTCCGGGTACACGAGGCTCGAGCGGTGGCACAGTTCGGGGTACCGCATCGGTGTCAGGTCGTTCACGGTGACCACTCGGGCAGCCCGCCGGGTCGGCGGCACCACGAAGTTGGTCCCGTGAACCACGTCGATCGGGCCGATGAACCACTCGACGGCGGGGTGACGGCTCCGGCGCCAGGCCAGCTGTAGCGGACGAGCCGGCATGGACCGCTGGGCCACCACCACGCCGGCCGGTACCTCGGCGGGCAACCGGTTCCGCCGCCGCCACGACACGGCGAAAGCCGACACTTCCAGCTCTCGCCGCCGTCGCAACGCGTCGAGCGCACCGAGGCAGAACTCGGCCACCCCGGTCCGCGTGCCCAGAAGCGCAGTGGCGTCGAGCGCCACCCGGAGCCGCCTCGGCGTGTCGGTGTCCGTCCGACCCCCAGGAGGCATCCGTCGAGCCTTGCACACCGTCGGCGGGCCGGTCGCTCCACCTGGAGCTGCCCGCTGGTACCGTGCCCACATTCGCGTCGAAGAGCGGTCCGCTGTGGCGGCGAAGCACAGGGCACTCGACAGCCCGGCGGCCCCGGCCGCCGTCGCCGCCGTGGGCGGCACCTTCTTCGTCCTCATGCGGCTGGTTCTCGTGGCCAAGGACGACATCACCCGGTTCGTCTTGGCCGGTTCCGACTTCGTGAACGGCTTGGCGCCGCGAGGCCTCTACGTCTTTCCCAAGTCCCCCGGTTACGACGGGGAGTTCTACTATCGGTTGGCGCTCGACCCGCTGAATCTTTCACGCTCCGCCTTCGGCATCAGATGGGACAGCGCCTTCCGGGTCGAGCGCATCGGCTATCCGACACTGTCGTGGTTGGCGGCAGCCGGCAACCGCTCCCTCATT